>JAAUXU010070522.1_pt1 | contig 31587 bp, 40 predicted proteins | sample 7278151 | NCBI WGS metagenome assembly JAAUXU01 (sample SAMN14350113, study PRJNA611818) | marine sediment metagenome | isolation source: surface marine sediment (1.8m) | place: French Polynesia: Moorea | collected 2018-08 | reverse complement strand
GTACAAGAGCTACTGTCTTACAATCTACTTCTAGACTACTACTAGCGTGGGGCGGCTAGAGAGCGCGCTCCCCCGCGAGCGGGGAGCCGGGACGCTCCGCAGCGCCCTCTTACGGTCAGCCCGCGCAGAGTCGCGATCCCCGATGCGACCGCGTAGAGTGCTGTCGAAGCTCAGTCCGCTTCAGTTGAATTGCACCATTCTGAGAAATGTCATTGGAATTCTTTGCCAAAATTGCCACATTTAGATAGGAGATATTTTATATTCTGAACTGCAGCCTCCACATGGCTGTTGCTTTGGGTGTTGTGCAGTGAAGCCAACTCTTGACTTATGCTGTGTGTTTTGCAGAACTGTTCGAATTCCTGCCTGAACTGGGGTCCACCATTTGTCCTTATGCTTAATGGGAATCCATACTCTTGGAACCATCTTAACATTTTTGACATGATGGTGTCTGTGTGCAGGGGGCAAAGCTGATGCACCCATGGGTAGCCTGAGAACCAGTCAACCATAACCAGGTAGTGCTGTTTATCACTCTCAAATATATCTGCTGAGACCATTTCCATGGGGAAACTTGCCTGTGATGGTTGGAGCTTCTCATGACATTGTGACGGTCTTTTACGTTGACAAACTTCACATTGTCCAACACTTGTTCCTGATCACTCCAGCAGTGATGAGAGTGTGGAGCGAGGGGAGCCCTCAAAGCACCCAGAGCCTAAAGTGATCATACACAAGGCTCCACGTACTCCTTGGGCTCCCCGAGGTTACGTACCTGTTGCCAAAGTGGCTCCTAGACGGGTAGCCCCGATGCTACCAGTCGGGGCTGCTACAAATGCTATCAAAGTCATGCTGCTGAGCTTCAGTCCATGTGAAGGCGACATCTTTCCTGAGTAGGGCCCTTATGTTGACTGTAACATGGGCGATATCAGGAATGAATATACCCAACTGGTTCACCAGTCCTAGCAGTGATTGCACTCCTGCGATGTCTGTTGGTGCAGGGAAATCCTGAATGGCCTTGATCTTTTCCTCATCAGGTGTGATACCAGCTTTTGATACGGTGTAACCAGCAAATTTATTGGTTTCTCCCATCTCTATCTTTTGCTTTGAGATTGTGATGCCATGCTCCCAGCATTTTTCCAGTGTCTCTTTAAGTCTTTCCCACAAAGTGGGATAATCCGGCACCTGAATCAAAATGTCATCAACCTCTTTAGCTACACCTTCGACACCTGCTACTGCAGTATCAGAGCATATGTTCCATCTGGTGGCCACCAGATGGTGCTGCTCGCTGAGTGTGCTCCCCAGGGAGTCAAATTGAAGGGGTGAGTACAAATGTTATCTCAGGTGCTGAGCTGGGAAAAACCATTTTTCCCTACCGTTTTCCATGTTGAAAATGTTTTGACCAAATACTGATCAAGTGAGGCACAAAATTATTTTACATAGGTTACATAGGCTCTGTAGTCGCTGATCGTATCCTGTGAGGTACGAATTTGAGCACTATCGTGGCCGATTGACAGTGAGGCACAAATTTGAGCATTATCGTCGCCGATCGAGAGTGATGCACGAAATTGAGTAGTACATAAGCACTACCGATCGAGAGTGAGGCACAAATTTGAGCAGTACATAAGCACTTTCTCTGCCTCTTTCGCCGAGTTCGTTGTTCACGATGCCATGTTGTGTCACTGAGTCACACGTGTGTTCTCTAGGAACGTTTATGCAAGACTGAAGGGGTGGAGAGCAGAGAGCATATGCTGGAGAATGAGTGTGTGAGTAGTAGCTACATTGAGATACGTTATAGGGGATAGAACACTAACTTTTTTGTGTTTGGTGCCACATTCCAAATTTCACATGTATAGCAGCAATATTGCAGTTTCTGGCAATATTGAGTTAATATCTGACACTTGAAAGGTCATTATGGACATGCATTCAAAACCAAAAAAAACATGAAACAGAATTGGTTGCTAACTTTGGTGATCTCGTCAATTGTGGAAAGTCTCGATTCAATCTGATAAGGAATATGGCGGGGAAGAGGGGTGAAAGTTAAAATTTTTTCAAACATTTCATCCTGCCCAGCAGCTATTGTTCATTACACAGAGGAAAGCTTTACACATTTCAATGAGACAGTTGTGACCTTTCATTCTTGTTTTATGAATTTTTCACAAACCTTAAATTTTCATAGTTGCAAAGTAGGTCAAGGGTCAAAATGACAGGGATACAAATTGTGCATCTAGGGATCATGCATCATGTGACACTCTTTATTAATAAAATTTCAGGGGTAGCTCCATCGGATCAACAACCACAGCTGCAGAAGTTCCTTGAGGGCAGGAACCTTTGGCAGCGTACAGCCCTTTTTTGTGTGTGCTGGGCTTATCAGATAAATTGAGACCATGTTAAACTCCATCAAGATCAGAAAGGAGTCCTTGGTAGGTGTGTTTATTGGATGAAAATTGCACATAAGAATTAAATTAACAAACTCATTCAATATGTCCACCATTAGCACCAACAACAGCCTCCACTCAGTATCTGAAGGCCTTGTCACCCTTGGAGACCTCCGTGACATTGAGGGCCGCCATTTCTCTTGTGATGGAGGCCTTCAGGGACGGCACGCTGTTGTGGTGCTTAGAGGACACCTCGCCCTTTAACTTTCCCTAGAGATAATAGTCGCAGGGGTTGAGATCAGGTGAATTGGGGGGCGAGGTGTTGAAGTCCCAGAAGTGTGGCTTGTGCATCCTTCAACCGCTTTTGGACAATTTTGGCCTTGTGTGCTGGTGCTGAGTCCTACTGAAACGTGTACTTTGATACGGCATCCATCCATGCCACGACGATGGTCTCCAGAACATTGAGGTACACCTTTCTATTGACCCTTTCGTCTTGGGAGAAGAAATGCAGAGACATCACGTCACCAGCGCTGCTGATGACACCAAGCACCATCAAGGAAGCTGGGTTTTTACTCCTGAAGCTTGAAGTTACGTCAGCTGGGTCCTTGCAGATTCAACCATGGCAGCAGTTGACAGATCAGTCGATGGTCAAGATTTTCTCATCACTGAAAAATCGAGTGTACCTGCTGGTGGACTTCAGTGAGCTAACAGTCTGCTTGTACTTCTTGAGTCAGTTCACTTTCATCGAGTCTATCAGCAAGTGTTTGACCTTGAGAGCATAGCTCTTGAACCCAAGGTCCAGTCTCACTGCCCTGGAGATTGTCATCATTGAGACATTGCGCTCCTTGACCAAGGTCGTGAAGGGCCTGTCCGGATTGGCTTTGATACACCGTTTCAAGCCAGCCACAAACATTGGGGTCCGCTTGCAGTCACTCCGGAGTTTGTGGGTTTTTCGGCTCTCCTTGCCTGACTCCTCAAAGGCCTTTATGATGCAGTAGACAGTCGCTTTTGGGTAGTTGAGGACCTTGAAGATGATGGCAGCATTGTGTCCTTCAGGGTTCGAGAGGGAACCATGGTCCTGAGCTGCTGCTCCATGTTCAAATCCTGCCTTCATGTTTATTTTACAATTGCGACTACTCAGTAGGTGTCACAGAACTTCAAAACATCGAAGAAGAGAAGGCACCAGTCACCTGTTACAGATCTGAAAGAAGTGTATAGTCTCAATTTTCCTGTCAAAACCCTGTGCAGCCTTCTCAGTGAACTGCACAGAGATCTATGTTGCACAATATCGCGCAATCCTTATAAAAATCATAAAGTTCTTGGAGGTCACCCTAAATTTTCATTGATACTTAAGGCGTTTGCAACATAACAAACCGTAAAATAAACATTATGTTTATTGGGGTATCAGACTAATGCAAATGGTTACTAGGCAAAAGTTGCCCTTTAAGTTCTAAACACAGGTAGGTGTGAGACTTTGTGAAATAATGACTATTTTAAGGGAGTTACTTACAATTGAATATTGAATTGAATTCTATTGGCTCACTTAAAAACACAATGTGGCACATAGAGCCAAAAGGAGAAATCAAAACCCCCACCTAATATCATTGCTGTTTTCAAATTTTGGGTCACATTTGGCCAGACATGTTCTGGTAGGGCAATATCATGCGTTAAAGTTGAAATTCACTTGAAATCAGTGCCTCAGCACCTGAACGGGTGCCCACAAAACAAAAATTGTAAGAAAGCTAAAAAAGAGACCAAACCTGTTCTATTTCTTCATCATCCTCTTTACAAAGAGCAAATCAATATTGATGCGGGAGTGTAGGTCATAGCCATTATTCTGCATAAATTTGATGATATCTTCCGCTGAGCCGTCAAACACCTTCCCAGCGTGGTTGACCTCAATATCGAACATCCTGATGTCAACCTGACAAAGACAAAGACGTACATGTGCTGGAGTTTCCTGCAACTAATTTGGATGCTCACCTTGTCAAAAGGAATGGTCTTGAGCACGGGGTACTCCGCACCCTCAATGTCCAGAGAGAAGTAGTCGACAGTTGGATTGCCCAAAGCGAGCAGCAGTGAGTAGACAGGGAAGCACTGAATCCGAAGCGAACGTCGGTGATATGGCCGATCTGTGTAATTGGGGGGGCGGCCAATATCCCCAGGTTTAATTCGACCTTTAAAAAATTCATCCATGCAAACTCTAATATGAAATTCACTAATGCGCATCGACTGCAGCTCAGAAGATAGCGCTCCCTTGGCCCAGAAACAGGGGAAAGCAGCACTTTTCCTTCTATTTAGACAGAAATGCATGCTTATTTCAGGTAGCACTAGCCGTCATATGAATGCCTTCAATGGTGTTCAGCTCTAATTTTAACCATGTGTAGCTTCCTCAACGCTGCAGTAGCTCTACATCGAGGGAAAACTTGAAGCCTTAAAAGTTTAACCTAGCTTCAGGTTGCTACTTTAAGTCATTTACATCACTCTTTTACTATTCTGTTTATTAAAGCAAGCTCTGGCAAATAACTGGTGCGGGCCAGTCAAGTCAGGACTGAAGCCAAAATGGTTGATTGCGCCATAAATATGCATAATCATCCAAACTGAAGTAAATGAGTCATACTGGCCTTCAAATGATCTGTGCTATAAATAGGCTTTGTGCAGCTGCAGGATTAAGAAAGTCAAGATGCTGTGAATAATGAGGTGCTGACTCATGAACAGGTACTGAACAGGTCCGAGTGGAGATGCAGCCATTGGGAGCACTTGGCAAAGTCCCATGGATGCACACATGTGTCCCCTACTAGGCCATTCTTTTTTAATTTTTCTGCTAAAAGGTCGCCGAGAAATGCTGTTTTCCTTCTTTTTCTGAGAGTGCTGACTTCTGTGCAGCACAGGGGGTGCATGAGTATGAGTGTATGCTGAAACTGGCAATGGCACACAACACCTATGTGCCCACCTTCTTGTATGATGCCACCGATGAGGGCAGATGCATCAAATTCGACCACCTGTGGACTCTTCACAGTGGACAAGCAGTGCGGTAGAAGTGCAGCTTGACGATTTCTGGATGCCAGCTGGGCAAAGAATTCTGGGTTTGGTTCCACCAAAAGACCTGTCCACTAAAGTTTTAAAAGTAGACCAACAACCATATTGTTTAAGCAGCCTCTATTAAAAAGGATGCATTAAGTATTGGACTTACATTTCTCTTCAATTCAAAGAACAAGGTATTTGAGTAGGTTGTGCCATCTGCTGCTCCAGCTTCTATGAAGAATCCGTTGTGCTTTTGGCCTCTAGAAAAATGAACCAACAAGAATAAAATGCATATATGAGAACAGTTGGACATGCTGTATCATGTATGCAAGTACAGGTGCATTTTATATGCATCACCTGGTAGTGAGCAATACAAACTTGACACAGATGTACATTCCTTGATGTAGAGATTTTCCACAGCCATGACCTCACCTCATCCACAGTGCTGTAGCATGTTAAAGGGCAATTTTGAGTTGGAACACATAGATACAATACTTGGGCACAATGTTGAGCACAGAGGTTTGATGTCAATGGTACCCATTATGTTGTTATGGTGCTCAAAACTAGACCAAGTGCACAGGGTAGCACACCAAATAGGCTGGAAATTGTACTTTTTCAGGGGGAAATGTTGATGAAATTGACTGTAAATTTGATAGGACATTCCAGCACCCAGACCTGTCATTTAAAGGGTTATTCACTCCCTGGGTCATCCAGTAGCATGTGCAAGCATGGAAAACCCAACTGTCTGGGGCAAAGACTGGAGGCTTCTCGGTGGGGACAAAAAAGCATGATGGGTGGACTTTGACATGTAAACAAATGCATTGATGACAGTCGAGAAATGTTGACCTCAACACTGACCTACAGTGAAGTGCCATCTGGATTCAAAGATTTGCTACTTCTGAGTGCAATCTGGTCTGCAACATTGCTACAGATGCTACAGCTGAGGACGGTGACTTGGTCTGGACTATGGACTGCATTCTCTCACTACAGAAATAGTTACTAGGCAAAAGTTGTAGTCGTTTAAGTTCTGTCCTGGCGCTCCGACTTTCGCGTCGTTTTGACTCGACCAATATCTGAACGTGAAAGCCATTTGAACTGGATATAATCGCCATAAAAGTGGTGACAGCAACAGTTTTTTCCGCCCGCCCTTTCATTTAGGGCGCCTTCCCTTGGGCCTTATCACTCGGGCCCCTATCAAAAGACTACATTTTTATTTCGGTCACTGTTCATTTGCTGCACAACCTTTAGTCAGTTTCTTTTTGGGTTGATTACGTTGCACAAGCTTCTTCAAAAGGTAGCCCAGATGATATGCGAAGAGTGACCCAAGCCCACTGTAGGACAATATTGATGGCAGTAAAATGACAACAAATGAGTCAATTTTGAAAGAGCGACAAAAAAGAATTATATTTTTCTTTTTACAATTGCCCATCTATGCAGGGACACCCTATGTAACAGAACTGTACAGTAGGGTGGCCAAAAATTTTGGTGATAACTTTGCCCAGTCACCAAAGTGTATTCATGGACCCCCAATGTTGTTGCATGGTTTTAGTTTTTCCTAATTTCCTAAGAAGAACATGCTCAAGATTGCCTAAGCTTTGCAAAATTGGCTATGTAGTGGAGCACCCTGTGGGAGTCACTTTAAGTGGGTGCTTCTGAAGTGAAGGTCACCCTCAAATTGACTGAAAAGTATTTTTGCATTTCATAGTCAAGTCACTTAAGTCTACTGTTTTGATGTTATCAAGGGGTCTTTGTCAATACATAACATTCAAGGGGCCAAAAGTAGTCCTAAACAGGGGTCTCAAAAGCTAGCTCAAAAATTTTATTTTGAAATATGCCCATTGACAAGGTTTTTCATTGAATAAGTTTTTCTTCTGGATCAACCACCTTGGTGCTATGAAAAAACCACATTTGAACTCAACCAAACTTTTTTCCATTCAATAGTAGGTTACTACAGTTGCCCCCTGAAGAGTGACCGGAGCACTCGGGCTCATAAAATACGAAAGTTAAAGACGCTACTGTACTAACCCTCTCTTTAGCGGTACACACATAGCATGCATATGAATTGAACACGCACACCTACTTGTAGATTTCATCGACTCGATAAGGTTGGCCGAATTGTCCCCCCAGAACTTGCGGCCCCAAGGGTCCCTTGAAGTTGATAGGTGCATTGCCCTCCGGTGGAGGCACAAGGAACCTCTCCTGGAGGGCGCGTATGAGCTCAGGATCGTCCTGAGGGAGTCCATTGAGGGAAGGGTCTATGACTCCTTCTTCGATGTCACTATCGGCAGTTTCACTGGACTTCCCCCTAAGGACTGCGCTTTTGGGGTCAATGCATTCCCCGATCGAGTCTTTCCCATAGAGGTTAACGGAGGCAACAGTAGTCACAGCAGCGACGAGGACAAGGACGCCATGACCAGAGCGTTTGATCAACATCTCAATGTTCCGGTCTCCATACAATTCGCGACTACACTGGTTTTCCGTCAAACCTTGCTATGTCACCATCAATGAGAGCGCTCTACCAAGTTGGCGAGCGTAACTTAGAGGGATCGTGGAACGTTAAGAAGAAGAAGACCGTGCAGCCCGTGCAGGTGGAGCACTGACTCACAGAGAACGACAGGAGAAGCTGCAACAGGTGCGTCGGGCGTGTGTTGAAGAAGTGATGAGCCGCAGTGACAGCGAGGCAGAAGCAACTTTACCATAGGGGAAAACGTGAAGACCTCGATAAGTGACACCGGCGGTGGAAGTGGTCCAATGCACGTCCCAAAACAAAGTTCTGTCTGAGCCCCCGGATTGCCGGGTGCATGGGCAACAAAACTGCCCAGAACCCTGTCAGGGAGAGTCACAGCTACCTGAAGTATGACTCGTACAGGTGAGGCATCGCACAGACACAAGATTGCACTGTCTGTAGACGAATGCCCAGCATTGGCAAGGGAGTGAATGGACGGATTCCACGTGCTCCAACTTGACAAAAAAACCACCTGACTGTGCACTTAGTGCACTTAAGTTCACTGATGCGGATTGCGGAAGTCGAAGGGGGTAGAGCAAATTTGTATTGAATGTCTGTCTGTCTGTGCGATCACAAAGGGAAAATCTCACCGCAGTTATTAGGCCTGTCACACAGCGCTGTACAACAGCACCTGAGCCCGCACACAAACAAACAGTTGGAAAGAATGTCGAATTTTAAAGGGCAAAAACAATTCTTTTGGGGAATTAAACACAACTAGGAAGTGTCGGGCAATACTGATAGCAACTATTTTCCCCATCGGTTCTTTTGAGCTTTCTATTTAGCAACATTCGGAAGGAGAGGGGGCGGCGACTGAGGACCATTCAGTTAAAAAGTGAAAAAGAAGTGTTTGAGGACAGCATGGAGTGCGTGGAAGTCCCGGAGAGCGCCGACAGGGTGGAACGAACAGTCTTTGACGACTTGGAGAGGTCAGGCAAACGACTCAGTCTTCTGGCTTTTGGGAGAATTACTTTCTTAACGTCGCGAGCCACGTATTCTCAATCCAAACGACCTGGTTTAATGTGTGAAGAAACATCGACTTCCCCCTCCCCAGTTTCAGCTGTCGCCGTCCTGGTCCGCCTGACGCAGCTCTGAACAGCCATCCTGGTATTCCTCTCTCTACGGGCGCGTCGGCCTCATGCAGAACCGGTGCTGTGAAATCGGTTACCTGGATGCATGATTCGCGGGGTCTCGTGCCTCTTGCAAGAATCGAGGTTTCGCCACAGGAGGGACGCAATTTCGGTCTTCAAAGCGCAACATGAGGCTTTTGTCGCCATCCATAGCAGTATAACGACAAGACGTCGTGTGTTTTCTGGTTCATGTCGACCTTGTGTCAAAGCTCCCTCTCAGTGCATGTTGGGTCTAAGAATCGTCATCGGAGGCGCATTTCTTGAGCATTTTATCACCACAAAGATGCCAACGAAACAGTTGCAACTAAATGTTGTTTGGGCACCCAGCAATATATCAGAAGATCCCGGACGAGCAGACAAAATGGGGCAATTGTCAGGAAACCTCCACGATAAGGTTTAAAATCAGTGCAATTTTTTTAAACAAGAATTGCCAGGTTCCTCATTTCTGCATAACAAGTCATTAAAAACATTTAAACTTATGTTACACACAGTAGTGCAGGCTTTCCTCTGCAGAATGGACTACACGTCCAAAGTGAAGAAAGTAAGTTTAACTGCCCAGGCTTCAAGTTTTTCAAAGATGTCCAGAGAATTTGTGTAGCTGCTGTATTGTGGAAGTTATGATGTTTGAAATAGGTGTCCGCTGCCTTTTCCCCTCAAAAGGCGATCTTTTGCCTGTCAAGGTGGAGTGCGCTCACTTTTTCCCTCCACTGTAACGCACGATTTTGGAAATACCGGCATTTCAATGATCTCAGAGTGTTGCATCACAATATGTCCCTGGCGAGAGGGACATTTTGTGAACGTGTTCCTCCATAGAGGAAAGAAGCGAGAAGATATTCTGAAACTCGTGCGTTTTAAGTAAGTATCAATATCCGTTAGTCTTAATTCTCGCAGCCCAAACTGTGCAGGGGTTCAGTATAATTCGAGTACCACCGGAATTGTCGGATAAGTCCTTCAGTACCTCGTACTTACTGACTTCTTCGTTAATCTCTTCACACAAAATAGCTATGTTGTAGACGTCTCATTTGCAAGCTCAGTATTGGAATCGCACGTCAACGGAGACTAATCAACCACGCTGAACGAGTGATACCTGCCTCGCAAGCTTAATATGCTCTCCCCAGGAAGCAAGGGACGTGTTCACACATATGGTGTACTTGTTGCGCCCGTGCGTCACTGTGCATGCATGAGACAGCCACACAACAAATAGAGGAAGTCTTCGGCGGAGAAGCATTCCCATCCTTGGCAGCAACAGCAACAGTCGCACCACTGAAGGCATCTTCCGCCGGGGCCTTCCTTGGCTCTGCCATGCCTCTCGTAGTCTTCTCTGGCAGAGGTGAAGCACACCAGCAATGAAGAAAGGTCCCTCCAACAGTCCAAGACGACGCTGGCGTCTCCGTCGTTGGTGGCCGTCGTGGAGTTGACAGATTCGCTGCGGAACGTCACTCTTCGGGGCTATGGAAGTCATGTGCGAACGTACAATCCTGGTCAAACGCAGTTCTTGTCACATTGAGCAAATTGTGGAGCTTAGCGACCGTAGTGATTAAAGGTCAATCCTGTAGAATTACACCCATATTTCGGACTTTTGCCCATTTTTCTCCAAAGTTTTTTCTTCCGACTCTTCCAGTCACGGGAGCTTGGCCATTGTTTATGCAGTAAGTGCGGAATACTTTTGACCAGGACTGTACTGTCAACTCGTCACGCATGCCATTCATGGCGTTTTGCAGCATGGTGGTACTCACTGGCGACAGCTCCTCGTCCAAACTGACTGGGTCGAAGTCGGTGTCGTCATAGAAAGCAATGTCAGTGGTGATGCAGGAGGTTGACATGATGAAGTGTTTGATCCACCACAAGTTGGCTGCGATCGCTGCGGTCACCGAGTGATAGAAGGGCAATGCTAGCAGTCTACGAACCAGCGCTGTTTCTCATGGCCGTTGAGGCCTTCTTTAGCCTAACGTCGATGGCTGTGCTATGACTCGTACTACAGCATATCAATACAAGTGCTTTGTTGTGAACTTACGAATCAAAGAAGTTCTTGACTGCGATACTCCTGATTGAAGCATACGTGCAAGAAAAGAGAGCACATATTTTTATCATGGTGCCCAAGCAACACGCCTGGAGGTCAAGAGCGAGGATAATCGATTTGTTCATTGCTTTCTCTGTCTCTTCTTCAGTAGATGTGGCGCAGTAAACGCTTTCAAGTAAACACAACAATTTGGTTGCGGCAATGTAGTGTTTGTTTGATCCTGGCCAGAGTTGACCCAATCATGCGGTACCGATTGCGGCGCTGAAAAGAACATTGGAACCTCTCATGTTGAACGCCATTGCTTCAAAAACGCATGGATTTGGACAGGAGGGGAGCCTAAGCCAACTAGGTTTAATTTTTCCAACAATATTGACTGTGATTCCAGCATCGAAAGGTGAGTAAGCCAGCCTATGTATGCACTGTGTATGTGCTCCACATGCAGCCCTAGTTGAAACTCATTCATTGATTGCAGGTAGAACAGATGACCCTCGTTGTACCTCTGTTGCTGCTCCTCGTGTTGCTGGCTTTTCTTCTGACTGGCACCATTTGCATTGTCAGATCAGTGGTGAGCAGAAGAGGATCCTCTCCCAATAGACAGAGTCATCTACGGAGAGAAAGCAAGCCTCAGTTGGCCTTTCCAGACAATAGTGATCTGGGCTATCAGGATGCGTAAGTGTTTTAAAAAAGCTTTCTCAGTAGCCCGTGTTGGCTCTTGAGAAAGACACCTCGACGGTGCCAGTGAGTTAAGTTTTCTTTTTTTTTCGACAGAGACAGCGACTCATACTTTTTTCTTATAAGACTCGGCTTTTTTCTCCTGAAATTTCGATCGAGAAAACACTTTCGGTTAGAATGTCGGTGTTTTCCAGAAAAGTGCAGGCGAAAGAGACTTTTTTATCAGCATGTTCAGAACTTTTTTGTCCACTCTCAACTTTTTCACTTTCATTGACTTGCCATTGCCATGCTAATCACGCAGGACTTTTACACACTTGGACAGTGGGTTCTTGACCCACTGGGTTGGACCCACTGACCCGGTGGGTCCAAGCTTCTGCCCCAGACCGAAAGCAACATTTTAACATCATCAGCCACTCCTAGAACAGAATACTTTCTGAGCGTCCTGCTTTGTCCTGGCCCCTCGGAGCATGTGGCAATAATCAAGTGTTGCCTCATGCTCTTCGGGGCCAGGACGAAACAGTCACCTCAAATTTATTCTGTCTAGTCGTGACTGAAATAGTCTTTATCATCCCCATTTTACGTTATTGTCCTCATTTTTTTCATTCCAATTTACGTAATTATGGGAAGCCTCTAGAGCTTACAAAAGTAAAAATCAGTGAGAAGAAGTTACTTTTTCTCCCTGATTTTTACTTTTGTTCACTAATTTTCAGTGACGAAAAGTCAAGTAGTAAAAGAAAGTCTTTTCTTTCACTGATCACCTTCTTTGTACAGGATATCAGACAGAAACAGCCTTTTCTTTAACTGATCGACTTTTTTTCACCTGTTTTTTCACTAAGTCGATTAGGTAAAGAAAGTCGAAAGTAAAGTTTTCTATTGTCCTGCTTGTTCGTCTGATTCTTCAAGGCCTGAAAATGTCTGTTTGAGCCACTCAGAATCGGACGCATAAAGCTGGACAATAAAAGGTCATTTGTTAAAATAAATAGTCTTTTGTCAGTCACGTTAATGAATGTAACGCGTACTGCACAGTCCTCGCTCCCACATAACTTCTTAAATGGGCAATAATTTGTTGATCGGCATGAAAATGAGGTCAGTCTTTTCCCCCAGCGCCCGGCAGTACAGCGTGGAAGCCGTGATTGACGCTCAAAGCCTGACAAGCACCAGTGATGACTCCGGCCTGTGGTCTTAGTTGTGGCCCCCACAACGCGTTCGTTCATTGTACGTCTGCCAAAGATGACAAAAGTGCTTCCAACTACGTGGTCAATGCCATTTGAGGTACTCCCAACCTGAATGTGAGAATAAAGGTCAATTTTCGGGACCATGGCTGTATGCCGTAGATACGTAGAACCAAAGCAGTTACACACCAAACTTTTTTTCACCAGAGAATAAACGTCTCTGAGCCAGTCTTCTCTGACCCTTGACGACAGCTTCTTCGCTGCCAACCGAAGGCGCCAGAATGACCTCAAGAAGATTTAGGTACTGACAGAGGAGGCGGAACTTGTATTATATTGGTCACCCCTAGTATTACCTGAGAGGCTACCAAAGGTTAGGGTCAGTGATTGATGTCATGCATTTGCCTCCACCCCTCTCCTTTGTGTTAGTCTCTCACAGGTGAAGAGTCCAGGCTGAGGAGGCAAGGCAGGTTGCCAGGACACATAAGAAAAGGTCACACAAGGGCTACCATAGCAACCAAGTGTACCTTGAGACATGAGGCCATGTCGAAGGAGGCCACCATCCTCAGAGGAGGACGAATACAAGAAGTCACGTCCATAGACCATTCCATTGTAGGCATCAATTGTTTTACAAAGCCATTCATCCACATGTTGACATAGGACTAAAGTCTGTCGTATCGCATTCACATGCCTCTCAAAGAGAGAGCTCCCCGAGCATAAGTAGCAAGGAACCAATTGTATTGTTAGGGTCCAGGGGTGGGAGCCCAGAGCTTTTACCACGGAAAGAAATAAGCGAGTACCTGAGAAGGCAGCATGAGTTTCTTATAATGTTTTTCATGCCCAGTTAGGGCATGAAACTCTGCGCTACCTGTTGTCACCAGCAGTGATGACCCTGCTCAAAATATACCCCCAGCGCAGTGTGCATCCACTGGGTGTGGGACGATTATGGCCTTTTCCCGTAGTCCTACGTCATATTGTCAGTTTTGGCAGCTGATTCGGCAGTAGCAGATTCTTCTGTTCGTACGTGTGGGTCACACGGCGGAATTATCAAGTGTTTTTTTCCTCGAGTTATTGGCAACATTTCACTGAAGAGGAGCCACCGATGTACAGTGTAACTCTCAGCCTGAAACCTACGTACAGAGAAAGAGAAGCAGAGAGACAGGTGTTCATGCACGCACATTTATTTAACAGATTATTAGACAAGAAGTGGCCGCATGAATGCACGGAATCCGTGAGGCCAACTCCCACCAGAAAAAGGCCCATATGAAGAAAGTAGTAGAGAACATGAACTAAGGTCGTAAAACTTACATTATACCGCGACTGGACATTCAAGGAAGGGGAAGAAAAAGAATAAATTTTGAGAGTATTTGCATACAAAAGAGGGTTAAAACGAGGATATTGAAACACTTTAGTATCCTGACATCTCGGCGAAAGTCTGGTCGAGCTCCTCTGAGATGGCCTTGAATTTCTCTTGCTCATGACAGAGTTCATCTGAAAACAGAAGCCTACATTTACAGAAAATTGTTAAGCAAGTTTTAGGGCGCATAATGTGGCTAGAAAAAAGCTTGCTCTACTCAAATGCTCTTCTATTAGACATTTAGCAACACGCTACAAGATAAACACGTGTTAGAGCTTTAGCAGGCACAACTGTTTGAGCTTCCACTGTTCCCTTGATGTAGTAGACGTTTATCAGGCACAGTTACTGAATAGCTTCTTTATTATCATTTACACATAACTAAGATATTATTGTTCATATCAAACAGCTCATAATCTGTGCATGGTATAGGCAGACTCACTCACTTCATACTTCTATGATGGCATACATGATGAAATGATGGTACATAATAGCGGCTATATCATAGGTGAAGAAGCATATCTTACTGAAGCAGTGACAGCTCTTAAGGACTTTTTTCAACCGTATAGGACATGTTCTTCCACATTTTTTGTTGACTTAAGATGTTAGTTGATCAATTGAAAGAGGAATTAGCTTAAGTATAGGAAAATAATCATACAAGCTGGACAATAACGTACTAAGCTTTTTTTCTGTACAGTAGGCAATGATTCATGAAGTAGATGAATTGATGACTGGCGAGAGCTTTTACTGAAGGCTGGATCTGAAATTTTAGTTTGTCTTTTTGTGATTTAGTAATGGTTGAAAAATCACTTCTTTCTTAGTTGGTGGATTACTAGCTGAGCGCGTGCCTGAGTAAGAAGGAAAAGTTGAAAGCATCCCTCTTTCAACTAAAATCTGGGGGGAGGGGAGCGGGGGGGGGGGGGAGTGCCGGGGTATTGAAGATTCAACCCTTGACAGCGGCAGTGTAACAAGTTGTAGTTGGCACCTGGGATAAGAAATATGAAAAAAAAATGATGAAAGTATCGCTGAAGGACTGCAAAGGCAAAATATAGAATGCACGCGTCTCACAAGAGATGAAGCCAGATTTCGTGGTTACAATTCCAACAGCTGAAGGCACATTTCGCAAAAGAAAATGTGATTAGGGCGTATAATAACTCCTTTTGAGGCCTGCGTGGGTCTCTCTTCTGTTGACGAATTTCAGAGGAAAACATTTTAGCCGAATTAATATGTTTTTTCTTAGTATCCCGACATCTCCGCAAAGGTCTGGTCTAGCTCATCAGAGATGGCCTTGAACTTCTCCTTCTCGTGCACCAGCTCATCTGGAAGTAGAAAGTAAGCAAGGGGGTTGGAGGGGGTAAATTCCTGAGAAATTTTGCATACGAAAAGAAGAAAAAATGTGCAGGTCTCGTCACTTAAACATTGCCGGTGTATGCAACATGTGAAAGCATCGACAGCAACAATACATAAAGCAACTGGACAAAAAAAGCAAGAACTTGACTTGGGCAGAAAAAAATGTACTTGTCCGGGAGGGTTCCTGGGGGCGGGGTGGGGGTGCACATCAGCAGCAAGTGGAAATAAATGTTCTGCAACTTTACAACTGATTTTTTTTTCATAAGACGATATCCACGGTATAAATATGTTGTCCGCCCAGAATATGCTGTAGTGACTTCCATTGTGCCAAATACTCTAGGTTTATGATTGACATATCATATAAAGTCATTTACGGACTATCATGTGATGGAAGCTCTGAAGTACATAATGTGCCCTGGTACGTTATAGCATTAAACACGGCCTCTTTTGAGTTTATTGACGCTGCAAAAGTTGCAAAATGGGAACCACTTGTTAGACTTCACGAAGTTTCCAAACTGAAGATACTCCATGCTGGTTAAAGCCACTGTTAAGAGATGAAAGCCCAAAAATGGGAGATCACTAGGAGAAGTAGGAATGGATGGGAAGCTTTATGAACATTGATTTTTTACCCCTTGCTTTTTATGCAGGCTGGTTTTTAAAGATGATTGGAAAAATGTGTGCCGTTTTGTGGGCATATTAATTTCCGCTTTAGATCTCTTCTGAGGTTAAAACGTCTGTTTAGTGTGTTGTGATGCTGTGTGGACAACATATTCATAGGACAAAGTGTGCTAATTTTACTGTTGCCGTACACCTTTATCCCCAGCAACACTCTGATCTACACATACCGTTATGATATTAAGTCTCTTCTCCTTTCCTCACATGATTCAGATATGGCAAAATGTGTAAGCATACGTGCGAGAGACTCCTCTTTCATGAACGTATGAGGGAGAGACACTGAGTAAACGATATGGTATTGTGCTTGATACTGTAGAAGGGAAAATACTCAACGCATATCCGTTAATTTTAGAAGTACAAACTGCAATGTAAACCTACGATGAGTAAAAGGTCCCAAGTGTGAAAATAATAAATATAGTAAAAAGAGAAAAAGCCAACAAGCCATGGTACACAGCGAGCTAGTAAGGAACACAGAACTTTTTAGCCCCTCACTACCAGATTCCCTCCCCCATCAAAATGCAACTTGCCACCAGAATCATTCGGGAAAGAGAAGAGACAGAAAAGAGAGTCATGCAGACACTAACACATCACACAGACTATGATAAACATCATCTAAGCTATATAAGGGCAAAAAAAGCACCATGGAACTAATGCTAACTCTTGGCGAGGACAAAAAGCCCGGAAAAAAGCCCCTGAACAGGACACTTTGCCCCTTGCTAATTAGAAAACGTCAAGTTTGTACTGCTTTCTTACGAAGAAAACCTACGTAGGTGAACTGTTGAAGGTGCCACCATTACAGGCACTGAGCAAAAACCCCAGTAGAAGTTAGATACCAATCGCCGGAAAACTTTTTTGGGGGAAAGTTGTCTGTGCTGTCGAGATGTTGTGATGGAATGTGATTATTACATGTTCTGGATATCTTGCAGGGTGGCCTCCATGTCCTCCTGGAGCATTTTGTTTCTCTCCTGCTCAGCACGAAAATCATCTGCAAAAACACAACAAAACCATGCCCGAAAAAAGGGATACAACACTGAGAGTTATGCCAAAAAATCAACACGAAATGCTTTTTCTTTTTAATATTAGAAGGAATAAAAGATCTTCAATGCACACAGATTAGAGCAAGCACTGTGTAGACTAGGCTACAGTATTCTAACTACGGTATTCCTCTGCAAGAATACTTCTTTTACCATTCATCAGAGAGGATGTCTGCATAGGGTGTTGTTAGAAGGCGAGGGAGAAAAATAGGGAAGTTCAATCGGAAAAACTCTGTTAGGTTAGTTTACATTGTAAACTTCCTGCCTTTGTGCGCCCTAAACATAGCTCTAAAGTCTGGTTTTCGTACTTTTCTTTAAAAAAAATGATGTCACATGAGCGTAGAAACTTCTATTACCTTCAAGTCTGTCAACTTCCTTCTGCAGCTTCTGGACAGAGCGTTCAGCAAACTCTGCGCGAGCCTCGGCCTGAAACAAAGAACATTACAACAATTTTAAATGAGGCAGCTGGTTCATATTGACATGAGTAAAAAAAAATCAATGAGAAAAAAATCAGTTAAGTACGGACCCAAACTGAGATTCTGTGCAGTGAGAGTGCACCCAATAAAAGGTACATCAGTTGAAGCTAAAGACAGTCTATGAGTGGTACTCCACGTATATGCAGCTCCCACTGTGACTTGTGCAAGCATTACTCTATATTACATTGCGTACAGGAATATGAGCAAAAAAAAGCACACAGACCTCCTTATGTTTGGCCGAGAGGATTCGCAGCTGCTCCGAGTAGGTTTCCTCCTTCTGAGTGGCCTAAAGACAGAGTTAGCAAAGAAAAAACACGCGGGTTAGGACGTTAGTTTAGGGTAAAACGCACACACACAAAAAAAGAACCCTGCAATACGGTAACGTTGACCATTGTTAAGCCTGGTCAGTGGGTTTCTTAATTCTCTTCTAGTCATGGTGACTAACAAACTTTCTTTTTTCTACCAAACTCCATTTTGCAATAATGAAGTTTCTCTCAGTCAGGCAGAAGATTACTCAGATTTGATTAAGCTTATGTATCTCCCTCATGCTTTCTCTCTCGTAAAGCATGCCAGCAGTTGGGCGGCTTTGGCTGGAGGGGCCAAAAAATGCCAATTTTCGTTCCCACAGCCCCTGCAGCTCAGTGCATACAGCAGACAATCTGTCTACACTCATGGCTGTTCCCTTCTCTCTCTGGCACATGTGCATGCGCTGAGAGATAAGGAGGCAATGCAAAGCAGCCAGCTTGAGTATACTTACAGTACCGTGTATGCATGCACTATGAACGCACGTACGTCCGCTCTTGTAGACCGTGCAACAAGAGTGGAAAACTTCTTAACTGCTGCTCTTTTTTTACCTGGCTCGTGGCCCCTCAGCCAGTGGATTTCTTTTCTGCTTTTGCTGGCAGAAAACTTGTCAGTGAGTCAATCATCTCCTTCTTTCTTTCCTTCCTTCCTTTTGCTCCTCTCCAGTTTTCCGCATGACCTTACTAAAGACGCCTCCGGGCAGGTGGCGTTTGAGCAACAAGTGGAGCTGGTCTACCTGGTGTTCGTGGCCAGATTGCGGGAGTAAGGCCAAAAATGTTCTTTTAACCTTTTCGTCGTCTTAGCTGATGGATCTTTTGATGGCCAAATCAGTTGGAAGAAGTTCCTGGCAAGACTGGTATCAATAAATTGTGTGCTAGAAGGAAACAATGGTACCGACACTACAAATTTCTCCTGGTCTGGAAAACTTGCATTAGCTACAAGTGCTGCTAACCTAAATGGCTGTAATCATTGCAGCAATGAGTCCATCTTGACAAGACACTTCTCCCATGACTGGCTTTGTATCGCAGTAATCCACATCCAAATTGAGGCTTGTTTTAAAGGAGCTCAGTCACTTGATCCTCCTACGACTACTCCGTCACACTTTGAGAAGGCCTTCTCGTCTCAGTTGTAGGCCTCTCAACCCACCCAACCCCCGGGGATCCGTTTTCACACGCTGTCGCGCGGGGAAGAAACGCATTAGGTCGAGATCGCGGTTATTGACACAGAAAAAAACATCGCGTTAGTTTTGTGCCTGCAAATCCTCGTGACAATCTAACCTGCTTTAGCTTGGTGGTGAGAGTCTTAATCTGCTCTTTGTAGGACTCTTCACGCTGGTTGGCCTAAATAGCAATACATAAGAGAATGTACTAGAGCAACGGCTCCGTCATCCGCTCTGGTACAGAAGTTAATATTTGCGTCATTGGATATCTGGTGATTCCTTAGTCCATTGAAATGATCGGATTTGTTCCCTATTTCAACGCTGGCACTACGTTACAAGACGCCTCTTTTTGTTTTTGTCTTCATTCAGATCCAACTCATTTATTGGCCTACCTTCTCCTCGGAGACCTCGAGCGACTTCAGGTTGTTACCGACCACCCTGAGCTCCTCTTCCAACTCCACGATCTTGGATTCGCCGGTCTCTGCACGCTCCTCGGCTCTCTCGAGGTCGGCCTCAACCATGGCCAGCTTGCGAGCAACCTGGACGAGAAAGATTGGCTTGAAGCCTTCTTGCGCACCGACTACAATGTTAATGTAGCAGAAGAAACTTGGCAGATTAGTGACAGTGGTGCAAGCACAAGCAAGAAGGGCTAATTTTTCTTTCTCTTGACATGAGTCTCTACTCCTTACGTCGTTCGCACGATCAATTCCAAGTTTCACTCTGCAAAACGCCGCGGAGAAAGAGAGAAAAAGGTAGCACAAAAAGTTAATTCTGAAAGTGAGAGTGGCCAAGGCAGGCACAGAACACCGAAGATGTTTTGTGTCCACTTGTCGAGGACTCGACGGGCCAAAACAATGGCTAAACAATACGATATCTCTTCTCCACACTCAGTAGGACACTTTGTTACTTCAGGGGGGCTCACGGAGAACTAGCAGTTACATCAGGGGCTGCACACTTCGGTTAGAGCCAAGAAAACAGCAAAGTCTGGGAATGGAGAGGTCCTTTTTTTAGAGGGGCTTCCACGCGCTCTCCTCGTTCACCTCGTCATATTTCCTGTCTGCCTCCTCGGCCAAGAACCTGGCCTCCTTCAGTTGGTTCTCAAGCGCCTCCATGCGCTCCTCGTCGGACAGGGATCGGTTCTCCAGCACCTTACGCATGCTATAGGCGCAAACAAGTTGGATCAGCTTCTTTTCGGGGCTCTGCGAGCTTCTTAAACAATGCATGAACAGGAGGAGAAGTCTTCTCCCCATTCATTTCTTTTTTTTTTTTCACTTCACCCCCAGGTTGTCTTCGTCAGCGCCGATTAATACAGATTTCTGAAGTGTGAGCAAGCGTATGGATATTTAAATGCTGTTAGAGCAAGTCATTCTTTGCTCAATTCCGCACGAAACACACATGCGTCATTTGGACTCACACAAAAATAAGGTGCAATATGGGATCGCCTGCAAAATCTACGTGACAAAGTCAAATTAGGATGCGGCAATCAAAGCTCCGCCCTGATTCATCATACCAACTTTTTTTCTTACACACAGGGGAGAAGGGAAAAATTCTGCCAACGTAATCACATCCTTTTTTTCCCATAGTTCGGTATTTTTTTTTATAAAAAAGGGGGCGTAGCTGGGTAATGCGCGTAGCTAGCAAGAAAAAAGCTTTTAAAATGTGGAGGGATTAAGTCCACCACCATCCAAGGACAAAGACGCAATGAATATGCAACATTCCAGAAAGAAAAAACCGCTGCCGACAGCGACCGGGCTCATTTAAAACAGTAGTGGTCATTATTCATCATTTGTTAAAAAAAATCCTTAATTACAGCGCAGGGGGTGACACATGAAGCCTTTGGAGACAAAGTCATGCATACGTCACATTAATGGAGTAATTCCAGGCCGTTCATAAGTAGCAGGACATTCGGCCTAGGGCTCTTAATCAAAAAACTACAACTCCCAGGGAAAATTTCCACGGATAGAAGTTGTGAAGAAATATCTGACAAGCAATTATCTTTTATACATTTTTTTGCAAAGATGTCAATAAAGAAGGCTTGGGTTGCTGAGACTGTGCTCCACTTTAGGGGGACGTTGCTTCAACGGTCGTGACTACTAAATCTTGCCCCGGCCCAACAGCGTCAACCAACTCAACAGGGTCAACTTCTATTAAAAAAAAGGCATGCAGGCTATCCTCTAGAGAAGAGAAGATCGGCTGTTTGCTTGAAGTTGGCTTGATGAATGCTGAATCTCTTCAACGCTCATGTATGCACAACTGTACATTGAATCGAAGTAGCGCCTATAGCGTCACCAAGTTAATATTGTTCAAGTCTTTCATGGAGAAGTGTCCAGCTTCTGATGTAGCGGCCCGGACCAGGGATCGGTTAGTAGTTTTTGTTCACACAATTCAATAGTTGTTCAGATTGCGCATGACGACTGGGAACCGCCCACCCATACTTGGCAACCGGTGACCAAAGGGAAGAGGAGGAATCAGAACGGTTTTTTTTCCAAGGGGTGGGAGGAGACTTCCAAGTTACTCCCAGTCTACGTGATTACGTACGAGCACAACCCCTCCTGCACGTTCCGGTCGGCACCAACGAAGCGACCAACCCTGCTTCAGCTACTGCGGACTTCAAAACAGTCGTCATGATCGACGTTTTCCACCGTTGGCCACTCTAGTTATTGGACAACATGGCCTTTCTTTCCAAGGGACATGAGATGTGGAAGGAAGCCCTTGAAAGCATTCTTGAAGAAAGGAGAATAGTTTCTCTTGTGACCATCACCGACACAACCAGACAGAAGCAGGAAGAAAGCCCTCATTGAAGGGAGATATGATGATTACCTCTTCGTATTTCTTGTCTGCTTCCTCTGCGATCTGCTTGGCCTGCGCCAACTGTGTCTCCAGGATGGCCACCCGGTCGTCCTCCATGTTAGACTTGTTCTCCAGGGCCTTGCGTATCCTGAACGGGGTGTTAATGCGTTAGCCACACACGGCAAATAATGTTAGTGTGGGTCATCACAACAAAGCATTACCATTACTTTAATAACGACAAATGCATTCTTCTTTTATGTAGTGGTGAAGTAATGTCCATGAGATCACTCAAAGGTGTATCAATTTTCTGTCGCTTTGAAAAACTAAGTGTGAGACCGGGTGTGCGTTGACAATGGTCCCGCTTGATAACATGTCATACAGTCACAGATTTCACCGCGTGTGAGGTACTCGGTACGATATGTTGGTGCCAAACTATGCTGTTGGAGACCCATCCTTTGAGACTTTGTGCAGCAATTTTGCTCAGGAAATCTATGACATCACTTACCGCTCTGACTCATCTGCGGCATGCGATGCTTCGGAGAGCTTCTGGGTGGCGGTCGCTAGCCTCTCCTCGGAGCGCTCGAGGTCTTCCTCCAGGAGCTGAATGCGGCGGTTCAATGCGGCGACCTCACCCTCAGCCTGAATTTGAAAAGAATCGCCAAACATTACACTAAGTTCCCCATTGAACTGACAATTACATTATCCCGGCAAAACAAATTGCATTCATGAGCTGAATGGTTTTGTCACCACTCCAAAGCTGGTTGACAATGACGTAATGAGATCATGCGCGTTGTCGTTGGCTGTAGCAGGCACTCAAAAAGGTGTTTTTAGAGCAACATCTGGTTGAAAACATCATCGGAACAACACATCAAGGGATCCTTTTTTCCATCAATAAGGTTAGGACAAACGGTTAGGACTACATCATTTCTGTTGAGTTGCACACACACGAAAACAAAGAGACCTGAACCGATGTTTGTCTCCACGTGCCAGTGCAACGAGCACTTGCGGAGAACCAATGGGATGGGTGTACAGAACAGAAAAGTCTCCTGTAATAAAACTAGGAAGAGTTTCAGCAGCATGTGTTGAGCTGACGTGGCCACCAAGGATCACGGCAACCCCTGCTGTGCCTAAGGCCACATCAGCGAAACTTAACTAAGCGTCAAACGAGGATGATTCTCTCCAACTGGGCATGATCGACAAGACCCCACACCAGATACGAAGAGTATCAAGAACCGGCCAAAATGCTCTTAGAAGGAGGCCTCAAGATGTTTTTCTCCCATGGCACAGCGCTCATCAGTTCCACGGACAAGGAAGCAAAAGTCGACGACCGAACAATAAGGGAAGGGTGACCCTGAACAGCCCATGAGAGCCCCCAAGGAGATCTGGCATCACACGCGCGCACCCGCTCGAGCCGCCTGAGCCGCCAACCACGGTGATGACTCAACTCTAGGGCGGAAGAGGATGGATCAGAGGGGCGGCCAAAGACACATCTCTCGCTCGCTCGCTCGCTAGCCCGCCCGCCCGCCTGCCCAATGGCCCGGGTGCAGGCAACCAAGATCGCGTGGCTGCTGCGATGCCTATGGACGAGTCGCTCGCTACACTGCCCTTTGACATGACGATGAAGAAAGAAAGAAGAGTGATTGTCATGTCTCCGTTTCATTGGCCGCAGAAAGGCGAAAATGATGCCTCATGCTATAGCAATTTTAAAGCTTCACTCACATTAGCATACGCTGACATGAGCACAGCTCGTGGCCTCACGCGGCAACTTCTGCTGTGCGTGCAACACACACGGAGAGAAACAAAAAGGCATTCACTCAGAAGTCGTCCCAGAAGTACGTGGTCAGGCCAGCCACTCAGAATTTTTCTCCATATAACTCTCACTTTTTTATCCTTCCATGGCGCCTGCATGCTAATGTTGACTCAAGGTAGCGGCTTCGCGATAACAGGACGATGCAACTTTGCGAGTCCCCGGTGTTGTCCGCCTGCTCCTCGGCCTTGTCGGCCATCCTGCACTCTGGCACTTCTTGGGCCAGCAGTCGTTGCTCCATTTGTGGTCAAAATTAGCGCCATCTAGAAACGAGTGGAAGGAAGTACAAAGAATGTCGCTTCTCTGGCCCCTCGGGGCGGCCTCAGGAGAGGACTGCTGTTCCTACGGCGGAGACGCAGGTTCCCTTGACAGACACCGGGCCAGAAGCATTGCTAACAACTAATTGAGTGGAGAGAAGAGGAAGATGGACATCTGAATTAGAGCGAACAGAACTGTAACCCGATCAAGACCGCAACAACCGACCGACAGATGATGGCGTTCTTCGAGCACTGCCACTAGAGGGAGACAGAGAGACTGTTGGTGATTTTCGAGATGTCACGCCCATTTTCCAGACGCTGACGTCACAGCGGACTTCGGACAGAACAACGACAGGGAAAAACCGGGATCTCTCTTAGGTTCACCCCGGCATCCTCTCTGTGTCTCACCTCCTCTCTGCGCATGATCTCGACCTGGAGCTTCCTCTGGAGGTCGTCGCACTCCTCCTTATACTTCTCCATCTCCTCCTTGGTCTGGCGCATCTTCTTCTTGAGCACGTCCAGGATGTTGCTGCCCTGAACCTGCGTCATCTTGGCGGATCTCTGGATGCTTGACAACAACGTGGTGGCCTTAATTCCACTATTCCTGGGTCCGGGGGCGGTGCCGTCTTATGGTGGTGGCACGTTGGCTTGCCTTTGCTGGGCTTGGCCGAGTAGAAGTGCGTGTGCTGCTCACTGCTCTTTTCTCTCTCACACACTGTTCTTCCGCCCTGTCTGAGCAGCCTGCGCCAACTGCGGCCTGGTGAAGTGGAGAGCGGACACCTCCCCGTTGCTGCCGGATCGGCCGGCCAAAGAGACGGCTAGGGCCAGGCGGAGGGACCACTCCTTGACGGGAAAGGCGCCCAACCAGGCGGACAGGTCGTAGGAAGGGGAAGGGGAGAACAAGTGCCGCGGACAGGGGCGACACCGACATCGGCGAAAACATCAGCCAGGTGAGGATCTGAGTTGGTCGGACCTATGTAGTGAAAGATGCCTCGCTAGGAGTGCTGCGGTCGCTACCTCGTCGGCATCACCACGCAGAACCATCGCCAGAGTTCTTCGAAGGCGACGACGAGGGGTGCGGGGAGAACGCCTTGTCCATACAGATCAACGGCGTCACCCAACGCACCAACCTGGGATCTGCATGACTCCCTGACAGCGGCGGCCAAGTTGAGACCCCGAGAGCACGCGGCTGCCACCCCTGAAAATGGGCCGTGGCACTCTCGGGTCGGCGTCGCGCACGCCATGCTGAGCAGCAACGGCGGCGGCGGCGGCGGCGGCGGCGGCGGCAGTGGCACATGCGCCAGCAGCAGCAGCGGCTGCAACAGCAGCGGCAGGAGCAGCAGCAGCCGCAGCAGCAAATCGCCAGCACGAAAAGAGAGTCTCTTTTTCTCCCACCGGGTTTTGGCCGCGTCGCCGCCGGTTAAAAGGACGATGACGGCAGCAGCAGCAAGATGTAGGAAGAAAAGTAAAAGAAGCAGACGGATTGAGGCGGCGGCGGCGCCAGCACCAGCAGCACCAGCAGCAGCGGCATGGAAAAGAAGGCCCTCAGTAGGGAGACCGTTCATTCTTTTAGCCCGACCGACCCCGTTTTCACCCTGGCGTTCGCTCTCCTGGCTGCCGCAGGGAAGGAGAAGGTGACACGGAATGCCGACTGCGCGAATCAACGCCGGGCACAACACAGGCAGGTACATGGACATGCAGACAGGCAGGGAGAGAGAGAGAGAGGAGAGAAAATAATGCATCACCGAGGAAACAGTCCCGACACCGCATCTAACTCAGCATCAAAAGGTGATGTCTTGAGCATCTTATGGACCCCAGGGATGGTTGTGAACTTCTTCGCATCTGTACGAGCTCAAGAGGAGAATTAGGCAGCGAAGCACAAGGAATCGGGGAGAAAATGGGCCATCACTCCTGGCGAGGCTGGAGAAGCCCAACCAGGAAGAAGAAGCAGGATGCCTGATAACTGCCGACCATGGAGGCCTCTTATAATGACGGATGGCTGCCACATGCGCTCGCACGGCACGCAGGCACTGCGCGTATCATGCACAATAAATGCGATGATGTAAGAAAACTTGAGACCGCCTGAGGGACACGCTGAAGCTGCACACGGTGTACGGCAGTGGAAAAGGTGGAAGCCTTTGTACAGTTTGAGCAGAAGCCTGCCTTGGACGAGATGGTGACTCATGCCAAAAATGACCGGCCTATAACGTACACATCTATCCCAAACCGGGTGCTCCAATCTTCTAGGAAGGGAGCTGCGGAGCAGGGTCAGAACACTCGTAGCAGCAGCTCTTTTTTTTTTTTTTTACCTAGATCGAAGCAGATAAGGTTGCTAAGCTCACTACTGAGCATTAACCTTATTGAGGGGACGCAGAGGACATTGCCAAGCGATTAACAATGAGCACCGTGGAGTCAAAGTGGGTGCTTTTGGCGACTGGACTTTAGAGCAACCCCCAGAAGGCGGCTGTTGATGCTGCTCACTCTGTATGAAGCAACTTCTACATAATGTTGCATTCATGTTACTGTGCATGACTGATGCCGTCATTGCGTGTAAAGCCAACAGCGACAGCAGCCATTCAGTTAACATCAAAGGAACGTGACTGAGTCGATCTTTCTGTATGTGTGTAAAATAGCTTCCCGACGCACCAACCCCATAGGCACCTAAGCATTTCCTAAGCACTTTCAAAGATACGGACTTACTTCATACTGTATATGTCAACAAAGTAGAGTGGGATGCACTTCCTTTGCTCTTTTGGAGGCTTACAGAGACAGTAGGATGAAGTCTCGTGACTTGGTCTTAGGCACGTGCCTCAAGCATGCACGATTGGGATCTATCGGTAGCAGAAGAGGGGTACATTCAAGCTGGCCAGAATGCAGAATGCTGCACAGATGGGAAATGGAGGAAAATATCCTCTGGACTAGGGTATTCAGTCCCATCCACTCAGGGCTCTCTACCGACATTCCTGGACGAAGAAAATAGACGGATCAAGTATGACGGCCCAGAAGTTGAAGCCGAATGCAATGAGGATTTGCATCTGTTGCACACAAGATACCGGAAGAGACCGGGCTTGATGCCCGAACAATGGCCCCAAAAGTCAGTCAGCAACGGTGACAGGATTTGCATACGCATACATGCCGTATGCATGGATAAGAGAACCGTTCCAACGATTTGTACCAGCTCTGAAGGACAAAGCGTGGAACTCCCCCCTCGTACACACAAACGCAGACACACTCATACTCATTGTTTAACAGAAAGAGGGGAAAGCGTATACTGATGCTGGCTCGTCGCAACACAACATTAGCCCGATGTGGTCGTTACCCTGGTCGATCTGTTGGAATCGTCCCTATCCTACCGGAGGCTGACGAAGGACATGTTCAGCGTGGCTGCAATGCGATAGCCAATCTGCTCACTGTGGTCATGAATTTGGCTGTATTTAGTGCGCTCTGTCATCAGTCTTGCGATCTGGCTGATGTGCTCAGTGCAGACTTCATTTGACAGCAAAAAGGGGAAGTGGGCTGGGCCTTCCTTGCCTGCCTGCCTCCACCTCGTGGGGGTCGCGCCCACTCGCTATTTAGCACGTAGACTACGTTCTGCATACACACGGCTGCAACGGTAGCAAAAGGGCTGCGATTATGATCAGCAGAGGAAGCCTGGATGCATGGATGGATGGACGGACGGATGGACGGATGGAGCGCTCAACAAACAAAAATCCGTCGACTGCAGGCAAGCAATAGACAGATGTTAGAACTAATTTGCTCTGCTGACACCCTTCAAACTGACGGGCCTGGAACTACCGCAAAATATCCGTTTAGCACCCACACATCTGGGAGTCATCAACAATAGCCTGAGAATCATCAAAGGTTAGTTCCAAAACGTGCACGACTGAGTACGTAATACGTAGAAGAAGCAAAACAAACTTTTGAGCAGAACATGCGAACACTCAAAGAGGTCAATCAAGTGATACCTTTGCACTTTGAAACAGCCATTGCCAGAAAGGATCTTAAGGGCAGAAGCATCACTTCATTGATTCATAGGAGGAGACGAAGTCTCGTGTAGTGAGGAGGCCAAACAACACAGCTCGCAATTAGCAAAAACTCAAGTCCCGTGCATCTTTTGCTAATTTACGTTCTGCAGGGCCTTCTCCTTCTCCTCAAGGTTGTGCGTGGCAGTCTCCAGATTGGTCTGAGTCTGCGCCAGCTCGTTCTCCAGCTGCTGCATCTTCTTCTCCAAAGCCTCCACCTCCTCCTTGGCCTACCAAGTTACGTCACGGGGCCAAGGAGGGGGCCAAGAAGAAGCACCAGGGAAAAGAAAAAGGACGCGCGTTAGTTTGGCGAGAATTGGTAAACTCACGTTCTGCAAGGCCTTCTCCTTCTCCTCCAGGCGCTGGTTGGCGTTCATCAGCTTTTCCTGTGTCTGGTCGAGGTCGTTCTCAAGCTGCTGCATCTTCTTCTGCAGCTCGCGGACCTCCTCCTCAGCCTAACAGTTTCGTCAAACTTGTTGTTAATAAGTCAGGGTTAAGGGGGAAAAGGCATTTTACTGACATTTCCTTTGCCCAGAGCAATTGTAATTTCTTTTAGGGTGGCGGTGACTGTGAAGAGTCACAAGCAGGAAAGGACTGAAGTGAAGATGAGGTACTATCCTCCCATCGGGCCCTTGGGCCGATCAGGACCAGAGTAGGACGGTGAATTATTTGGAGCCATCGTAGAAATCCTGCTGTGGCATCGACCCTTGTGTCTTCCTTATGACTCACATACTGGTGTCAATGCAGTGTGTGTATGGTCCTATGAATAACCTTGTACACTGCTCGCCTTTTTTTGCCAAACTCTCTACAGTTAGGTCAGTAGAAGTAACAAAAAAATGCTATGCTTTATCACTGGACTTTTTTCTTAACACATATTGTACCTGCAATAGATTGTCTGTTGAGAATGAGGAATTGACTTAAAATAACGCCCGTCGTGGTTAATGCGTTCCACTTTTAAATCGGCCCTTTCAACAGGACCACTGACTTTCTCGGACGGATCATCCTGGGCAATTTACCCAATTACATAAGTAGATACTGTATTGTATCAGCACAGGACGTAGTTAGGTCACTACTGGCTAAAAAGGCAAGTCCAACTGTCATTGTCTGATCACGTTACTTGTCGCTAATATATATTCTTCAATTCTGATTGAAGGTGTTATCTCTCTTCATCCAAGAAATATGTTTCGTCAGCAGCGGGCGTCTCGGTATTTAGTAAAATTTTGGTACCCAGCAAAACGACTGTTATTTCGAGATTCCCTGCAAGATTTTCATGGCCTTGCGCAAGTTTGGAAACATGCTCATTTGATCAGTGCTGGGACCGTTCTTTTTACCGAGATTACTTAAATTTGGTGCACTTACAACTGATTATTTTTGTGAACAGTTTTTCAATCTCTTTGAAGAAAGTGTTTACAACTTCAAACGTGTCAGAACGACCAAGGCGTTAAATGAAATTCCTCGAGATGTCATCCCCGCAGCATTTGACACTTCTGAAATTGTTCATGCCAAGGGGAACATTTTGAAAATTAATCTTGTAGTCGAACCTTGCCTTGTTTGTAGCTTTCAAAAATTTCCAAGTTTTGTTCCAATGTGTTGACTAGTTTGGTTGCTAAACATTGATGCTTTGTTGCCAAACCTGGACGGTGCCATAAATAGGTGCAAAGTACCATTTGGGTGACATAACTCAGCGACCTCGAGGCAGAAGTGCTGACCAGGTCTTCACTGCACTTGTACTTTACTATGAAGATGTATTAGTATAGAACTGTTTTAAAAGTGCAGTGCCTGTGCCTCATATGACCCTACACAGACGGCTGCGCCTTGGAACGGTGTGCCGATAGGCATCTACGTTACCTAATAACTGGCAGGAAGAAGTAGCGTAAGATTGATTCCTGGTCATTTGATCTTTGGCGTTAAGTTACTGCCTAGCTCATTAAAGGTTATCAGATAAAATAAACGAATGGGTGGTAAAACTGTAGTAGGAGCAGTCACTTTATGCACGGAGACGCGATTGCCACCAAAAAGGTGCAATGCGCGCCTCCTGTGGACAGGAATGCAATGCAGTGCTAAAGAAATTAAAATTTGAACATGACCCTACCCTTTCGGCCCTGAGGTTCGCATCCTTTGCCTGTTGCTCGCAGGCATCCGCCCTGTCCATGGCATTGTCCTTTTCGAGCTTCATAGCCTGCATCTTCTTTTTGATGGCGTCCATCTTGAGGCTGGAAAAGTAGTCAGGTGAACAATAATTCACTTTAAATGCGAAAAAGCACATTCTTTGTCTGAAAGTTCAACGGCGTTGGTGAAACATTCAGGAATGCGCATTAGCAGAGCATCCCTGACATAATTTGCGACTATTTTCTAGGTCCAGGTGCTACGGCAGCAACTCTCAATATTGTAGCTGGCTAAGGTGTCGGGTTCTATTCATATTTTATTAATATCGTCTCGTCTTTCGCTTGCTGATCCAGCACATGTTGAAGGGTTAAACTGACGCGTTCGAGCAGCGCATATATTATACATACGTCCTTGGGGTGAGGGTAGGTGTACGTACACGACAAACTGCTAAAGTAAGCAGAAGCAGCTTTAGGGCAGAGGTACAGATCCTCTCTCCTGTCTGCCCAGTTCGTATGGCCAAGAGCCAAGTCCTCAGGAGCAACAGCAGCAGCCTGGGTGGCCTCGGGAATTTCCAAAATGGAGGACAAGCAGAAGAATTTCAAGAAAAAGAGGGATGCACTGAACATTTTTGCACGTAGGAAGATGAACCGCATGTTAGCAAATCGAGGCCATAGATGGTGCGTACTGCTTGAAGACGAAGTGCCATAAGGTTTTAGGCACGTTATGCAATGTAGGACAGAACATACGTCGACTTTGCTTCGACCACTACTTTTACGAAAGCCAAGTTTTCTATCTTTAGAGTACAGCATTATGCAATTAAGGTGGAAGACGTGTTTCTTCTACTATTCCAGACTGACTCTTCCTTCCTGGCCATCGTCATCAACACAGACTTGGGTCGACTCAAAGTGACGTAGTCCCTATTGCTTACCTTTAGATTTGTCAGCTTGTCTTGAGCTTCAAATGCAGTTTGGTCCTGAGGACTTGTCGGAGGGAGTCTCAGCTAAGGAGCCGCGTTGCTGGCTTCGCCTCTACTTGAGCTGGACTAAGGAGAGAGAGAAAGGGGGAAAGTATATTTCAGCCAAGGCAGCCCCGGAGCAACTCGACTGAGAGAGCACTCGCCAACATAGGTGGTGTTGAGCTAGTGCAGGACGCGCCCTCATGCACACGTCCCACCTATGTAGGCACAGTACAGACTCGCTCTCGGCCGTGTAAGCTGGAGACCTCGACCGACAAGAGGAAGAAAGCAAGCATTGGCGTTTATTTTTAGGCTCTCGCGGGGGGGGGGGCCGGGCCGCCCCCCCCGCCCCGGCGCGGGGGCGGGGCGGGGGGAGGGGGGGGGGGGGAGCCGGGCGGGGGGGGGGGGCCGG
>JAAUXU010172599.1_pt1 | contig 31596 bp, 23 predicted proteins | sample 7278151 | NCBI WGS metagenome assembly JAAUXU01 (sample SAMN14350113, study PRJNA611818) | marine sediment metagenome | isolation source: surface marine sediment (1.8m) | place: French Polynesia: Moorea | collected 2018-08 | reverse complement strand
GAGATTATCCGGGTGTTTGACCACCTGGGCCTTCTCACCTGGTGCCCACTTATCCTGGGGGCGAGCAGCAAAGGATCCCTCTGGTCGTAGATTGTCTGGTCTCTTCACAACAGGAGCTCTCTCCCCAGGGGCCCATCCCTCCTGGTGCCTTCCCTCAAATGCCCCTTCTGTTCTTAGGTTGTCGGGGTGTTTCACTCTCTCGACTCGTTCACCCTGAGTTGCCCACTGTTTCCTAGAGGTTTGAATCTTTCCCTCTAGGTGCAAGTTATCCTCATGCCGAACCATTTGGGCTCTTTCTCCCAGAGCCCAGTCTCTTGTGAGTCGCTGAGCGAACTGCCCCTCTGGTTGGAGGTTGTCTGGGTGCCTCACTACTTGAGCTCTTTCTCCAGGTGCCCATTTTTCATGGTGGCGGGCAACAAAGGATCCCTCTGGTTTTAGATTATCTGATCTCTTCACAATTGGAGCTCTCTCACCTGGGGCCCATCCGTCATGCAGTCGACCCTCAAATGCGCCTTCCGATCTTAAGTTGTCCATATGCTTTACAATCTGGACTGTCTCTCCTTTGGTGGCCCATTCTTGTCTGGTAGTGTCAATTTTCCCTTCCATGCGCAAGTTGTCTTTATGATGGATAATATTGGCCCTGTGTCCTGGGGCCCAGTCCTTAGTGACGCGCTGAGAAAATTGCCCCTCTGGTTGAAGGTTGTCTGGGTGCCTCACTACTTGAGCTCTTTCTCCAGGTGCCCACGTATCCTGGGGGCGAGCAGCAAAGGATCCCTCTGGTCGTAGATTGTCGGGTCTCTTCACAGTGGGCACTCTTTCACCGGGAGCCCATCCTTCTTGATGTTTGCCCTCAAATGCTCCCTCAATCCTCAGGTTATCTGCATGTTTCACTACTTGAACTCTCTCACCCCTGGTGGCCCACTCTTGTCTTGTTGCATCTATCTGACCCTCCATGCGTAGGTTGTCCCCATGCCTGACAATTTGTGCCCGTTCCCCAGGAACCCACTGGTCTCTTTTCCTCTGCTGCATGGATCCTTCAAGCGTCAAGGTTCCTTGGTGCTTAATTATTTCCGCTCGTTCACCTAAAAGGAAGAAAAAATTCGATTTGAAGTTTTTCCATGTGAGAGCCTCGAAACGGTATTTGGCTATTTCATGCTTGGTAATTTCAATTGATTTGGTTTTGGTCAAGGTGCCATAATAAATGCACCATTGAATCCTTGTGGACTCACCACGCCAGGCGCTACCGTCTAGTGCTAAGCACTTAGATGTTTGCCACTAAGCGGGGCAGGTAGGGACCCAACAAAGGGTTACTGGAGTTTCTGCACGGGCATCAATCCCATGCAATATTCCCTAGCAACAAACAAAGCACCATTGAATCATACCCACATTTGTATCACTATATTTTATGAATTTATTAGGTCTTTCCGTCTTTGTGTGATTTTTCTTGCCTTCCTCGCCAAAATTCCCCTTGCAACGTCATTGGATGTGGGCGTATTGTTCCAGTGGGTCTGAAGTGCCTTCTGAAGGAAGTTCACACGTGAATGCCTCTTGATTATTTCGACAATTTTAGAAAATTCGAAGTTTAAAGTGTCACTTGCCTTTTTCTATTGAAGGCCGCTGGAAGTGCCTCAGATTTTTACCTAGCTAGGTAGTAGCTTGGAGTCTACCACATTTCAAAACTAGAAATTCTACAAGTTTGTCTCGACTAGCGTTCTCTATGTCGCATACAGCACATTTCTGGCAGTTGAATTCTTATGATGCATCTCTAAACTGCTGCAGACACCATGGGATGTGCTTTGCTAAACAATTAGAATGAATGAGAGATGTTTTTGGCGCTGGAGAGTATTGAGGCAGTGGTTATTTTCTATAAAAAGATTTTGTCACTGACCAAAATGCTACTGCATTACAGCTGCTGTTGTCCATCTCGTATTTTTGATTCGAGATTCCACTGTATTTTCGAAGGACATAAATCAAACTATTCTTCCTCTGCTTTCGTAGCACAGAGGCCTGGAAAACGTTTCATTTCTCTCATTACAATAATTACCCTATAAATGTCCCTGGTAAACTGCCGGTATTTAACCTCTACATCTTAAGATAACGTCTGGCTTCTTGCTCTCTGCGAAACTTTATCTCCTGTACGTCTCTTTTTCTCTTGCACGACGTTTACGCCGGCCTCTCATTACAAGCATCAACGAGTAGTTTAGTGGTCTCTGCTAATGACACCATTACAATTTTTACACTTTTACAGACACATTACAGGCAAAACTGTTGCATGTTTTTTCCTCGTCTCTAATGCACGAAAATGCCCATGTTTTTCTGCCCCTACTCCTGCTGCGTGCGTCACTCCAGCGCTCTTTCGTATAAGTGCGTTCCCGTGGAATAAAAAACTCTGTTGGCATCCGCACGTAGTACACGAGAAGAACTCATTGACGGCTGCTAGCGATATCACATGCGGTATTTTCACGTGCGACCAAAGCATACGTGCGAGTGCTGGCAAAGAGCGGGCGTAACGCGTGAACAAAAGATGCATTAAAGCGGGGCTCACGGAAGAGCATCCAGCTCTTCATATCTTATCCACTGACATGGCAGAAGTGCCTTTCAGACTCAGCATATAACCAAAAAATGACGTCATATTGCAGTAACACTTTGAAAATTAGAATAAGCCCCTTTGAGCCTTTTGCGTAGGTCGTTAATGCCAAAAACTTGTGCCAGATGATATCGGTGCCGACTTCTTATCGTGCCGGCCACTCGAGTCAGTGACGACAACTACCGCATCGAACTTTTTTGAGGGGGGGAAGGCCCAACCTTTGGGCTGCTCTTACCTGGTCGCCACTGCTCATCCTCTCTTTGCTGAAAGCTTCCTTCCATTTGAAGATTGTCCTGATGCTTCACCATGTCCATTCTCTCGCCCCTCGTTGCCCACTCATTCCGGCTTGCTCTCATCTCCATAGCGCCCTCCATATGGAGGTTGTCCCCATGCTTGACGACTTGTGCTCTCTGTCCAGGCATCCATTGTCCCTTTTGCCTTCTTTCAAATTCGCCTTCCGGGTGGAGATTATCTGGGTACTTTGTGACTTGAGCTCTTTCCCCAGCTACCCAGCTGTGTCTCTTGCGACCCTCAAATGCTCCTTCTTGCTTGAGATTATCAGATCTTTTTACCACTGCAGCTCGTTCACCAGGCATCCAGCCCTCTTGCTCCCTTCCATGAAATTTGCCCTCCATTCTAAGATTATCTCCATGCTTCACTACATCCATCCGTTCACCCTTTATTGCCCACTCTCGCCTGCTAGTTTCCAATTTTCCCTCCATATGAAGATTATCTCCATGCCTCACAATCTGGGCCCTCTGTCCAGGGGCCCATTTTTCTTTCTGTTTCATAGTAAAGTCTCCCTCTGGGTGGAGGTTATCAGGATGCTTTATCACATTTGCTTTCTCTCCAGGTGCCCAGCTGTGTCGCTGGCGTCCTTGAAAAGTTCCCTCTTGCTTTAGGTTGTCTGGCCTCTTCACCACTGGCGCTCTTTCTCCTGGCAACCAGCTCTCCTCCGGCCTGCCCTGAAATGCACCTCCAGTCTGGAGATTGTCAGCATGCTTCACTGCTTCCATTCTTTCTCCCTTAGTCGCCCACTCCCTCTTTGTTGTCTCCATTTGACCTTCCAGGTATAGGTTGTCATCTCTGCGTACAAGTTGGGCTCTTTCTCCTGGTGCCCATTGCTCCTTTTGGCGTCCAACAAAGCTTCCTTCAAGCTGGAGATTGTCAGCATGCTTTACTGCTTCCATTCTTTCTCCTTGGGTAGCCCATTCTTTTCTTGTTGTTTCCATTTGACCTTCTAGGTGTAAATTATCACCTCTGCGTACAAGTTGGGCTCTTTCTCCGGGTGCCCATTCCTCCTTCTGGCGTCTAGCAAAGCTTCCTTCCAGATGAAGATTGTCTGGATGCTTCACTGCCTCCATCCTTTCTCCCTTCATGGCCCACTCCTTCTTCGTTGTTTCCAATTGGCCTTCCACATGTAGATTATCGTCCCTGTGTACAACCTGGGCTCGTTCTCCCGCTACCCATCGTTGTTCCTGACGGCCAGCGAAGCTGCCTTCCAGATGGAGATTGTCTTGATGTCTCACCCTGGCTGCCCTCTCGCCAGGCACCCAGTCTTCTCGATGGCGGTCTTCAAAAGCACCACTCTCCAAGGTCAGATTGTCACTGTGCTTCACAATGCCCATCCTGTCTCCTTTGGTTGCCCATTCTCGTCTGGTAGTGTCCATCTCTCCCTCCAGGTAGAGATTGTCATGATGGCGCACCATTTGGGCTCTCTCTGCACTGATCCAAGAGTCTTGCTCGTCTTGGGTGATTTTCTGCTTGCTTTTTCTGTCAATAACGTCACTGCCGGTGGCCTCTTCCTCCTTCGCCAGACGTGATAAACCAGATGCGGAGTATCGCTTGCTGCCCGATTCAAATGCCTCATGAGAACGCTCAACCTGCATTCCAGACGCGCTCCGTTCCTCTCGCACCACCTCAGCAGCCGCGGCCGTGGCCGTGGCCGTGGCTGCGGCTGCGGCCTCCCTTTGCTGGTTGACCATTGAAAAGTACTGCTCCGTTTCCTGCTTCGTCCAAGTACGTTTTCTTACAGCCTTCTGTTTCCCCGAGCTGGTGCTGCTTGCACGGTGCTTGGTGAATCTGACCTCGCCGCTCCCTGCTCGCCGCGTTTCAGCCTTGTCGGCACTGCTGCTCCTCTTGGCGGCCGAGGTCTGTTTGATTGCGGGAACCCAGTCAGTGTCCTTCCGATCAAGTTGTGTGGCAATTGCAGAAGCCTCTTCTTCCTTACTGCTAAGAATGCTTGAGCGAGCTTCACTGGTCTTGAGAATGGTGGATCCGACCATTCTAGCCCGCTGGAAGCTTCTGGCTTGTTTTGAAACAGATTCGGAAGAGGCGTCCTCCTTGGTGAATGTGTTTTGTCGAATAAATTGTTGCTGCTGTTGGCTGTCGGAAGCTCCCTCTACGACCAAGTGGTTGCTGATGGAGCCTATGAGAAAAAAAGCGGAAAGAAAGCCAATTGGTCTTAAGCGGGGTCTGCAGGAAGCGTAGGCTTCAAACACAGGTACTACGTACGTACAAACGGAGCTAGTCGTTTTTGCTGTGGAACATATGTAGTGCGTAGGTGCAATGGAATGAACCATTCTTTACCTATCTTTACTTTGTATGACTATAACTGTACTTGTTCCATACGTGTGTGCCAAGCATGTACAGTTTCGTGTACGTACTAGACCTACGTGCAGGATATGTGGTATGTACTCTATGATAGGTCCATGTATGTTTTGTATTAATAGTGGTTTCGCCTGCAACGATTGAGGCCCGGCGCGTTAGGCCTGAGATGATTGGTCCCCCTACCTCCCCGACACCTGCGCCTCCTTCTTATTGAAGCAAAGCTTCAGTGAGGCTTTTGGTGCCAGAGGTCTTGGATTCAAATGAAGAATGCGGCAACAACAGTACATAACTGCTGCTGGACTGACGTATAACAGATATGTAAGCTGACTCCTTATGTATCGAGTAGGCTCCTCTTGCAATGTTGCGTCTCAACCCTTGAAAGTGAGGAGCAGGGCGCCACAATGCGTACATCCACAGTTTGTAGTCAGCACTTTCTTTCTCTTTGTTTTTTTTAAAGGCACTGGTCCAAAATATACGCACTGTCCCTATGGTTGGTCGCAAATCTTCTCTTATTGTGGTACGCGTATTCTGTTTTGATCGTTTCATAATGTCCATACACTAGCGCTGACATTTCGGAGGCAACATCATCGGGACCACGCTAGCTAGGCTAGTGATACAGATATGCTCAAATGGCTTAAACTGACCCGAATCAATAGCTGCTCCATCAATTATAAAAGTCATTTCATGTTGTTTACGCCCGACGCTCTTGAAATGACACGGAACTTGATGCATGAATTGTTAACCTAGCCCACATGAGGACAGGAAGCCTACAGTTACTCCGCTGCCGAGCACGGCTACTTTAAAGGAAGGTAATGCTTAAAATAGTATGCCTGCGTACTTTGCACGATTAATGGCGTGCTGCAATTATGGCTCCGCTAAAGAGGAAATGGGGATTGCACAGAGTGAGCTTGAGCACAATGATCAACTACTTTGTCACAACGCCGCAGGAGTGGTCACGGGAGAATACCTACCAGCTGCTGTCGCTTGGGCACTCCTTGAGTCCTTGCGCATGGAAGATGACGACGCCTCTTGACTGACAGACGTCATCGTGGAAAGATGTTTTGAGCTGGGGGGGAAAAGAGAAGAAACTTTGGCTTTTGAATCAAGACACACAGTTTCGTTGTTTACATCGCAGCAGACTTAAAAGCATAGTCTAAAACTTTATACTGTTGATGCATTTGTGCAACGAAACCTTTGAAGAGGTCTCAGAAATAGTTCAGCACTAGTTCGTACTACGGACCTTCAGGAAAGGGGGGAAAAGGCACGAACTTGGCGATTCCTGTTACGATCCTTCACAGTCTCACACCCGAAAACTGATTGCGTAATGTGTGTGGTGCTGGATGGACGCGTAGAACGCGGAAGAGATACTTATCCGTCCATTCGTTGTCATGGCCCAATACGTGTGCTAATGGCCAGGCTTGCATGGTACCATGCCGTATGCACATACACATATACGGTGTGTCACAAAGCAGGTCATGTTCGCCCTCGTACTATGCACGCATTGCAACAAAATGGTTCAACCTTTTCTCGTCGTGATGGAAAGAACTTTTCTGCTCAGTACGAATCCCTCCCATGAGCTTGGTGTCTTCGATCTGCTTGGGCTCGACCACCCCGTCGACGAAGTTGGAGGAAGATCCCGTGAAAGTGGCGGCGTTGGCTGTCCTGGATGCGAATGCCGATGAAGAGCGGCGCTCCTCCTTGGACGAGGACATCATCACCTGGCTGTTGCTCACGGCGGCGACGGCGGTGGAAGCAGCATGATGCTGCTGAAGGGATGACGCCGACGAGGCCCTCTGCGTAAGGCCCGTCTGGTGTTTGCATCGGTGTCGCCTGAGGGGGGAAGAGAAAGTACCAAACGCACATATGAGACTTTCCACTAACCTTTCGCTCTTTGTGTGTTAGTAAAGTGTGCAGAAAAGTGCGCTCTACTGAACTACCTGCGATGACATGCCGTGGTCGTACGTTGTACGTTGTAGTTGCTTGTTCATACGATACGTGGTATAAAAAACATGGGGAGCCCTGATCGCGGAAACGCCGAGTTGTCCCCTCCTACATCATCCACCCACACAAACCGACCAAACAACCCCATCTGCACCACATAAGTAGGTACAGCCAGCTCCAACGTACTGTGTATATGCTATGCAACCAACCCTCTCCTGCTGTCTACAACCTTGGTTGGGCTAGCCTGCATATGCCCTCCTGACGCCTGCCCAAAAGAAACATGCGAGCGAAGCTTCACTGACGTCACAAGGCTGGCGGCCCAATGGGCCAGTGACTCACAGAAGGAGACACCTGTTTCTGAATCTTGGGCTTCCGCCACCTGACCAAAAAAATGGGCCTTCTAACGATTGTACTAAGGAGTTTGCTTGCTTGACTTAAGCTGTCGCCAAGCTTTGAAAGAGAGTGTTTGGTAGCCAAAGCGTGTGTTATGGTGCTTTCTACACTGTACGCGCATGCACGTACGTGATTGCACGGCAGTAGTAGTGTAGTTTAGGCCCTCAATGGCGACCGACAGCCTAGGCTATGCGCAAGTCATGACACTTACCCACAAGTACAGATTTCGCAGATGCATTTCTCCTCGGACTTGCGCTCACTTCTAGAGCCCAAATCCACAGAGGGCTTCTTGGCTGTCTTCATTTTCACCTCCAATCCTTGCAGATTCAAAACCTTTCTTTCCTTTCCCTCATCACATTTCGACTAAGGCAGGAAGCGCGCGCGCACAAGGTCGGCAACCATCCCACGGCCGATGCGCCCCTTCTCGACGCGTTGCCAGGAGGTGGGTGAAAAAGTTACCTGGCTTTTTTTGGAAAGGTGCTGCAAACAACGACGCCACCCTTTTGGGGGGCGCCTCTACAGTGTACACACTTAACAGCAAGAGCGGCGCTGCACAAGTGCATGAATGTCCGCTTATAAGTCATAATCCAGCAGTGACCAAATGTGTCTCTTCTAGTGCCGGTGCTCGCAAGCCAGTGTGCTGCGCTTGCTCCAGTCCAGCGGGGCCCAAACGTCGGTTACGCTCTGTGCTGGACATGTCATAGAGGGTCTCTGGGCCTTGAAAGGCGCCCACTGCGCGGCATTTCGCCCAATCTGCACCACCCCGGGTGGATCGTTTGCGCGCATGTGAGCGAGAGTGTGAGACTCACTGCACTATGCGTGCGTGCTTGCGTGCTCGTGTGTACCTGTATGCATGATTCACCGCCTCCAGCCAGGTCAATACATACACAACACACATGAGTGAGGAAGGGAGTGAGCGAGCGGGCAGGTACGACTCTAAGTACATTCACTCGTATGAGTGGCCAGGCCGAGCACATTCGCTTCAGCGGAGACGGCTACAAGGGGGGGAGGGGGAAATATGAGAGCGAGCGAGAGCCAGAGAATATATTAAGTGGCATTGCCGTTGTACAGTACACGCACAGTCTACATCATTGTGTACAAATATGATAAATACAGTGCAGGAGACTTGATGCGCGGTGTGCGACCTGAACTACATCAACTACCTCTTGAGCATGTGCTAGTGGCTGCATGGTAGGCTGGACAGGTAGACGCTGGCAGAGGGTGTGCACGCGGCAGCGGATGTTCTTTGTTACATTTACAACACGCGATTAATAATTGATCATGAGGACGCAGTTATCTTGCCGAAGATAAAATCGTCCGTTCACCCTCAATTTCGTGGACTTGAAGCACGCAAAAATCAGCCAAGTACGACCACAACAATCATTAGGCCTGCGGTTTCTTTTTTTTTTCTCCGTGTTGTTGCCAGTCAACATAGACATTATCTGCAGGCATAATGTGCACCCGTGTGCAACACTTCCTTTTCAAGAGCACAAAAGACTTCTCTCTCGGTGTCTTCCACAGGTAGTGTGGAAATGCGCTTGGCACAATCGATGCGACTAAATAAATTAGCTTCAAGTGATGTCTGGATACGTGAAAGACGGAGGAGTTTCAGCTTGAGTTGGATCTTGGTTCTAGCTTGAGCGAGATTACAAACCGAGCCAGGCTTATTGCCAATGTTCTCGTAACGTAGACCATCAATTACACATCAGCAGATCAGTTTTTACAATCTCCTTGAGGAGAGCAACTCAGCAAAGCTTCTCTGACGTTCTGTGGCATAAAAGATCCGAGCCTCGGACGGTCTCCATACCATCTTCCACGTTCGTTCTGTGCAATGAATGTACTGACTGTTCCGACTGAGCACTATGTTATCGTTCAAGCAAGTTTCGCTCAGTCAATGACTACTCTTAAAAAAAAGGGCGCAAAGAGATTCACGCAACCTGCTGAATCGTTAACTGCGGCACCAGAGACTTGTGACGCGTCCAACATGACCACCGCTTTGACAGCATGCGCAATAAGGAGTAGAAAGTTATATCTATACCACTCTGACGGCTACGTGGAGTGCACAATGGTCTCGGATGATGTCATGCAGACCTCTTCTCATTTTGTCTCTTCTGCACACCCACTCAAATCTGTTTTGAACAAGCCTCGACCAATTTCAGCTTCCACACAATCTCGTTACCCACTGCCGGTTTTCGGCGTTATCGTACCTCCAAGTTAAAAATCTCGCCATTGTCGTCCTCACACATACGATGCTGAAACACTCGGTGTCTTAACTAAGCAGCCCGAAAAAGGCCATCTCTGGCAGTCTTTGTTTAGACTCCCTGGTGTCTCGATGGGTAGCGATCAGATCCATTCGCAGCTGAGCAGCCTCAATGTTTGCTCGTGACATCACCTGCTCACGGCATATTTCTGAGGGATGATGTCACTTGCGAAGTGTCGACTTCGGTCTCGATGCAAAGTGTTGTGTTACGCATGCGCGCATGTACGTGTGTACGATAAGATGTGCACATATGTAATAACTGCATGCAGCACAATCGTTAACGCACAAGTAAGTAAACACTGCTACGTACAGTGTCACCTTGTGCATTGCTGCGGACACACACATCATATGTTGCATCCAAGAGTGTCTCCAACAAAGAAACATGTTACTAAAGGCCCGTTTCAGTCGGCGAAATTTTGCCACACACACGGTGCGTGCCACGCACTCATAGTGTGTGTGTGAGTGAGTGAGTGAGAGAGAGAGTAAAGCTGATCTCTCTCGTGTCACTCAGTGCATCGTTTTCTTTGACTCACACAGTGCGAGGCGTGTGTCTGCAAAATAATTGCTTATTTTCCCCGAACTGTTAGACCCTGTCACAGCTCCTCAGACATCCATATCAGACTGTGAAGAAGTCTGCGGCGGCTACGTCGTGGATACACTTGGCGGCCGCCGCAGCCTTTGCCACCTCCGCAGCCTCCTCAGCTTCCGCAGCCGCAGCAGCCGTTGTGGGATCATAAGTAGGACACTTCAGCGTTCTTCAAGTCTCCCTCCTCCCTCGTTCGGACACTTGAACTCCAGATCCATGCACTCTTCTGCGTGCTTGCGTTCCGCGAGAGACGCCTCCTTCTGCACTCTCTGCTGCTGGATTCTTGTTCCCGGGTTGGGAACGACATCTCATTCTGTTGCATCTCTTTAAAGAAGTCTGTTTCTGTCTCTCATTCCGCATTAACGGAGAGATGAGGCTTAAGAGGAGCTCTTTTCGGTCTCATGATTTTCCGGGATCCCTTGGGTAATGGACAGCAACAGAGGCTGCTGGATGCTGCCGCAATTGTAACAGACATGTCGTTCATTCTCTTTTTTCTACCTTCTTTCCCCCTCCCTGGCCCACTCTGGTTAACAGCTACAAGGAATCCGTGATGTTCTCGGTGCTGCTCATCATACTAACGTCGCACAACAATGTCAGGTGGCTCGAAATGTCGTACGTGTTGAGGCAGGACGCCGACTCCTGGCCCGAGCACCTGTTTAGTAGCACGTACCTTGCGCCAGGATGATGTCATCGCTTAGGATATCCTCGCTATCGCTGCGAACGAGCGCGCTCGACGGAAAAAAGCGTATATGTATGTATACACGGACGCGTCGGGGAGCAGCGTTGTGTACAACGTTCTTGATCTCCGTACGCCCTCTGTCGCGGACTTGGACCGGGGGGCCAAGCGACCTCCGACATCGACATTTTTGAACAGACTTGTGTCTCTCTCACTTTCGACAAGTCGTCCGACGTGGTCTACGTCCTAATACTGCAGGAGGAGAGAGTTGGGTTGGGGATCGGCCCGGACTGCCACAGTTCGCCGCTAGGGGCGCTGATCGCGCTCACTGTCTCTGTGACACCGGCACTCGCGCATGCGTGCGCTGCTCCACCAGCCCCGAGGCCGAGGAGGACGGCGCAACGAGCGACGTTAAGCTCAGCTTTACCTTACCACAACATCATCATCGTTCCTTTAAGGTCGAAAGCGGTGCTAATTCTGCTCGTGACGACACACACGTACGCTCTCTCCTCCTCCTCCTTCTTGCCCATCGGGCAGGAGATTCGCAACCCACACACATATACGTAAACACTCGCCGATCTCCGAGAGCCTCTTTGCGCACGTCTGCTCTGCTAGTATGGTGGGTGTGCGCGCCCTCGCGCACGCCGGAGGAGCCCGATCAAGATGCCGACCAAAGGGCCTCTGGCCCCTCGACTGCGACTGCGACTTCGTCTGCGACTGCGTCTGCGACTGCTACTGCCGGCGCCTTCATTCATGGTAGCGGCAGAGTCCCTCTGACAGAGGTACACTTGGGCAGCTGCAACGGCGACAACATGTCTAACGACGACATTGTCATCTACGGCGAGAGGACGCGCGAATTTCACGCGGCTTGGGTGGCACGCCTGGGCGCTGCAGAGACGCGCACCAGGTCCATGGCGATGCTGCAAGGCCTCTTCAACGACGTGGAGCTCTTCCCGTCCAAGTCGCAGATCTTTGAGATGGTTCAGTGCGCCCACGAGTGTTCCAACCATGTGACCAGACTCACTTCCACTACCAGTTCTTCCGAGGGAGCCAGTGATCGTAGCAGCAGCGGTAGCGGCCACAGTGAGGGCGGCCGCCGCGGCACTGTCAGTGCGACTGCAGCCGCAGCCGCAGCCGCAGCTTTTGTGGATCCTGACGACGACGTTGATGGAGATGGAGTGGGACTGACTTTTGGGGAGTTCTGTTTGTTTACCATCGAACTAAAAAAGTATTACGAAAACGACGAGAAGAAGCGACGGCGCCGGAGAAGGCGGAGGAGACAATGTCAAGACTCCAGTTCCTTGTTGCTCCAGTCACCTGGCTCGACTCCACCAACTGCAACTGCCGCCAAGGTGTCTGCTACTGGTGCAGGAGACCAGCAGGCCTCCTCAAAGAGAGATGGCTGCATCCAGCATCATCACCACCGTCGAGGGAATGAGCTTCTGCGTCCTCAAAAGTCCAGTACGTCAGCGTATGACGTCTTCTTGGGCGGCTCGTGCAACCCGACTACTTGGCGCCAGGACGCCGCCATCCCATACCTGAAGAGCCACAGCATCACATTTTACAACCCTCAGCAATCCAACTGGGTTCCCGAGATGATCGAGCTTGAGCACCAGGCCAAGCAGACGAGCCAGCTGCTGCTGTTTGTGTTGGACGAGAAGACGCGCAACGTCGTGTCCATGGTGGAGGTGGCCTACCTTGCTGGAGCCCGCAAGAGACTTGTGGTTGTCCTGGGCAAGTATCCCTTTGGCCACACCATCTGCGGCGAGAAGATGGGCGAGATTGAGTGCAGAGAGTTAAATGGAGCCATGAATACCGTGCACGATCTGGTGGAAAGGCAGGGGCTTCCCGTGTTTAAGGACTTGAAGGTGGCGCTGAGCTGCGCCGTCAAGGTGCTCAAAGAAGGTGTCCGGCTGGAAGACCTGGGACTGCAAGACTGTGCGCAGCCCGTGAGACTGGCACACCTGCAGATCGGAGACCGCCTCGTGAGGCTACATGAGGCCTTTGATGCTCTCGACACCAGCAGATCGGGAAAGATCAGCCTCGCCGACCTGAGGATGGCTTTCCGTATCCACGTTCACAGAGATTTGACGCAGACCGATTTGAGAAAAATTTTAGCTGCGCACGACCCGAGCTTTGATGCCGGGGACAAGAAGACTCCCTTGCCCTTGGACCGCGCCGTGGTCGACTTTGACCACTTTTGCTGCATCGTCGCTGAGTTCAAGAGAGCACGAGCGAAAGAGGGTAAAGCAGCGAGAGTGATCCACTCTGTGACGCGGCCGCTGTCGAGATTGGCAGCCGCCTTCAAGAGAGAGAGTAGCGGCTTACCGCGGCAACACTCTCCACCCCAATCGCCACCACCGCAGACGCAGCCGCCGAGAAGTCCGAGCTTCTCGTCGCACCTCCGCCGCCGCAACAGCCAAATTCGCGACGTGTACCTTGGCGGCTCTTCCGGCGGCCGCTGGCGGGAGCGCTTGGCCATCCCCCAGTTGAAGAAGCACGGCCTGACGTACTTCAGCTCGGCGGCCGCGGGACTGCCGTCGGCGCCTTCCCGCGCAGGCGGCCGCCTCATTCCGCTGGAGGCCGCGGCTGCCGAGCGGGCACGCGTATTACTCTTCGTCATCTCCGGCAGCTCTCGGTCCGTCGGCGCCATGTGCGAGGCAGCTTACCACATCGGGCGCAGCTCTGGCAGCGGCGGGAACGGCGCGAGCGCCATCGTCCTCTGCGTGCAAAAGATATCTGACGGCACGGAACTGGACGGCAGCGGGCAGGACGCCATCGTCTCCAAGGCCGCCCTAAAAGATTACAACCGCGGCAGAGCGTACCTGTCGGACATAGCGAACCGCGAGGGTGTCCCTGTCTTCGAGGAAGTGGCGGAGGCGATCGAGTGCATTTTACAAAAGTGCAAGAGTCTCAAATAGCGACTGTGTGCTGCGATATTGAGAGAAGTAAATACTTGATAGCAGTTCTGCACCACCTCGACTTATGTTGACAAGCAGAGATCTACAGTAATAATAATCATCACATGGATGTAGCACTACGTATAAATAAACAAGGAGAGGTTAAATGCACATCTCATGCATCATTTCTCATTTTTAGCTCCTACCGCGTGTGTAGTGGAATCTCCCACCTCCCTCCCCCCCACCTCCCCCAGCACTAACGTGGAGGCCGCGGTTCTGCTGCTGCTCTCGCATGGGTGGAAAGAATTCAGCCCGCCCACAACCTCCAAGCTCAAGCAGCTGCTGAATCAGAACGAGGAAAGAGGAGGAAGGAAACTGAGCAGCTTCTGAAGTGCCCAAAAAGGCGGAAGCGCTTTTAATAGCGTTATGAACTCGCCCTCAGTGCCCAATTTGTGGGCAGAAGAGAAAGAGAGAACGATACACACAAGTACTTGGCAACTGGCCATAGTACATACGTGTCCCGAGTACAAACGAGCTCTCGACATATGCGTACGTACGTACATACGTCCTTACAGAGGCACTACATAGGGACAGCGCGTGCACTGCGGGACGACGGCGACGACGACAGCGACGACGTACAGCAAAAAGATGCCATGACTGCTGCATCTGTTATTCTTCTCCCGCTCAACGGTGACCACGTTTTCCACAGCCCGCAAAAGATTAGAAAGTGCGTCACAGAGCAGTCTTCGGACTGAAAAATCGCCCCGCGTGAGGTAGCCATTTCTCTCTTGGATGCACGTCTGGCAGAGGCGGTGTAGGCGTTGTCCACTTAAAATGTTGTTTGGCTTATGCATTGCCTTAAAATATCGTAAAAAGAAGTTATAGCATTAGCTATTGCTGCTCTACGTGGTACAAGACTTTCAAACAGAGAACATAAATCTCACCCTTAATGCCTGAGCCAAGCCATAGGGGATTGATCAAGATTGAATAAGAAGATAGCTCTGCCTCCTTTGCCTCCCCCAAAAAAAGGAGCAGCGATTTGGAACTTTGTATACCAAGACAGAATCCCAAAATGGTGAGGCAGTGATGCAGGCAGAGTATTCTTCGCCGATGACCTCATACCAACGCTCAAGAAGAGAGATACGCAACTTCCTGTAACTCGTCCTCACAAAAACCAGATTTTTGTAGCTGTTGCACTTTTCGTCCCAGTCCATTCACATAATTCTAGGCGGTCAAACAGAAAGGGGACGGGTGTGACGTGACCAATATTCGAATTCGTGACTTTCTCACTTCACCTACGATAAAGTCAAGTCATAAGAGATAGAAAACGATAAATTATGCGTCCTGTGTGAGCAGCAACGTGTGTAGAAGAAGGAGAAAATCAATATGTTCACGACGTGAAGAACAGTACATGTGCTTTAGTTTGCAGGCGCATGTTTAACTTGCACTCTCACCCATACGTGTGTCTATGAACCCGTTCAAGTTCTATTGATGCTGCATAAACACGTAGAGATCAGTTCTCGTCCAACAAAACATTTCTGACGTACAAGCTATGACACAAGAGCTCTCGCGTGGGCGTTGCTCAGCAGTTGCATACCTTATTCTACGAAGAACCCGATTTTCACGAATACTTAAGTGTCTGCCGAAGAAGTTGCCTTCGGCGCTATCTTCTTCTCATTAGTAAGACTTCAGCCAACTGCTTTACTGAGTCCGAGAATGCCTGGTTATGAAAAAGAAAAGAAAGCATGGTTACAATTCGTCCCCGACTCCTTCAGGTGACTTGGAGTGATCCCTGCAGTGAGGCCACGCCTGCCTCGGCGTCGTTCCTCTTGATAACTTTCTCCGCGGTCTTGACGAATGAGTCCACAGATCTCTTCTTCAGGAGCCTCGTTCAATGCGTCTGTAGCTAGGCATGATAGCACGTGTCCTGCGGCATGAGGTGCTTGCTGCATGGCGATTTGCCTGGTCTCAGAGGTCATTTCTCTGGCAGCCCCGTCGTTGGCCTCAAGCCAGGCCGGCCCAAGAATACGACATCAAATACAATCACCCACGTAAGACGATATGCATACACACCTGGTATGCAGCGTCTGATGCATCATCCCATACTTGTCACGTCCAGTTCTGTGGTCAGAGTGAAAAGGTCGAAAAGGTCCACGCGCGTAGTGGTGCCCAAATCTTTCTCTTTGTCCTTGAAGATGGAGTATCTGGCACTGCCAGCGTCAATATTCACAGTTGTCTTCTCTGCTTGTTCTTTGGCGATTTCTACATGGTTCGGTATCTCCCCGGAGGAATCTTTTCCTCTGAGAAAGGCCTTCTCTGTTTTTTGGTGCCAAAGACGGCTGCCTTTGCGCCGGAGCTCAACATATCTAGCACCTGTCTAAGAAAATCATACATAATGTATGGTTGCTGAACAGAAACAAAACTTATTACCTTGGTGTACAAATACTTGAACGTATGTTCAGGGTCGGCTTTTATAATGGATTACTAAAGAATAATAAGACTGTTTCTGGCACTTGGGGTATGGTGGCGCCAGTTTTTTTGGGGTTTTTTTTGCAAAAGTTTTTTTTACAATAGTTCAAAAGCAGAAATGACGAATTTTTTTTCTTAAAAAGCTACTCCATTCGGCCGCCCTCGGCCTGGATTGCAGCCTCGAGCTATGAGTAAACGCGGCATCTTGCTGTAGTGATCGATTAGAATAGCTAGTCCTGCACACACGTCATGGTAACAGTCTTGTTCAAAGAGTCCTTTCGAGCGATACTTTAAAGAAGTACTGAATGAGTCATGAGTCATGACTCATGACTGAGTTGGACATGTTCTTGTTGGCATGCACGTACGAAGTGAAAATTGTGAACTCAAAATTTCTCGGTCGAACCAACCATGAAATGAAAGAACCGCCGAGAGGCGAGCAACTGAGAAAGAAGTTGAGACCAAAATCTGCCAGGCAACTTACAAAGACTTGGAGCATAAGGTTTTAGTAGAGTCGAGAAAAAAAGGTAGCTTCTTCCCCGGCGAGAAGAGATCGCTTTTTTTGGGCGGCAGATGTTTTGCCTCCACTTTCTCAGTCTCCTTGTTAATGTTCCGTGCTCATGCTTCGCCCATATTGACTGTACTCATCCCAGCCTCGCATGCACACTCCAACGCCACCTTACGGGTCCTCGCCAGAGAGTGAGAGGTTAATTACGCGCAGGTCATGGACAGCAGGGGACAAAATAGCGTTGCAGTGGCATTTCAACTGCTGGAGTCACAGTTATGAGAAAGTACAGCACGATTTGGGGCAACATACGAATGTGATAAATCCGATTTTTTTGCGAGGACTCTGAAGATTCAATATCGGCAGAGGTGACATCGGACCGCAATCCAATTTCCAGAGCAATGAAAGGTACACAAAGCTTCATTACAACGTCTATTGTCACATGTCTTGGGGTAGGGTGAGGCGGGAGGCAAAAAAAAAATCGTCATCTCTACAGTCTGAACGTTCAACGAAACTAACAAAGGCCACAAAGAAAAGTAGGATACGCGTCCGCATTGGATATAGCGTTAGCCTCAATTTCACACTGTCTGCCTATAGTAGCTTCCTTGTGTAAGCACTCCAGTGCCTAGTACGGTATTCAGCTTAGGTACAGAAGATCACACAAGTCGTGTAAGTCCACTTCCTAGGCATGGCTCAGAACGAGATGCTATGTGAAAGCAATTTGCTTCTCCTGCTTTTTTATCCTTGTCTCAAAGAAAACAGGTCTTTGTCGTGCGATGCATTTCAATGCTTGTCCGTTTGCTCAGAATGACGTATCCTGCCTTGGTTGCTCACACCCACGAGAATAAAAAAGAAAGGTGATTTGATGAAAGAGACATCACCGCCATGTGGGATGGCCCACGGCGCGTCAGCCTCGGTCCGGACATCGGCCTTGGCGGGGAGGAGGAGAAGGCTGGAAAGTTGCGCAAAGAAACATATTCCTTTTACCTTGGCTGTGATATGACGACGGACAGGACATCCTCCAGGTACAGACATGAGGCTGAAAAGAAGAAAAGTCCTTGGAGTGCGGAGGAAAAGTCTGCTCTGCTGCCTGCAACGTACGTCACATTTTGTTCTCTTTTCGTGGTGAAGCACGACTTGGGTTAGATGCTTGGATAATTTGGAACATTGAACAACGTTTACAGGAAATTTCCAACAAGTGTTCCAACACTTCGGAACAATATGAGGACTTTGAAATCAAATGATGATTTTTTTTCTTTACCAAACTCGCAGCACGTTTTTCTCGGACAATTTCATCTTTTCCATATCACGCACCTTGTCTTAAGTGCTGTTCACATGAGCCTTGAGAGCGTCAGCAGTGCTATCAGACAGGGAACACCTCAGATTTGTCACCCAACGTCCTGCTGCAGAGCAAGAGCAGATTCCCACTTGCCGAATCGAATGCGAGGTATTGGGGCTTTAATTTGTTCGAATCTCCGAATATTCGAGTCAGGCCTTTATTCACGGTCATAGTGGCGTCGAAGGTGGCGCACAAAATCGTAAAATTGCCAGCTGCCTTCCCATTTATACGATGAAATGAGACACCTACTACTGCTCTTTCTCTTTCCCCGCCCCTCTTTGCCCCAAGAGAAAAGACTCTCGCTGAATACCGCCACTCCTACGTAGTGTGTAGAAAAAGAGGAGGCACTGGCTGCATCCAATGCCCCCAACAGCGAAAGCAACCCTTTTATTTACAGCCCAATTGAGTCTACTTTCACTTCAGTACGTACTATAGTTCTCATATTACAGTACTTTGACACTGAGCAGCTCAGTATGTTAGTCTCAATGATGCGGAAGTACGTAACTGCGTACGTCCCGAGCGCATGTGTGCAATTTGTACATGGGTGCAGTCGCAGCATGAGTCAGGACTAAGCGCATCACAAAATTGTTTCTTCCCATTTGTCATGGTCCTTGGAGATTTCTGTACTTTCTGGAATAAAAGGAAAAGAACAGACGCCACTCCACCAACCCTTCCGGCATAAATCTTCAGAGGAGACAGAAGGCCTTGATGTTGAAGATTACGTGCTCGACGGAAAAAGAGGAGCACAGCAAGGTCTACTTTAACCCCTAAGTAAACGAATACACGAGAGAGAGCGGGAGCGAGAAAAGTAGCAACTGCCACTGAGTATCGTGCACCATTGTACTTATCTAATTATCTATCATATGAAGAGCAACGGACGCATGGACGTTTGTCTCCGCGAGCTCCGTGTGTAGTGATTATGGATAGACCGTGCGAAGCGCGTGGACTGTGTGGGGTTGCATTTATCACATAGGTAGGTGGGAGCAACGACTTCGGGGGCGCCTTTCCGGGTGACTCCAAGAGCGGTCGAAGCCATGGTGAGGGTGAGGGCAATCGTAGCTATGACTTACACGCGTGGGTGGATGGAAAGTTTGGGGACCATCAGTCGCCCAAGGTGGGAGACATACACTCTTAGCCCTTTGCCACTCTTCCTACCCAGCGAAGTCGATTGCGCGTAAGCGCTAGCAAAACTATATTGGACTTATAATGGAGTCCTTTTATATATATATATATATATAGGGATACTGGAGCTGTAATGCGTAAGCTATAATGGATTATGATGGATATTCGCTTCAGCTAAGTGTAACTTTTCAAGAGAAAGATGTAAATTTCTGTACCCTGCCTTTTCCAAATTTTCCCCCCAAGAAGATAGATAGGCGTTGCCTTGGACACGTACAACGCAGGACGTACGCACGCACCGTGGTCAACCTGTGACATCCTGCTTAGTATGCTAGCGTCCTGGCCGGCATGGTTGCGGACCAAAATCTTGACCAAATGAGAGTCGTCGTCGCTCGATGTAACAATCCACGACCACATTGTTTTTTTCGAGATTCCACTGTAAGGGGTATGAGTAACACGGTGTGCCGGCGGGGGTCTTGCTAATAGTTAACCCGGCGTAGTGGCGAGAGCTTCCGTAAGGTGTATTATGTTTTAGGGTGAAACACTGTTCTCCACTGGAAAGTACATGGACACGTAGCAGAAAGGGGCACAGATTCCTATTGAACCAATGCAGTGGTTGCAGCTGCTGTCGGGTAGCATAGACGAGGTAGTAGTAACATAAGCAAGAAATATGTGGTTCTGTCTGTCTGTCATCCCATCACTTCCACTCTGAAAAAAAGAGCAGCCAGCGCGAAAGTCAGCGAGTTTGTCAAACTTTCGCGAGAGAAGCGGCGAATAAAACACAGGTGACGGAAAAACCAAGAGCCAGATGCACGGAGAGACGGCCTCTGCTAACGCTAGCTTTAGCATTGGAAGTACGTTACAAGCTTTAGCATTGACTCACATTTATTTTCTCACAGCGAGATCTTCATTAAATAAGACGGCATGTACATAAATATAGGGTGATGTTGGTTAAGTGCAGCAACTGTGGATTTGATCTGATCGGAGCCGACTTCATTTGTGGCTTCTAAGTTATGCTCTTCCTATCGTCTGCGTACATAAAAATACCGGGTAACGAAGTTCTGCATTCCTCCACGATACCTTGACGATGACAGTGCTAAAAATTCAACAGCAAATTCCTTATAAAGTAACTCACACCCTGCAACACTGGCGTTGAAAGAGCTGTCAAATTCACTACTTCATACACTAATCGGGTTCTTTGAGACACGTTACGCTTCAACCGCCATCACCTGTAAAAGACCCGGATAGTCGACCGAGTCTCTCTATAAATAATAGTAAGAAACGCACATCTCATCTCTTCTGTATCCAGCAGTGTAGCACAGTCCTCTTCTCCTCTTACTTTGTACTGCATAAAGAGGCACTTTTTTTTATTAATACTTCCTTCTCAGCTGTTACTCTGGTCTTCGTAGTCGGCCATGTCGTACAGTATCTGGCTGACTGTGCGTGAGGACTCCACGTTGCTCAGCGCCACCGTGGACAGGTGAGACTCGTAGGCCTTGAGGCGCCTGAAAATAGGTAAAGACACAGTTAGCAAGAGAGATCTCTTTCTTCAGACTCGGTAACGAGTTGCTCACATTTTGCCTAAGCTCGAATACGTGACTAGGTTCTTCAAGATGAGGGATGAGGTCAGTCGGATACTTTTGGTCACAGGTCCCTCCTTCTCGTCTCCCATCTGGAACAGAGGCAGGAAAAGGTTATTGACAGAAGAAGTTGAACTCACTCACATAAAGATCCGAGTCCTAATAAAGCAAGTCTTTTTGTTTTTCTTAGGGGGTTAGAAAGTTTTACTGTCTACACAAGTCACTCTCACCGCTTGAGCCTTCGGACTGACGAACTCGGCTGCATGCCGTTTGATGGCGTGATAGGCGGCATTTGGGGCGTAGCCAGGATGAGGTGGCGGAGCTGGAGGGAGAGGCACGTCGGATTTGCCCTGAGTAGCCATCTGGACGCGGCGCACGGCCATCAGCTTCATCAGCTAGAAAGAACAGTAGACTTGTACGCATCTTCAGTCTTCTACCTTAAAAAGGGAAAAACATACCTGAGGATGGCAATGTCGGTCTTGTATGTGAGTCATAAGCGAGAATCTCTTCCTCTTCATGCCGTCGCACCTGCTCCACAAACAAGGGATGTCGTCATGGCCAAGGGGACAGTGCAGTTTGATGGCATGGTTCTCCACCTCTTTCGGCGTCTTGAAAGCCCTCATACAGCCTTGCCATTCACACAGGAATGGAGCCTGTGGACTAGGCTTTCCAGATTGGTTATTTGCCGCTGCTGGTGCTGGTGGCGACGGGGCAGATGACGACCCCGGAGAGAGACTGCAGTTGCTGCTATTGCTGTTGGAGGGAGAAAATGTACTGGCCGCCGCCGGTGGTGGTGGTGGTGGTTGTTGTAAAGTCATCGAACTTGAGGCAGGAGGAGGATTGCTTTGAGCTTGTGAAGGAAGTGATTGCTGCTGCTGCTGTTGCTGCTGCTGCTGTTGCTGGGTTTGCTGTTGCTGCTGCTGGAGTGGTGTCCCGTTCACATGAACCTGGCCGTTGACGGTTCGAGTCAATTGGTTATTCTGCTGGCTCTGGACGGGTTGACCTTGGACGACGTGACCTTGAACAAGCTGACCCGGGACGAGTTGCCCCTGGACGACCTGTCCTTGCTGGGGCAGGGATTGTCCTCCATTGGCAGCCAATGACGGCCTCGGACCTGAAGATGTAACCGCGGTTGGGCCTCCCGTAGTGGTAAAGACTTTATTTTGTTGCTGAAGTATGATAACGGTCTTGGGAGCTTGCTGACTTTGTTGTTGCGTCGTAGAGGTTACGCTCTGGGTCACTAACATCGTCGTGGGAGTCGCTGAAGACGCCACGGTTATGCTGTTTTCTTGTGCATTAGTAGGAGGCGCAGTCGTAATCACCGTCTTCATCAAGACCTGCTGCCCGGAGGATGTCTGCAAAATCTGCTGTGGCTGGATTATCTTCACACCACCAGTAGTCGACGCCATCGCATTTGTTGAGACTCTCGCCAGATTCACGTCCTTCTTAAACACGTCATCTTCACCGACGGATTGGGCAGTCACTGGCACTCCGTTGGCTGCCGCTACCGCCGCCACGCCTCCGCCGCTGACAGCCTCCACTACCATGGTTTTCGCCGGAGTGGCGCCCTCGAGTGCAGTCGCGGCTGTCCGCTTCAAGCTCTGTTGTTCTCCTCCATTCATCTTGGTATATTCGTCCCTGCTTACAACAGCAGCCCCAATGCCGTTCATCAGATGATTCTCATCCTTCTTCTCCAGTAAATGAGCCAACATGGTATTCGAGGACGCTGCTTTCCTGCCAATTTCCTCGTCAGCATCCCCGACCTTTCCAAATTTGGGGTCTTTGGGCAAGATGCCGTCGAGCACGGAGGTGCCATTTTCTTCCTGGGAGTGGTCGTTCTCAATGACGGTAGTAGAAGGTTCTTGCTGCTGGAATACTTGAACGACGCCGGCGTTGTGTTGAACTGGAGCGTTTGGCTGCTGACGATGAACCAACTGAAAGGTAACCGGCTGTTAGACTTTGCCAAACCAGTAATATCGAAAAATACAATCCTACGAACCTGTTGCTGCTCTCCAGCTTTTGCTTCAGGTACAAGACTGCGCCTATGAAGAAGATTTGTGAGAATGGGGGAATTGGGGCCTCCCGCGGAGGCGGACGGTCTCACTGGTGTAGTCGGCGCAACATTCGGATTAACTGTGACGGGCTGAGAAGGCAACGAAGTCACAGGGACAGCAGGCCTGATTGGATTGGACAAGCTGACATTCGCAGCGGCGGCTGCGGGAACCACTGTCTGAGGCACCAACTGCACAGGTCTGGGTGTGCCCAGTTGAGGCGAGGCAGTGACCGCTGCAGCAGCCGCTACTACTGGCGGCTTTGGTGCATTGTGAGAGGCCGCAGTTCCAGCAGATGCAGCATTCGGATTGGGAGAGGCTTGTATGCGGAGTGGGAGCGGCTGTTGGCGAACTTTCACACCCTCGAAGAACTGATCTACCTTATTGTTTGGAAGCTGTCGCTTGACTGGACCCACCGACCCACCGAAAATTGTCCTGAAAGAACAGAAACATCGGGCATGTCTTGATGTACTCGATAGCCTTCGCGTGGATTATCCTCACCTGACGCAAGCAGCGTAATGCTGGGCTGAGATGACATCGCTCCTGCCCAGCTTGTGGAGCGAAGCCAGATACTGTTTATACATGATTTCGTGTTGAATGCTGTTGCCAGGGACCGACTCGTAGGTAGCGTTCAGCCAGGAGAGACAAAAGTTTCTGTTTGTCTCATCATTGCAAACTCTTAATTGGACCTGCTGCGATCCAGACGAAGGCTGCTGGGGTCGAACTGGAGTGACAGACGTTGCCGCAGGAACTGACGGCTGCACTGATAATGTCGGTCGGATCTGAGCTTGCAAGTTTTGGGTCTGTGTCTGTTGCAAGGGCTGCTGTTGCTGCGGTTGAGGCTGTATCCGAACTACTTGGTGCTGCTGCACTTGTTGAGTTGCTGCACTCACTACCACTTGCTGTCCCGTGGAGTTCACCGTCATGATCGGCCTTGCTACTGGCTGTTGTGGTGGTGACGGCTGGCTGGGCCGAATGTTGGCCAACGGAGCCTTGGGCAAGGAGGTAATGGCTGCCGAATTTGCCGCAGTTTGTCTCTGTTGCACTACTTGTCCTGACACTATAGTCACTTGTTGCGGTTGCCTATTTGGCGTATGCTGGTTCGCTAACGACACTGAAGTTACCGGCACCGCGTGAGCAATGGGTTGTTGAACCACAGCAGAAGCGGCAGCAGCTGCGGCGGCTGCGGCTGCGGCAGTGCCGGGCACCGTCTCTACCACTCTCATGAGAATGCAAGCCTTGGGTCCGTAGCTCTGCGCCTCCACAGTGATAAGGCTGACGAGAGCATCGACGGCGCCATGCGTTCTGACAATGGCATTGCACGAAGCTTCCCCCAGGCAGGACATGGAGTAGAGGCACTCCAGTGCGCTCACCAACAAGTGGATATCGTGCAGGGATAGGTAAGTCGCTAACTGTTCATACACTCCCACTTGGTCGGCGACGAGAACGTTGCCTACGTAGTGCTCGTTCGCCTCTTGCTGGCACAGTTTGTTGAGGATGTCTAGCGAAGAGATGACCTGAAAGCGATCTGGTGAACTGATGCAGGAAGTGAGAGTGGACAGCATAACGTCGGTGACACAAGACTCTTCGCTCTGCTCCTCTAACACAACCTCGGACGCAATGTTGCTCAGGATGTCGAAGCCCATTTGATTCATATTCGCCCATTTGGAGCTGCAGCAAAGTAGGCAGAACCTAATGGCAAGAATAAAGTTGACTCATTAAAGGAAGCTCGGTTGGGTTCATTGTCTATATAAATTTTGTACCTTAGCAAAGTGACGTTTTTAGCTAGAACCCCTGCATTGTCCTCTTCAAAGCTGAGATTCCTGACGATGGTAGCGACCTGGAGAATACGCTGTCCCGCCAGCTCCTGGGTGCCCATCTTAGACCCCGTGGCGAAGAGACTGTCTTGGTCGTCCTCCAGCGCGAGCTCATCCTTTACTTGCTTCTTGAGCGCCGCCAGTCTCCCTCGGGGAGAGTTTAGAACCAACACTTCGTCGTCTTCATCCGAGGCTTTTCTCTTCTTTTTCTTGGTGGTGTATCTGAGCATGAGATCGCGGACCACAGTGTCCTTGCACACATTGTTCCAGAAAGAGAGCAGGTCATAATTACGAGAGGAAAGGTACAGCTCGTTCATGTACAACTCCATGTTGTCTGAAATACAAGAAGATGCAACAGTTGCGTGAAATTATTGTTTTCCCACTCTTCTCACCATGATTGAAGACGCCAGCATGAGCGAGCAACAAGTCTAGCAGTCGCGGGCACTTGAACAGCTTGAGCGTGTGCCTCCCTTCGTTGGAGAGAAGCGTGCATACATTAATGCCGAAGTCCTGCTCATTGGGAAGCGGGGAGGTCAACGACAGTGTCAGCCGATCGTAGTCCGTCCGTCGGTACAGATCGGTGCTGAGATTGTAGGCCGCACGGATCTCGTCGGGGATGTTGTGCTGAAGGAGGGGGGGAGAAAAACTCCAATAATGAGACTGACCCTAACACGGAGTACAATTCGAGCATTGGTCATACCTGAGCATGATTGTAAGCCAGTGGGACGGTGGAGGTGACTCTTTGAGCCTTCTGCCTGCGAGACCGCGAGTCTTCCTCGTCGTTATACCATCCATCGACGTCCGGGTCGGTGTCTTCGCCCAGGAAGTGAACCTTCTCATAGGCGTCAAGGAAACGCAGGTAGGTCTGCTTAAGTGATAACGCTCCATTGGCAGTGGCTTCGGGGATGTCAAACAACGAGAGAAGTTCGTCCCAACCGCTGCGAGCGTTGACCTAGAACAAAGATGCCGTCGTGACTACAACGTAACCTACACAGAAGACCGCTTGCTTAAGCGCTCCCTAAGCATTTGGAGACACATCCGACGGGCATGGAAACATCTCTGATATGTTCGTAAGGAAAGTCAAACGAGAAAGGTTTACTCAGTCGCTCTTTCTACGTTTGGGGAAAGGCGAAGGCGGTGGAAGAAGAGAGGTGGGAGGGAGTTCCTTTCCATTGAGACAACGGAGGCGAAGAAAAGCGTAGCGAATAAGAAGGAAAGTGAACGAACGAGCGCCTTTTTTTCTGACTGACGCAACGCTCGGGCGAAAGGAGGAGAGAGCCAGAGTGACGCGATCATTTGCGTCAGCCTCGTACCACTGGGACGTGGGCATTGGGCTTTGGGCAATAGGGACCCTAAACGCTTCTCGCAAGCTCTCTAGGGATGCGAGTGGGCATTCCGTGAGTCAACAATGGCTGTCGGAGACTATTGAAGCACTTGCTTACCTTTTCAAAACCGCCTTGGGCGGTGACCACCCAGTACAGCTTGTATAAGTCGATCTCTCTGCCATCGATAACAGGGGTGTGGCGGAAGGGCGTGCTGAAACAGAAAACAATCTTCATTACACACTGTGCTGAGACTGACGGCAAAAGGCCGGTCCTGCTCTTGGAAACATCACTGGACCGACTGCAGTCAGAGTACATAAGAATCCGAACGAAGGCAACAAGAGAGGCTTCGCGAAAGCCCGGTCAACTGACGGAGAAGACTCCGCTTTCTTGACGCAAATGATGCGGCGCCTAAGGCAGGTGAACCCGTCATGGTCGTAGACGATGGACATAGACTTGTACGTGTGCTGCCAGATCAAAAACCCCGCAGGAGGAACTCGCTGGCACACTCAATATCATAGCATAGTAGCGCCGCCGCCGTGCGCAACGGGCCGGCCAGTGGCCGCCATTTTGAAACATTTCCGGGGAGTCATTTGTCGGAGTCGCCCGGAGCCGGGAGGCCCTCCAATGGCCCCACTGGGTTCCCCCGGGTGACCCCAGTGTCCACGCCTCCGAGAGCGCCCCGCGGGACCCGGAGGACGTCGGAGTTTGCGCGCGTTTCCTCTCTCCTCTCTCCCTCTGCTGCCGCCGCCGCTCTCTGCGCCCGGCAGCGAGCAGCAGCAGCAGCGAAAAACACCAAGGCCAGGTGGAGACCGATAGCCGCGAGACCACCAAGACCTCGTCCGGGCGGAGGTCGTCCGGCGGAGGCCGGTGCCGAACTCGTACTTACCCCTTCTGCTCATGGAAGATTCCAAGTCCCCTGAGAAATTGCCTCCTCTCGGCGTCGTAGGCGGCCGGGGCTTTGTTCAGCAGCAGGGCCATGGCCGCCTGCTAGACGACGTTGCCGTCCTCCTTCCTCCGTGTCCTCTACGACGCCGCCATAGCGGCCGCGGCTCCTTCCTCGTCGACGTCCGCCTCGGCCGCGGACTCCCACGCGGCGGAGGCGCTGCTCCCGGAGAGAAGGAACAAGCACGGGGCTCTCGCTCGATCGCCAAACACTACTACAGTGTGTACTAGAGCTGCATCTCGGGCCAGCCCGCAGCCCGCTCGGCCCGCCCTCACCACGGCCAGGCGGCAGAGCCTTATTTATGCTCGGCCCGCGGGCCGGCCCGACTTCTTACTACGCATGGAAAGTCCCGGAACGACTACAGCGGACCTCGAGAGAGTCTGACTCTGCGGAACAAAGATGTCATAAATTGACATTGCCAACTTGACTTTGACCTCTGCCAGAGATCCCGAGAGAGCTTTTTGTAGAATCTCATCATATGTATGGGAGTAGGTGACGTCTCCCTCTGCTTTCATCAAGCCATCACTGGCCCAGTCCGAAACTTGGCCTAAATCCTTTGGATCGGCTCACTCAAATGATGCTCTGAACCTTCAGAAAGCCGTCTGTTGTCACCAACATCGATACCCTAACAGGCAGAAGTCAGTTTCTACCCATTTTCTTACGGTTTTGCCTAAATGTTTGAGCCAAGAGAGCGAAGTAAACTGAAGCAACATGGACGAACTAACTGTCCCGACTAGGTTGACCACCACCAGTAGGAGAAACTAAAACATACCACTTCGACCTTGATGGCCTTGAGCGACCTAAAAGTAGACTCGTCACTGCCACGACGCAATGAGCCAGCCCAACCCAACGTCCCAAAACCCTCCTAGCCCGACCTGACCCGCATATCTCCAGCTCCATACACCCCTAGTCCGTGCAGTACACGCGCGCGCACACGCGGACGCAGGAGTGAGCGAGCGAGAAGAAGAAAAGAGAAGAAGGCAAAGCCACAGTGCTGAGCAGACTCTTCGTCCGGCAGCCGGGGGGGGGAGCGCTTTTACCCTGCCGAAGCCGCCCACCGGTTGGGGCAGCCAGAGCCCGGGCAGGGGGAGTTGGTGCTGGTGGCGGCGGAGTCGGTGCTGCGGCCATCGCCGCGTCGCCAATGCCTCGGCTCGCTTCTTGTTCGCTAAGGTAGTGGGGAGGAGGGAGGAAAGGAAGGGGGGACCAGGCGAGTCCGCTCCTCCGGCCCCCGCTTCGCTTCTCCTCCTTCCCTCTCTTCTTTCTTTCTTCCTCGTTCCCCTCCCGCGGGGGCACCAACCTCGCCCTCGTCGTCCTCGCTCCCGGCCGCTCGCTCGGCCGAGGCGGCGGATCGGGCGACGCGCGCGGAGCTCGCGGAGCTCGCGGAGTCGGCGGGGGAGAGCGTGACCACCCTACAATGCGCCCCCATCGCGCGCGGACGCCCAAAATTGACGCCAGAAAAGACCGGGAAAGGTCCCTTCCCTCTCGCTCGTCTCGTGCATGCGTACGCAAAAGTGAGGGCGGCGGCGTACGGCGAGACTGCGGAAGGAGAGAGAGGATGTGGGCAGTTCTGTTTTTTTTTGGAGGCCGTCCGACCTCGCTGTTTTTGGCAGCCTCGCGTCGCGTACCCTCTCCTCAGTCCTTATGTCTTTACACCCCGTGCGCGTATGTGCCGAAGCGAAAGAAGTGTTCACTTTTCAAACAGTTTCCTTGTATGTCAGAGAGATAGACTCACAGGGCCTCCTCTCGTGAGGTCACGCCGCTGATGAGGTTCCCGGGCCCGACGCGGGCCAATTCTGTTGCGAAATTCATGATATCAGGATTGTCCTGCATCAACAAGTGTTGCACGATCTGAACTTCTCTCTACCAGCTCTCGGTCTTGTGACAGTGAACCAACAAAATCGCTCTAAGGACAGTTCTTGAACCGTGCAGTTCTGACTCCAACAGGCCGTTGCATTTGCGAAAAGGTCTTCAATCAGGCCGCTTCAGCATTCAATTCTGGATCTCAACAACTCTCTGGTCCTGTTCAGCATGATCGTTTCACACTGCTTGTACAGACATTCTTCGTACCAGCCAAGAACAAACTCGTGAGCTCACCGACGGCTGAGATCTTTTTTTGTGATGTCCTAAGGGTGGTGGTGACCAGGTGAGCACAGCTCCTACTGTGTAGGCCCACCACTGGCGTTGCGTCGGCTCTTTTTGACTCACCCTGTAAAATACCACACACGCGGTACACACTGATAATCTCGGGCCGAGCTTAAAGTGGTATTGCACCCTGTATTTGTCGACAGACACGGTAGGAGCACATTCCTTACGTATACACACAGTCAGCTGTATGTATGCATTGGACACCACCATCTCTTTCTATAAAGCCTGAACAAGTGTACGACATTCTGGTCGGTTGAACTGAAGCAAATGTCAGAACTATAAACGATCTGCAGTCATGCCGGGCTATGACTGGGTCAATGATGGCTATAATGACAGAAATAATAATAAAAGAAATAATAATAATAATAGTCATTAAAGTTTTAAAAGTAAGTGCGAGGCCAGGGATAGAGCCCGTAAAACCAAGATGGTCTGACTGTGACTAAGGAATAATGAATAAGAAACATCGTCGTCATTAGTATCAGTATCACATTGCTGCGCGTCGTCACCTAAGGCATGTCCAGCAATTTGTGCTCTGCATAGACCTGCTGCGTCTTGTCGTAAACGTCCTGCATGGCCTTTACGGCCATCGGCAGAAGTCTGACCGCCTCATCGTACGCCTCTTGGCTGTCACCGCAGATCTTGTGGATCAGCCCTTCCTTGGTCGGGAGAAAGTGCATAGCGCCGAGGGCGCCCTTCTGCACCAACCAAGGGTGGTGTTTGGCCAGGGTGGCCTTGTAGGCCGCCTGCGAGTGGGGGCAGCACTTTTCCGCATTCTCCAAATTCGGCAGGCGGCCCAAAAAGGCGTCGATGTACTCGAGTGCTCGGTGGAGGCGGAGGAGGTTGCGTGACGCGGCCTGGCACTCCTTGCCCTTGTGCGGTTGGATGAGCTTCTCGCGCATCTCGTACTCAATCATGGACTGTATGGTCTTGTAATGATCACGCTGCTCGCTCTTGCGGTGCTCTCGTAAGCAGTTGTTTTTTGTGTGGACGTCCGAGGCCACCCAGGTGAAGACGGTGCCCAGCAGGTTCAGGAACTTATAGATCTCGTCATAGCCCAACACGTAAAGATCCATGTCGAGAGAACCGTCCTCTTGGAGACACTCTTGAAAATACTTGTACAGGTTCTCCAGCTTGAAGTCCTCAGGGACGCTGTGATTGGAATCAGATGACGACATGGCGAGAGACGACTAGTCCTTGTCACTTCACTTTAAAGGAGGACCTAGAAAGAAAAGAAATAATCAAAAAAAGTACTGGAATACAAGCAAACACGATACGTTAGTCTCATAATGGCCTTTTCACCTCTACGCAGCGATCACTTCTCACTAAAATGACGGACACCCCTATCATGACGACACTGCTCACAGTTGCGTGATATAAGGGATGATGATAACAAGGGACGAGGAGAGCAGAGCGATCACTGATAACGTCCTCATCGATCGACCTCCGTCCCACCCTATTCTATGCCTTTATGAGTCACAGTATTGTCAATGTTTTAAAGTCAAGTCGCTCTGTGAGCATTGTTAAAACACTAACCTCTCTCTCTGAATGGAGTTTGTGATAGATCCGAGACAGATGTAGAAGATTGTTCAACACGTGACGGCGGCGAACTCGTTCGCGAACTGAAAAACCACTCCATGCCAGCCTGTAAGACTTTTTGCTTCCTTACGTGTTGATGGAAACTTGATCTGAGCGACCTTTTGACTCATGGACACGCGTCGAGCGAGGCTCTCAGATAACTGCTAACTAACCTACGAGGATGAAAGAGATCACACGAACGAGAGGAAGTAACGCCGCTCCTCCTCGCCTCACGTACTGTTCGTTGACCTGAAAATGTTTGTTCTTTTAGAACAAATATGTACACGCACTCGTGCTCTATGCTCTGCGTGGCGTAGACGCGTGGTAACAGGTTCTCCTGCCCTGGTACGTGCCCACCAAGTACAGTGGTGGACCTCACAGTCGCCTTAGCCGCCTGGCCTACATTGGTAAAGAAACGCCCTCTCCTTCAATTAAGTACCTGGATGTAGACTTCGAACAGTTCTGTTAGGTGATGCAAGTGGCTTTCGGGTGTCCGTTCTTCACATTCCGAGGGTCGACGCCTCACTTGCAGCAGCAGATCTTCTCTCCCAGGCACACGGACACCCCAATATCACTTCGGAAGAGGCGGAGATGTTCTGCTTCCCGTCAGTCAAACACTCCTCTAGGCAGTCACACTAGACAACTGCTGCATGCGGCAGCGCAGCTCTCCACAGAGTAACTATACCTAGAGTGGCCCTTCCCCTCCTTCCCTTCAGCGAGTTACAGCGCCCCCTTCCCTCAGAGGGATAACTCAGAGACAACACGTCTTTTATGTACT
>JAAUXU010034489.1_pt1 | contig 31602 bp, 28 predicted proteins | sample 7278151 | NCBI WGS metagenome assembly JAAUXU01 (sample SAMN14350113, study PRJNA611818) | marine sediment metagenome | isolation source: surface marine sediment (1.8m) | place: French Polynesia: Moorea | collected 2018-08 | reverse complement strand
CTGAGTATCATATCTACATGTTCCACATCAAAATCCCTACTGAAAATGTCCCAGTGTAGCGCATGAGGTGTAGTCATGCCCATGGCTAATCTTTACGCCAAGGACTGTATTGTCTGCTCAAGCGACAAGCCCGAAAGCCCGAGATTTCTCCCGGCTCGGCTTGGGCTTCTCAGCTCGGGCAACAAGCCCGCAGCACCATTACTGGTTAATCCCTTGCTACATTTCAATTTCCTTGCGACGCAATTTTTAGCCATGAAAGATTTGAAAATAGTGGGAAACACTGGTCAAGTCATTTGGCGAAAGAAGAAACGTTCGTGTCCGGCATGTCGCTGGCCGAGGAAGAAGCCTGCGCCGACGCTGACGCCCTGCACCTCTACGACGTCGGCGAGGTCGCGGACCCCCAGGCCGAGAAGCCGACGAAGGAATTCAGCAATAAGAGGCCGCGATCGCCATCGGCGGATAGAGACGAAAAGAGGCGTCGTCGGAGCCGCTTTGGGGCAGGAGATCTTGGCCGAGAAGTGTCTTTCAACTTCGGCCAGGCTACTTCAACCCCACGTTCGGATCCGCCTCCAGGAGCGGAAGGCGACCCGCTGGAGTCGGGAGCTGCAGGAGACCAGCAACGGCACGACCGTGGGGAAAGCAGCGACAATGACCAAGACAGCGGCGGCGCTGATCACAGCGTGGATCTGCCGTTCACTGGTGACTCTCTGCCGTCCAGCAGTTACGCCTCGCCCAGCATTAGCGGCATCAATGTGCTCAGCGGTCATTCCTCCGAGAGCCAACTCTCTATCAGCTCCTCCAGCGGAAGCAGAGAGATCGACACCATCTTCTACGCCGACACCAGTAGCCCCCAAGGGGGCGCGACTCCGTTGGCCGATGTCATTGCCCCCGAAGGAACTGCAGACCCAAGCACCACTCCTTTGAGCCGCTCGCAGATTCCACGCCACGCTCACGTCGTATACACGAGGAGGTCGTCCAAGGCGAGGAGGACTCTTCACTTCCTACCCAGAGAGTCTGAAGGGAACCGGGAGGAAGAAGGTCGGATGGTCCCGTCTGTGTACGACGTGGAGGACTAGACAAGATGGAATTTCTACAGTACATACATTGGCACATACTTTTAATAACCCACTACCACACGTTGTTATCACTGTTTACGATATGTAAATTCTGTAGTGCCAAGCTCAAGAATTACAGATGTACCCATAGCTCGTGACAGTTACTTTTACAGCAGTTTGGAGACGACTTTCGCCGTCTGTTCCCCAGCCAGGGTGCAAAAGGTTTTGCGAGCACAGACAGTGTGCGTAACAGATCGTGGCCCTGGAGAAGGCAAACCTGAGTGATCAGGCCATTGCCAAGGCTGTTGGTGTCTCCAAGGGGAGAGTTGTGGTGTGGAAGGAGCGAGTGCACAGTCTGTGCACTTTCAGGAGCTAAAGGACGTTCTGCGCCATAACAATGACACTGCATGCCATGGACTTTCAGCTGTGCCATACAGTGGACTCGTGGAGTCTGTATTGATGTTGCTCGCTCTCATGGTCTTGAAAAGGTGGTGAACAACATGTTGACTACGCTCATGCTGGCCTCTTGCTTAGAAGTTCCTCGTGATAGAATGCGCCACTACAGACACAAGGCAAGGGCGGCGAGGATCATATCTTGCAGAATCTCGGTCCGGCTAGGGTCAATCCATTCGTCCCAGCCGGTCCTCAGGACTGTTTTGGTGGTTACAGTGGATCTACCGACGGTCGAATTCGCATGACAAATGAATCTGTCTTGACCTGCACACCTTCTCAGCTCTCAGGGGGAATCACCCATGAAGGCTTCAGCGCCTGCTGACGCTTTCCACTGCCACTGCCAGCAGCGTCGAGATCAAACACATGAGTGAAGCCTCCTCCATCCATGTGGCTGTGTCGAGTTCCTGATGCTTCTGTGACCATGACACAACTTCTGCCGTAGCCTCCTTCAGATCCTTAGCACTTCTGGCTGCAGGGCCTCACCTCAGCCATACAAGACGTTGATCTCCACGATGCTGCTTGCACAGGACTAACGGTTCACTTGCATGCAGTTAACAAGGTTTATTCTTCAAGGTAGCAGCACTGAAGAGAAAGAAACTCGGTAAAAATTAGTTACGATCAGTGAGAGATGTAACATGAGAGCAGAGAAGAAGATTTCACGATGCTTTCTTCTTCAGCGAGACGCCTGACGCCGGAGGAGGATGTAGATCTTCTCCTTGATCCACTCCTTGTTGTACGGGGCGTATGTATTCGTGCTCCTTTGGTATACCAGACAGCTGAGGTCCGCCAGCCCGTCTACGAATTCGAACAGCTGGCTTATGTCGTATGTGATGCTGGGAATGTTGGGGTTCTGGCGCTTGAGGTGCTCCTCGTAGATCTTGCACACTCCCTCCATGCATTCGTTTACCGACTCGTAGTCGGAATACGTGCGCGTCTCGGGCTTGTTCCCTGGCTACAATGAAAAGTTAAATGGAGCTGTTGCACTCGGAACGGTCGTCGCCGTGCACTAAGTCGTCGAACCTGAACTCACACCTGCACTCGAGCCACCTCATGCTCACATTGAGACAAACATTAACAGAACCCTTTAAGAAAGCTTAGATCAAGTTTAAAATGACAGATAAGATCTCAAGACCGACGTTTCTAGTGCCGCCGGTCGCTCCGGCAAAGTCAAGCTCACCTGCACCAGCAGAATCGTGTGGCTCATCTGAAAGATTATTAGATTATTTAATGCACACACGATATTTCCGCACTCCTCCTCGTCGTCGTTCTCGTCCTTACCTTGATGATGGACGTAAACGTTGGCTGCGGCTTCCTTGTCGGCTTCACGGACTTTGCTTTCGGCAGTCAGATCACCTTCGGCGGCGTCGGCGACTTGGTATTCTCAGCGGACAGGATTGGCTATGCTAGTGCGGCGAAAGGGATGTTGCCAGCTGGGCTCGTCACAGTTGTCGAGACCGATGAACTCTGCCTAGTAAGTCAGAAGCCCAAATACAGATTAAGGGCCTTTAAAATTGTACCTAACTAACTGTACATGCTCAAAAAGTTGTTTTGCGTAACCTCTTGTTCTTATACTTGCAGTTCTGAGCTCAGCTCGGATAGGCTCGAGGTATGAAACATCTAGCTCGTGCCCACCCAGAGCCACATCTGTGCTCTGCCGCCCCAACTGGGGGGAGGTGCTGCTGACGCTGCTGTCGCCGCAGTCGGTGCATTCGCTGCATTCGCTGTATCAGAATCCCGGCGCTTGGCTAGTGACATCGTCGGGCTTGGTCGAGCCCGGTCTGAACTGCTTGACCGGCGGGCCAAACTGTTCCATCAACGTGGTCAAGCGGACCCGGACACACTTGACGGCAAGATCTAACCTATCTTAAGTGACGCCAGATAAGCCTTTGCTTCCGGTGCAACACCGATGATTCTCAGAGAAATCTCCCCAACCGCTGGTATTGTCTGGAAGAATCCCACAAGGTCCTCTGAGACAACGTGACGGGATACATGGCTCGACCAAGCTAAATCTCCTTCATCCCATTGCGTGACACCACTATAACTTGAATGACAGTGTTGCTCATAGAAGAGGCCTTCCCCTGGACTGCAGAGTCCTGGTTTCCCCTCCTTCCATAGTCCGTACACTGCTCACTCACATTTAACAAGCTGTTATCAGCAATGTTACATGCTCAAGCCAGGCTTTCAGTGCAATCACCAACGCATGCTTGTCTCCGTCTTTCCCGGCCAATGCGCATTGTACCACTAGAGCGTTTTAAAGTAGTAGCTCCGACCCGTGATGGACCTGACCCTGACCCGACCCGGACTCAATCCGGACTCGGCCCGGACTCGGCCCGGACTCGGCCCGAATTGGCTGGTCGAGGCCCAGTGCATCCCCCTCCCTTGGCCCCGATCCTGCTGGCGCGGCAGGAGCTGCTGTAGCCGCTCTCCTATTTATCAGTCTAGAAAAGTCGCGTCGCGGGGAAAGAAGTGCCAGGGTTGCCACATCCGATTTAGCAGATTAATCTATTGACAATAGAAAAGCTCGCCGAAACAGAGTCGATGATCTGAAAAAACTGGAAAAATGCACATGCATCGTTTTTATTCTTGAAAAAGGTCCAGGAGGGCCTTTGGTAGGCGTCTCCGCGGGGTCGCGCTTCCCCTGGCCGCTGCAGAGAGCTTCCTTGGCAACACCGCCGGGCTGTCCTCCGAGGCCATGGCGACGGCCATGGCGGATAGGGCACAGGAGGACACACCTGCCGCAGGCGGCGGCGCCGTCAGCAAAACACACATGAAAACAAGACCGGCAATGAGTTCACGGAAGGCCCCAAACGCGGCCGTGAAGGCCAAGGCCGACAAGTCCGTGAACCAGAAGATTGCGGATTTCCTGTTCGAGCTTGCCAACTATGAGAGGAACGTGAGTCGTGACATGAACAGGTATAATGCGTACCGCAAGGCCGCCTCGGCCATCGCCTCTCACCCCGCGGAGATTCAATCCGGAGACCAGGCGTTAAAACTGAACGGCGTGGGAAAGAAAATAGCCAAGAAAATCGACGAGTTCCTGGCTACTGGGAAATTGGAGAAGCTGGAGAAGATCCGCGCAGACGATGGCAACCGCGCCATCAACACCTTGACCCAGGTGGCAAACATCGGCCCGGCGAAGGCCAAGGAGCTGGTCGACCAGGGGATTACGACGTTGGATGACTTGCGCAGGCATCAGGATAAGCTGAACAAGGCCCAAAGGATCGGACTGAAGCACTTTGATGACTTCGAGAAGCGCATCCCGCGCAGTGAGATCCAAGAGGTGGAAAAGAGAATAAGGAAGACCCTTAACTTCCTGGATACCAAATACCTGGCCACGGTGTGCGGCAGCTACAGGCGAGGCCTGCCCTCCAGCGGCGATGTCGACGTTCTCATCACACATCCCAACTACACATCTGAAAAGAGCGCCAAGGAATGCGGCGTATTGCTGCATTCTGCAGTGGAAGCTCTGGAAACGGACAAGCTGATCACGGACACCATCTCTCACGGCGACACCAAGTTCTCTGGCGTGTTCCGGTTGGACGCGCAGTCGCGCCATCGCAGGCTAGACCTACGGTTGCTGCCCAGTGATCAGTACTTCTGTGGCGTGCTCTACTTCACGGGAAGCGACATGTTCAACAAGCAGATGAGGGCCCACGCGCTCGAGCAGAACTTCACTCTCAACGAGTATACGCTGAGGCCCCTCGACCAGGGCCACCAGCCTGGGAAGCCCCTGCCGGTCTCCTCTGAGGAGGACATCTTCGATTACATCAGCTATGAATACAGAGGACCGGAGGAGAGAAATTTGTGATGGACGTCGCTGCGGACACCCTTGGGCGTAGCAACTTCAGTCGTGTGATCCCCTTGTCATGATCTCTTCAGCTTCATTGTGTGTGCGCGCGTTTTCTATGTAGGATCTTCGCATGTACTCGTACTTGCACTGTTTCAGCACAGCTCAGCACAGTTAGCGTGTGTCCAAATCCTGTCTGTACCTCTTGCGTGCCAGCATCGTTGAAAATTGTTGTAGTCAAACTATACTAAAACACAATGACTATTATTGTTCTCAATAAAGAAACATTGGTGTTTCAGCTCGCCTCGGAGAGGCCAATTTATTTCCAATACACTTACGTACTTAGAACCAACACTACTTCACTTCCAATGAAAGAAAATACAGTTATACAAGCTAACCTTCTTCCAATCGTCGTGTAGAAAGAATGGATTGGAAAGAAAGGCGAGACCTTCACGACACTGCAGGTCGCTCACTTGGAGGATTCCGGCGGCGCTGTGCCCGGGAAGGCGGACCCCTGGCCGGGGATGGAATACTGCGGCCGGAACTGGGCAAAGTTGATGCCGTATGCTCCTGTCAGTTGTCCGGCTTGGAAGCCTCCGGGAAACTGAGCCGCTGGGCTGATCTGGTTGTCGTGGGCGGCGGCGCCTGCGGCGCTGGTGGCGAGTCTTGAGAGAATGGAGCGCTCCGACATCTGGAGACGCTGTGCCACTGGCGGAATCCGCGCCAAAGATGCTGGCAGTCGTGAGACGTCAGACTTCATGTCCGAGAGTAGCTCCTCCAGCTGGTTGAGCACCTTGTGCAGCACCGCGTTGGCCGGCTTGTTCCCTGCCAGACTTTCCTTGGAAAGGTGCTGGTGCGACTCTGCCAGACACTCCACCTGGAACAGACACCGCACAAGTTGAGCGTCACTGATTTGTGCCAGTCTGTGTGGGGCATGCTTACCTCTGTGAACCGCGTGTTCAGGGCCATAGCCGGGTGGTTCGCGTCCTGGGTCAGGTTAAGATAGGCAGCCCGCCTTAGCTGCTCCTCGATGACCAGCGCTTGCTCCAGCAGCTTAAAGCGCCGTGCCAAGAATTTGTTCTTGATCTCCAAGAAGTTGCCCTTTCCAACGTCCATCTTGAAGGGCTCGTTGATGATGGCGAAGCGCGGATCATTCTGGATGTCTTGCCAGCGGCCGTAGCCGTGGATGACAATTCCTGCGAGGACAACGAATTACACACATGTGCTTGGACACTCAAAGTTGTCGTTACGGTTACGGGCTATGAACAGTGGACATAGAAAGGGACACAGGCAGAAAACGTACCTGCCAGGAGCCAGTAATCATGCCTCCTGTGCCATATCTCGAACTCCCTGCCGGGTACTGCGGCCCTCTCCTCGTTCTGCCAGAGCGTGTGGAGTTCCGTGAAGCCCCCGTCGGCGATGTTGAACATGAACTTAGCGGGCTTCCTCTCATCCTCGCTGTTGGAAGTTTCCTTGCCATCTTCCTCCTTCTTCACCTCGCCATTCTTATGCGCGTCGTCGTTTTCTTTAGCGTCGCCGTTCTCATCGGGCTTCTTTTTCTCCTCGGAGGATCCCTCTGCCTTATCCTTTTCAGACGAATCCTCTGGTTTCTTCTCTTCCTTGGACACGGCGACGTCGACCTCCATCTTGGACGACTGTTCTTTCTCCTTTTCCTTACCCTCGGTTGTAGTAGCCTCCTCTTCTTTTTCATCCTTCTTCTCATCAGCCTTGTTTTCGTCTGTTGACGGCTCCTCTTTGGGTTTCTTACTCTCCTCGTCCTTGGGCGCTGGGCTAGCCCTTGCCGAGCTGGTGGGCGTGCCACTCATGGGCGTGTTGGTCGCTGTCGTGGCCTCGCTCTCGTTGGCACCTTGGTGCAGTAGCTGCTGTTGTCTCTTCGCCTCCTGTAGCTTGTCGGCGATGTGTGGCATGGAGTGCCTGCCGTTGATAGCCTCGAACTCGTGTACTTTCTTCCTAATGAGAGACATGACGCCGATCCGAGTAAGAACATGCTGGCGGCTGAGCCCCTCCCTGGGCACGCCGTCCGCAAACGTCTCCGTATTCTCGGTGCCGGGCTCGCAGAGGTGACGCATGAACAGCGAGACGTAGGCCCTGAAACACTTCTCCGACTTGCCGCGCAGATCACGCACCAGCCACTGCGAGTTAAAGGCGTCCTGTGGCGGCATGCCGTAGCGCATTATGGCGTTCAAGAAGGATTTGCGCTGACGGGCATTGAAGCCCAGGACCTCTATGTTGCCGCCCACGCGAGCCAAAAGTGGTGGCAGAGGCCGGTCTTTGTCGCCTCCGGCGCCGCGTTGTGCGCCGCGCATGCCGCGACGGCGGCCGGATAAGTCATTGGAGTCGCCGTTCTTTTCGTCGAAATCATCGTCTCCGCCATCGTCGTCCGAAGGCATGGAGAAGTCAGAGTTATAGTCTGACACATTGTCCTGCCAGGAGCCGTCCTCGGCCCGGCCGCCCATTTCGCCGTCGCCATAGTTGACCTGCTTGCGGATGCGCTTGCCCTTCCCCATGGAGCGTGAAAGGTCTTCCTGATGCTGTTCATAGTGGTGGCGGAGCAATTTCTCCCAGTAGGCTGGGTCTGTGTTCTCCGCCTCCTCCTTAAGCACCTCAACTTCCTCCTCCATGGCACCAGTGTCCTTGGTCTGGTAAGTTGCGACCTTGAAAGAAGAGAGGTACTCGTTGGCCCAGGACTCCTTCTCTTCAATGCCTTCCTGAGATCGATCGAGGAGTGCGTCAACGGCTGCATCGTCATAAACAATGTCATTCTTTGAATCGCCCTCCTCGGTAGTCTCTTCATTGAAGAGCTCTTCTGTGCCGAACTTGAGGATGTCGTCAATCTCCTTCTTCGAGAGGTTGGCCTTGGTGCCCATTCCCGGCTGCACCACCAAGTGCGTCAGCATCATTTTCTTTTTGGCCACCTGGGTAACTTTTTCCTCCACTGTGTTCCTTGTTACAAAGCGGTAGATCATAACTTTGTTTTTCTGGCCAATTCGATGGGCTCTTGAAAGAGCCTGAATGTCGTTGTGAGGGTTCCAGTCGGAGTCGTAGATAATAACAGTGTCCGCAGTGTAAAGGTTGATTCCGAGACCACCAGCCCTTGTCGAGAGAAGGAAGGCGAACTGCTCGGCCCCCGCGGCGTTGAACCTATCGATGGCATCTTGTCTCAATGTACCCGTGATGCCACCGTCGATTCTCTCGTATTTGTAACCCTCGCCTTCCAGGAAGTCCTCCAGGAGATCTAACATCTTAGTCATCTGAGAAAAAATGAGGACTCTGTGGCCCTGTTCCTTCAACTTGCGGAGCATCTTGGACAGAAGCACTAGCTTTCCACAGGCCTTGGTCATAGCCTTGACCTCGAACAGGCCATTGGGGCTCAGAGGGGCGTCTTCTGACGCCGCCGGAAGAAGATAGGGGTGGTTGGACACCTTCTTAAGTTCCATCATGACGTTGAGCAGAGACGTCTGCGCCCCACTGCGCGCCTTCAGGGCCTCAAAGTTATGCGTGAGAATGTTCTTGTAGAATTTCTTTTGCATGGGAGCCAAGTTTGTCCGCACGATGAATTCAGATTTTGAGGGCATGGACTTAAGCACGTCTGCTTTTAGCCTGCGCAGCATGTGAGGTCCCAGCATTTCATGCAACTTGTGCACCTGCTCTTCTTTGGCGATGTCAGTAAAGTTGGCCTGAAAAGCTTCTAAGTTGTTGAACTTAGAAGGTGTGAGGAAGTTCAGCAGGTAAAACAATTCTTCCAGGTTGTTCTGCAGCGGGGTGCCCGTCAGCAGCATCTTGTAATTGATGCTGTAGCCCTGAAGGAACCTGAAGAACTTAGACTGCGCGTTCTTAAGGCGGTGAGCCTCGTCAACCACCAACACCTCCCACTGAACAGAGCCCAAGCAGGCAGAGTCGATGGAGATCAGCTCGTATGAGGTGAGCAGGACGTGGAACTTGACAGTGGATGCCTTGATGCGGGAGGCTTTGTCGCCGCGTCTCACCTATTGGAGAGTCAATAAATACCGTATCAATCACATTGCAACATAACGTTAGTTAACAGTAACCTTTTACTTACCGCGTTCTCCTCGAACGAAAGTTCATGCTCGCGGATAACGGCACGCGAGTCCTTGTCACCGACGTAGGACACCACGTAGAACTCGGGTGCCCAAAGCTCGAATTCTCTCTCCCAATTGATCAGAGTCGACAGAGGCACAGAGATGAGAAACGGGCCTCGGCAGTGACCTTCCTTGTACAGCGAATACAGGAAGGCGATGGTCTGAATGGTCTTTCCAAGGCCCATCTCGTCGGCCAGAATGATGTCCGTTTCGTGGTTCCAGCTGTTACGGGCCCAGCTGATGCCCTCCAACTGGTAGGCGTGAAGCTCCAAGCCATCGGGGAGCCACTGCCTGGGTTGCTGGGAAAAGGGGATGTCCAGATCACTTGTCGGCCTGTCGGGCGCTGGGTTATATCGCCTCTTCCTCTCTTCATCCACCTCGTCGGAGCTGCTACCCTTCTTCTTTTTCTTCTTCTTGGAGCGTCCGTCCATCCCACACACATAGCGCAAGTCCTCATAATGCTGTATGTATGTGGGAAAGTCGGGGATCTCCATGTCTTCGTCCTCCCACGAACAATCGACATAGGGAAGGTCTCTCCACTTGATGAAGTACTGCACCGTGCCGTCCTTCAGGTTCCTGCGGTTGACGACGTGGTGAATCTGCAGCCACTCTGGTCTGATGCCGTAGCGGAAGAATCGTTCTTGTAGTTGCAGTGGGTCCTCCTTTTGCTTGTGGTGCTTTAATCTTTTGGAAGAAGTCTCGTCGTCACCGTCCTCATCAAAGCGAGGAGGCTCATCCATGTCATTCTTGCGCAAGTACATGCGGTGTGCCTGCGGATGGAACACGTCCAGCTGGATCTCTTTTACCCAGGAGCAGTGCCAATAAGACTTATCCTTGAACTTGATGAAGAACTCGCGCTCCACTCTTGGCAGGCTCTTGGGAGTAGACATCTTTGAGGAGCCGGCGATGGGTTCGGGCTCGGGCTTATCTCCAGCCTCCTCCTCTTCGTCTTTCCACCGCCATGTCAAGATCTTCTCCACTTTTCCTGGAAGTGGCTCACAGGCGCAGCGTGGACAGGTCCAAGGCCCGTCGGGCACTTCTTCAAGTGGAGGTTCGCAACATTTAAGGTGGTAGGACGAAGGACAAGAGTCACAGCAAAGTAGCTCTCCTCCCTCCTTGCACACGCGACAAAACTCCATGTGCTCGTCTTCCTCATCCACCATTTGGATCTCTGGTCCGTTGACTTCGCAATGAGGACATGACCACTTGCCTTCGGGAGCCTCGTCCAGTTCCGGGTCTAAACAGACCAGATGGTAGGCCCTTGGACACGTGTCACAAAGAATGATCTCCCCGCCTTGTTGGCACACCTCGCAGTATTCTTGATGCTCGCTTTCATCTGCCGCGAAGTTCTTTTTCTTCTTGCCTTTCTTCTTGTTCTTGTTACCGATCTTGGTTTTAGCTTTTCCCTGATTTTTGTTGACGTCCTTTACCATTGGGACATCGTTGGACTCCTTAGAAGCCTCTTCCGCCTCCTTCAGCATTTCCTCAAACTCCGCGTCTGAATCCTTATCCTCTTCTTCATCTGAGCTACCTCCGCCCCCACCCTTGCGTTTGCTTGCGCCCCGGCCGAGCTTGATCTTTAACGTCGGTACCTTGCCTCCTCTTTTGGAGGATCCTCCTGTGGGAGTAGAGGTACCACCTTTGCTGCTCTTCTTGCCTTTGTAAGAGCTGCCGGTGCCACCTCCACTCTTGGACGACTTCTTCCTCCTGCGTTCATCCTCCTCGTCTTCTTCGAAGTCATAAATCTCTTCCTCGACGAGCTTCTTCGCCCTACCCCTGGAGGACCTGACTCCTCTCCGAGGTCTTTCTTCTTCTTCTTCCTCATCGACAGCTTCAGCGGCCTCGGGAGCGTCGCCTGAGGTCGGATTCTTAGCTTGGAATTCCCGCCATTTTGCGGCGATCAACATCATGAGTTTGGGTTGGGGAACCTGGAAGACAGATCACGCATTAGCTTTGGGCCGACGAGCTATCAGTGACATTACCACGCACCTTCGGATTGGCAGCTTGAATTCGCTGGCGGTATGTGGAGAGGAAGAGCTTGTAGGTGGTGAGGTTGTGGTAGTCCGCGTCCGTGTGATCCAAGTCGACATCATTGAGACCGAAATTATCGCACACCTCCTCCACCGTGGGCTTTTCGTCAGCTGCACCCGGAGTGGCAGGCACCGAAGTTGGCGGAGAACTTTCTGCAGTCTTCCGGCCGCCGCGCTTTCCTCCCCTCTTGGACGACGGAGGATGATAGTCCTCGGAGGTCTCTTCAGAGGCGACCGTGCCTGACGCCTCGAACTCCGGTTCCGACGCGTCGCTGTCGGCGAACTTGCGCTTCTTCTTCTTCTTGCCGCTCTTTTTACCCTCCTTGGCCTTGCGCTTTTTACCTGCGAGGGGAGGACTGTGTCTTGAAAAAATGATCGAAAGAAACATTTTGCTGAGTCTAACCTCGTTTCTTCTTCTTGCCCGAAGCGTTGTAGTCGGAATCATCGTCTTCGGCCTCCTCCTCGTCGCCCGGCGTCTTGCCCTCATCCACCTGGGAGGAGGTGAATTCAAAGCCCGCGCATCAATATTTATGTCAGCTATCAGCTTACCTCTTCTCCCTCGCCGTTCAGGCTGTCTTGATCTTCGGCATCCGACGCCATCTTCTTCGCCAAGTTCACTTTCGCGGACGAGGCCAGGGACTGCGAGAGCGGGCTCTCTTTTTCGCTCTCTTTCTCGCTTGGTTGGCCGACGGGGCCGCAGGGGCTGGGGTGAGCGTCGGCCCTCCTGGCCTCCCCTCGGAGAAAGGAAGCAGAGGAGGAGCAGCAGCAGAAGCCGGCACAAAGGGGTTCCGGGCTCCGATTAACGCCAGGCCGGGCTCTCCGGGACGGCGCTGTGAACCCGGAGGCCTCTCTGGGGTCTCCAGAAGTTGGCGACGTCGGCCAGAGTCAGGGCGAATCCCTATTTCTCCGGATCGCGCCGGAACGATTGATGGATGACGCGCTTCCTTCCTCCTAAGTAGACTCCTCGGCGGCCGCCGCTCTCTCTCTCTCTCGTCTGCGTCTGCCCTAATCCGCTCTAACTGAACTGAATCTCGCTGGCTTCGCCAGAGCTGCCGGGGATCGGGAGGGGGGGGAAAAGTTGGAGTTGCCACACCAACATGATCTGGGAGATCGGAGACGTGGACGCCCCCAAGGAGACGACGTTTTCCAAGGAGCCCAAAGCGTGATCTCGCTTGGCACTTCCCGAGCAATCGCATTGTTTGACAAATATTTTCGCCGTCGCGTAATTTTTCTACGAAGTTGACCCTCAACCATGAACGAGGTCACCCTGCTCTTGTAGAAACTCTGGAGCGCAGGAGCGCCCGTGGCCTCTGCCTGAGTCCTCGGGCAGGCCGCAGAAGAAGCGTAGAGCCAACGAGCCGCAGACCGCCGCGCCGTGGGGGCCGCCAACACAAGGAGAATGGGGAGGGGAAGAGGGAGAAAGGGATGCCGGACCTTGGTACGCGTTCTACGAGTCCAAGAACGATTCCGCAATAGCTCTGCAGAAGATGTCGATCTCCACGAGGACTCTGCATGGACAACCACGGACGGAGATCTAGAATGTGTGAGGCCCTCGCCGCCAGATTGGGAAAATCTTATCATGGACATGTTGCTAGCAACCCTGGTTTCTACGCGCGGCTACGGCAGTGTTATTTATGAGTCATAAATTACGACTGAGACCGCCAGATGTCGCCCGTCCACTCGGTGGAGCCTTCCCCCAAGAGGTTGAACTACTATGCTAGGATCACGCACCCGCAGACGCTTGCACCAGCCATAGTTGGAGGACGTTTTTTCGGCTGTTCTGATGGCCACAAAACGAGCAGACGAAACGGGACGGTGCTTCTAAATATAAACATGGGCATTTAGTCGGATGCGATCTTGTCACACCTTGCTCACACCATCCAGATCCTCTTCTTGATGCCACTGCTCGACCGCAACTCTATGTTTTTGTCTCCACCGCAACAGCTGACTTCTGTTTACTTTCTTGCTTGAAAGGCGTGCGCGCCCTCGAGCTGCTTAACCTCTTTGAGCCTCCCTCCTTCTGGCGGGAAGAGAACCGGTTAAGACAGAGAAACTAGAGATGTATCGAACTAGCGTTGAGCCCAGTCAAGCTTTTTTGAGTGACGCTTTGACCTCACGTAAGAGGTCAAAATGTCGTGATCACTGGGAGCGTATTAACTAATTGATATGTGATTAGAAAAATAGTATGACTGCATAGCTAAGTCTCAAACGTTCGAGCCACAAGCATTTCTGACGACCTCAATCAAGCTGTCCACTATCGAGCCAATGGTCATCGTGATTGAGGACAACAAATAGTCGATATCTCATTTCACTAACATCATTCCACTTTCAATTGTCCTCGGCGATGATGTTGGCGGTGCTGCCGCTCCTCTTGCTGTCGTGCTTCGCGGCGTCCGCCAAGGTGACCTCGGACAACGATCCAGCCACAGTAAAAGCTATGCTGTTCGGAGGAGACGAGACGCCGCTGCTCCTGCGCTCCGAGTCTGGCGACCTCGACTTCCAGCGGGTCTTGGCACGCTTTCAAAGAGATCCTGAAACGGCGGAGCTGTTGAAGGACCCACGTTTCGGCAGCGTCATCGAATACTGGATCACGATCTTCCAGGCTACCGATCGGGACGCCATGAGATTACTCCTCGAGTCCGCCGGAGATATGGGCACTGAGGACTCAATGGACAAGCTGGTGGCCATACTCGCGGCCGACCAGGAGGTGGACGACTTGAATCTCACCAGAGAGGATCTGCTCGACTTTTTGGAAACTGGTCGTTCGCTGGCAGAGATCCTGGAGGAAATGGCCGAGATAGAACATTTGGAGGACGTCATAGACAATGATAGCAGTTATCAAACAGGTAACCAGGAAGAGAATTACGATTATGATAAGGAGCTGGCAGATTACCTGGAGGAGGACAACAACGAGAGTCTTGCGGAACATAGCAACGTAGAAGAGGAAAAAGAAGGACACGAATTGAAAGAAGAACACGATTTGAAAGAGGGACACGAATTGAAAGAAGGACACGAATTGAAAGAAGAACACAAAGTGAAGGAACACAAAATGGAAGAACACAAAATAAAAGAGCACAAAATGAATAAACACAAAATGAAAGAAGACCACGAATTGAAAGAAGAGAATGTTGACAACGAGATCGCGGTTGAAAATTTTCAAAAAGAACAACTTTACATGGAACCTGAGTTGAACAGCTCATCAGGGGTTGTCGAGACTCCTGAAGTAGCTGTCACAACTGTGTTGAAGAACTCGACGGAAGACGCTAACCAGACCAGCGATGTGGTTGAGGATCATCATCGTTACCCTCTACAAGCCAAGGCCCAGAGGAGGAGTGATGGAACGCCCAGAAGCACTGCCAGCGCCAGGTAAGAACGTTCTCCCAGTATCACTTCCCTTGCAGTTTGGCGTCCTCTTTTTGCAACTCTCTTTTGTTACCCCCAGGAAAAACGAACCAAAAGGCAGCAACTCGAGTCTTGTTGCTCTATTCTGCATCTTTCTCGTGGCCATCATAGCCACTGTGGCATACCTGAAGATCTCCAAGAACCCGGCTATTCTGAGAAGGATCCGCCGCTGGACAAGATTCGTGCAGTTTTGCTAGTCAACATCTTTAGGTGTTTTAATTTCACAACTTTTAGACTTAATTGTACTTTTAAGTAAAAAAAACCCTTTACTTGCGGGTACTTACTCGAGGTTTGGATAGGTTACCTTGCATGGTGAAATGTCCGGCCATTCTGTCGACGGGAGTCATGCGGTGTCACGAAGCTGAAAATGGCCGCGGTGAGCAGGAAAGACAGCATCACAAGCAGATAGAGACGTGCAAGACCAGATACATTGTCTCTGATCTTGTCCGTGATGACCCTGATGTCTGCGAGGCTGTCCTTAAGCTCGGCCTCCAAGGGATACGGCTTTCTCGTCGCTGTAAGCGAAGAGTGGCCTTTGCCGGGAGAGGCTTGAAAGAGAAAGAAGGAGAAGGGATGCTTGTTGTTATCGTTGCTGCTGCTGCCAGTGTCGGTGGAACGGAAGTCATCGTGACGGCTGAGGACATGTACTTGTAGAGACTTGGACGCCTTGTCAGTCTGCTCCAGCTTCCTCGTGTATTTCATAGTCACATGTGGAACCCTCCCCCTGTTTTGCAGCTTGATGGATGTCTCCGTGATCTTGTGCCCCGGCCTTAACTTGCCCAAGGCCCTGTGGATCTCCTCGAGAAACAATCCTCGCACCAACCAGGGCATGTCGTTATTCGAACAGAGACAGTAGTGATAATTTAAAATCATACTAGTGCAAGTCTTAAACGTGATGTAAATACGATAACTAATTTATTGTAACAAAAAGAATTATGATGAAGCGTTCACTTCAAGCATAAGGGGCAGCTTTTGCTTACAACGGAGGTCGCTACCATGATCATGATGCTCGAGAAGTAAATTTCAATCAGCGGTGTCTGACGACTGTGACATCAGTGACCATCTCCACGTAGAATTTGAGCTCCATCAGAATTGCGATCTCAGCTTTTCGCCGGACTCGTGAGGAAAGTAAAAACCTAAAATTGTCAACGAACTTGAGCTTGGACGTCAGGTCCACGTGCACTTCCTCGCGGCACTCACAGCTGACCTTACGTCTTTGACCGGTGAGGAGACCGTGTGCCATTCCTGAACATTATGCAATCAGTTCTTGATTTACATTCTCCTTTTTTAACTGCTGGGGGATCCAGGTCAAGCCAGTGAAACACACGTTGCAGTATTTGGTGCAGTGCATGCCGACGTACAGGTGGAAGTCGTAGCAATCCTACGTCGTCATACAGACCTCGAAGACTCAATGCGTGGCGTTAAAATTGTATTTGGGGCGAGTTTTCTCGTACACGAACGAGGGATGCGTCAGATCCTCATCCGGATCCGACGCAAAACCTCACCTGATGTTCGACGGACCAGGATTAAACCCGGATCCGAATATTTTTCAGGGCTCAACCCACAACCTCACCCTTAATGTTCAGTAGCAAAGAACTTAAAAACATACATCAGTGGTAAAACTGCTCATCTGCGGCTGGAAGGAAAAGTTTTCAACGTTTCCAAAAAGAAAAAAAATTCTCTCCTGTTGTGAAAGAAAGAAAAATTATAAAAGTAAGTAAAGGGATAACTGAGCCATTTCTGCCGCAGTCCGTCTTTGATTGGCAGTCGGTCTCTCGGTCCGCGTCTCCGTCTCCGCTAGAAAGTTCGGTCTTACATCACTGTCGTTAGCAGAGATATCAAACGCGTGCAAAATGGACTTGATTGCAGTGTGACTACATATAATACATTTTTAGATTAGTTGCAAAAACACTTTAACTTCTTGATGTTCTGAATCGATGTTACAAATATTCCTGTGTCATTTCTTCGCCATTTGCGCCTGCAAATACAGCATTTCTCAAGCAACTTTGCTGTATCCTCAGAGTCAGCAACACTCGAAAAAGCGCCACCTAGTGTATATTCATGTGCTGTGCTGCAAGTGCAGTAGTGTTATGTAACTGTATCATGCACTAAATACTGTGTTGGTACCAACCCAAGACATATAGAGACGGAGTTCATGCTTTATACATCAGATAAAGATATGTATGCTCAAGTTACAAACTTTATTTTAAAGCCAGAACTTTAGCATTCTTGGAATCTAACACTGTGGCTGTCAGAAGTGGTTACACTTAAACAGAGGATCTGTACATGAATTTGTTGAAGAAGCGTTATCGAACTCGGTTTCACTTTTACCAATGAGCTCCTAGTCTCTCTGCGGCCTTCCGAAGGATTTCCCCGTGCCTTGCGTGCAGCTTCACCTCCCTATTCACTTCCATCCACGTCAAGGCCTTGGCATCATCCCCGGCCTTTAAGTTGAACCTGCCGACTTTCTTCCCTGTTTCATCATGAATGTGGAACGCGACCGTCTCCATCCAGGCGTTGTCAGTGTCGCGTGGGTCGCAGACTGGGCCAGAGAAGATTTCGTTCCCATCGGAGAAGAACTCCTCCACCTGAAGGGAACCAAGCATAGTTCTCAGACGACCAAACTCTCTATGAGTCTCTGTGTGCGGGGTACCTGTTTCGTCATCTTTTCTTTCTCCTTGTCGCTGGCTGTTCCAGAATCCAAGGCCTCCTCCATGAACTCCCTTCGGACGGTGTCACTCACAGCCTCGCCCAGGTCGACCTTTCCGCCGGGTAGCGCCCACTGCCCGCTGTCACGACGCTCGATCGCCACGAACTCCAACACTGGCTTTTCACCCACGCTCAGGATGTCACCGTTCCTGTTCCGCTTCCATCTGGTGACTACTGAATCTGCGGCGTGGTTCGGCCCCCAGCGACCAAGCATCCCACGCCCGGCGAGGCCAGTGCGACCCAGGATATTCAATGGAACGCCATTTTTCACCTTGTAAGGCCCCTTGTGGCTTCTCCGATCGACTTTGCCGTCGATTTCGTTAAAGGTCGGACTGAATCCACCTAGGCTCGTCTCTGGGTCGGCCCAGGGCGCGGTGAGGACGCGGGGGGCGGTGAGCAACGGCGGATCGTAGTCCTCGAGGAGGAAAGAAGGAAAGAAAAAAAGTGAAGGTAAAAAAAAAGTATCCCTCTTTCATACGTGCAAGGTTACCTTGAACTCCACGTCCCAGGACACTTTGTCCTCGGGCACCCAACTCCTCTGGACGGTCTTCTTCTGTCCCGCCTCGTCGCGGTACACGTAGTCCTCGTGGTAGCAGCACTCAAGGGCGGCCATGACGCTAAAGCACTGGTTCAGCACCGGGTACGTTGGACAGAACACTATAGCTGCTGGCGATTGTCGGAATAACGAAAACGAAGTATTTTGCTTTTGTGTGTGTGACCCGCCAAACACTGGTATGAGCGTGAGATGAGCGTAACTTGATTTGGCGCAAAATACTTTAACTGATTCTGATTGTTAGAAGGCCTCAAACTTCGTCCAGAAGGCCTCAAACTTTGTCCAGAAGGCCTCAAATTTGTCAAAGACTTTCTTGCAGGCTTTTGCTGACTTCTTGGGCCCAGTACATGGTGTCTGATCTCATAGACCTTGGAGTTTCGAATGACAACCAATGAATTACATCTTACGTAATTCTAATGAAATTCCATTCCATTTTCAGGAATGATATTACTTTTCAACACATTACTCATTACTAGTGCTTCAAATAAATTTGGCTGCAGAGCTTTGCAAATGTCTGGCAACCCCAGATGGAAGCTTTCAGGCTTCACCAATGTTACTAGAGACTAGTAACATTGGGCTTCACCTGCAACTGCTCTGAGTGACTCTTGAATGTCCGCCACCGCATTGTCTTATCAGAAAAAAAGGTTACTGCATGAAATGCAGCTGCTCAGACATGTAAAAATTGCTTGAAATAAAATTTTCAAAAGTAATGACTTATGACATGTCATCCCTCATCCTGAAAAGTAATGATTGGGCAATGAAATTACTTTTTCGGGATCTAATGAGTAATGTAAAGAATAACAAAACGTTATAATGTCTTATCCCTGCATAGATGCATGGCAATGCAAAAAAGGGTGGTGTTGAATAAGGATGCACTTCATTCCACTCATTTCCCTTTACTGAGCGGTATACAAAGACCATCAGCTGAAAGACCGCGAGTACCACACAGTGACCCCGTACAGGAGCAGGATGAAGATGCCCGCTGCAGTGAATGCTTGTGATGTGGACTACGCAGTCAATCTTGTTGTTGCAAACTATAGCATAATCACCTGTGTCAAATTCAAAACTACCTGCATTCGTGTTGGCATGTAAGTATCGACATCTCCCAACCGGTCAACGTCAACAACCTTCATTTTTACACTACAAGAACAACCCTGACGGCTACAGCTGCAACCAGATTGAGAAGAAAATACAGCATTTGTATCTCCCGATATCATTCAAGTAAAAAAAACAACTGTGAAGTCTCAAAAGCTTCTCAGGGAAGCATACAGAGATGCGCCATCTGACATCATGGTCTGGAGGTGGTTTCAGCAATTTAAGGATAACATGGTTATAATGTTCAGGATCAACATGGACCTCACACAAAGCAAATGGCGCCAACTCTACAAAATGTGACCTTGCCTGGTTGGCCAATCTAAGTCCGTGTAAAATTCCTAGTGTGCATGCCTCTTCAATGCCCGAGACGGATCTTAAGAGGCCAAAATTGAGGTTGCGTGAGGACCAAAGCAGGAAGAGGATTGCCAGACAGACTCAGCTTCTAAGCCAAGCGAAGCTAAATCTTTATAAAAGCACTCTATTCCAGCTGTTCGTCCACGGACTTGCTTGTATTCAGGAAAAAAACCTTTCGCGTACTTGAGACCCACAGGACAAAGTTCTCGGTAGGCGCTGTCGTCTTTGGCATCGCCGTGGGGGGCCCGTGTAGCAGCACTTCCTTCCTGCCCTCAAAAGAAAGGCAACAAAAGTCTGGAAACATCCAGAACTCTGCGAACGCCGACACAGTCCCTGGGTCGAGGCCTTCGCGCCCACTACGGTGACGAGTAATCACCCCGTCGGGTTGCCTTAACGCTTCCACTGGAGCAGCGTTACTTGCTCAAGTACTTGTCACTCGTCCAGGTTCTTCCTTCGACGCCTAATTCCGACACAAGATGGCCAAGTGGGGCGAAGGTGACCCGCGTTGGATAGTGGAGGAGCGCGCAGACGCCACCAACGTCAACAATTGGCACTGGACGGAGAAGAACGCCGACCATTGGTCGAAGAAGAAGCTGGAAGACCTCCTGATAGGGCACTCGCCGTGCGACGGCGTATCAATCGACGCCATCGATAAGTGCGAGGGCGAGGCGAGGGTCAACAACCGTAAAGCCAAACTCATCTTTTTTTACGAGTGGGATATCGTCTTGAGCTGGAGTGGGCGAAGCGGCGACGTCAAGGACATCATGGGGAAAATAACGATACCTAACCTAAGCGAGGAGCACACCGACCTGGCGGACGTAGACATTGACGTCTCGGTGACTGAGCGAAAAGATACCAAGGAAGCACAAAGGTTAAAAGACCAACTCAGGGGTGGCGCCGGCGCAGCCAGTCTCAGGAGCCAGCTGGAGAAATACGTGAGGGCGCTCGAGTCAGAGTTCAGCCAGGGCCTCATCCTACCGGCCAACAATAGCTCTGGCAACTTATCTTCCAAAGCCTCATCACAGAAATCACCTGCACCCTCCACAACAACTTCAAAGTCTTCGGAAGGAAAAGCTTCTCCTCATGCGGCCATGAAGAATTTGAACTTGAGCGGCTGTCGGCTGGACGTGGGAAACATCTCGCTGGAGGAAAACTTCAAGTGCACAGGCCAAGAGCTCTACAACGTCCTTAGTCAGCGAGAAATGATACAAGTATTCACCAATGATGAGGTCAACCTGGAGAAGACGGTCGTGGGCCAGAAGTTCGAGCTCTTAGGCGGCAACATCAAGGGAGAGTTTGTCGAACTGACTCCCTTCTCGAAGATAGGCCAAAAGTGGAGATTGAGAAATTGGCCCGACGGCCACTACTCGGACGTGGAGTTCACCATCTCCCAGGGAAAGGATGACACCAAGCTGAATATCCTGCAGAAGAGCGTACCCTCCAAGGAGATCGACGCCACCCGCGCAGGGTGGAAGAGATACTATTTGGACGCGATCAAGCGTTCCTTCGGCTTTGGCGTCGACTTTTTCTAATATTGTAGTAAAAGGCATAGACAAAAAGCTAAAAAAAAAAAAGACAGATGAACTACATGAACGGGTGTAACGTGTACCTTTTCTCCGTCGCCGTTATGGACGCTATCCAGCTCGGTTGGCCACGGTCGCCATACTTTTGGTGCTTTGAGGCCAACTTGGGTGGCAACGCCAACTGGAGCTGCTACGTCCGTCATGCTGCTGCGCTGCCTGACTCACTACGACAACTGCAAGACTGACTGCTGAGCAACCTTGAATGCTGCTGCCCAAGTAGCTGTGGGTCGACTGCAGGAGCCAGAGAGCTGACTTTCGACAGAAGTAAATCAGCCAGCCGAAGATCATCACTCTTTTCGGCCTTTGTGACGTAAAAAGCTCCTCGTCCACCATGTCGACCGCCGCGCGCCGCCGCCTCATGCGTGACTTCAAGCGTCTGCAAGAGGATCCTCCAGCCGGGGTGTCTGGGGCGCCTGGTGAGAACAACATCATGGTGTGGAATGCTGTCATCTTCGGCCCGCATGACACCCCATTCGAGGACGGCACGTTCAAACTCACCATGGAATTCACCGAGGAGTATCCCAACAAGCCGCCAATCGTCAAGTTTCTATCCAAGATGTTTCACCCGAACATTTACGCGGACGGTGGAATCTGCCTAGACATTCTCCAGAATAGGTGAGGGCCCACAAGAGAGATGAAGTCAGTCCCGAACTAACCAAGTAGAGCCTCTTCTTTTCCCCAGATGGAGTCCCACGTATGATGTATCAGCAATCCTCACTTCTATCCAGTCGCTACTCAGTGATCCCAACCCCAACTCCCCAGCCAACAGCATGGCGGCGCAGCTGTTCAAGGAGAACCGGCGGGAGTACGAGAAGAGAGTCAAGGCTTGCGTCGAGCAGAGTTGGTGCGATGACTAACGCCCCCCCCCCCCCTATACCAGGTACTGTACAACGGCCAGTTCAGCAGCGAGAAGGGCATCAACATCATCGTTAAGAAGAAAAGTGCGTTAGTTATGTTCACCCCTAAATCCTCCCGACGAGAGATGGAATAGTTGTGCACGCATCTGAAGAGTGACTATAAGGAGATGTTAAAGACGTACATATATAGTTGTTTCTCTTCTGTGAGAAGTTTTTCTCCATTCATATCCTTTCCAGAGATTTTGTTCTCCTTCCACACCCACTACGTGAGGCGAGATCTCTCGCCAGCAATCGGATATCCTTCATTTTGACCTCATTTCACCCATCTAAACACTGTGTGACTTTGTCCTTTTTTTCGGTCTTAGTCAATAAACTTTTAGAAACGAAAAAATGTTCTCGAACAACTGCCGCCGGTCCTCCTCCGCCACCAAGCGCATCGTGACTTCTGTCGGTTGTCACCTTTTCCTCCTCCTCTGCCCTTTAGGTGACGCTTCTTCTCCGTCAGAGAAATGGCCCCGCTGATCTGTCTGCGCAGAGCGTCCACTTGGGCAGCCTCGACCAATAGAGTAACGTGCTCATAATAAATTTGCTTCTCCTCGCTGTGACTCCAGCGCTCTGCGCTGATCATTCGATGAGCAAGGTGAGTCTGCGCGAGCTGAACTGGACTGGAGCTTCTTTCAGGAGCCAGTGGGCTAGAGAGAGAGCTGGGAAAAGCCGGACGCCAAGGGGAAGCGCAGAGGCTGTTCGTCGCCAACGCTAGCACTTAGACGTCCTCGGCGACGCCCACGGATACTTGCAAAATGCGCGCCGCACCGAGCGGGCGTTGAGAGGAAGCGCTGGACGTCCAAGAGATGTCCGTGGACGATCGGACAGCGGATGGCCCTCTGCGGCTGGTCGACTACTTTGTGGTCGCCGGCTACGATCATCAGCGGGGCCGACGGCGGCCTCGGGGAGGTGGGGGTGGTCGTGACGGTGGGAGCGGCGGATCGGACGCCTTCCATTGCCAGGGCACTATCTTGCAGAGGTTCCCCACCCAGGACTGGAAAGACACGCCTTTCATAGGTAATGCTTTCTTTCTCTGCCTGTAATCTTCCTGCTCTAACGGAGGAATCTACGCAAATCTCTTTCAGAGGGCCTGGAGCACTTCTGTCAGCCCAATGGTTGGGTGCTGCGGTCAGAGCGGGAGCAGCCGAAGTTCTTTGTCGCCGGGCTGACGGACATCAACGGAAGGAGGCATCACTGCGCCGTGCTTTCATTCAGTGAGGCTGTGGCCAAGGAAGATCTGGAGGCCGAACAGCAGAGCGCCGCGGACGAAGAGTTGGAGGAAGACAACGTTACCGGCGACTTGGGCGGCGGCGGCCCCAAAAGCAGTTTCGCTTCCATGAAGCTTCGCTCGCTGCCTCGACACATGGTGCCCGGAGTGTCCCTTCCCACACTGCCTCACGACGCCCTCATGTTTGCCCCCAAGTGCCTGGTGCTCGTGTCCAGACATGACTACCCCGAGGTGCTGCGTAACTGCCTCTCTGTCATATACACGACTTACAGCGAGTGCCTTGTCGGCCGCGGCGGTGAAAGGATTAAGCTGGAAACCCTGGTGGGGAACTTACTGGGGTCTGTGCACGTCCCCATGGGGACGGGTGGTGGCCAAATTCCACAACTACGCTTCAGCCTCGGTGCCTGTGACAAGTTATCGCTTCAACCTAGAGAGCACGAAACAGTTCCTGCGACCGGTACAGGAGTAGCCTCACTCTATGCTCAGTTGGGCATCAGGAACGTCCTCACCCTGTTCTGTGCCGCCATGGTGGAACTTAAAGTCCTATTCTACTCGAAGTCATTCAACCGATTGACCGAGGCGTGCAAAGCTCTGGCTGCAGTTCTCTACCCCATGCGCTACTCTCACGTCTTTATCCCTGTGCTTCCCTCCTCCCTACTGGAGGTGCTTGCCACTCCCACGCCTTTCATCATAGGTGTGAACTCGGTGCACGAGGTCGAAATCGCAGACCTCCTGGATGTGATCAAAGTGGACCTTGATGGCGGTGCAATTACTATCCCAGAGAACATGACTGTGCCGATGGTGCCTCCAGACTTACTCTTTAAAGTGCAAAAAGAACTCTCAGCGATTCTTCACCCCGAGTTGTCAGTGGCAGACGATGCCTTCGCTCGGGTCGAGTTTGAGAAGAAATCCCAATGTGTCCTTGATAAGGAGCTGCGCGCCATCATGCTCAGACTAATGGTGCATCTGCTGGCGGGCTACCGCTCTTGTTTGAGACTGGTCAGAATCCATCCAAAGCCTTACATCACCTTCCACAAAGCTGCCTTTTTGGGCCTCCGCGGGTTTTGCGACTCATTGTTTGTGCGGAGGTTGTTGGACTGCATGTTTTTCAACACGTTCGTTGCGGAACGAGGACCACCATGGAGAAGTTGCGATATCTTCGACGAGGCCTATAGTATGATGGCAGAACACACTGCCTTGGAGCGGGAGGACGAGACCAAGGTGCTAAAACACATCTCCCTATTGGCGGAGGCCTTCTATAGGAACGAAAATCCGGTGGTCACTGCTGCCAACCCCCAGCCTTACGCGCAAAAGCTGCCTTTGCCGGCTGAGGGAGCAAGCTCAAGAGTTCACCAGCCCATACTTCCTAAACTGGATGGAGGTCTCGTAGATGAAGTCATCAAGGCAGGGCTGTTGCAGCGTCATGCTATGGAGTGAGTAGCACAAAAGAAGTAGCGATAGTGTCTCGTAAGTTGGTTGTGCACGTCTTGATCCTTCTTCATTGCAGGATGGCTCAACACAAAAGATCAGAAATCAAAATGAGGCTCGTCCCTTCTGGTGGTGACCTTCAGCAGCTGGAGATTAAAGGACTCCCAGGCGCAACTCACCACCACCGAACTATATATCTTCCTCAGTCTGCCCGACGTCTTGACGTTCTCCGCAACTGCATTGCTTCAATTTTTGAGAATAAGATATCGGACGCCAAGAAGACGTTCCCCGCTGTTATCAGCGCACTAAAGGCCAAGGCCGCGAGACTAGCCCTCTGTGAAGAGCTTGGCGCTCACCGTTTGGGACATCAGGTGATAAAAGTCGACCATTAGTTCCGCAATAAGTCAGGATCTCACTCTTTCCGCTTTCACTCTTACAGGTGATGCTGGAACATCAACAGTTCGACATGGTGGTTCGCCTCATGAATGCGGCTCTGCAGGATGACTCCGACATGGACGAACACGGCATTGCAATGAACATCCTACCCCTTTCGACCGTCTTTGGCCGCAAGCTAGCGAAGGGCGTGATCCAGTTTGCCTATACCCTTATCCAAGATCACGCAGTGTGGCAGAATATGCAGTTCTGGGAGGCAGCATTCTTCTCCGATGTGCAGGAGGGCATCAAGACGCTCTACCTGAACCTCCAGGACCAGAACTCCAACGATACACTATCATTACAGCACGAACAGAAAGCTAGTCATCCGTTTTCCACATCAGGGCTTCGAAGAGGTGGTGCAGGTGTTCAAATGTCGGAGGGGATCGAGACTGCCGGAGCCGATCAGAAGTCTCCTAACGAAAGAGACGTGTTAGACCTTGCAGCCAGAGAGACCAGGAACTGGACGCGGTTAGACTCAAAAGCACGTCAGGAAAGGATCAAGGCTGAGGAAAACACGGTTTATAGTCAGGTGCTCGTCTACGTTAACAACATGATCTGCCTCATGTGCCCTCTCGACATGGCCTTGTCCAGCGGCAACAGTGGCAAAAAGGGACGTAGCCATCATCATCGCTCTGATGATTTCGAGAACGCTTCCAACTCAGTCTCGAATTCAATGGCGGAGTCTGACTCGGTGGACGCCGAGTCTGGATTCGAGGAGCAGGAGATTCCTGACAATGGGCAACAGCTGATAAAGACAGTGCTCCGGTTCGCAGACAAGGTGTGCTCCGAGAGCCAAGTAACAGAGGAGCACGCTAAGAATCTGGGCTCGTTCATCCCCAGCAGCGTCGCCATACATTTAGAGGGTTTAGAAGCCGTCGCCACCCAGGCCAGCCGCTTGCCGCCCATCCATAAGTCTAAGATCAGCCTCCCTTCGCTACTTCCGGGAGAGGAGTTGGTGCTACCCAAAGGCTTGCGTGTCTACCTCTTACCCGATGGACGCCGTGAAGAGGTCAGGGGCGGCGTAAACCTGCTACCGGCAGAGGGAGCTCTCTTCCTGACAACATACAGGATCATCTTCAAGGGGTCGCCCATCGATCCTTTCGCAGCCGAGCACACCGTTACTAGATTCTTCCCAGTTACATCTATCACCAAAGAGAAAAGATTTAGCGTCGACGAATACCTGACCGAGATTGAACAATTTCTAAAGGAGGGCATCCAGCTCAGGTCCAACACGTTTCAGCTGATCAGGGCGGCCTTCGACGACGAGGTCACCAGTGAAGAAATTGAAGGACTCAGGAAGGCTATTGTTAGAGTGCAGTATCCCGATCATATCCTACAGTTCTTCGCCTTTCACGGGGCCCACTCCATAATACAGGTACGACGTTGTCATGAGGCATTTCGCATGTGTTCTGGAACTAGACGGACAGTAGTTTCCAGCTGTATCTTTTATGACAACGTAATATGAATATGTCGTTTTACTTTCAGGAACCGCTGTCCAAGATCAGGGAGAAAAATCCCAAGTACTCGACAATCAGGGGTCTGGCCAAGACGACCCTGAAGAACGTTACCAAAGTTACAGGCTACCACCCCAAGAAGCGCAAAACCAACAAGTACTTCGTGCCTAACATGATGCCTACTCAGGGACGCCTGTCTATAGCAGAAATGACAAATCATGAGAATGGTCGCATACGAGAGGAAGGGGAAGACGGTTCAGAAGGAGATTTGCCAATGCACATCGCCCTGCCCCATTCTTCCGCCTCGAGCAACTCGCACAAGTCCTTGGAGAGATTGGTGGAGAGAATATACTTCAGAGACTGGGTACGGCTCGGACTGGTGTCCGGCGATCTTCCACTCAAGAACTACCATCAACAGCAGCAACATCACCTCCAGTACTTTCAAGGAGGTGGAAACAGCAGTGAGTCGTCCTTCCGCGTGACCACTGTGAACAGTAGGTACTCCTTGACACCCAGCTACCCAGCTCTGCTGCTTGTCCCGTCGAGGATTAATGATCAGTCCCTAAAGCGCTACGTACGCTGCCATAAGCACGGCCGCTTCCCCACCATAACCTGGCGCCACCCTCACACTCACGCGTTGTTGCTGCGAGGAGCAGGATTCCATAGCAGGGGCGTCGTTGGCAACATCATAAGACGTCACCAACAACAGAGCGACGGCCAGAACGACGGTGGGATGGGTGGTGTTACTGGCAGCGTCAGCGGACAAAACTCTGAACTGGCGTCCAGCATCGAGGCTGAACTTTACTCAGCCGCCATCATCCAGATAACTCCCAGAGCCTTGATCAAGCCCGAAGCCATGAGCAGAATGATGAGCGGTTCCCAGCTGTCGATCAACTCATTGGTGATGGCTGGAGGCGGAGGTGGAAATGTCATGACTGATTACCTTCCCTCTGGTGGACACAGCGGCAATTACTCCGCCACCTTGACCCCAAATACTGTCAGGAAGTACAATCCCATCATAAGCAAAGCCATGGACACGCTGACGAGGTCCGCTGCTCCGCCTAAGTTCAGCCGTATCTCGCTGTCTTCCTTGAAAGGCAACAAGCAACACATAGGAGGCTCACAGAGTTCGCTCGCCTCCTCCACGGTCAGCAGCTACAGGGGTAACAATTCCCGCCTTGCTGTCGCAGACCCACTTGAGTCTCCGGGGGGCGAAGTTGGCAGTGGCCTGAACAGCTTTTTGCAGCGGACGGCGCTCTACATCTTCTGCGACAAGAACCACTCGAAGGGACTGGTCAAATTGGAATCTCACCCCAAGACGGAGCTTATTCCAGTGGACTACCCAGAGCCTCGGCGGATCCGCGCCTCCTTCAAGAAGCTCATGCGTGCTTGTGTGTCCTCCACACCCCCTGTCCGTCCCGACCAAAGCTTCCTGAAGCAGGTGGAGGCCTCCGAATGGCTCCCCTGCCTGCAGATGATCATGCAGGTTGCTGGTGCCGTAGTTGACCTGCTTGACATCCAGCGCGCGTCCGTCAGCGTTTGTCTGGAGGAAGGTTGGGACGTGACCTGTCAAATCACGAGCCTAGCCTTGGTTTGCCTCGACCCGTTTTACCGTACAATCGAGGGCTTCCGCGTGCTGGTGGAGAAGGAGTGGCTCTCTCTGGGTCACCGGTTCAACCACCGCAGCAACCTGTCTGCCCCAAACCAGGACGCCGGCTACACGCCTATATTCCTTCAGTTCTTGGATGCCGTGCATCAGATCCACGCTCAGTTTCCAGAGGCCTTTGAGTTCAACCAGTACTACATCAAGTTCTTGGCGTTTCACCACGTCTCGTGTCGCTTCCGCACCTTCCTCTTGGATTGCGAGCAACAAAGGCACGAATTCGGATTCTTTGCAGAGAAGAGACAGGCGACTCCACGAGGAGGAGCAACAGATTCTCACAGTTCTGATGAAGAGTTGAACCTTCTGCATGGTGGAGCAGGAAGTTCATCGTCGAGCAGCCACATTGGCATCAGCATATTTGACTACATCGAGTTGCACGCTTCCAGGAGCACGATCTTCTACAACTTTGCCTTCTCGCGCGATGTCGCCGGAAAGGTTCTGCGTCCCTTTTCGCACATATCTGACCTTCATGTGTGGGACTACTTCGTCCAAGAAGAACTTAAACATGGGCCCAGCTATGACCTAGAGCTGTACCAGCAGGATTTGCGGCAGACCGAGTGTTTGACGTCGGACTCTACGTCGCTCTGCGCGGCCAGCGCCAGCGGTGGCCGCGAAGTGGCCACCTTTGGGCATGACTGTCTGCACAGAACCGTGCCCAATGGCTTCTCGTATCTGCTGGCAGAGGTACAACGCTTGGAAGCTGAGCTGGGACACTTCTCCAACCGGTGGCATGCTCATTGGGAGCAGGCGGAAGACGCGTTGCCACCATCACCGGAACAGGAAAAGCAAGTGACCCACGATCCTGTGATCCCAATGACTCCTTCAGTGAGCGCCAAACATCATGGCCGACTGATGCATAAGCGAAGCACAATGGAGCTCATCCTCAAGGGGAAGATCGGCGCTGCCGGGACTGCAGGTGGCGCGGGTGGGTCCGCCGGTGCCCCCGGTATTAACTACGCCCACTCGCATCGCTTCGAACGCTACCACTACTCGACCCCAACGTCGTGTGAGGTGTGTAGCAGCCTCCTGTGGGGCCCTGTTCGGACTGGACTGCGCTGCGCAGACTGCGGATACAACTGCCATGAAAAGTGTAAAGAAAACGTTCCCAAGGCCTGTTCCAAACTGTATAAATCTGGAGGTTTGGCAGCAAAAGATGTCACCTCTGAGAACCTTGCAGCCGCTGCTGGATCAGTCGCAGACCAGGACGGCGGCGTCTCCACCGGAGGCGCCGGTAGGTTTTCTGCTGGCGGATTTCTGGGCGGCCGTGGTCTCATCGAGGACGAAGATGGCGGCGACATCTTCCGCCAGTTTTCACCAACTGCTTCAGACGAGAACAGTCAGATCATCTGTCAGGGCTACCTTCACAAGCGGGCCAACTTCAAGATCAAGGGTTGGAGGCAGCGCTGGTTCGTGCTGGACGCCACGAAGCACCAGCTGCGCTACTACGACACTCGCGAAGACTTTCATTGTAAGGGTCACGTCGACCTGTCTGACGTGACGAAGATCTTGGAGGGCACCTCAACCCCCACTGGCGCACCCCGCAAGGCTGAAGACGGCTGCTTCTTCGAGCTTGAAACGCTCAGGCGCACCTTCTGCTTCTGCGCCGAGAACAGGCAGGCGGCCGCGGAGTGGATCAACAAGATCCAGAGCTGTTTGTCGACGTGAAATCAAGCCATTTTCGCTCCACGCCCACCCTCCCGCCCCAAAGCCCCTCTGAGTCAGAAAATACCGCAATATCCTCTATGTTAAGTGTTTCATGAAACTATTTTATGTCTTTTTGTGCCCCATTGTCATGTAATTCACCAGGAAGTGCATTATCATTACCTACAAAAAAAGCTACCTGAGGATGGACTTGCAGACGTTCGTGATGACGTGACAAGTGGCCACGACAAACTCCTGATATTGGTTAAAAATTACTCTTTTTGCAGTTCGGTCACCTAGTTGTAGATGCATCCAAGAGGAGTTGCCCAGACTGGGTACGTGTCCTCCACTATGATCACCATCTATGCCTAAAACCCCTGCAACTTGGACGGTCTAAGAATTGATGTTGATAGAGTAAAAGTCTTCCCAATAAATGCTTATGTGCAATCAGTTCTGTTGCGTATTTCATGTTCTCAATGCAAAAAAGTACACTAACATACTTTCAATGTTATCCGATGAACTCATGTTCGCAATGTACGAATCGACGTCGCCCAAAGTCTTCTTTGACGTCGCCAAGTTGGCTTTGTTTGGAATTTTCTAGTCAAGTAGAGGCTGCACGCGGATTGACCGGGACAAGTCAGTCCGATGCTGGGAGTATCTAAGCAAATCAGTCGATAGTACGGACTGAACCAGTGCCGATCGATCCGTTGCTCGACTGTACTCTACCTCAGGAACGTTTAGATACTCAAGAAGTTCTGCGGAGTGCAAGCCCGTTCGGACCGGAGTCCGCTTTAAGGGACTCGCTTTCGTCTCGCCCGCCGAGTTGGCGACGAAGGCGGAGCTAATCCTCTTCGCGGTGACCCTCGAGGAGTTTGATGCCCTGACGGCTCACGTCGCATGGGCCCGGGAAGTAACCTGGGACGTCACCACCCTGCCCCTCACGGACGTGGAAAAGGCGGTGGCTGGCTTCGTTGGCAACCGAAAAGTTCTCGGCGTCAAGATCCGACGACGTCGTATGGAATCTGCGTACGCCGACTCCGCATGCGATGCATGAGTGGCGCCTCCAGAGGGTCCCCTTGGTGACCGGCCGAGGGCGGATCGTCACCTACGACCAGCTACCGACTCCGCATGCGATGTATGAGTGGGAGGCGCATGGCCTCTTGGAGGCCCGGTCCGCCATGGACAGGTCCACGGACTCCGACCACGGACTTGACCGTGGTCGGATTGGTGACGGACAATTTGGAAAAGAAATATGTTCAAAACTCGACGAGGGAGGCCGCCAAGGACGTGGAAAAGGCGGTGGCTGGCTTCGCTGGCAACCGAAAAGTTCTCGGCATCAAGATCCGACGACGTCGTATGGAGTCTGCGTACGCCGACTCCGCATGCGATGTATGAGTGGAGTGCTTGGTGACCGGCTGAGGGCGGATCGAGACCAGCAACGAACTCCCGACTCCGCCGGGACGCTGAGGTGGTCTTGCCTTGACTCAAAGTTGATCTCGCGGCAAAATGGATCGGCTCCTTTGTGTTTCTAGTGTTGAAACTGGCTGATCCGGACAGTCTTCGCTCCCTCCCTAGTGATGGCAACGGGCCACCAGAGTCCGGGTCGGGCCCCAGTTTGGCTGGCTGGGTTGCCTGGCTCAGTGTCCACCCCCACTGACCTTCTTCCCTCCCCTCGTCTTGCCATAGATAGCTCTGGTCAAGGCTAGTAG
>JAAUXU010003964.1_pt1 | contig 31614 bp, 22 predicted proteins | sample 7278151 | NCBI WGS metagenome assembly JAAUXU01 (sample SAMN14350113, study PRJNA611818) | marine sediment metagenome | isolation source: surface marine sediment (1.8m) | place: French Polynesia: Moorea | collected 2018-08 | reverse complement strand
CTACACACAAAGTGGCTTCACCGTCTGTGTCGGAGGACGCGGAGTAGAAGGAAGAGCCTGGGAGCTCCTCAAAAGTTTTTCTTCCCCGCCACAAATGACACCTCTTTTGGACAAACTGTCGCCCCCCCCCTCTTTCTTACACACACACATCTGAGCTTGCTCACTCTTTCCCAGTTCACAAGTTATTTTTCCCTACTGAACTTTGTCCCATTCCTCGTAAGACCATTCATGCTTTCCGGATTTTGGCGACCACCCAACAGCAGAAACTTCTAAGCTTTTACAACTCACAGGAATTCAGGCAAATTAAGCAGAAACGGGAACTGATGGAGAAAGGAGAAGAGTGAGCAGGGTATAAGAGCGTAATATTGGAATAGGATATTACATTTGCCAGTTTTTGTCCGTCCTTCTTGACCGAGTAAGTAGTGACACGTGGAAAATAAAGTCTTCTTCTTCAGTCATCATCAGCTCTGGGTCAGTTTGACGACGACGATATTCAGAATGTTTTATGGTCTCTGCTCCTGTCCAAGAATTTATGACCTGCTTCAAGCTGATGTCCCATTTTTCCTTAGAGAAAAAGCGTGTCCAATCTTAGTCTGAGCGTATTTGGCGAGGCTTCCTCCTCCTCCTCCGTATCATCAGTTTCTCCCTTTTACTCGATGGTAATTTCTCATATCGCTTCTGCTCTGGCCCAACCAGGAGGTGCTGGCCACGTCCGCCACGTCCATTGAGGCCATGGAGTCGGGCTAATCGTTGCCCGAGAGACTCGGCTCATTCATTCTCCGCGAAAATGATGATGGGGCTTTTGCCATAGCAGTCATTCAATTTGATTCAAAAAGCTTCTCTCTTCTCCCTCTCCTCCTTATTGCCGGACAAATGTTGCTCGCCATATTTTTCTGCTGCCTTCTTCTCCGCGTCCTCCTCCATCCCCATTTCTTTATGGCGAACGATCCGTGTATCCGCAAAAAGCCTCCCCTCCTCTCTCTGCCCTTAGCTGTATCCCCCTCTCGTGCAGACAATTTATCCATCTCTCTCCCGTTTTCTTTTCTCTTCCCTCTTTTTTTACCTCTCCCCCCCCCCCCGTTCTTCTCGTCGTCTTTGTTGAGCTTGTTCCGTGATGCCCTTTTAGCCGGCAATTGCTCATCTCATCTCCTCTTAGCTCGTGTCTGCTGGGTACCTTTGTTTAAGCCTCAGGGAGAGAAGACTTCTTGTGCCAAGAGAGAAGAGAAGGTGCTAATTGCTTCTTCAGGCATGGGGACCAAACACACACTAACAAGATCTCGCTCCAAATGCGTTGTGGTTTTCGGGATCAGATTAGGGCTGCAGTGCCAATTTGGGCTCGTTGCCGGTGCTGCATTTGATAAACTGGAGCCATACATGGCAGGACAAATTCCAGGGCGGTTTGGTCGGCTCATCGGGTAAGTTGGCACCCCAAAAGCCGTTTCAATTGGCCCGAACTAGTCGTCGTCCGAGGAACGTTTTGGGGGCCGCCCTGAGTCATGATGGCCATGCGAGTGACTGGTGAACGCCAGTGGTGTGGCTTTGGTCGTGGCCACAGTGCCAACGGGGATCGTCCTTATGGAATATCTACCTATTATTACCTGTGCCTACGAGTATGCATAGTTTTAACGTCTCCGTAACAGCAGCATGTGGCAGGGACCAACGCTTCTTCCATAATTATTGCTTTACAGCCGTCATATATCCGAGCCAAGTAAAATAAACTGAAATAATCACAGTTCTGCCCACCTTGGCCAGCTGTGGCCAGCGTGGCTTCACCTCTTTTCGATTATAAACAACATTTACAACGCCGCCAAGAGCGACTGCGGCGACTGCGGCGACTGCGACTGCGGCGGCGGCGGCGGCGGCGGCCACGGCACGCGTAACCGTCAATCTAGGCTTTTCTATATATATGTAAGCCGCTCCCTTCCCCCCTCCACCACGTTGAAGATGTCCGGGCCACGCGGCAAATACACACAGGGGTTTTTTCCTCTCCCCCCCCCCTTCTTGCTGTTGTTAACCCCGAATTAATTGCCAAATTATCATACACAACAGACCCCGCCATGTGGTGGCATTTCCCGGGGCTGCGTGATGAAACCTGGCTGGCGGAGGCGGTCCTCGACTGCCTACCAAGTCGACCATTATGCGTAGTAGCTGGCTCGGTCTCGGCCTCATTGTAATGTGATTGGCCCACCTAGGGAGAAGTTTATTGATACCCCGCCGCCAGCACGTCACGGAGATGTCGACACTGCTACGATGTTTCTACGACTGACTGCGAGAGAAATCTCGGCTCCTTCGTCTTCTTGATTCATTTGGTGATTGGCACGTGAAAAGGAATTTTCCAATGCATGATGATACATGGTCGGAAATCGCCACGAAAAAAAGGCCGCGAACGTCTCGTCATCTGCGGTCGGAAGAGCCAGTGATTTATTCGAACAAACCTTCTGCACACAAATTGCGATCTGTTATCTCTCTGTTGGTAGAATTTTTTAATTCCCGCGTTAGTTATCTAAAAGAATGAGAGATCTGACATTCCTGGAGCTGCACGTGGTCTCTTTCCGGAACCGACCACGCGGAAAGAAGAAGGATTCTTTGAAGTCCCGGAGGATGGGAGATGGTATCAGTCTCTCTTTTTTTTCCACTGCACATAGTTGGGTCACTCAGAACTGCAAACATAATTTTAATTTCTTTCAATTAAATGCGCTGTCTCTCGGCTGTCAATCAGCCCCGACGGCCGAATCGAATGGGTGAAGCAGCATCTGTGTGATGGCGGAGAAAAGAAGATGAGTTAGTGCACATTCACTCCCAGTTGTGCGCGACTTCGCATTTTTATATTTAGTATACAGAAAGGCTTCGTCAGCTCGGGGAGGAGGCTTTTTTTTGCACTTCATCGTCTCGAAATGAAGCATCTCATGGACTTCTGCAGAAGCTCTTGGGGCTGGGAAGAAGCAGAAGAAGAAGAAGAAAAAGAACACAACAACTGAAGAAGAAGCGAGAGCGACGACGATGTCATAAACATTTCCTGTCGTCCTTTTCTTTGTGAGTTGGTGAAATCTTTTTCGCCAGATCTTTTATCGCAAGTTGAGAAGTGAATCCTACTTTTCTGACAAGTTTTCTTTCTCCATTTTCTCCCTCTCGCATGAAAGCGAGAGACGACGACGATTCTGGCCAGGGAGACGAACTAAAAGGTTACTTCTATAACTACTTGTACTTGTATCCTTTAGACAGGATGGAAGAAAAGTTGTGCACTGCATGCACTTTGCCTTGGCATTTTGAGCAGCGCTGCAGGCCTGTGATGATGTCCTTCACCAAACGACTCATAATAATGAATTCGCAGATTTGACGGAGGCCGTAAGCTGATGCTCCAGTAACAGCTTAATACACCATATCATACTTTGTGCTATTACTCAACGATCTTGCATTTTGAAAAAGAGAGAGAGAGAGAGAGAGAACCTTTTGAATTGAATGTGACGCGCAGTCAGTCGGCGGCCATTGTCATGTGCACGCTCAGCTGGCTGGAAGGCTGACTGGCTAAGCGCAACTCTTTTGAATTGAATGCGGTGAAAATGATTTCATGGCAGTCATTAGTCGAAGATCAGTGCGCTCGGGTGGGCAGCGATTTAATAAAGGCGCCACTACCCACGGTGGCAGCGACCAACCCACCCTCAAGGACAGAAGCGGCGGCGGCGGCGGCGGCGACGCAATATGGGCGGTGAAAAATGGACACTTCACGCGCACCTACACACCACAGCCACACGTTGGGAGTCTTGAAGGCTGCGCCGCCGCCACCTGGGATGAAAGCACTTGAGCCTGGCGCGCATGGCGCAGGTACAATCCAGAGTGCGCATTCTCTTTCGTCTCTGACTTTCCAGAAATTAGCCTTTCGCTCTCATTCATTTCGTGGTCTCTCTGGAATAGGGCGTGTCATTCGCAGACCAATCCACGAAAGGATTGTCATTGCTCACGTGACAAACGGGGCGAACACATAAGCTATACTTGGCGCACGATGGCAATACGTAATAGGAAGGAACGCCGAGGATCAATTACCAAAGAGAGCGCCATCGATCTGAGTACGTGTGTGTGTGTGTGTGTGTGTGTGTGCGTACGTGCGTGAGTGCGTACATACGTGCGTGCGTGCGTTGGCAGAAATGCAGCGGAACACAGTTCATGGGTCCTCCATCAAGCTCGTTTTTGACACTTTTTTCAGCAAATAATTTTCCAGTAAAAAGCTCGTTGGCTGCATGATGAATCGCCTCTGATCAGACTATTGCTTGCTCGTTTGTCAACGCCTGGCATGCACGCTGGTGGCTTCCGCCAGCCCACCGATTTTTGGCCAAATCTGCTTTTTTTGCTAAGCTTTCGTGTGTGTGTGTGCATGGGAGGGGAAGATCTGCCACGAAGTAGTTATATACGTACACCCATCAGCTGCAAAGAATGCACATTCACCATTCCTTTTTCTGTTTGGGACTGCAATTGCTTTCTCCACTGACACACTGCGCACATGCACGTACGTGTATAGCACGTTGCAGTGGAGGTCGGACTTGCAACATTGAACTAAAGTGTGCGATCTTTTATTTGTAACGGCTACTTAAAATTACCGTGTGTTCGACTAATAGAGGCAGTAGCAGTAAATGTCCTACCCTTGAATGGCCACTTTGTTACGTGGGGCTGGCACCAGAGAGCACCTCTCGACTAATTTTGCCACGCCAATAGATCAAGCTGGAGAAGAAGGACAGTTCGGATTTCGATTGTTTGCCTCTCGACAGCTCTAACAATGGGCGGTCAAGTGGAGAGGAGAAGAAACCTACAGCCACCAGCTGCACGACTTAGTATAGCAAACTTTGGGACCTATTACGTAGCAGTATAGCCAGTAATGAGCAGCGCTAACAATGAATTAAACGGCTGCCATATACCTAGTACTACGGGTGGGTATGGCAGGAGGCGCGTGTCCACGCCTCAATGGGTTTGACTTTGGAAATAGCTGTTAAATGATTGTGCAGACTTTGCAGAGGAGGCATCTGCCGCCACCACTGAGAGGAATGTGAGCCTTGGTGGAGCGTGATGACACCCTCGTATCGCAAAAATGGTTGTCTTACAATTACGTGAGTTGTGAATCGTGGTGTCGACCATTACTTTTGCTCCATGAACGACGGACGTGCGCGCAGTGTTATTGTACGGCCGCATTCAGTAGGTGACACGTACGTGCTACATGCACAGTCTTATGAAAACACATGCACCGGACGTAAGTGCGTTCGTGTAGGCAAGCAAAGTCATGCGCTCAAGTATCTGCGGCTCTGAAAATAACCGATTCCCTCTTTATGTTCAGTACAGCTTAACTCAATGTTCGTGCACTCGAAAGTGTTTGCAACGCCTCCATCTTCTCCATGGACATGAACGACGGTTCTTCACCCATGACGGGGTGCTTCAAATGAAGCGTGCAATACGGTACTGAAAAGCTATGAGTAGTGTCCTTTGCGAGGCCTAAAGTTAACGTTGACACACTATATGAGTCAGAAGTACTTGAATATTTCTTCCACAATACGTCTGTGATAACTCTCCGTGGATGGTCTCTCCCGAGTGGCCTCAGGTTCATGAAGACTTTTGGGATCAACACAATGTAACATCATATTGTACCTATGCACAATATCAGACTTCTAAGTGGATTGAACACTAGAATGGCTGAAAGCGTTGTCGTGACGACACCCTTATTTTTCTTTCCCAAAAGTCTACGAGTTGCCGTTGAAAGAGTCTCCAGGAATACTTTCGAGTCCGACAGCGCGTCGGCGGCTGCGCCGATGCTGATCACATCACTGATCACTCGTGCGCTCTCGCACAGGCCCGTGAAGAGGAGGAGGAGCCCGGACGTCTGGCATCAGCGTTATCCACTGAAGAGTTGAAGAAGAAATTCCGACGAGAGGCGAAGAATGAGTTTTACCACTCACCCACACCCACTTTTGACACTCCCTCATGAAATCACGCTGGGAGGGCGGCCCAAAAGTCGCCTCGACAAACAAGCTTGAGAGCGAGAGAGAAGAAAAGGGAGATTATGGCCGGCTTAAAATTGACCCAATAAAAGTCATCGCCTCTTCCCCCGCTCTCTCTGTCTCTCTCTCCAACAGCTACATCTTTATCCGGGCCGCGAACACCGCGTGATCTGATCTCCTTTGTGAGCCACTTTGCCGAAAGCTAAATCTTCCACTAGTACGATATTGAGAAGGGGCAATTGAATCAAATGCCAGCCAGGAATTCAGCTTGGAGATGGTTTATTTCAAAGCGAACAGTGTGAGGAGTGCCTTGTTCAATTTTCCTATAGGAGAAACAACGAAGAGGGCGCTTTGTGGATTCAATCATTCTGACACTTGCATCAAGAGATTATTTGGTAGCTCTTCTTCACTCGAGGGCGCTATGCTACAAGTAACATTAAACTACAAATTTGACTAGTCCTTGTTGGTACAGTAGAGCAGAGCAATAAGTGATTTCTTCTTCTCTAGTAGTCGAAGAGGAGCGCTTTGTCAGGCGGTGAAGGATCACAGGAACACCCGCCTCAAGTCCGATGGCGAAGACGAGACTCCGCAAAGGCTGCAGCGCTTATTTGAGCCCTGAAAAGTTGCAATAACACAGTGTTAGAACGTGGGGTCTTTTGCAGCCAATCCAGGATGTACTCACGAGAGACAGGAGCCAACATTTCTCGCATTGAATGTGCCAGCAGCCAATGTTTACCACAGGGCTCTGAAGTGTTTTCTAGAAAATGGCACAGAAAATAGCATGATTATATCTTCAAGTCGAAAAAAAGACTGCCTCAAAATACACTTACCATGCACTTGGAACACTTTGTATGGTCTTCCAGCATCCTCAGTTTCGCCTTAAGAGACTCGATGTTGTCTCCAACCTCTTCGTCTTGCTCATCGTGTTTCTTGCTTTTGTCCGCCTCCTCGACCAGCATCTCCTGCTTGATCTCTTGCTGGTGCTGCTGTTGTTGCTCTTCCTCCGCCTCCTTGACGCAGGCTAACACGTCGGCCTCGGTGAATTGCTGTGGCCCGTAGACTCTGGTCTGAATGTCACTGCCGCTGCTAGTCTCGGTGTTGGCCTCGGAGGTCACGCTAACGTTGTTGTTAGCTCTGGCACCTCCAGCGCCGCCGTCACCCACGATGTCGATGTCGTCATCGTCATGAACTGCAATCAATCAATTGCTCACACTGCCTTTTATCGTCCCTGACGTGTGTTTGTCTTACTTCCTGAGGATTTCTGGTGCTGCTGCTTTGGTGGCTCTTGGTCTTCTTCTTCCAAGATTTCATCCTGTCTCTTGGCTGCCCTGCGCGAAAGCTTCACTCTGATGCGGCTCTGGCGATTACGTTGGATCCGCTGAAACGTCTTCAGAGAAAAGAAGGGGGGAAAAAGACTTTTAGCTGCCGCACACAAGAGAACTTTTTTCCATATGGCACTCACATCCCATCTGGACTTGGGCGCGACCTCGTGGGAATTCCCGCGAGGGGACATCTGCTTGCCGTAGGGAGAAGTGGAGGCAGCATCGAAGGGATTCGGAGACTTGAAGCCCTGAAGGTGAGAGAAAAAAGAATGAGGCATTGTTGGGCATGAATTCGGGCCTTCCTTCCAGCCAGGACTCATTCAACGAATCAGCTCTGAGCGAGGACGTTGGCTAGCTGCTCACCTGCTGCTTCTGGTTGAGCAAGACCGCCGCCGACAACTTGGCCAGATACTCCAGCTCCTGCGCGTAGTGGGCCTCGAGCTCCGAGGGTCTGAGAGGCATGCCGCAAATGGGACAACAGCATCCGAAATCGGTTGCGGTTGCGGCTGCGGCGACTGCAGACAGACGCAATTCTGCAAGAAGAGGACAAGGATTATTCACGCTCTCCTCCCTAATCTCTGAGAGGTCGGATCTAATCAAATGAGGCTATTAGCGACATGCGCGCTGGCGGAGATTGTTGCCATTCCTAAGAGATGGATCATCGGCCTTTCCCTCGGCGGCGGCGGCGGCGGGGCGATCAAATTAGCATTGTTTCTCTCTCCTCCCTCGTACAACAAATGCCATCCTTCTCTTCCCCCATCCTCTCTTCCTCAGCTCTTTTCATGCCAAACTAATTGAATCTTTCTCCAGTTAGACCGCAATGCTATGAGAAGCCTCCCCTCCCTTCCCCTCTTTTGCCCGATCCCCCTCGACTGGAGCTGGCGGTCCCTGTCGTGTTACCAGAGATAGATCGAACACCATTGTTACAGCCAGCACTACTTCGCCCCCCTCTCCAATAAGAGATCTTTCTGGCGAATATCATTCACGCAGGATAATTTTCGACGAAATGCTACTTGCTAATGTTTTGCCTGATGTAGCACGGCGGTGAGGGTGGCTGGGACATGTGTCCCAGCTCCATGAGCGTCACCATCGACTCCACGAGAGAGTGTCCGATTATTACAGCTTTAGTTCCGCCACTGGAATCCTGGGGTGTTTTTTTTATTCTTTTTCAAAAGCATAACTGGAGAGGTGAAAGGATTCTCCTTGACATGTGAACCTGCGACGACAAAAGTCTTACATCGCGACCGTCCCAAATTCCGTACATTACGCCCGGTATTAGCTGCGCCGACCCTCATAGATTGCGCTTTAAAAGATGGCGCGACATATGTAACTTCTTTGTCGGCTAACTCGCCATCAAACGAGAGAGCCACCAGCAGCCAAGTCAATGCCATTGAGCTACTACATTGTAGGACACTATTCTGTCTGCAAAGGCAGAAGCTGTCGTCGCCGCCGCAGTGAAATTGCGTGGAAATGATTTCCTTCCTCACTTAGTTCCACTATTTGGATTGCGGTTACATACATACAGAGAGAGAGAGAGAGAGAGAGAGAGAGAGAGAGAAGCGCCATCGAGTGAGCATATAAAGCACTTTTTTTTGGCCGAGAAAAAAATTAAGATGGATCGCGCGGTATGCGACGCAATCAATGACGTGAGCGACGAAAAATGACATTAAAGTGAAGTTGATATATGGGGGCAGCCGCAGAGCCAAAGAGTGGGCTTATGGGGACAGAGCACACTTGAGAGAGCATAAATTTCCAGAGGCTTTATTACAACGACGATTAAGGCCGTGTACGAACTGGTATTAGCTCATCGTGAACGACGCCGTCTGCGGGGGTCGTCACGACTGGTGCGGCGGGGGGGGGGGGATTCGGGCAGATTCAATTAAGATTCCACCTTCACGCATACCTATACAGTAGACCAGGGAGGAGGAGAGGAGGGAATTCTAATCGCTTCATAACAATATCCCCAATTTTCCGATAAAGTTTCGATCTCTGCTGGTGTGGATTTGTGCTGCGACGTCGACGTGTCATCTCAGACATTTCGGCCTCCCCGCTGAGCAAATCCCTCCGCCGTAATTGCTACCGAATTCCGCCATTCTTCCAAACCCTACCTTGTGCCAGTGGAGAGCAGTTGTGAGTGCTGCTAAGTGTGTCGGATTCGATAACAAGATTGAATCATTCAGCGGCGACGACGGGACAGGATTAGGGGCAACAAGCGGACCAAAAGTTGTGCCGCCTCCTGTCTACATATTGCACGGGGGCTCCTTGTGGTCGTCGACGTGCATTCCGCTGCGCCAAGCACGCGAGAGGATATCACGTCTCGTACCAACTCCGGTACTCAAAAGCCCGGCAGTTGATACTCGGTCAGCATGCACTGACTGAGCGGAATGCATCGATGGTCGCAGAGTCTTCTAATAATAGCAAAGTTTCGCAGCTCCCGCCCAAAATTGTTCCCCCCCCCTCCAAAAAAAAATACCTCTGTTCGTGGTCGCCTCTGCTATTTACCCAGATGACCGTTCGCGCACCCCGCCCATCTTCTTTGACGGCCGTCGCCACGCTGTCTGACGGCTTAAGATTAATCAAAGAAGTGACTTTCGCGTTTCGCTGTCTTTGTGGACTTTAAAGCGCTCGCTCAGGTGTCATCTTCGTCGTCGCGCAAACAAGTGAAAAATATTGACACGATCACTTCTGGACGAGAGAGAGAGAGAGAAAGAGAGAGAGAGAGAGAGAGCGAGAATGGGGACAAACAGCTCGACAACGGTGCGATAGCAGAAGACACTTAGTGCAGCTGCTTTAGGCAAACATTCCTGATTTCGCAATCATTAGAGCTCTGGTCTCGTTCTGTCTCTCTGCATTCTCACGATCGTCGAGGACGGCCAAGTTGGCGTCCTCAGCTCTTTAGTAAATCTTCTTGCTGCGCTTCCAAAGTTATTTCCAATCTGTTCCTGTCGACAGGGGCATACGACACTCATACGTGCAGGCAGGAAGTATATTGCCCCATATTTCTTTTTTAGGTCAATAGATATCCGATCCCGCTAAGTTTCTGAACTCTCCAACTGACCGTTTGCTCGACCGTGGCCTTAATTACATTCCAAGATGCTGCCCCCACTCTCGCACTGCTAGGGAACACAAACAGCCTTCAGCAGTAGTAGGAGCTATGGCGAAAAGTTATGACCGACATCCTCTCTCTCTCCTCTAATGGATGATTTTATTCTTTTATGAGCGCACAAACAGTTGAGAAGACTTACTTTTGGCAGCAATGCCTCGCTCGTCGTCGGTGGTGGCGTTGCTATCCATTGAGATGGGTGAGACCGATCCAGCGCCGCCAGAGGCATGTCTGTCTGCGGCCGCGCTCGTGTTTGAGTTCTCGTCCATCTTTCGACCTGCTGAGGTAGGAGGAGAGGAGGAAGGTGGAGAGCCGCCCGGAGAGCCTGAGGAGAAACAATCGACATTTGTTTATCGACAATGCAGTCAATTGCTCGGCATGTGGTGTGATGTCGGGGGTGAGGGGAAGTAAGCTCAGCGCCATTGGGACGGGCGGGCGGGGCATGGGCACTCCAGACAGTCTGGGAGCTTTCATAGATCGACTTACCTGTGGAGCTTCTGGGGAAAAGGTTTTGTCCTGGGGAAAACAATGTGGGGGACGATCCCTTCTTGTCTCTGGTTACCGGCGGCTGGAACGCCGACGCGGCCGACGCCGTTGACGTCGTGGTCGACAGAAACGGCCTGAAGGCTGTGAACGGATGGCCGAAGTGGTGGAGAAATGGTGGCGGCTGACCGCCGCCGGCACCAGCCGCGGCCGCCATGTGCGACAAGAAAGGCAAACCCGGGAAGCCTTCCATTGGAGTCGTCGTTGTACCTCCAGCCGCCGCTGCGGCTGCAGCGCGACCAAGTCCCAAGAATGGGCTGCTGGCAGCAAGGTCTTTCATCTCGGCAGTCTGAAGTTGTTTTTTATCGTTGAGCTTGCGCGGTACAGTGGAATTCAATGGTCGTCTTACCGTCAGGCCGAATGGACGACCCATTCTGGACATGAGAGCCTCTTGAAAATGCGCCACCCCGCCGCCTCCGGCCGCTGTGGTGGCGGCGGCGGCCGCCGCGTGGAACGCGGCTGCGTTTAGGTGGGCCTGTGGCGGTAGAGCAGGGGGCGGTGGTGGTGCCGAGACAAACGGAGCCGCGGCCGCGCCAGTACCATTCTCCATGGCTGATCACTACTAGCAATGACACATTCCCCTCAACCGTGCTTGACTGTGTTAGTGCTTGGGACTGAGTCTTTGGTCTCTCTTTGCTGCTTGAAGAGTCTACTTTTCTCAACTCACAGTGCTTCAACGAGTGACTATGGAGTGTGACTGAATGAGTGCCGATCACTTCCATCGCTGCTGCTTCTGCCGCCGCCGCTGCCTCCGCCGCTATCCCCCAAAAGAGAGAGGGAGAGAGTGGGGAAGTAGACTGGTAGTACAGTAGTTCAGCAGTAGTATAGTAGTAGTAGTAGTCTAACAAAACCTACTCTCTTGGCAGTGACTCTCTCTAGCAAGTCCGTCGTCGTCGCGCACGCACCCTTGGTGGTCGCCGGCGAAGCCACCGGCGCCTCGCGCCGCAAGTGCCGGTTGCTCCGGCCGCCGGCGTCGGCCCTCACGTTGCACGCGCGCTCTCGCCAAGAGAGTGGTAATAAACCAATAGGAACTCCGCACTTTGCGACGAAGTCAGTAGAGACTTGGGGGAGCGTGCTCTCTCTCTCTCTCTCTCTCTCTCTCTCTCTGCCGAATCTACTTCCAGCCACGAGTTACAGAGTCTCTCTCTCTCTGCCTTCGTCTGCAGAACACACACGAGGGCTCCGTCAGGGCGCTCTCGATCCAGGCGAGGCGGTAGAACTAATGCATGCGCTACTGCGGCCTTGACTACAGTAAATCGCCCTAATGTCATAGTGACTATTCCTGAGTGGGCCTGAAAGACATCAGTGCGGGTCGTTGGAAAGCGGCTGCTCCGCGTCCTCGGCTCCGTCAAGCCGCCAAGCAGAGTCTGGAGCGTCCCGGGACTGAAATGACAGTAGTCATGCCTCCCTTCTTATAAACACAGTTCGGACAGTTTTTTCCTTAAGTTAGCACGCTATAAATCCCGGGCAAGCACGTTGGCCTCTCAGTGGTGAACAAAGACCACCAACTCTCGTCTGTGTGTAGTTTAGTCTGAGAATGGCACAATCATTAAGCTCTCGCTTTGCATTCATGGAGCGTGCGTCGTTGTCGACGGCAAAGGCGGTGGCGAGAGTTGAGTGATGAAAGAAGAAAGCAAGAGCAGCAGCAGAAGAAGAAGGCCTGGCTTGAGGCGAATGCAACGTTCCCATTGGACGCCACCGACCGGCGGACGTCGCTCTTATTGGCCGAGAAGAGGCAGGGGGAGAAAGAAAAGAGTGCAGTAGAAGTAAACGTACAGTACGTATTGAGTGCATGCACCAGATAATAACATTGGAGAGCGGGAGGAAAGCGTAGGAAGAAGTGGAGTGGGAAGGTCTCTTGCTAGATCGTTAATGCATTTTACAGTGCAGTCCTTTTTTTTGTTCTTCGAGTACACGAGCGGTGCATGAGATAACTTACCTAGCTGAGGCACACTAGACGTTGTATCGCTGACGTGACGACAAGACTGCTCTTTATCCTGGTTGCTTTACTCCACCCATAAATAATGGAGAACTGTTCTGTCGGCTCTGACGTAACTCGAGTATCGTCGCCATGCAGTACGTGACTGCACTGTCGGATCGTTCGGGCGATTGATTGCCGCCTGGTAGCGCGGAATGGCAATGAGGTTGCCAATCTGACATTGGAGCCCTCCCAACAAGTGGAAGACGTCACGGAAGACCTCTTCTACTGCCCCCGGGCAGTCCTGGATGCCGAAGTCGCTGGCGGTTTCATCCTCCCCCCCCCCCCCTCGTGGGCGCACGATCTGATTGTATAGTAACTGTAAACGCGAAAAATAAACTGGCTTTCCGAGAGAAAAGAGGAAGGGAGGCAATTGGATTGTCTCATGTGAGCGATAGAGCCAAGTCGAGCCGGCCGTAAGCAGTAAAACGTTATAGCCGCACTGTACTTAAATTGCTGTCGGGAGAGGAGGACCGACGGCATCCCTATTTAAAGGCTAGCGACGTCGAAGAAGTGTTTGCGGGTGAGCAAGGCAAAGGAGTTGCACTCCTGCCTGCCGGTCTGCCTGCTGGTCTGCCTGCCTGGCGAGGCGATTGAAAATCGAGATGCCCGCTGGGGAAATTGTACGTCCGTGTCTACGCAGCCAGAGCGCAGCACAGTCTAATGAGACCTGACGCAAAAGGCTTGCTTAGTGGCTGCATCTCCTCTAAGACGGTTTACGAGCGAATTCTATTTGACCTTCGCCTTCTGGCCCTTCCTGCTTTAGTTCAGGTGTTAAATTTTTAGTGTCTGGTCCTACGTACTTGATTGCCCCAATACATAGTTCTATTCTCCTAATCGTCGTCGAAATGTTACGCTCTGAGGAGTGAGACAGCGCCGAGTCTCTCTCTTGTGTCTCTCAGGTTCCCTGCATCCTCTTATCGCATTACTGCTTCTCTCTGTGTGCTTCTTTATGGATGCTGCAGCAGTGCAAGGCTGAGGATGCAGCACGCGCGCAGGCAGCTTTTATTGCACGACGTCGGGACGCGCTCAAGTTTTGCAGGCACGCGTTTGGTCCGGCAACATTATAAAATCCATGATGAACAAAGAACCCGATGCTTTGGCACAAAAGCCAAGTCACTCACAGGAGCTCCACAGCGGTTACACCGTGAACAATCGCCGGCATCATTTTGCTCCGACGAGAGAGACTCATTTGCGGCAAATGTTGCCACCTGAGCAACAAATTGAGAAGGGAGAGAGAGAGAGAAATGACGAAAGAGCAACAAACTGTAATCTGAATATGTTAAACAAGGTTGGGGAAGGAGAGGGAGGGATGTTGTTGAGCCGTGATGGGGGATTCGCGTGTGATTAATGGTTCCTCTCTCCCTCCTTTTGCTCTCTTTCTTCTCTTTTTTGGGGTGAGGCTGAACGCTCATGTGTCAGGGTGCTAACAGGAAGCCGAATCGATTTATGCACTGACCACAAATGTCCCACCAGATGGTGGCGGCGTTTAAAAAAGAGAGAGCGGTCACACCCGACAGACAGACGGACGGACGGAGCCAGACGAGACAGGGAGGAACTTGCTCAAGTCCAACGACTGCACCGACTTCGGTTAATCACTATCGTCACGTGTGTGTGTGTGTGTGTGTTAATAGACGACTTTTTTGCCGCCGTGCGACGACGGAACTTCCGAGACATCCTTCTCCAGCAATAAGACGGGCGGGCAAAAAACCGCGGCAAAATCATGTCTCCCTTTGCTTGGCTGCGTCCGTCGTTGTCGTCATCTTGCAACAAAGACTGTAGCACTACACATTACAACAACAACTACTGTACTGCAGAGATGGATGATGATAGGATCGGATAAAGCTTTTTTGGGGAGGAGAATCCCGTTTGCCCAACTGTCAAATTTCATCTTCTCTCTCTCCCTTTTTCCTGGTATCTGCGTCTAGAATGTCCATTTTTTTCTTACCATTAGTAATTCGTGCAAGAAACACCGACAAAAAACGCCCGATCGCTTTTTCCGGCACAAAAAAAATCAGCTACTAATCGATCTCCGGAGCCTCATTTCTTTGTCATCTTGGGGCAACAACAATGGAGGCAGATTCTGGCTTTATCATTACAACCATCCAAAACCATACGTTCCAATATGCTGTGTACATGTACTAACTGATGTTCGGCTTCGGGAGAGTGTCTACTCGCGTACAAAGCTTATCTTTCATACGTACGTTTGAGACGCTCCAGAAATAATATTTCTTTACACTCTCAGTATTGGGCACCCAAAAATGTGAGGTAAATAATGGGGATAGTGGATGCCGATTCCACTTACGTCAGCTCAAGGAGCCACCAAGTGGCTCTTTGTGGCTGACGCAAGACATAAGATAGATGGAGCGAGAAGAGGACAAAAATTAATTTCGAATGGAGATGTCCGACGAGGAACGTAATTTAACCTGATCACAGATTCGGTACATATACATTGAGCACAGTAAGTTACATCCGGCGGAGACACACGAAGTGCTAATCTTTTTTCCCCACAATTTTGGCGTCAAAAAAGTTGTTCTGTGATCTAGAGCAGGCGCCGTAGTGACTTAAGACTCTAAAATATCACAAACAATTTCAGTTTTGGCCACACAGTTTGGCCACAGGGTTGAGGTTGCTGAGCGTAACCATTCCCTTTTACTGGTTATTGAAGGACCACCATATTACCTGGTCAACTTATTCACTGCGAGGACATATTAAAGAATGCGTCTGGTAGCTATTACGCACAATGGCCAATGGTCTCTTTTTTTCAGACCACGTGTTACATAAGAACCCCCACGGGTTCAGTAACCTTTCGTCTGCTAATGGTGCTTGACATCCCGAAATACGCGCTCCAGAGACTTGGAAAGTTGCACACAACGTATAAAGTGTAGACAAAACTGTCGGAACTTTCAGAGACACCGGCGAGCGTCCCGTTCTCTGGCAGCGGCCATTTGAAAAAATATGCCATAGCTTTTGCTCCTGTATGGGCGAGGAGGTGGTTAGGGGCGCATTCTTTCCCCCCGTCCACACATCTGGCCGTAAATCATAACAGAAGCTGTAAATTCTCATCGTGCCGGCATCATCGGGCGTGTGCTACTACGTAAAGAATAAGGGTTTGCTTGGGTTATTTATTTGCATTACCTCTGTAAGCGAGAAAAAAGCATAATTCTCTCAAGACTTCAGTTAGAAGTGTGCGTATGTATGTACTTGGAGCAGTGCACACGCACAGGCAGGGTTCTTCAGAAATGACCGGAATTTTGCGCAGCCTCTGGCACATGCATGGCACCCGCCGATTTGAGTTTGGTGTCCCTTTTTTGTGCGCATGTACGGACGGCTTGTTTACATTCTTTTCTTATACATGTGGTACCTCAGACGTACAGTTTATTCGCTATTGACGTTGCTGTCAGGGAAGGCGGGCACGCGATTCTGGTCTGGACAGAAGGTTCAAAGCTTCTTGCACCAAGATGCGTCAGTGCAGTGTGCCAAAAAGTCAGCCAAAGCTCCATTTCTGATGTCTAAACAAACTTGGCTCCTCGGTCGGGTCAGTCAACTGGGGCGGCGCCCGGCCGTTGTCGTTGATCCCGACGGAAATCAGGTCTAGTCCCCATTCTAGCACCATTCTCCACATAAACAGTTTCGTCCAACCTGACCACAAGTTGCGTCAAGACGGCACCAAGTCCACATTCAAATGCCGGCCGGACCCTGTCTTGCCACTTGAGCTGCGCCATCCAGTGATGATGATATTATGGTAGAGACGAATCTTTCTGCTCCTGATAGAATACACAAGCATCACGGCCGTCACTAACATCTTTGGCCAATAGCTTCTTCTCCCCATCTCTTATTCCGCGTGTGCGCCTGCCCGCACGCTGAGAAAAGACAAACGGTTTTCCTCTCCTGATGGATCGATTACCGGACGATTAATTAAGACCTCCTCTTTCTTCCTGTGTGATCACCAATTGACATGGACCCCACGTCGGAGATTGCTCGGGAGATCTCGCCCCGTCCTCCTTCGACGACAACGTGAACACCAAAGATAAGGACTTAGTCACGAAGTGACAAAAGAAGAACCTCTTGTCGTCCATTGGCTTAACTGACGACGCCTGGAGAGGGATTTTGCCAGCGTGAAGGCAACGGATGGAAGACTGAAGTCATGTAACTTTTTGAGCTTCACACTGTACACATGCAAGACGCAATCGTGTAAAAGCTGTGGTCCCTCTCTTTTCTTTTCCTCCCTCCTCTCCCCTTCCCTCCCCTGCTCGTACGTATGGCCAGATTGAAACGACTCTTCCTCACTCCCCCCTCCAATATGCTTATATGACCCTTGTTTGAGAATGCCCCCTTCTTCTCTCCTCTAAATCTTCAGGAAGGAGAACGAGAAGGAAATGTAGAAAGTTTTTCAAACGAGAATTTTATTCTCCAGCAGTGTGGAAACCAACCGGCGACTGTTATGGAACCAGCAATACTGACTGGTGACAGAACATACGAACGTACCTACGTAGGTGCTGGACGACAGCGTCTCCTTGATAAAGGGACTCTCAGTTGTGAGAAATCCTTCTGGCCACGGAAGTGGGTAACTCTGAATACAATTAAGGTGGAGGTTGATACTGTATTTACTACTGATCAATTACGTGTAACAATGCTTGTCAAAACCATTAAAAGGATCTTTGGATCAACTCAGATTAATCATTGGAGCTATTGAACGAGTTCGAGTGACATTACGGGGACTCCACTTGGACTGCGAGCTTTTTTAAAGGTTAGACAACACTTTCGATCCTTCGATGGTTATCTTCAAAGGCATTCTTTTCATGGAGAGCCATGGGGGTGGGGGGAGGGGGGGGGGGAATTAGTGAGTCATTGAGTGGGTAGCGCAGCGATCATGGGCGACAATGACACGTGTGTGTGTATGATAAGAGGAGATCCATGGAATTAGTGCCTTTCCGATATTGTCCTTGGCTTTGCTTCCCACACACATGAAGAAGCATGACAGATAGATATTGCGCCTATAATCTCAGGATATTAGGGTTGGAGCAAACGACGCATTCTGGCTATCATGTGAAAATCTGCCTTATCGCTGGCCGACAGAGGAGAAAGAGAGATAAAAGTGAAGCGAACCCGCTCTCAAGCGTGCGTTATATACGGTATAAGCGTTCAGTCTACTTTACTGGGTATCATTCACATACGGGGTCTGGCATAAGTTTGGAAACACGCTCCATTGATCGGTGCTGGCATCGTGCCTTTATGGAAAGTAGTTCAAGCTTTTTGCGCATTCACGGGTGATTAAGTTTATAAACAATTATTCTCCAAAGTACTTAAAGGAAAAGCTTACAAACTCGATCAAGTCGGGGCGACCCAGGCATGGATTGAGATTGCTCTAGATGTCATCCATGCTGCCTTTTGATGCTGTTCCCAGATGTCTTTGGAAAATTTCTCGTAGCAAGCAGGAAACATGTTGAAAATGATACTTGTTTCCCGCTGTTTGTGACTGTGATACAGCGAAGCTTTGTTGGGATATATTGATCAGTTTGATGGCTGAACGTTGATATAAAATGTGTTTCCCAGCTTATGCAAGACCCTGTAAGTACGTACGTACTGACAAGCAGAGCGTTGTGTGCCCCAGGTGACAGAAAACGTCGTGACCCAACCCTTAAAAACTTTTGAACTCGTTGTCCACAATTAATTGTTGCATGAGCCTGAAGGACGAAGTCGACGTCGGGTGCGTACAACACGTACCGGCCCGTAAGTGCGTGTGCTTGCACTCTACTACTGCTCACGTGTACACGTACGCACAGTGTGTAGCACGCATAGTTTTCGTTCCTCGTCAGACAGCGCGCTTATTACTGCATGCACTAAGTGCTGTCTGTGCTGTACAGAGCAGAATGAATGGGGGGATCGTGGAACGTAGGCGTCGTAAACTTCCCAGTGTTTTGTTCACACGGTCTGCCAGGATTTTCACCTTAGAAAACTTCTTTGGCGATTACGCTGAACGAGACAAAGTATTTGGAATGTCGCTCCTGTCTCACAGGTGGTTGGTTGTTCCTCAAACAACATTCATTGCGTCGAAACTGACTCCGTCGTGCTCAAAAGGGTGACACAGGAAACAGACTGACAAAAGAAGAAGAGGTTGGGGAGGGGGAAAAACGCTCTTGCGGACGACGACTGATGATGACTAAACCAGACGTATCTTCTCTTCTGAGGACACCTGGGTGCGGCGGTTGATTTAAGCTCGACCTCGTAAGTCGTAAGCGATCCTGCTGCTTCGCGCCGCTGCTTCGTGCCGCTGCTTCGCGCCACCCATCATCCCTCCTCCACCCACCCACTCACTCACATACCCAATACTCAACAAGGGGGTTTCGTTCCGCTCAGCCATCTGCGCACATGCACGAGCGCACGCGTGAGGAATATGTGATGATAACATGACGAATCAATGGGTCACCCTCCTCCACCATGTTTTGACTGCAACCGGACGGATTTGACTAATTTATTGCTCGCGACATCGTTCGTACGTTTCCCCCAAATCTATCTTTTTCATGCTCCACCGAGAAGGTGTGACGCAGCATCAGGGACGGCTCCTGCGCCAGCAAAGCAGGCTTTATGCTGAGCATATTTTGAAAATCAACATCCTCTCCCTCCCTCCTGACAAATGGGCTCACACAGCAGCAAAAGATTTCAATAAGAGAAACTGAAAACGTCTTTGTCAGATCCTGACTTCTGCTGCTCCGTGGAGGTGGTCTCTTCATGCAAAGAATGAATAAGAGGAAAGAAAATCTTCTTCCTTCCCTATTATGCTACATCTTCTCAGAAAATGGTGGAAATGCTCCTTCTCTCTCAGGTGGGTGGCACAAATGTCTGTGATTCGCCTTTTTCCCCCACTTTTTTCGGCGCATTCTTTGAAGCCTCGCGGCTTTTGGGTGCTTGGTCGACGTGTGCTGGCTGGGTTGATCTGGTGAACTTCCTTTTTGGGGCGCCCTCCATTCGACGTCGAAGCGACGGACCAGAAAATGCTTCACGCCGCCGCCGGTGGAAGTAAATGGACAAATAGGACTACTATAGCACTGTATATGTGTACAGTACTACAGTAAGAGAGCAGCAGAGGAAGGACGGACGGCTGCATTGAAAAAAGGAGAAGCCGACTTGAAAGGGAGTGAGTGAGAGAGCTTTACTCAATGGCAGCCAGTCTGTAACTGCTAAAGTGACAAAACTGACATAAGCGATCGGTCCGCTGCTGCCGCCGCCACCGCCGCCACCGCCGCCGCCGCTCCCTACTACAGTACTACCATCCCACCTTCATACAGAGGGCCATTGAGGGGCGATATTGTAAAGAAAAGTGCAATAGAACTACTGAGCATTGACTCGGGGACTGACTCTGGCAGCTTTAGCTCTCTTCATTCATTCAGCCTTCTCCTCCTCTTCCTTTCTCCATGGTTCAGATTTCATGTTCCACTTCACACGAATTAGGTTGGTGCTTGCTGCCTCTCCCACCTCCCCGCTGCTTAATGTTATTGGAAGGGGCTTTTGTGAAAAAAGGGGTCTTCTTCTGCCATATTATTACTGAGTGCTTGCTGGCGGGTCGAGCGGAGAGAGGAGTGTGGGAGAATTGCTGGGGAAAACAAACATTCCCCCAGTCAATGGGCGATTAAGGTGACACGTCGTTGGCTGATGGTAAAAATCTAGAGAGCCATCGACGTGTTGGAAGGGGGGGGGATACTCTTATCATTTTATTAGGTCTCTCTTTTACGGTCCCGATACGTGTCCTACACATGTGAGTACATGGAACGTAGCAGAGTGCATGCATATGAGTGTTCATGTACTATGCGTGGGGCTCCATGGTCATTCCATGAGAGCCCCAACTCAACTGCCTGAGTTTATTTTTTGGAGCACCCACACACGTGTACAGCATGTGTGTTTGGCATAGTGTCACCAAGTTGCCACATGGGATTTGATTCTCTTTCATAAGTCCCGGCATGCTTACGGACATGACACATGTTATTACAAGTATCTTCCACCACATCCTTCACTGTCTGGTCTTTACAACGGCCAGGGGGTCGAGAGAGCAAATATTGTGCGCACGGAGAGGAGGTGTTTCTGGTCGTAAAAGACCTTTTCCTTTCAAAGCGTGTTGACATTCCTCTCAGGCAGAATGCTTATCTTGTCAGAAGGGCAAAAAAGAGGCGGCTCCTTTGCCTGAATTAGACTTAGCATGCAGCATTTGACCTGTGAGAAAGAACTGGACTGCATTTAACATTTTCACGTGCGTGCACAGCCGTACTCATAATAGTGTTTCTATGCATCGATCCGGCTTGAGACGAGAGAGAACAGCAATGCTAACTCATGAATATCTCTGCATACACGGTTCAACTGAACGCCCCCTAACTCAGTAGCTGGAAATCCAATAGAGGGAATGTGTCAATGTTTCAATTAGCTTCGAGAAGTCACATTTTTCATGTTTTTACATTTTTAGTCAGTTTCAAAAGCTCATCCACATACAGCGCATAAGCGTACATGCATTGGTAAAGTATTTTACAAAATTTGCCAGTATAAATTCAGCTTCTAACCCTCGATTTCTGCTGATTCGCTAGGGGAACGCTCACTTTTGCACCTCTAGTGTACGTGCAGTACGCACGTATCTCTCAATGTTGCACGCAAGGGTGAGTTTGCTTATTTTTCACTGCTCAGCGCTGCTCGTCGAAAAAAGCTGTTCTTTGGGGGTCGCCCGTTTGAAGTCCATGACAAATCTCAGCCGCTGCTTTCATTGACTCTCGAATCCTGCTACCGGAATTCGAAAAAGTCGCTTCGTCTGTCAATCAAACGACAACAGCTTGGTCATTTCCATTTTGCTTTGCTTCTCTCTGATCCTCTATGGAAAATCTGTTTTAAACCACCTTCAGGAATAGTATAGTTTATCCACCGTCCGTGGGATGACGTCCTTCGTCAACTCGACGACGCTGTCATTTGTTATCAATCATTTCGTCACAATGATATTCTATGCTCGTCCGGTTCTTTAATAGCAACGTTAATTTCGCCCTAAAAAAGCATTCCTGTTCTACCACTGATTTGTGCCACGTTACCATGCCATAAGGCTATATGATAGTTCTACGCAGCAGTAGGTAGATGCAGATGTATCGCTTAAATTATCTAGGCCGTGCTGATTATTTTTGCCCAGATTATGCAATCAGCCCCCAAATTTTCTCGATAAACGTCTGAACTGGATGCTATGTTTGCGTATTGTATGCCATGTTTATGTTAGGTTGTGCAGCAGATAAGAACAGGTACGATCAAGAGCATTCACTCCTTTACGGTCTGCATAACTGTTGTACTCCACTGTACGACAGTGCACTGCGTTCAATATACTGAAAGGAGATGGTGAAAGAAGCCCTATACTAGTAGTGTGTACGTATCCTCTTACAGGCCGGTGTGACATTTTCAACTATTTGCCTAAAGTCATTATAGTGTGCGAAAAAAAGTCACAATGAAAGGACGTACACCATGGCCTTCTGGCTCTTCTGTCGCTGATACACTATTATGAAGGAAAGGGAGAGAGAGATTATGAACGTGCGGCTGAAATCAAACAGTTTAATGGGCAAACAAACGCTTGCTAGCTGCGTTACAAGCACCTCTCGTCTCCTCCCAGTGTAGCAGTGCGACCGTCACCATGGGGACAACTGACTTCGACGATATATTAGTCGACATTGAAGGCAACGGGTGGTACCAGAAGAGGCTCACCTACCTCCTGTTATGCCCCATCTTCTTCTTCATGCCCTTCGCATTCCTCTGCCAGATCTTTGTTCTGCACATACCAGGTGACGTCTAAATCCGACCGGTCACAAGTGCAGTGAGCCCTCGGCACACTGCTGAAAACAAGACTTCCCGTTGACCCCTTGCTGCATCATGTGCATACGTACTTATACTGATTCTTACGCTAGAAATATGTTGTGCTTCGAATCACAATGACACGAAAGACACGTGTGTGCACACCAGTACATTTTCATGCATACGACCTTTTCCAGATCACTGGTGTACGCCTCCTCCTGGTCTGGAGCCAGAAACGTTGAACATAACCTTAGACGAGTGGAAGGCAACCTTTCTACCCATCACTCTGGGGCCAGACTACCTTCCGCGTGCCAGTCAGTGCCAGATGTATGCAGTAGACAACGACACATTGCCGCTCTTTCTGAGCCACGAGCTGCCGCCACCTCCACCGGCCAATGACAGTCAGATGGAGAGGGTGAACTGCGAGGCCGCATACGGGTGGAGCTACGACAGGAGGTACGTGGGCGCATACGTATATAGAGATGATGGCATATATCGCATGGTGCGGTTTTTCTACGCAGCGAGATGTACAACACTGCTGTGACAGACAACGACTGGGTGTGTGGCAAGGCAAAACGAGCCACAGACCTTTTCACTCTTGGCGTGGTGGGCCTTATAGTAGGCACAGGCATCTTCAGCGCCATAGCCGACTTTAAGGGCAGGAAAATCTCATTCTTCATCAGCACTGCCTTCATGATCGTACTCACCATCATCTCCATATTCATCTCTCACATTTACGGCGCTTACTTGACGTTCAAGGTCAACACTACCACTACTTACATCCACACATCAAGATTGACAATCGGCTTCCCTCCTTAGATCCTCTCCTTCATGTGCATGTTGCCGCTCTTTCAAAGTCCTCTGAACATCACTACTGAGATCTCCACTTTTGATGTGCGCGGATTGGTCATTGGAATCGCGTGCATCGCCTGGTCCATCGGAAATTGTGCACTTCCTCTGTTCGGATGGTTAATTAACAGGTAATTCAACCCATTGCTTCATTGATTGGTCAAGACACGAAGGCTCTATTGCCCAAGCGCACTGGGCGTGGACGTCTTGACCAACAGACTTTAAATAGTAGATGATGAGCGAAAGAGACGACGATGAAGCGCAAAATTTCTTCGTATATTTCATCAGATGGAAAATCCTCCAGGCGGTGTGTACCATTCCAATGGCCTTCATATTCTTTTGCTGGAAGATCGTCCCGGAGTCTCCACGTTGGCTCATCAGCAAGGGCAGAGTCGAAGAGGCAAACTCCATTCTAGAGGAGATTTGTATGGTCAACAAGACAGATGTAAGAACACAAGCACATTTTGCGTCGCAGACGTCGTACAACTCTAATTCGATAGAATATAATAATAAATACGTTCACACATTAGGTGCCTCCAGATATGCACAAGCGACTGTCCGAGCTGTCAGAAGAACACACTGAGTCCTCTTATGGCTTCGTATCACTGTTTAGTTCATGGACTTTGGCTAAGCGCACTGTGTTCGTCACCATTGGCTTCACAGCTTCCGCCTTCGTTTACTATCAGTTGATGATCAACATCGGGAACTTGGCGGGCAACATCTTTTTGAACCTATTTCTCCTGGGACTGGTGGAGGGTCCCGGCTGCGCCCTCGGTGTGATCGTGGGCAACAAGTATGGTCGCCGCTGGACCCATACAATCTTGTTGACGACCAACGCCATTCTCTTCTTCGTCCTCATGTGGATTGCGTACAACCCGAACGTCCGATGGCTCGTCATTGTGCTGTGCATGTGGATCAAGCTCAATATATCGGGCACCTTCGTCCTCGCCTATATGCAGGTAAGTGACTTGAAGAGTCACACGTAAGACGTCCCATGCAAAAGTTATGATTGCCGCTAAGGATGCCGACGTCTATACTTTTCTCTTCTACAAGGCGATGGAAGTGTTTCCAACAAACATTCGACAGTCTGGCATCGGGTTCGCTACCCTCATATCTCAGACGATTAGCATTGGTGGACCGTATGTCATATACCTTGGCGCCACAGATCTCAAGCTTCCATACATGGTAATGTTCCTCATCTGCCTTGTAGGCGCAGTTTCAGTGTCATTTCTGCCTGAGACGCTCAACTGCAAGCTGCCAGAGACTCTGGCAGAAGCCAGCAGCTTCGGGACGGAGGACAAGTACTTTAGCTTAAGGTGCAGTTGTTTTTTAGCCTGTAGGAGGACCAACCGCAGTGGTGAGGTCGTTCTTGCATTATTTCAGACCGCACGGTTATATCAAGCCAGTCACCTGGAACGATGTGATGAGCGAGGTGTTTGACGGCCCGCCGAACAAGTTCCAGGTCCACCCGGAGCTGGTCAAGGACCTCCTGGAAAAGCACTACAAGGGGCTTCGGGAGAGCAACATTTGAAGAGGAGAAGCATCGTCATGTGCACAGGATAAGCCAATATTCTCCATCCGGGGTGCACATCATGGAAGTTATGTTGAACTTGAAGTACGGGTGCCGAGAATGTGGACATGTGTGTAGGTGTATGTTTATGTTTATAAGTGTTCGCGATCAGATCGCAGTAAACTTATCTATACTTGAGACTGAAAGTGTTTGCACGGCTGGAAGAAAAAGTGAATAGGAAGGTTCCTTGCATTTGCTCGTACAGTCAGACTTCAATTTAGTAAAGTCACCGGTCAGTAGCAGAAACTTGAGTGAAGTGAAGTAGTCGTCTTAAATGAAGTTGTCCTTCTCAGTCCAGGATCAGTAAGGTTATATTATGTTACTCAAAGAAATCGGTTATCCCCCTCGGTTTTTTGTACCTCCAAAACCTGCCGGGAAAACTCGCCTTCAATTTTAAATAGTGCGTCTAAAAAAGTGCATCCTTTTTCTGTTGTCAGCTCCATGTTGGCAACGCATCAGAGCACAATCCTATAAACTACTTAGAAGTTAACATTTGCTGAAATGCCAACTTTGAGTCCTCTCGGAAGTAAGGAAAATTACCCGTTTTTGTGCAGGAACAGCAGAACTGACGTTGACTAAAGTGAGGTTTAAAAATCTCGATAGCTTGATGAAACTGACGCATTTTATGAAATAAAAGTTTAATGAGCAGGCAAAACTTGACTAAGCTGAAGTTTTAGACTAAATATGAGGTGACTAGAAAGAAGGTCGACTGTCCTGACGAAGTAGTCATTGGTCTTACTCATAAATACAGCAAGAACATATTTGTTCGATATCGTAGTTGACCGATGTTTCCAAGTAGAAATAGCTGAGGTTCAATAATGGTGGTTTGTCCGTCAAAATTTTCATGCATGCATGAAATATTATTTTTAGGGTGCACGCGATAGAGCTCTTTACCAAAAAAATGGCCGTGACATGATGACGCATCTTAAACAAGTTTTCTATAAAAGTGTGTAGCTTCCAAGACAAAATAACGTGCTATATATGTGTCCACGCATCATATGTAGCAATACTGGTATCAGTCTTAAAAGTGCAGTCAGCCAGCTTTGGGGTCCAACACCAGCAATCACTAGGTGGATGTACACCAGCATAGTATGGTCAAAGCTCATTTATGGATCACTAATTTGTGCTAATAGAGCCCCCAAATTCTGCAAAATCCTTGATAGGGTTCAGAGACTAGCCATGGCTGGGCTCACCCATATAAGAAGGACCACCCCTACCAATGGAATGGCAGTGATCTTAGATCTGATGCCACTAGACCTGCATATACTGCAGACGGCCTGCAATGCGGCCTTCAGAATCAGAGGTCAGAACCGGACCAAATGGGACGGGGTAGGGGAGCTACACCTCAGGGGACATCTGCTGGTGATGGAGGGATATCTGGGGCAGATGGGCTTTAAGGATATGCACCCTGACCAATATAATGGAAGACTATGGAACAGACAGTACATAGTTGACCAATCTAGCATGAAGGATGGTACCCCAATCTGGGGAAACTTCATTCCATGCTATACAGATGGCAGCTTGATACAAGGAAGACCGGGGTGGGGCTACCTCGTCTGGGAGGGGTATGTGGAGCAGCAGGGGAGAGGGGGCTTAAGGCTCCAGTCCACAGTGTTTCAGACTGAACTGACCACGATCACGAGGGTAGCCAGGCTTCTTCAGCCCAAATGCTCAGAGAAAATAGTCATCTTTGTGGATAGCCAAGCTGCCCTCTTACCACTAGACAGCCATGAGATAGGCTCTCAAGTAGTCTGGGAGTGCATGAAGTCTCTTGAGGACATAGCACAACACAATGATGTCACATCAATGGGTCAAGGCTCATGTAAGCCATGAACCAAACAAGGTGGCAGATACTTTGGCAAAAGAAGGGGCAAGCGCTGGCAAAGTGGAAGCCCCTCCAGTCCCAAAGGTCATGATATCATAAGAACTTCCAAAACAAATGGCCAATAAGATGGAAAAATCCAAGTAGCTGTAGACAGACCAAGTTTTGGATAAGTAAGCCAGGTATAATGTGTAAACAGATCCAGATGCTTGGACAAGCTACCCTAAGCAATGTTATGCAAGTGCTCATGGGTCACAACTATCTGAACTACCACTGTAGTCAGATGGATATATCCCTATCTGAAACATGTCGCTCCTGTGGGGAAGGGCACGAGGAGTTTACACACCTGGCACACGAGTGTCCTACACTCACTAAGGAACGATTAGAAGATATCAATGAGCTCCAACTTAGTGCTCCTCCCAACCTTGCTAGTCTTGTCAGGCTCACAAGAGTGAATCGCATTGCCAAGGCCATGGAAGGAAGGACAGAGTAAGCTGGAAATGTCGTATGTGTACCATGCTGGCAATGTCACATGCTAAGTTCCACATGTTTGCCATCTGGGGGTAGGAAAAGGCCCAGTAGGGCTACTCCCTGTATCCTTCACACCTCAATTGTGCTGGATACACCCCCTAACAAACAAACAAACAAAAAATCCTGACACCCACACCCTTTCCGTTTGTATACTTGATGCATCTAAATATCTTCTCAGCACAGAAAAAACACATTTTGTCCAGGTCTGTGGCATTCGTACATTTGTGCGTCGTCAGGCAGACGATCCTAAGTCTACACCGTTCTACACACCTACGTTGAGTAAGTACAGTGGAACATGCTTATTAGAGACAAAACACCAGGTACAAAAAAATTACTGCAGATATTATTACTCTTATTGGAGACACAGCACGGATAATAGGGACAGAAACTGCCCACAATCCATTACAGAACTAGTACACCTTTACTTCTCTTTATACACAAACTTACCCTGTGCAAAGAGGATTTGGGAACTTCTCCTTGTTTCACACCCTCAAACAAAAGTTGCAGCAAAGTCTCAGTCACACCATGGCACCACTTTTTCTCTGTAATTGCTGATGAAAAAATGTCTTTTGCCACTTTCCAGCTGTTTCTGTCTTTTGACAATTCTTTTTTTATCAACACGCTTATTCGAGACAAAACTCACAGTTCCAAAGTGTCACTACTAAGCGTGTTCCACTGTACGACGGTACCATCGGGTTGAGCCTGCCCAATGCTTGCTTTGATAAGTACGTGCGTGTCAGCATAGACGGAACATGCGCAGATAAGGGTTATCTTCATCCTTTAGCGGAGTTGTTGAGAGAACCTCGTCGTACGTACACCTTTTCATTGAAAAACAGCAAGGCCAGAACAACAGCCCTTGAGTCCATGAAAGGAGGAAAGATGCCCCTCTGGGGGCACACCCAATTTCGGAAATTCTTCATTCTGCAATGGAAGAACCTGCTGCTGAAGCGGCGGCACTGGGTGATGACCATCTTCGAGGTCATCATCCCAACCCTCCTCTTTGTCGGGCTGGTGGCTATTAGATACTCTGGAGGGGAAGACGTAAGAGATTGTCTTGTAGCTGGGGCCCCTGGAAACGATTTTCGCCTAATCTGTGGGTCCAATAAATCGTTTGTCCATCGTCCACGAGTCAAACGATTTGTTGGACTTGGGACCAGCAAGTTGAGTGAACGTTGCGGGAGAATCCAGCTGAAGAAAAATGTCGACTGAGAAGTCGCTTTGTGTAACAGAAACTGCTGTATCTATGAGCATCCATAAGGATGCTCTACTACACGAAGTCGAAAAACGATAGCTTTGGATTTGACTGAATGCATTTTAAGTTTGTTACCTAAGCCCGTGTGGAGATTGCGCAGTCACATGATTGTTGAGACAAAAGTTCTCTCTCATAATACTCTATGTGCCCTGCAGTGCAATGAAGCTGTTAGGGCCAAAGAAGACCTCTAATAGCGAATGAGGACGCAGAAACTGATCATTTCTTCATTCCGTTTAACGCGTCTTACAACACGCACAAAGAGGTCGAAACATTGATGTCCTTAAGCCTAAGAAGTACTTCAAAATATGATACAACTTTAACTAATAGCCATACACGACGCCGCTTTCAGGTAACTCCTCACATGGAAGAGGCTGTGATTAAGGATCCCGTGCCTTATCCCTTGCAGTTCTGCAGGGGTCTCTTTGAGCACACGAGCAACGGAACTTTACTCAACAGGACGTTGGGATACACGAACAAGTACGTTGCATACGTGTGTGTGTATCATGAGTCTGTCAGTCAACGTGAAGCGCTTGTCCAACGTGTAGCACTTGTCCACGTCCTCGCCCTCTTTTTCTCCCAGAAGTCGGTTCCAGAGCAAAGTGCACTATTGTGACTGACATCAGCTGTTCAAGTAAAGAAAAGTTTTGCACTTGGACATTTAGAGAGAGAAAAAAAGGCTTTCATGTCCCCTCTCCGTGAGGAACTGGTTCACCCGGCCTCAGATGAGGATCGGTCAGGGGTTGCCAAGTTTGTGCCATCATGGGATAACTTTCTCATTAAGTAATCGAGAAAGCGGGTGAACTGTACAACGAATTTGAATTACTTGATCGTTTCAACTGCCTACCTTGACTTGGGCATTGGTATTACCCAAATGTGCGCTGCATCTTTACACATGTGCCAGCTTTTTGCGGTAAAAGGGGAAAAAAGGGTTGCTCAGGAATGTCCGCTCATTGGGAAAATTTGCAGACCAGGCAATACCGGGTCAACCGAAACTATTTGCCAATTTTGGCACTGGAATTGACAGGGTTTATTGTGCCATTCTGGATGACTTAGAGATATAGCTTATTAGTGATTAAATGACAATTGGGACACAAGAAGCGCATTTTAGTCAATGTATCCACCATTGGCATGGATGACTTGCTGGAGGCGTTGTCGGAAGCTGTGGCACACATCCTGGATGTACTTGGCACTCATGGAGGCCCAGGCCTTGTTCACAGATGTCTTGAGAGCATCCACACTGTTGTAGCGCTTCTTACAGGCCTCAGACTCCATGAGCACCTAGATGGAGTAATCCAAGAGGTTGAGGTCCGGGCTCTGGGGCGGCCAGAAGTCCTTGGGCCAGAAGTCCATGTTCTCATGCAGCCAGTTTTGAGCCTTTTTGGAGGTGTGGGCAGGTGCTCCATGCTGCTGAAAGACCCATGGAGAGTCCCCAACTATGGATTTGATCCACAGGAGCACTTTGGTTGCTAGGATCTCGACGTAGGCATCCGCAGTGAATCTGTGTCCCTCCGAGAACCACACAGGGTCCATAACGGCGCCATTGGATGCAATGAGGCCGAGCATCATGACAGATGCTGGATGCTTGGTGGTGGACACATAACGGTGCTCATCTGCAAGGTCTCCAAAGCTCACAACCTGGTCATTTTGTCTGTTAAAAACCGGATCAACAGTGAAAGTTTTTTCATCAGAAAAAATGATGATTTGACCCAAGGAGTTCTTGATGCTGTTCAGGAGCTTCTTGGCATGCTCCAGACGGACCTGTTGCTGGCGTGAGGTCAAAAGAGGGCATTTTATACAGCGCAAGAGAGCATCCTCCAGCCTTCTTCAGGGCTCTGGACACAGCAGATGTTGACTTATTCAACTTGTGAGCTGTCTCGGCAATGGACCGGTTTGGCTTCCTCTTGAAAGCAGCCTTGACTTGAGCAGTAGACACTGTAACCTTTCTCCCAGCTCCAGGGGAATGTCTAAGGTTGTCCCCAGCCTCAAGACGCTTTGAGATGTTGTAAATTGTCCTCAGTGAGGCTCCAGTCTGCTCCACGATGTCTTTTTGATGCACCAATGCATGAAGAAGAGTGGTGATTTCAATCCTTTTTTCGTGCTGAGTGGCCATTTTTTCACTTACAGAAATGATTTTGGTATCAATTGACAGCTGACAGTGTACTCTTCAACTTTGCTTTTCAGAATGTTTTTTGGAAAAGTCTCTAAACCTCTCAAAAATGGCGCCAAAACCATCGGCAAATAATTTCGGTTGACCCAGTAGTTTCTGTTCATTTGGATTTCAAGGTAACATGGCGATGTTACAAAGTTCCAGAATAGAGTGAACTTTACAAGGCCAAGTTAAAGCACGTTGTAGTTGCCTACAATTTTTCCCACATGCAAGAATTGCGCTGTGAGAAACATTTTGTATCATTCAGTGAAAGCCTTTTTTTCTTTGCTTTTGATCTACATGCAAGAAAAGTTTCTGTCGAGTCTCTGAGTGTTCCAACACAAGCCAAAATTAAGAAGAAAGGAAAAAGAGGACGACAGTGTAGAAACATGGTTTAAAGGTTGTTTTTTTTTTAAATCAGATTGAGAGTGCCATTGGACAAAAAAAAGAAATTGTTATATACCCCTTTCAGAATCTTGCAATATTTTTCTCCTTACCTTTCTGAAGCTGTCACATCTCCCAGTTAACCATAATCATACCCCTCATGCTTCAAGTGATACCACAGAATTCAAATTTTTGGACAGACTTAGTAGGAGTCATGACAGCATCCATGCCAAAAATTGTAGCCCTACTTGCTCATCTTCAAATGATATTGGTTGTTCCACAAATGGAACATTGCCTATATGGTGAGCTTTTTAACATACAATAAGTCCTAT
>JAAUXU010086857.1_pt1 | contig 31647 bp, 20 predicted proteins | sample 7278151 | NCBI WGS metagenome assembly JAAUXU01 (sample SAMN14350113, study PRJNA611818) | marine sediment metagenome | isolation source: surface marine sediment (1.8m) | place: French Polynesia: Moorea | collected 2018-08 | reverse complement strand
CCCCCCCCCCCCCCCCCCCCCCCCCCCCCCCCCCCCCCCCCCCCCCCCCCCCCCCCCCCCCCCCCCCCCCCCCCCCCGGCGGGGGTGCCAGCACCCACGCGCACAAGCTTCAAGTTCATTTGACTCAGTACTTAGTGGCTACTCTTACTTCAATTACTTCAATCAAGGCGCGAGAATCCCAACCCAGGTGGGACAACGAATTACGACTGATCCCTACGTGAGGCCGTTTTAGGCCTAATTTGCTCACGTGGGCACGCAAATATGAGTGAGTCAGACCAAGTGTACTCATGCAAACTATGAGATGCTCAATGTTGCCGGGACGATGCCAGTTGCGGGACCCAAGACTAGATTCGCAAGTGCTGGATGTGACGGGCATGCGGAAAGTCAGGGTTATGAAATTGACTTTCGTGGAAAGCTTCTTCTCCACTTTATTTCAGCGCTGTTTACAGGGGGTGTCTACGACAGATATTAAGGATCCCCGTTCGTTTTCTTGATCAGATCGCACCATGGCTGATTGCTACTCAAGTAATAGTGACAGGAATTAACAACGTCACACGCATGGCATCTAAACCGCGTTACTCTAATAATCCCCCTCTCCTGTCCAAAATAAAATTTTAAGAACTTCAAATCCTCACAGCTCCCCCCCCCCCCCTCCCCAAGTCCTCCGGTTGGGTCTTCTTCATTGATCCATCACTCTCTAGTAAATTCTCTACTTTGACGGATGTGGAGAAATAATCTGCTCTCTGCTACAGCGGATTTCTAGCAACTCCGGTATAACTTGTGGAAATCTAGTGGGATTATTCAGCAATCCGATACCTCACTCAGTAGGCTGAAAGGGAGTCATGTTGACGAGATGACAGCACTTGGTCCCTTCATGAGAGTCGCCCCTTAACACACCTGACACAAAAAGCCGCATCCCAGCAGCGAGATTGCATCTGGACAAGTGCGCAAGTCAGTGTCTGTCTACAAACTCAGTATTTTTGTCGCCTTTCAACATTCCTCGCTTCTCCTTCACAGGAGACGCATCCGAGCGTAAAAATCGCCCTGAGAAAGAAAGAGGAAAAGGAAAGGACGACATGCTTTGATGCGCCAGCCAGAGTTCAGACAGGCGTGAGACGTTAGAGTGAGCAAGAGGGCGAGCGTGGGCGTTAATTGGAACCATAGACCACTCTTGCCTTGGCCCTGGCGGACTCACAGATGAAAGGGGGACGAATACGGCAGCCGCTAACCGTGCAGGAACTTGGGAAAGCCGTCCGGACTCATCTGTGGCAGTCGGGACAGCTGTGCTCGACCCGGCGGATGAGGCGGAGATGAGGCTCGAGGTCGCGGACGCCTTCTGGGTGGAGACACGAGGCTGCACTCACTCGATCTCCGCACCTTCGTCGGGGGTGGGGGGTGGGGGGAGGGAGAGAGGGAGAGAGGGAGAGAGGGAGAGAGGGAGAGGGAGAGAGAGAGAGAGAGAGAGAGAGAGAGAAAGTCGACCTGGACGGTGATGCCATTGCCAGAAGTGGTCACTTCATTGATTCCGTGACGCCAATGCTCGAATCGGGGACACAGATAATCGACTCGGTGATGCCAGAACAAGCGAGAACAAGGCAATGAGCAATATCAGAGCAGCAGCCAAGACGAAGGAGCTCATGAATATTGAGCTGTCTCAGCTTTTTCCCCTCATCTGTCATCCCCTCAGTCACCTCCTGCACAAGTAATCACTTGACTCACGTATTTCTGCTTTGTCTGAGCGAGGTCGTAGGCGAGGGAGGTGGTGTAGTCCTTGTACACGTCGGCCGGCACGGCGTTAAAGCGAGTGATGAAGGCATGCTTGATCCAGTCCACCACGAACTCCACCAGCAGCATCCACATGCAGTCCGGAGACAGCGACCAGAAGCTCTCTAAAGGGGGAGAGGGAGAGAGAAAAAGCAACAAAAACAATAACAATTGAAGACAAACCATTTTCTGGGACAGAAGAGAATCGATTCCCTCAGCTTGCCTGCCAAAAAAGCTGTCAAGAAAGTCGCGTTCGATACAGCCCAATGGGAATGGTCAGCACCATTGTTAGCCAAAGCCAAGCAAAGAGATGCTACCCCCGTTTTTGCGCGCGCCATTTGTTCGCCAATGCCGCTATTGGGAGGAAACTTTTTCACAAGGTCAGTGCTAGTTTCCCTCAACAATAACTCCAGTCTGAAGAACGGGAAATAAGTTGCTCGCCTTTGCGACTATTCAGCGGCAAAAGCGGTTGTATTTCATGTGAGGCTTCTCCCAATGCCCGGCTGAATCCACCTAAGGTTTCAAATCGCTGCCAACCCGAGCATGAGTCCCTAACAAGAAGAATGAGCCAGGGCTGGCGGATCACGCACTCACATTTGAGGCATTCCTACGTGCATGATCAGCCTACCATGTGAGGCAGGAAAAACGGGAGCAAGGAAGGAAAGGGGCCGAGTTCAGATTTGTCCGATTCGTGCAACTTAACATAAGCAATGGGAATCCGTAAAAAAACCAGGATGCGCATCTACCGGGTGGTGCCGCAAAAAGGCTCTAGAACTTTGAGTCTTCACAGTCGTTTCATGATTCGACGACCTTGAGCAGATTATGTCATGAATAACAACACAAAATGCAGACGAGCTGATGATGAGTAATCCGCATTGTACAACGCATGTCAAGAAATTGACGCACGACTTTTGCAAATTCTGTCTTGTCTCACTTACTCTTGTGTTTGTCACTTATGCACATTCACTGGACGTAGCTAGAGCAAGAGCCAGGGCGACAGAGAGAGAGAGAGAGAGCACGTTAGGACAATAAAGTAATCACTACTCTATATTGTCCACTCTTTGGGCTGACTGGCCAGCCTGGGCTGACTAGACAAGGGGCCGGGCTAGTGCAGCCAAATGTTTGGGCTGAATGAGCTGCCCTGGACTGAGCTGGGTTGACAGTTTGGCAGATGTGACTGGCTTCACCCATGAGTGATAGGCTATGGGTCATGCTACGATGAATATAAATGTGACTGGGTGGTATTCATATAACCCTTGCATGAAGCTGCAAATTTCCCTCCCTGGAAAGTGCCTCAATTGCCCCTCAATGGGTTTGATGACCCTCAGGCAGTTAGATTTCCCTTGGCTCTCCCTCAGGAAATCAAATCTGCCCTTGTGCCAACAAGCCCATCTTGGGTCAATTAAGTGCTACTTTTACTTTACAGGGAGGGAATAATAGTCATGACGCAGCTTTTGAAACGTTCGTTCCATGCAAGCATCTTCTGCCTCTGTTGTGCCGAATACCTGACTGTACTTTCCTGCGTGATCTATCCCTAAGTACTTGCTGGTGCGATTCTCCCTTCAGATTTTGCATAAGATGCTTTTTTGAATAGTGCTTTGGACAAATATAACAGAGTTTGAGGAGCTGATGGAAGCTATTCCTTGACATACTGCCCAGGGGCTATGCCTGCTCTGGGAAGTGCCGTGGCATTTCAGCTCCATCACCATGAACTGCATCACGGAGGTTGTTTGGGTGGGTGACAAGGTCAAAGCCGTTGCAAACGTGTCGAGATTTTCCAACGGTCGATGTCAGCACTGTCAGCATCTGGGGCAAGTCGATCGTGACTCGTCCAACTCTGGCCATTAATCATAACTAGCGAAGTAGCTGGTTTTGAAGTCCGGCTTCTTCAATTCTATTGACGAGGAGACATGATCGTCTGAAGTCAAGGAGTGGGATCGTCTTGCAGCACCAACTCGACGGTTGCGAAGCCCACACTCATGTGCAGACACCATTGGGATCGTCAGACATTCACAATACGGAGGGGATGTATGTAAGTTGCTAAGCATCTATGCTTCACTTATGGGATTTTCCTCCTTCTCGGAGCAGTCAAAAAGTGATCCTCAGCACATTCTGTCTGGACAGTATACACTAAATTCATTTCATTGACAGCTTAACCATTCTCAAGGGAGAAACGCTTGGTCCCCACAATCATTTTCTTTCTTCTCCACTCCTGTGACAAGACATCCGAGCTGAAGGGACAATGTCTTTATGACAGTATATTTCCGTCGATGAAAAAAGGCAGGATCTTTCAACAGTCGTACTTGAAGTTTGCAACATCTGGAGGAGAAGTCTTTCCAGCTGGAAAGTCATGTTCAAACAGGTTTATGTTATGTCAACAGAGATTACAGGCTGCTGAGCGAAATATTAGAAATGTGTGAGTCAAGTGGGCATAGAAGAACAAAATGGGTGCTATTTCCCGAGAAATTGCAACGTAATGAAAAATGTCCCTTACAGAATCATGCATGATTATGGAATCTAATAATGCCAAAGATCAAGACAGCAATAATCAGCATCTACGCAACAGCGCACTGTGCAAGGACCGGTACTGTTTACCTAGATTGCGGAACGGAACTTGTTGGCCGAATTTGCTGCATTGAGACAGTCTAGAAGCCTTGTGGTCTACTATGGATGTAGTAGAGTGAACCCCAAACAAGATTAGCAACAAGTCAGCGTGATCCCAACCTGCAGTGGCTTCAAATGCCCCCACCAGGTCTTCTAACAAGGATGTGAATACAACCCACTGCCTTTTCTATACATCACGTTATACCGGATGAGGTGGCATGGCTTGTGCATGTTTTTTGCCGCCCAGAAAATACTGTTGGTGGTGTTCTGGTAGAAGGTAGACCTGACTTTATAAAATGCCACTCAAGCCTTAATCAATTTTCTTCCAAAATATCAAAGTCGACCTTTCTATAACGAACGAGGCCTTACCCGTGGCCTCATACAAGCGGCAGTGCTCCTATTGGCGCCGCCAATTTTCAGCATACTGTCATTTATCTCGCAGCTGTCAAAATGTGCTGACTGCTTTTGGAGGAGTGCACAGAAAGCAGGTGTCAACTTCGCACATGTTTTCGAGGTAAAAAATTAAGCACTGTGGTGTTGATTTTACTTATTTACAATGTTATTTTAGTGGCAAAAAAGCAATAGAAACCACGTCACACTGCATGATCTTCCAAAGCGCGCATGACAAGTTTTTTTGACAGAGCTCAGAGATCGCGCCTTACCTTTCTTTGTTCTTGCACAACACAGCTGTACTATAGTGGAAATTAAACCCTAGACTAGACTCAATCTCAAGAATTTGGGTCCATGAACATACAGCTTGGAGAAGTATGTAAAAGGACCCCCAAAATGCTCAACTCATTATGCCTTATCCAGTACATTTTATACATTACAACTGTGTACATTAACGATTAAGACGATACAGACTTTAAAGCCCAAATGTCTGACTGGTTGATGGGGCAAGATTCAACTCTTCTAGTTAGGAAAGGTCACACCGGGAAGGTGTCAGGGTGAGGAACTCTGACCCAGCTGGAAAAAGTTGCAGAACTCGGTGGTGTCAAGGCAAATGCCAATGGAATCATGTGGTAATTAAACATGCAAGTTCAAGTATTTTGAATGCTGCAGTCAGTTGTAAAATCTCATACCTGCTTACCTTACGTTCGCGTAGCGGACGTTCTGTTTGGGTTCACTTCTCTTGCCTCTTCTAATTGGACCACTTCTGCACGTCGGTCTGCCATCCATGCAAACAGTGCAGGTCCGTGGCACTGTGCTAAGCAGTGCGAGCAATGAGGGCAGCCATGACTTCATGTACCGGGTGCGCCAAATTCGACTTGAATGTTACTTCACGCTCTTTAGAGCCTCTTAGAGCAACGCAACGCGGTCAATGTCGTGAAGAACAAGCCAGAAGAGGCTCCAGCAAGAGATGAAGTCTTGCTTGCAAAGTACTAATTTATATGTCATTTTAAAGTACATTTAAATGCACTGTATACAACGCTGATCTGAAACCTGCGAGGCCGTTCATTTTACTACAAGTACAGGCAGTTGAAGGTATGACAGAGAAGTTGATGTGAAAGCAGAGATTCAAAGCTCAACTCAAAGGAGCTGTCTCAAGTTGTTTCATGAAAATGCATTGTCAAAAGAGGTACCAAGCATTTTAAAACGTCAGTCCTGTCATTCTGGAAGTTGCAACGTCGCATTTAAGATATGCATAAGGTTGGAAGTTGAGTAGTTTAGCTTGCGTAGGACAACTGTTTCTCCATGCAACCTTGCTGAATCTTGATGCATATTTTTTCCTACTTACAACAAGCACACGAAACTGTTTCCAAAACTTTCAGTGCGTTTGCGGTTAATAGGCAGACGCATTTTCTAAAAATACTTCCTGACTGAGTTGGCTGGTGAGCTGAAATTTTGTCATTCAAGACAGGGTTTTTGATGGATTGACCAATGATGGTTTTTGGACATGTTTTCAAGCATCTTTAGATAACATTTTGCAAAAATTAATTTTAACCATGCTCATTTTTGGTATGCACTGTGTTCTGCGCTGTTATGTACTGGAAGTTGGGAAAAAGGTGCACTGTGAGGAAAAACTACAGATGCGTACTTGTCGGTAATGTTACGTGAGCACATGCAGCTGAAAATTGCACTAAAATGACCACCCTTTCTCAACCCCACCCCCGGCAAAAAGCATTTATTAACGAAAACAAACTTATTATGTAGCAGGTTTATGCACCGAAGCAACTGAACAGCTTTTGCGAGCCTAATGATGCCCTAGCTGACAACTGTAACCAAAAATGACTTTAGTAAAAGAGATGCAACAACGCCTTCTGGACAAGACTCATTTTAATAATTTCTTTGTAATATAATTTGTTCTGAATGTACCGGTACAGCCACTTTTCTCCTCTGTACCGCGATCCCAGTACACACAGCACATTATAGTGCAAACAAAAACGAACAGGGCGAAAAGCAATTTTTGCATAATGTTACCTAAAGATGTTTGAAATGACGCCTAAAACCATCACACAAAACTGCCTTGACTAACAAAACCAAACCAACTCAGTCAAGAAGTATCTTTAAAAAATGCAGCAGCATGTCAATCGTGAACGCACTGTAGTCAAGAGCTACATTCAGTGCCGAATTTGTGATCAATTGATGCTAGAGCCTGCAAAATCCGTACATTGACGTGGGAGATGGGGCAACTAAAGACTGCAACAGCAGAAATGTGAGTGAATTGAATTATGACACCGTTTTAAATGTGGCGCGCCTGGTACGTCCGCAAAAACTGTCATGAGCCAAGTTGCCGATGTCAATCTCATGGGAGACGGGTGTTTCACATGCCGGGTGTCCTGGATGCATTGTAAGATTTGTAGCACGCAGACATTTCTCCTGTACTCAATAGATTTCAGCCATAATTCTTTTCTACTCACACTATCCTATATTTGCCTCTGAGGTCTTCACACGGTCTAGATTAGGAAATCTTAATCTCAGCTTTCCCTTCATTATCGGTTCGCCTAAGTTCCCTCACGTGAACCAACTCAACGAGTCGTCTCAATGTACAGTATGTCCCAGAAAGGACAGACACTTTCTCCACATGGAGTTCTTCGTAACCAGGAGGGAATAAAAAGTCTTATGAGCATCAACTTTTTGCTCGATTCAGAAGCTGGAAAACCCGACCAGTTTTCGCCATCCTGTGGGTACTTTTGTGCAATGCACAATTTGGTGAGGAGAAAAAAAAGCTCTTCCGAAGCCCTTGCTCTTCTCAGCTCTTGTCCGCAGGAAAAAAAAAGAATGAACCTCTTGCACGCATAGATGTCATTTGGATTGCGAGGAACTTGGTTCGAATTGAGGATGACCCGGAGAACGCTGTAAGTGGGAGGTTCAAAATTTGTATCTTCTCCGGGATACCCTGTCCGCATAGGTACGGGAGGATCCGAACGCTCTTGCCACCGAATTGGGTGGCGACATCGCCAGAAAATCGAGTCATTGCACTACTACACGTAAATCGTAAATTGTAAATTGATGAAGCACCAACTCGATTTGGTGCTGTCAGTGCTCAATTTTTTGGTAATATGTTTTCTGCAATCTAAGACGCACCCTGAGTTTGGGCATGCATTCAAGGTCCTCCGCACTGTTACTAACTGGAGTACTTGACTTGGCCATGTGGAAAACCGTGACCATTTTCGAGTTCACAGCAGTTGCACCCTTGCGTCCACGTCTAAGACGCAGGCGACTTTCTTGATACTTTTGTTGCTAGCGAAAGAAGTGTCTGAGACGGCGACAAAACGGTGCGTGATTTAATGACCCGATGACTGCCAGATGCGCAACATAACACGACAAAGCTGGAGACATGGTCGATTTTATGATGTAGCGACTCGATTTGGTGAATGCCCGCATTCCACGCGATGGTGCCAAAAGCCACGTCCTTCCATAAGTGCTTGACGGTGCGACAGCAGCAGGTGCAAAAAGAAGCCACCTTTGACCAGGTGCTGGAGATGGTGTCAATCAACCACTTGTCAATTTGACTTTAGTGCCCGCTGGAGAAAAAGGCCTATTCTGTTTGCAATCCTCGAAGTCTGTCCTACGCAGCTTAACTTTCCTCCACGGTCGAGAATGAGGAATGTTACTGAGCAGCCCGTCTGCCTAAAATTAGTAGGGTTTTTTCCCGAGAGCCAAGTTGAAAGTGCTGTTGCCTGAGGCAGACAAGCTGTGGGCTTCGGTAAGCGAAGGGACTGCCTTCTTAATGGGTCCGAAACTTGGTTTGAAGACTCTAAGGAAAGTTTTGAAGGGAGCGCAACTAGTAGTAGTAATGGCAGGCTTCAGGTTACGCACATTTAGGTGCTGCCTGAAGTCTGGAAATGACCGGCGGCTTTACAAAATGGGCCGTGAAAAATGGGTCGTCTCAAATCTTCCCGCAGCAGCAGCAACCACAGCACGATATATGCAGTCATTTTAATGCCTTCCACGAGTCTGCCTACCTCACCACAGGTTGTAACGTGTGCACGCTCAATGCTTATTCTCTCTCTTTCCCGGCTCATTGCCCTCTACTGTGGGTCTGGTCCCATAGGAGGACTTTGCGCTCTAGTAGTGTACTATGTTGTTATCGGTGAAACAAACTTTGGTCCTCAATCTTGAAACCTATGAAGTTTCCTTTGGAACAAGCGTTTCTGCGGAGTTTGCAATATCGCTTTAAACAGCTTTCCTTATTCACTTCTGTGAATGGACCCTGCTGGTGACTTCATCCACGATTTCGACAGATCAGTGCTTGACAACGTCATCGTTGCCGTCGTTGTCGCAGTTCAGGTGATGGACGACAGAGACGACGACACTTACGCGACAGCATCATGGCCTTACCTTCCTTCCAGCCGTACTCCTTCATGGTCTGGACGACGACGACGAAGAGGAGCGCGAAGAGGTGGAATCGCTCCCGCACGTCACCGCACGACACCTGGAACAGATTGTTCTTGTCGAACTTTTTGAACACGGCGCCCTTCAGCTCCACAAACTGAAAGAGACAGCAGAGAAATCCCCGTTAGAAATTGATGGAGGGAACTGAGATCAACAACGACTTCTTGATTTACGAGACGCATATAAAAGTCAAGGTGAAAAATGGAGGAGGCAAAGGAGATAAATTTATGCCTACGTTATTGTATGTCAGTAAAAATATGCATACATTTGGCACTAACGGAAGCTCTACTATTCTCCAAGAGACGAATAATAAAAATCTCACATTGTTGGACATCATGATAGTGAGCAGGGCCTTGTTGCTGGCGTTGATGGCCACGTTGATGGTGGTCGCCTGAAGCAGCACGAGTCCGGCGTGGAGGAACACGTAGGCGCACGCCAGCACCAGGTGCGGTAACAACCCAATTGTCTCTCTTCTGCGACTCACAGGCTCCGCTGCCGTCCAGAACAGGGCGTCGATCGTGTCTTGTCCAAATGCAGAGAAGAGACGATCTCCGACCTGGAGCAAAAAGAAAGAAAAAAGGTAAATATATATATGTATATATATATATATATATATATATATAAAAGGAAGTGAGAAGGAACAAACAATTTTGGACACGGAATGCGAATATTAATGACACTGTTCTGGCAGCAATGGCAGAGCTCATAGACACCCTTCATCCATCACTGGCGCAATCTTCTTGTCCCCATTCGACCGTAGTACCTGCAGTTTACAGTGTGAGTCGTCAAAAAGTCTCGCGGAACATGGGACTGGGACCTCAACAACGGGGCGTTGGAGGAGGACAAGAAGAATCTGGTATTTCGGTCAGCAGGAAAGGCTTTTTTCACCTTGTCAACAGTCCCGCTTTACTACTTGTGCAAGACATGTAGTACTAGTGCTCAGAGATGTGACGGACACAGCTCGGAGTGCCCATACGCTGTACGACACGGTGCAGCTCCAGCGAGACATTATTCAAAAAAGTGAGAAAAACACGTTATACTTACATGTCACCCCCTTGGGAAACCCATTTCGTATGCTTACTTTTTCGTAAGTTTCATGCAATGCAATACACAGTCCTTACCATAAGTAATTTCTACGGTTGGAAATAGTAATGGACACACGCTGCTGTGGCAGCTTCTGGTATGGTATCAAAAATCGGTCCTTGAGATACTGAGCCTGGCAAGTCTGTAATCAATTTTTCAATACCGCAAAGCCCCAATGCTGGTACAGTATGTTGTCACATGCGTCATACCATACAAGCGTTGATGCTCTGTGGTAAAGCCCTAACGGCATTGAGGCATTGAAAATTAGTCCAAAAAACATACCATCTTACGACACAAGGTTGAGTGCATATAGGGTGGGGAATTCAAATTGCGACAATGGCATGAAAGGACAGAAAAGAATTGAAATGGACCCGTAGCTTTTACTTCTCAACGTGGCCACCACCATTGTTCCCCCTACTGCACCCTGCACAGACGTCATGATGCACTCCATGGGCATACTTCATAAGACCGGCGCCTCTTTCTAATGCTATGAGTCAAAATTTTATTTTTAAGTACCCAGCCTTGGGGACACCATTGGCAACTCATGATGGGTGAGATGAGTTGATTCTAGAATGACAACCAAAGAGGGACTCCCCTGTGGATCAAACGATAACCAAATGCTAATATTTCAGTTGACACTCTTGCTTCTCATTTGGCAAATGGTAAAATGGGTAAATTGGACTGGGTTGATTCACATTTAGAAAGAAGCTTCTATTGATGCATTGTAGTTGCTTGAGGGGGCGAAAGAAAGAAGAAGGAAATGACCACGAAGGACTTAAATCGAGGTGAGGGTCTTCTCTTACTAACGCACACGCATTTGGCACTACATTGACTGTTCTGACTCACATCTACTCATACGGTCAAATTGACATGTCAGTTGGTCCACTAATATTCCAACCGAAAGTGGTCTTCATTGTCCTCATTTGAATTCGGCACCCCTATAACTTTAATGCTGGTGATCTCCTGGGGGGGAGGGGTCCTAATGAAATCGATCCGAACTTTCTAGAAAGCGGGGGGGGGGGGGACATCAAATCAAGTCTGTATGAAATTGTGATAAAATATTAGAATTGAAAATAAAAGGCATGCTAGCACTGCAAAAACCTTACTTTCTGGTGCGAGATTGCTGGGAGTGCCAAGTTGTGTGAGAGCAAAGGAAGAACGAAATGGTGATGGAATGGAGTCTCGACCTCATCGAGATTGCGCAAAATGGGGGTGCCTCCTCTGGGATCCGGAGGGTGGGGGGGGGACGGCACCCATCCACACAATGAAGTTTCTCACTGATTTCGGTAAGGAAACACCGAAACAGGTGAAAAAAATGCCTTTTGGCGTGGTGCTTTCCAGAGATTTGAGTGTTCTGGAGTGAAAATGAGCAGCCACAAATTTGCCCAAGCTACTGGATCTTATGTCTCAATGACAGATTTTATTCGCAGATTTCATACCAGAAGCTACCATCTACAGCATATGCAGACCATTATCTCTCTCAGAAATTACTTCCAGCTTGGACTGCACTTAAATGGCATCGTTACATACATTTGAAGTAAGTGGGCTGGGCATTGGCGTTGTGGTAACTGCCTTCCACGGGCAGACTTTCTCCATCGTGATGACATCGATGATACTCGACTTGTTTGCTTAGGCCTCAGGCAACAGAGCTGTAGGTCTACCATTCAAAGAACTTGAGGGGGTAAAACCAGTGACATCACTGGTGACGCCACAAGGTGAAATAGTTGATAGTGTCTCGTTTCACCTGCACTGTGCTGCCTACAGTACATCCGAGGTTAGTGAGCACATCACGTCTCAGTGGAACACACTTGAGCGAAGGCACATCTCCCTTTCCTTCTCTTAGAAGAGGCCTAGATCTATCTGTGCCAGCACATCAAGATCCTGTCCCAAGTGAGGCAATAAATAGGAGAGAATAGAGCACCAAAACAAGTAATAACAGGCAGAAAAATCACCTGTCCTGTGAGCTATGTTTACGTTATTTGATGTTATACCTTCGGCCCAGTCAAGACAGTGGCGGTCTGAGTTCAAATATGCATGAGGCGCATCTTCCAAGCAGATGTGACCAGGCCCGCCACGGTCACCCAATAGCTAAAAGCCCATCCGTCATCTCATACATTACGTTTACAGCCTCTTTCCAGGCATGAATGGCGAAAGCAGAAGCGCAAGAGGGGAGGGGGGCTAGAAGTAGGTGTAGAAGAAGAAAAAGAAGTGGAGGAAGCAAGTTGTAGGAATATCAGGCCAAGGCCAAGGCAAAGGCCAAGGCAAAGGCAAAGGCAAAGGCAAAGGCAAAGGCGGAAAAGTAATAATGCGGACGGACGGAGTGAGAGCGAGCAGTTTGTACATTCTTTCTGAACATGAAAAGTTTTGGCCAACTGTGAAACCGTTCAGGGTCTCGAGCAGCAGAAAAATGGGGAGGAATAGCGACAACAACAAAGTTCATCGGCAAGAATTTAATGCACGCCAAGCCCAAGACTTTGGGCCTGGGAGTGGGGGTGGGGGTGGGGAGACAGAAATCTACTTCGCCACACGTCGCACGTCAAATGAGGTGGTGCCCGTCAAGAGTACATTAGCACCAGGACAAGGATGTCCCGCTACCTACAATACAGCGTGAGCCATAATGCAAGTGTCGGGTGGTGGTGGAGGAAAGGAGGTGACAGAGGACTACTGATCATTGTGCTACCCTGCCAATGAGCTGCAGGCTGACATCTTGCCTTAACAATTTCGTGGTTCTTACCTCCAGCATGTTGTAGAACAGGTAGAGCTTTATCACCGACTGACTCTTAATGACGTGGTATATGACGGACGTATCCACGTGCACCATTGCGTACACGCACACAGCGATGATGAACCCCTTGAGCAAGTCGATGACTTCTGCAGGGTGGAGCCAGCGGCGGCGGCGACTGGCACCCCGAGGACTCAGCGTTCTGCCAGCAACAAGAAAGATATAGGAACATTTGCTCACCTCTTTTCAGTTCAAGGCTGCAATCTCGCCAAGATGATCCTCAGTGGACCCTTGATGCTATCATACTGACCTGAGAGCCGCCTGCGGCGCCCGGTAAACAAAAGCACCAGCCGCCATGGTGAATCTGATGGGCAGGAAGGTGAGCACGAAGAGGAAGGAATCGAGGCAATGGAAGAATCCGTACGACATGAACTTTTCAAGTTCGCGCGGGATCGTCAGGAAGCTGTACATCTTTTGCCGCTTGGCTCGGTAACGCTCCTCATCCTCCTCCAACTGGTACTCGCGGGTCACCTCGCTGCGGAGGTAACTCAGCAGAGACACTGCAACCACGGAGAAACGCATGTACGACGAGGTGCCCGTAACCGGTAACTTTTCCCTGGACTCACCCGAAGCTCGTTTGTCCTTCATGTTGGTGTTGATCAGGAACGAGTGACCTGTTCCAGGGAGTTTCTGTCAGCCTGTGCGAAGACGACCACCATCACGAGGTCCCTGTCGCAAGTCCAGATGGCCAACTCTCGCGAATCGGTTCTGTGTCCACAGACGTCAGCCTCGGTTGATTCATCAGTTGGTGATTTCAGTTTGACATCGAACACCGTCAAAGGAGGAGTCACAGTTGCGGAAAAAGTTCGCGAGAATATGAGAGATCTTGACCACTCATACTAGCTCCTTCAGATTTGATACACATACATGATTTATATATATATCATATACTTTTAAGTCACACCACTCATGGCTCAATAAATAGCTACAGAACATAAACTACTTCGAGCTTCTGGACCCTTTTAGCTCTCCTTACGTAAGCCCCTTTGAGCGGTGACCAGTCAAGTCATTCTTTTCATATCGACTGTGGCCACAAAGTACTGCGTCCGTGAATGCTTTGCTTGATTCTTTGTTAACACAACTGGTCACAGCCCAAAAAATAAACACACAATCACGCAAAAAGGGCGAAACCATTAAGTAAGAAGCTATAGTTGTAAAAGAGCTTGGGCGAGGATGGCGTCTCCCCTACGCCTCGTGCGCGGTGTCCGTGGCTTCTGGAAGACGTCTCTGCCGAACCTGTCGTCGCTCTCCATCGCCGCCAGGCACTATCACGAAAAGGTAATGAAAATACGTGAGTCGTGCTTTCCGGATGTCACCCTTATTGCCCGGCCCTAGGTGATCGATCACTATGAGAACCCGCGCAACGTGGGCAAGTTGGACGCCAAGAATCCACGCGTGGGCACCGGCCTGGTGGGCGCGCCGGCATGCGGCGACGTCATGAAGCTGCAGATCGAGGTGGACGACGAAGGGAAAATCATCGACGCCAAGTTCAAGACTTTCGGCTGCGGCTCCGCCATCGCTTCAAGCTCGCTCGCCACAGAGTGGATCAAAGGCCGCTCACTGGATGGAGCCTCGAAGATAGCGAACACGGACATAGCCAAGGAACTGTCGCTCCCACCTGTCAAGCTACACTGCTCAAGTAAGTCGCGTCAGGACTCATCGTTTGTAAACTTCTAACTCTCAAACACCATGTGTTCCTCCTCACTTTAGTGCTCGCCGAGGATGCCATCAAGGCGGCCTTGACGGACTACAAGCGCAAGCAACAGGCCTCTTCAAGCAGTAACTAAATTGTAGAAATGAGTCGCTGTTGGTGCTGTGATTCCTGCGTCGTCAGCTGCATCACAGTCAAAAGCGTCCAAATATCTTTGCAGGAACATTTCTGTCTTTAAATTATAATCAGTTTGAACGTTATGTTGTTGAGGACCTTCTTGAATAGCATTGTTTTCAGTAAAGCATTGCTTGTACTGCATTGGTTGGCAGTAAAGGTTGCGTCAGAAGAAATAAACTTTGCGTAAGCGATTTTTGTCTCGTTTTCGGTCCTGTTTTGTTTTAATCGTGTGCTGGATGAGCCCGGATTCGAATGAACGGTATATCTGTAGCGGACCGCACGTCAAGGTCGGACGGAGGAAACGCTGGCGATGGAGCGAGCCAGGATGTTGTCGAGCCAGCTCGAGACTATTGTTGGGGAAATGTACGTGTTGACCGTGACGCCACACATGTAGAGTACTAGACCGTAAGGTTTTAAACAGGACAGTTCTACATGTATTTCGTTAAGCGTGATGGCATTTTCAATTCAGTATCGCACTGAGCGAGTGCGAGCAGTCCAAAATCTGAACCTCACAGGAAAGTACTTGCAATGCAAACTGACCAGACCATTTATTGACCAAAGTTCTAATAAACAGTTCCAGAATGTAAGATGTCGATGAGATTTAACACATGTTTTCACAAAATTTGACATTTTAAGCACCTTAAGCCTCGTTTCTTTCTCATTTTTTGTTAAGTTTTTGCACCAACACTTCCGAACTGATATTTCAAAAGTAATGTGTCCTGATTGCAAAACCAAATGTACTTGCAGCAGTACAAGCACATTTTCTAAATTGTGTAGGCATCACCAGTACCAGTGCCCTTTTTGCACCGTATTGCTGTGTTGCAAGTACTTGTACTGAAGCACTCTAAAACCCACGCCACTAGTCCTTGCTCACACATTGGTGTGTACAGGTGAGCATTACTAGGAAGCCCTGAGAGACGAGACTCGAGTCCGAGGTACCGGACTCCCGGAAATAAAAACAAGTCTAATGATTTTTGATTCTCGATCCAGTCGAGTAACTGGTGCTGTTGCCGAGTCAAGTGTCAATCGAGCTCGAGTTCAGCTCGGTTCCATTCCCAACCGAGAGGCCTCGATCGACATTTTCTGCACACAAAAGGCGAGCGGCCAAATTGGCGTTTGTGCGTCGTCGTCGTCGTCGTCGTCGTCGTCGTCGTCGACGACGCCGCCGCCGCCGGCGCCGCCCTCGTCGCCGCCGTTGCCCTCATTGCAGAACTATAACTAAATCCGTATCTAGGATGCCTCGCCGTGACACGTTTAGACATGTAGTTCTTTTTTTCCTCGTCACGCCTCTAGAAATTCTTGTCTAGATACATATGCATTCTTCCTTGCACTTGCCCCAAGTTGTTGTCAGCGGCGACATCATAGCGGCCAACACGGGCACCCTTATCCGGCAGCGGTGTGGCGAAAAACCCCGTCACACGGAGCGAGACCAACCGCGTCTGCTACGACAGACGACGACGACGACGAGGAAGAAGAGGAGGAGGGGGGGGGGACTGCCCAGCGACGGCCGCCCAGTCCGCCCGCAGGAAAGAAAGAGAGGAGCCCAGCCAACAACTTGGACGACGACGACCAGAGCAGCAAAGACAGGGGCAGCTGCCTAGCGAAGCTAGCTGTAGCTAACCTAGCGAGCGAGGAGGAGCAACAGAAGACGATCGTCGTCTCATCTCATCCTCTGGGGTGCTTAGAGTACATCGCTCTCTTTCACGATCGTCTTCTCACTTACGACCGAGCTTCCGTCGACGTCTACGAGTGCTCCATGAACGTGCCATGAACCAGCACGACCTGATGGACACGTCGGGCAGCGACGCCAGTGCCAACAATGGGGCACCTCTGGTCCAGTTCAATCCGCAGAGTCCGCTGGAATCGAAGCACGACATACTGAACAGCCTGAACATGCCGAACTCCCCACCTGGCGGCATGGCGTTGGCCTCCCTGACGGGATTCAACGGCCAGCAACAACAAACGCAGCAGATACAACCGCAACAGGGGGCCTCGGGAACATCTTCCAGCGGCGGCCCGCCCAGGCCGGGGTCGCCCTCGGCCAACTACCCTCCCTTGAGTGGCTCCAAGCACTTCTGCACCATCTGCGGCGACCGAGCCTCGGGGAAGCATTACGGTGTGTACAGTTGTGAGGGCTGCAAGGGGTTCTTCAAGCGCACCGTCCGCAAGGAGCTCACCTACGCATGCCGAGAGAACCGCGATTGCATCATCGACAAGCGCCAGCGTAATCGCTGCCAGTTCTGCCGATACATGAAGTGCCTGTCTACGGGCATGAGACGCGAGGCTGTCCAGGAAGAACGCCACCGCGCCAACGGCGGCAGGGACAGTAGAGACGGTAACAAGGATGAGGTTGAGAGCAGCATTGGAGGGGGAGACGGAGGTGCTGGTAGGAACGATATGCCTATCGAGCGAATCCTTGAAGCGGAGAACATAGCAGAGAAGGGGGCGCCAGGCGGTGGCGGTGGGGCCGAGAACGACATCCGCACGCACCCCGGCTTTGTCCAAGACGTGGGAAACCAGACAACCAAGAAGAACATGCTTTGCCAGCTGGTCGGATGGGCGAAGCACATCCCTCACTTTACCTCGCTCAAGCGAGATGACCAAGTACGTAGAAGTGCGATGATTACGTGCAGCCGTTACTTAGTCATAGATGTTTTTTCTAGGTGTGTTTAATACGCGCTGGCTGGAACGAGCTCCTAATCGCCGGCTTCGCCTTCCGCTCTGTCAGCTTGGAGGAAGGCATCCTTTGGGCCGATGGTCAAGTCATCACCAGAGAAAGCGCTCACTTGGCCGGGGTGGGCGAAATTTTCGACCGAGTGCTCGTCGAACTCGTAGGAAAGATGAAGGAACTTAAGATGGTAAGACCAGGCTCGACACAAGTGTATCAACTGAGTCGCCAGTGGCGTATGCAAGCATTTATCAGTTGATCACAGGTCAAGAATCAGCACCGTCTTAATGTGCAGGTGTGGTTGCGGCACCTTGATGATGAACTCTGGGGAAATTCAGATTGATTTTCCTCGGATGCGATTGGGATCGTTTGCATCTGAGCGTCTCGTCATTGTCCGTACACACACTTGATTTACTTCCAGGACAAAGCCGAACTCGGCTGCCTCCGCGCCATCGTCTTGTTCAACCCTGATGCCAAGGGTCTGGAGCAAGGTCCGAGCAACGATGTGGAGTCCTTCAGGGAAAAGGTGTACGCTACGCTAGAGGAATACTGCAGGATAAACCGTCCCAACGAGCCCAGCAGGTACGTCCAACTCCTGTACCAGTTGATTTGCAACAAAGTCTTCCTGGTAGTTCGTGGTGCCCTTATGATAGGTCAGTAGAAACATCAGACTATATATAATGAATACATGAGAATGAGTAAAAGGTATGTTGAAGGGTTAATTGTTCTACTGTAAATATCAACATTATACATTACCGTATCATCATCACATCATATATACATTACCGTATCATCATCACATCATATATACATTACCGTATTCTGGGACAATATTCCCGCATCCGTTGCTCGGGTTACGATGAAACGGCATGACTTTCTGAATACAATGTCCATTTTTTTTTCTGAGGTTGAAGGACTTGGTTAAGTTGGTTTATCTTACCCAGAGTTAAAATGGTATTTTTGTCGTCGTCAAGAGTAAGAGCTTAAACAAGAAAGCGATGATGATGACCACGACCTCGACGCCTTCGAGATCAAATGCAATGCAACTTACCAATACCTTACACTGACGACCAGAACATAGAGATAGGACATTGTGTTATGCATCCCGCTTTTGCTGTGAACAAGCGGGACATATTGTGGAACAATATTTCCAATTGAAGAAAAAACTTGGTGCTAAATTCAGAAAACTGGGTGCTAAAAATGCAACTTTATAATGTGACTTGAATATGTTAACCCTGTGGAAAGTATGAGGATGCTGAAAAGATTGCACCTGTTTTCATAAGTGCCGAAAACTCACTCTTAAAGAATACTTTTCTTCCAACATGTCACAAAACAAAATTCTTTGATTCATTTGTCTGTGCTCCTGGCGAAGGATTTGTCCGTCAACATAAACATTAGGCAAAATGGCAAACAACTCTGGCAAGAGATTAGGATAGCGAAAAGCAACGGAACGCACGGCCTTACGATCCGTCCCTAGCAACTGCACCTCATGCCGACCCTTCGAGAACGCGACATTTGCGGCCCCACCACATCCGCCCCCAACCTTTAAGAAAGGGACTCTCCCCAAGCTTGATATTCACGTCGGCGTCCGAGATGCGCGCAGAAGCTGGGACACCGCTTCTTTGTTATGGCGGTGCAGGTGCAGAATAAAGATTACAAGGAGATAACAACACGGGAGACATGAATGGGCCTGAATTTGGTGCAAAAAGTTGTTCGTGTACCTGCGTGAGAGTAGGGAACTGACGTACACTTGCATAAGACTCATTTAGATTTGTGCCACTACGCACCCCTTTCGTTTTGTATGGTTGCCTCTGTCTATTGAGCACCAATGTGTTCATTACAGCACCATTAGCCAGACTGGAATGGAACCGACACTGCGTGCATGGCAGCCACATCCAGTTGGAACCCCATGTACCAGATACGTCGTTGGCATCAAAGTCCATAGAAGCCGTCGACGCATTTTATCCCAGCCTTTGAACAAATGAATGACGCAGTTTGGGATTTGGCTGTTCTGAAAAACTGAACTAGCTGGGCATTGACGATCCTGAACGGGGTGTTGGTCATGTGGCTCAGGGTCCGCTCTATCAGCTTGATGCTTAAGTTATTGTGCCAATTACTTGGCACCAACTCAAGATGGTCTTTTCTGATTGTTGGTGGCTTAATCTGTGGTGAATTTTCTGGGCCCACAGCAGTCAGCACATCTGTAATCTTATAGCAGTGAGGCCTCTGCTTGGATTTTGAGTTCAAGCCCTCCTCCATGATCTAGTGCTTACTGGGCCAGGACGTGCCAAAGTCCCGTGGCAGCCTGTTTGACATCAGCTTTGGCAGCATCCAGTCTGTCGCTGTCTCTAGCATCCTCTCCAGTCATGGCCGATCCATTGGGATCCTTTCAGTTCCCCAGCATTGGTGTGGGTATACATGAGTGTACAGACATAGTCCTTCTTCATTTGTGCTAGATTCTCCCTTGCGCCGATGACGTTGGTGAGCCTCAGGTTACTGCCATGCGTGGACGGAGCTTATAGGGGCTTCTGACATCAAGGCACACCAAGTATCTGGGCAGAATCCTCGAAAACCAAATCAATGAGTATTTTTCTCCGTAAAACCCACAGCTCATAAGTGCAGGTCCGTCACTCATCTATATCTATCTGTATATCTATACATATATATAAAGGAAAAGTTGATTTTTTGTTACATTTTCATGCAATAACCATAGGACATCAATCCCCATGACCATATATATTCTGAATGAGCATGACAAGGGCATGTCTTAGGCCCATTTTTGTTAGGGCTCGGGTTCGGGGGCAGGAAAAGTTTTGCCAACTGGTCAGTTAAGGAAGTCTTGATTGCAGAAAAGTAAGCACGACCAACTGTTTTGTGGTATTTTTGAATGTAAACTTCCTCACCCCACTGCGAGTAAGGGGCCAAGGAAGCAACCAAATTTGACAGCGCGAAGTGCACAAAGCATGTGACCCAGCAAAGCGGGTCAAGTCTGCTGGCGGGTAGGATCTAGGCGGGTCTTGCAATAACCCGAGCGAGGCCAGGTACCTCGGCATGGATCAGGTCATGGGAGGAGGGGGGTTGGTGGATTTCGAGGTCATGTCGAGGCCTAAATTGCAGTCAAATATTTTACTTCCTACTCCGTCCCCGATTTTGGCCTAAACCTGGCCTCGAAATCCACCTCAAACCTCCCTGGCAGGCGGGAATGGGAAAGAGCCTGATGATAACCCGAGCAATATCAGGTATCTCTGCTAGTAACTTATAAGAGCACTTTTACCTTTTCAAAGCTGATTAAGTTTAAGAGTGACAGAGAGATGGAAAGAGTTCTAGATCAGTCTTTGAGGCAGCTGGTGAATTCTTCTGTTACCTGTGATGTAGCTCTGTGATAAATTAAGTGCTTTTCTGCCTCTCCGAGTGTTTTGGCAGCCTCTGTTAGTAACATTGGTCATGACGGAATAGTTTTGTCTCGGTGCCCCCATACGCGGCGTTCACTGCACAACAATTACTTGGGAAAGATTACGAACAAAAGCTAAGACTACGTACTCTTCAAGTACGTTTATTTTTTCTTGTGGGGAGTTCAGAGTGATTTAAAATGATCGATTACGTCCTCCAGCTTTACACACCCGGATCACCGTACAACAATTTATCTGAACTTATGAGGGAGTTTTCATCCTCTCGATGTTAGAATTTCTTATTATTGTAAGTGCTCAGCTGGTATACAGTCTGGGAGTCATATATGCTTTATGCCACGGTTTCCTGAATACTGCTCTGCTTATGTGCATGCGACAGGTAAATACGAAGCTGCTTTACTCCATAACAGAACACAACGCAGTGAAATAAAGGAAAGTGCGAGTTCAAGAACGAGTAAAAAAAATGGGGAAGTAAAGTGAGTTGAAGAGCGGGTGCAGCCCATTCAGCCAAGCGGCCAAGCTGGGTTGCCTGCTCAGTGGGGCTCATTGTGGGGCTCATTCAGGACACCGTGGCGTCAAATTACAAATTGCATCACTGGAAATGGACTTAATTGCCCCTCGATGGACATGATGGACCTCGGGCAGGTTGATTTCCCTTGACTTCGCCTCAATATCAAATCTGCACCCGTGCCATCACGTCAATCTCAGGTCAATAAAGTCCTACTTCACAGTGATACAAAATATGGTTTCGTCAATCATGTAGTAAAAATGTGTATGGTAGACCAAAAGTAGGCGGATACATCTAAGAAGAGGTTCAATCATCAGCCCATGCAGGTAAAGATGCATGAATTAGCTCATGCGGAAGGGGAAGATATTAAAATCTTTCTTTTGCGAAAATAATTTCGCAAATCACACCATTATCAAAGAAGTTATGGCCTCTTCAAGTCATTTTCTCACATTGCATGCTGTTTGGCAGCTTTCTACTGGTAAAGCTCACATGGGAAGGTGTGCTGCAATGTTAATGATGTTAGGATGCAGTAAGTTTGTTATTTGTCAGTTGAAAATCTAGAAACTCATCCTTCCAACAAGTCTAGCGGTGGACTTGTATGCTAGAACAATAAGCCTCTACTTGTACTGGGCAACATTTAGTCCAACCTACGGGAAATACATTGGTCCCTGCTCTAGATGCACATTCTAGGGACCACAAGAAAGTGCAATTAAGCAGTGGGTGTTAAGGCTGGGAGGTGAGGGGATCAATGTTCGGATCTGTCAGCTGGGACTGGCTCATTTGAGCTGCTGAAGCAATACTTGCGGTGAAGGTCTTCAACGAATACAATGATGCAAAGTCACAAGAGTCTGAACTCATTTTCACCAATGCGATAAAAAGTCTTTCTGTCGCCCATAGCATGTTTGTCGCATGCACTGAGCGTGCACTGTAAAGCAAATGTAACCTGTAGCAAAAATTTTTCAAGAACCGATACAAATGATCAGAAGCTTGTGAGGGTCAATGTCACTAGTCCAAGTGCTCCATATTTCCGTGTTACGGTATGAAATTAGAGGCACCGGGCAATGTAAAATATACAATTAAGCGGGATAATTTACAACATAAGAATTTCAGACATTAGCGAAAAGTGTGATGATGGCGAATGTGTTGTTATCCGGTGTCCACCGGAACAGAATTGTACTTTTTAGGGAAAATTATATATAGGTGAGGTACTTATAATTTTGTAACTATGTCAGTGTTGTGTCATGTGTCAGTAACAGGACGGAACTGTGCATAGAGTAGTGGGGACCTTGACGGACGTCGGTCTTCTGTTGGCTTTTTGCATCGTATACATGTAGTGTGTCCTGCATCAGCACCTAGCGCGATGCATTAATCCATGCTTCTCGTATGTGACGCAGTCATCAATCATCGCCCTCATGTTCCAGATTTGCCAAGTTGTTACTTCGCCTTCCTGCTCTGCGTTCCATCGGTCTCAAGTGCGTCGAGCATCTCTTCTTCTACAAATTGATCCGCGACGACACCAGCGGCGGCGGTGGTGGTGGTAATGGTGGTGGAGGTGGCGGCGGCGGCAGCAACAGCGGTGGTGGTGGCGGCGGCGGCGGCGGCGGCGGCGGCAACAACAGCATTCTGGGTGCTACGCAGACGCAGCCAATGGACCTGAACGCCGCCGGCGCCGCTGGTGCTGGTGCCATAGATGCTGCCCGCAGTCTCGACGTGTTCATTAAGGAGATTCTCGAAGACTGAAGAGGGAGCGGACTCTTCGTTCTTGCTAATGAGGGCTGTGAATCGTCAACTTAAGGCTCCCTCCTTATTCTTGGAGAAGCATCGCAGTATGAACGCGATGAGTGTGGCTGGCTGGAAGAATAGAAATGGCTGCCAGAATGGCCGTTGACCGAGACCGACGAGATCCGTTGCTACATGAACTGAACATTGTCGAAAACAGTTGGAAGAAACCTTAAGCAGATTCAGATGATCAAGGTAAACAGTTTTGCAGCCGCTTTCCAGGAAAAGTCCTATAGACACGGTGACTACTGAGTGGGTAAGAATTTTTCCCCTCCCAAGTGTCTGGGGAAATCTGGTCTAGTGGCCAAGGACATGTATTAAGTAAGCACACAAAGCAGTTTGTCTATGACGGGTTGATTCAGAACTCTGCTCACATTTGTGCATGGCGAGCAGCGATTTGTTACTACTTCTCCTCACTTATTCATCATTTCTTGGACATGTTGTACAGTCTTGTACATTGCTATCACAATGGAATCGATTAGTCGCATCTTCTGTTCTTGCTTGAGACAGACTAGGTACTGCTACTACGTCCCCAGGCAACTGTTTTGCTGTAGCCATGTACTATGCATATTATACGTATATATATACATCTGTTGTGCTAAGACTTCTTACTTCACTTATTTCTGCGGCCTCCCCGAACATAGATGTATAAATCCCTATAAACAGAGAGAGAGAGAGAAAATAAACCTACATGCGTATATTCTCAGCAGGGCAACAATGGTCTTGTTTTAACAGTTACACACGTGTTTGTGCACCTCCCCGTAGAACTGCCGCACGATGTCCGTGAGCTCGGGCATGCAGTTATTTAGCTCCTGAAGGCACTCATCGAGCACGCACGAGTACTCCTCGCCAAAGGTACAGCACAGCGCCCGGCGCAACGTACACACGTAGCGGCGCTGCAGCCGTGTCACAGCTCGGCGCCCGGCCTCTCCTGACAGGCGGTGACCATTGGCAAAGAGCGTCACGAGGAGCAGCACAGGAAACACTTCGTCGTCGTTCAGCATGGGCTTCAGTCTCCTCGTGAGATACGCGAAGCGCTCCGCTGCCGCTGCAGACACGAAGCCGCCGGTCTGGTTGACGGCGGCAAGCGAGTAGGAGCGGCCTCCGTTTCCCTCCAGCAGCTTTCGCTCCGATTCTCCAATGAACCAGTGCCAGCTGCAACCAGGATTGTCACCAACCTCCAGCCGGCACTGTCCAAGAGTCAATACTCGTGGCCCATTGATGGTGAGCAACGCAATCTGGTCGGCGTCTGAGAGCGCCACAAACTCCTCGTGCTGGCGTAGAAGGCGCCTGCCGCGTTCCATGTTGACGCGCAGAGACCCCAAGAAGCCAGGAGCACTAAATGCACGCTCCCTGAAATGAAAGTCCAACACCTCAGCCACCTTACTCCGATCAAAAGGCACGGCTTCAACGACGTTGTGGATGGCGGAGACCTCTTGCTGCAGCCAATGGCGCTCGGCCCTTGAGAAGGGGAGGGCCAGACAGTGGGTGATCTCCAGGACGTCCCCCGTGGCGACGTGTTCGCTGGAAAAGAAGTCCGCGAATCGTGAGAAGAACGCCACTGCCTCGTCCAGTGTGGAGAGAACCTTCTCAAACGTGGACCACGGGATGTCTTTACGGTCTTGTGCATGGCGTCTCGTCTCGAGTTGGCACTGGCGCACGAACTTTTCGCACTCGGCGTCCATCACTGAGTTGCTGTTGAGGAAAAAGAGGCACGCACGTGCCACCAGGTAGTTGACCCGTTTCGTTAGCCGATGGTCGCTGATCTTTGACAAGAGCGATTCGTATTTGATCATGTCTTGTCTGCGCGCCCTGGGGAATAGTTGCACTCGGTCCGAGAAGTCCCTGAACGCTTCTATGCTGCACCTCTTGTGGGGCAACACGAGTGGCCCGTCGTCCACGAACAGCCAGTCGAACTTCTGGCTCGATTCTTCTGCGGACGAGTAGCGCGCGAATATGTACTGCACGAAGATGGGGGTGTTGCGCATAAGTAGCGCGTTACGGTGAGTTGCGTCGAGCTTGCCGAATTCGCTGGTAAACTGCTCGGCGTAGCGCGCAAAGACCTTGCTGACAGCGAAGATATATTCGCGCATGTGAGTCTTGGCAGGTCCAGCGCGTCCCTCGTGATACGCCAGCAGAGTCTCCTTAAGGGTGGGATCGAGTCCTGAGGTCGCACGGTTCCAGAACCGTTGCCAAGGGTGTTGAACATCGTCCTCGCAGCCATCCCCTGAGGAGAGCGACGAGCATTCAGCCATGAACGTCTCTGACTCGGCATCACACTCTGCTCTCGTAGAAAGGGCGTCCACGCTACTCTGCTGCTCCGGTGACCTGCACAGGGCGTTGTCGTGCGCCAAATTCAGTGGCGTGTCCACGTATAAGTTTTGACCTGCTTCTCGACGCATCCGCTCAAAGATGAGCTTCTTTTTCGTCATGGGATAAGAATCCTGCTTCACCTTCGAGACGAAGGGGGAGAACATGAGTCCTTCAGGCACCACCTCCTCTTCGTCGTCCTTCTTCATGAGCAAAGCCTTGAGGAGGTCGCAGTTGGCGGCCGCGGCGCTGCACACCGAGTGCCTGGCGGGCGACGGCAGTGGTGCATAGCACCGTGGACTGAGGTAAAACTGGCTTGTCACTGGTGCTGCAGCCAAAGCAGCCGGGTACAACGACGAAGAGACTACTGACGGAAACAGCGTCGACGTTGATGTTACCTCCGCCGCACTGTGAAAAGCCGACGACGATGTGGTCGGGTGTGATGATGTCGTCGTGGGAACCCATGTCACAGAAGCACAGGCGAGATGAGGAAGCGGTTGATAGCAATCAGGGTCGTCGTTCTGATCCTTTGGCTGCTGCTGTTGGTGCTGCCGGTGCCTGTTGGCCAACCTGTTGTTCCTGTGCTTCCTCTGCGTCTCATTCATGACGCACTCGGGCTTCATGCCCGCCCTGAGACATCGGTCATAGCGACACCTCTGGCAACGTCTTCGACTGGCGACATTGACGACGCACGCGCCGTCGTGGCGGCATTCAAAAAGCGGCGGCGTCTTCTTCTGATGGATGCGTCTGAAGAAGGCTCTACAGCTGAAGCACGCCTCGCCGCCGTAGTTGAGGTGGCGCCGCTCCGTCACGTCGCCGCAGACAGCGCACTGGCGCATCTCGCTCCTTATGGAGGCCATGTTAGATGCCTCGATCGTCTCCTAAATTCATCCTTGTTCTTCTTCTTGCTCAGGCTGCTGGCTGCTTTTGTACTGCGTTCACGACAATGTTGTTGTCAGGAGAAAGAGCGAGAGTTGATCTAACGTACTGTGTAGTGATCTAGTATGCATAAGCAAGTACGTACAGAACGTACAGAACTTGGCCTTGGTGAAGAGGGCGCACCGGCTGCTGGAGAGACGCACAAGCACGGAGAGACAGAGAGGAACGGCGAGTGCCTAGTGCGACATTCAGCGGCGCTTTGCGCAAGGTGCATCGTATGTACATGCAAGTTGTGCTGCACGTGGTAAATGAGCACACATCGTGATCGCCCGTGTCCTGGTGTCATTTATCGTACACCTTCACCTCCTGTGAGTACACACGTCAATGGATAAGTACATGCGTGCTTGGGACGCGCGAGAATATGAAAAGGCTGGTGCTGCGCGAAGTCCTCGTTCAGGGATGAAGACTGAGCAAAGCTGACCTCAAGTCTGATGTCATGCCCAAGCAACATGTCGTTAAGGTCATGTTCAAGCAGAAAGGTTAACTCTATATTTCACTTTTGCATTGTTCAAAACTTCTTCTGATGGTGCGTTCTTTGTTAACCATGCGATACCTATTGTGCAATGTAAACAGCATGCATTGATGCAATAAACGACTGATGGAAGAGTCGACAATGTCAAAGGTACGGTACATGCCATACATTGCGTAGGGTAACACATTTACGATAGAATATATATTGGACTAGGTCAAATAATGAATATTTTGGAATTTGGCCGAGCACATCTTAGATTTGTTACTCAATGCCAAATGGTGAAGATGTAGCCAAATGGTTTTCAAAAAAAAATTCTGGACCCCTCTCCATGGCAATAAGGTTTTACTACATAAGTTTGGTACATAACAATGTGTTCAGATTTTGCAGTCTTGTGACAAAGCTGTAGACAACTTTTTTTAGTTTCATTTGACTAATGTGCTTTAGTTTTGCATCTTGAAAGTGACTGAGCAGGTTGACATCAAATTTGGGATGTTAACCTCACATCCTTATGCACCGTGTCTAAAAAACTTTGAAGGGAGAGGGGGCCCCAAAAGTCATTATTTCTTCATTCCATTTTATTAGAAGGTCTTCAAGTGAATTTTTGCAAAAATCTAGGACGCCGCCAGAGATTAAAAAATTGACTAGGTTACTTTATTGACTTTTTACAATTACAGATTGCCTTTCCTTTGCCATGAGGTACTCCTCTAAAGAAAATGTTTGACTCTCGTTCAGTAAGTAGTGTAGCATAGATTGCACAAAAATAACAAGTGGATCTCTGATTTTACCCAACCCAGTGAATAGTGCAACAGAATATGAAGCTGCTGCGGCCAATCATGAACTGATGAGAACTTGACCCAGCCTCATATTGATCGCTTTTTTTTCTTGTTGCCAAGAAGGGCAGTTGAACATGTCCTGAACACGCTCGTGTCGAGTTGACTCATACAATCGTCGTCCACTGTATATCCAGCTATTACCGTACATAAAGAGCGAGGGCTGAATGCACTTCTGTGGGTGGGTCGCTCCGGACTACACGAAGCGCGTGAAGCACGTGGACTTCGCCAAGCGCGTGGACAGCGTGAACTTACATTTGGTACATCAGATCGTAGCAACGACTTCGAGGGCGACTTTGAGGGTGACTTCGACAACGATCGAAGCAACGACGAGGGCGAGGGTGAGGGCGATCGTGGTGACGACGTCTGGGGCGATCGTAAGAACATGTGCAGATAGGGACGTTGGAGACAATCGGTCCAGAGATGGTACACACAGACAGACAGACAGACAGACACTCTCACAGCGCTTTATATTTTTGCAGCTCTCCCATCCAGCGAAGCGGGTAGTCTTATAATAAAACCCAGACAGCTGCCGCATTATTTTTTTTTCTGATCACTGCTTTGCCAGTGGTTTTGCTTCGGTTGACCAAAACACTCCAAACCAAATGTACTTTCGACTGGTGCCCGTCAGACGATGCACGGTGATGATGTACCTTTACAGCCTTGAAAAGGGTCTAGGTGAGACGTTTTGTCAAATGATCTATTGGACACAGAATGCCCACTTCAACCTCTTTCCGCAAGAGCCATTGTGAAGTAGAAACAAATTAATGCATGGTATTTTTAACATTTTCTGATGCAACAGTTACGTAGGTCTTTTTTGTCCGAAAGTTCTTCTGAAGGAAAATTAATGACGTTTCTACACCGGTACTCGTTGTTGGGCAGTACATGTTTAAAAGAGAGTCAGAAGTATGCCAGGTGCCAAAAACTGTTTTTCAGCTCTTATTTGATGGGGAAAAAGCCAAAGTATGTGGAAAATAGTTCGTAACTGTATGACTTTGGACGTAACCGGACAAAATAGGTAACGTACATAACCGAAAATCCGGTCTCCGCTTGCGTCACCCAACCCCTCGTTGATGTCCCTGTGCACGCTAAAGATGGGGAGCATGCAGAGTTGCAGTCAGGAATAGAAGTCATCGTCTCCCGGCAAAACTCGAGCTTTTTTGTGCGTTTGTCGGAGCCGACGAAATTAATCTTGAAAGTCAAGGCTTGTACGCCAGTGACTGAGAGCAAAGACAATTTTCCAAGGAACTATGTTCCTCGGACGCCCAATTGCACTTAAGACTAAAAATCATGAGGACAAAAGTGAGCATGTCAGTTGCACTATAAGATAAGTTGCCCGGTCCCACCAGCAGTAGAAGACATGACCCTCGCAGCATCCGGCTTCCGCACCCATGCTTGACCGTACTCTGGAAATGATGTTAAAGGCTGACAGTGCTGCACATGCACAGCACTGATGAGTGCTGAGAGCATTTAGCTCTAACTACATTTCACAGTACAGACTGTTCACTGCACTGAACACATGTGCACTGTCACAGTGCACATTTTCTCCTGCCTCCTTGGAATCGATGACCAGCTAAGCGTGATATACCAGTAAAAACTGGCTGCTTAAGAAAAAAATGATCTTATGACATGTGAATGGTGGCAAATTTAAGAAGTGCCAATAACCACTTCAATCAAGGAGTCTCACAGCTATTTTTTTTCTATTATTACAGCTGGCAGTATTGAAATTTTCTCGATATCTGCTGAAATTTCAAAGTTCCAGGCCCAGTGACATTTAATTTGGAACTTCCTCGAAGAACATCGGTTTGTTCCTTCACAGCGAGCTTCTGATAATATAGAGCAGGTGGAGAATTGGTTTTCATAAGTGGAGTAGCTCCACTTATGAAAACCTAGCTCTAATAACCGGAGCGCTCTAAGTGTCACAGGAAAATGAGCGTTTGTTCTAGGGGAAAGAACATGTAAAGGGTTGAGCGTTTCATGGAGTGAGTTAAAAATGCGTGGGCTTCCCCTTGGACCTTTGTGAGCTTTGCAAAATCAAAATGATGAGCTTGCAAACCCTTCTGAAAAAACGTGACATCACACCTTGAATGTTGATCTGACCCAGCTGTTGCAATTCGCATCTTCTGGACTAGATTTAAATCGTGCTATTAAGCGGAGAATCGCATGCAGCAATGGGCACAGACTGTACTTTATTCATTAATTGAAAAAATTGCTTTGAAAACGAATTATATGAACGTTGTATATTCTGCCGAGCACAAACGTACCCTGGCTCTGAGGTGGAAGGTCGAGCATCTGTGCAGCGTTATTATTTAAATCGCCAGCGCTGCCTTAATATACAATTTCACTCACAACGGAAGGATACAACAAACTACTAAGGCCTCAAGTTTCTTCAGGTCGATGTCCCCGTCAGGTTGGTTTTTTGGGGGGAGAAGGCGGAAGGGGTGCCTTCCCCCTGGTGGGAATAGACATAGATGCACATTAGCGGTCCCCACATGTGGGGGCACCGAATATAAGGGCAACAAATCGCTTTTACCGGCAATTTCCTCAGGTCCTTTTTTATTACATGAACCACATCGAATATAAGGGCTATTCTTCGCTTATAAGGGCATCTGAGGCCATCAGAAAGACAATTTTTCTTGTCAGAAGGCTCGTAGATTGCTAGTATTTCTAATCACACACTTTTTTTAAAAAAAAAATCGTTTGCATCAATTGTAGACTGTTTCACACTTTAAAATGACAATCTTGTGGACCCTTTGTCCATCAGCCCTGTCCCAAACCGGGACCGCCACCTGCCGCCTTCTTCATTGTTTGGTCCGTCTCACCCGGAGGACAATGGCTGCTGATGCAGAAAAAGAAGCTAATTCCAGACATACTGTTCTGCATACCGGATTTGGAACTGATCATGGGACATCAAGGGACCCCGCATAAAAGGGCATTTTTACGAAAAATCCCTCATAAACGGGGGCGACTGTAGTAAAAGTTAAGCGAAACCGTCGTTATTACTGTTTTTTGCTGGAGTGCTGTGACTTTTGCGTGGCAGGCTAAGGTACCAGAGTGTTCGTCTGCGTGCATTTGCACCGAAACTTGCAAGAGGTCTGATCATTTTCCGGCCTTACAACGTCTTCTCAAGCACTTCATAGGCTAGTTCTCATCCTTAGGTCCCTCTAACAACCCCAAAACTGACTGTTGCTCGTGCAGGCAGCTTGAAATCTCCATGAAAAGTTTTGGCTTCTCAATGCATGGTCCCAGAACACATTGCAGCATTGTTGGCTGGCCCTGGAAAAAAGTCTATTTTGTGTGTTTGCCATAGTGAGTGAGACCCTGAAATGGCTGTTTCATATAAAAGGAGGTCACTAATAAGGAAAGCTACACTCAAGTGTAAAAGACCCCTAGCTAATTTTTGGCAGGACTCAAGGTTTAGGAATGAAAGCCTTCTAAAAAATGAATGCATATCCAAGCGTGCTTGCACATGCTGCATATGGAGAAACTTTCAAAAATGGCTACAATGTAACTTTCTTAACTTTGCAAGAATACTCTAGACATCATTGCAAAATCTGAGGCCTCAGTTCCCTTCACTTTGGACATAATTGCATTCAATCTTTTTTCAGAGGGTCCTAACAGTTTACCATATCGTACCGTGCAGTCCTTGCCATAAGTAAATGCGTCAAGCATGACGATACCTGAAACACTGTACTGTTGTGCATGTTGTACATGATGGAGTGAAAATTTGATGTGGAACATGTAGGTGTGACACTGGGACACAATGTTGAGTACACTGGGTCAATGTCAAGGCTGCCCATTTTGGTGCTAGAATGCTCAAAAGGAGGCCACCTG
>JAAUXU010127340.1_pt1 | contig 31709 bp, 35 predicted proteins | sample 7278151 | NCBI WGS metagenome assembly JAAUXU01 (sample SAMN14350113, study PRJNA611818) | marine sediment metagenome | isolation source: surface marine sediment (1.8m) | place: French Polynesia: Moorea | collected 2018-08 | reverse complement strand
TGTACCTGATGTTGAAGTCTCAGTGCCATTCCCTCCGTCCCCTCCAGTTGTTGTACCAGATGTTGAGGTCTCAGTGCCATTCCCTCCATCCTCTTCAGTGATTGTACCTGATGTTGAGGTCTCAGTGCCATCCCCTCCAGTTGTTGTACCTGATGTTGAGGACTCAGTGCCATTCCCATCATTATCCCCTGTGTTGGTATCCGGGGTAGTATGTGCCGTACAATTTGATGCTCCCTCAGTTGTCTGACATATGCATGTGTTGTTTTGTGTTGGAGATGTGTCAATGTTGATGTCAGTGGTTGATGCTGTTGTTTCATTTGTTGAGGGTCCTCCTTCTGTTGTCGTATAGCTTCCGTCTGTTGTGCAGTCGACAAGATGCTCATGGTCGCAGGTCAGCTTTTCCTGGTCCCATAAGGTGCCAGGAGCGCAAGGCATCTCTTGTCCCACGCCATGGACGCATTGTATAAACTTGCTGCAATCAGTGGGGTGTGGCTTGTAGTATTCACCCTCAGCACACTGAATGTTGATCGTACGTAACGGTTTTTCGACGTCTGAGGCGGAAGTGAGTGCAAGGAGAATTGTTACTGCAAAAATTTTCGACATTTTACCAATTGTCGACTTTTTCAAGACTGCGGTTCACCAATGTACATGTTCCCTTTTATGCATTTGGCTTATCTTTCCTTGAAAATGAATATTATTTTATACGATGCTTGTCGAGAGCTACGTCGAATCACGGCAAATCCGCCTGTGAGCAGGTTGAGCCTGGTTGGTCTGAATCAAATATTTACAACATCGTAAAGTATAGCCTCAGTTAGCCCTATTAGAAACTCTTTACAGTTAAATCGAAGAAGCGTTGCCAAGGTCTTTGTACTTTTTCGGTGCATCACACAATGGTGCAAATCCTCCCATTTATGCGCATGATTTGTTCTCTTGTGCGTTGTTGCCAGTAAAAGCTGTCTTGGGGCTCTCGCTGTGTTTGTCGTACAGCGGAGATGCTCGTTCTTCTTCTTGGTGGAATGACATGAGAGAAAGTATTAGTCTAAAAGCTGTGCCATAACCGGATTAGGAGGGATACAAAAAAGGAACCAGAACTCATATGAAAGCGAGAGAAAACTGGTTACTTTCTGCCCAGGCCGTGCCTAAGACGTCTCATCCAGACAAAAACTGTGGTCCCGGTACTCGTTTAAGACTGCAAGCGACTTAAATGTCAGGGCATAGCGAGTATGAGTGCTTATTACGCCTTCAACACGTGCTTCGTGAACAAGGCTTGGGAAACAGATGAACAAAGGAAAGGCCTTAATTTTTGTTGAAGTTTCATCAAGTTAAATGCTTATAGATCATGGTACATACAAAAGGCAGCTTCAAAGGTAGCACTTTTATTACCATACATAAATGTACATAACAGGCTGGGTCGAAAGGGGGTCAGTTTTGGAATTTGGCTGAGTCCACTCGGTGCGTCTTACCTACTGAGACATAAGGAATTAGCCATGCCGAGCAAGCGTTAAGTTTTACTTCTTGAGGCCAGAGCAAAGGCTGTCTGCACTTGCACGGGTGGACATAACGCAGATAGAAGGCTGTAAAAAGAAATGTCATTTGCTGATATGCCATGACAAGTCACTATGGAGCAGTCACTACAATGCAGTAGTCGATGAACACTGCTAACATAGCAATTAAAAAATGTGCGTGCATGCATAGAGCGCAAGGACAGCTTGGAGCTCATGGGCTTATATTTTATGTTTCAGGTCGTCTTAAAAAAACCTATGCAAGGCCACAAACACCTCCGTTGATATATGAAGGCTATAGGGTAGACAGCGAAACCCTTTTTTTATTTTCATTCTACTATAAAGTCGTCATATGATATGTGGTAATAAGTATGGGATGTTGACGCAGCATCTTCATTTTCCACCTAGCCTCATGCGTACATTCATGCACGCCTTAGTCATCTTGTCTGATGGAGCTGCAGTTGGTCCTCCTTCCAATACGTGTGAACCGGAGAGACATCAGGAATGTTTCTTCGATCACGGGCAGGAAAACAAGAAGTTATGACGGTAAGAAGTTGTAAAAATCATCAAAGCTGATGAACAGAATTTTAACCCAACATAACGTTTCTTATCGCTGAGATTTTCATTGCAGTCCAAAACCGGATGCTCGCTCTGGTGTACACAGTTGGCTCTCTGGGCCTTCTTCTGCCAAGTAAATTTCGTTTTCTGCGCCCCGCCGTCAAATGGCGTAAGTGCTCAGCATCTGTCAGCCTCGGGCCGCTTTCTAGTGCTGAGTGAGGCCAAGAATATGCCAGACGAGAGGAAAAGTATTGTCCTCGAGGTGGCCGAGGAGCTGCCCAAGGTGGCCATGGAGGGTGGCCTCCACACACCTGAAAACAATCGGGAAGCTAAGGATGAAGAGACAGAGGTGAAGCAAGGCGCAGATTCTATTTCAGTCACCCTGTATCATCACTCTGCTGGCGAGGCTACCAAATTGGCACCAGTTGAAGAGGCACAGCGGGAAGAGGAACAAGAGGTTCCCGGTTCAGGAACTCTTGAAATAGAAGAATCAAATGAAGACTTGGGACATCATGGAACAGTTATAGAGGAAGAATCCAATGCTGGCGCATCACACCAGTTCCAAAATCCAGTCCGTGATCTCGACACAGTTGGTATGAGCGAGAATGAGCCTTTGGAGGCGTCTGTTGGAGGAGGCGAAGAGGAATTGGATACATTAATAAAAGTTGATGAAGACTATGAGATACTGCTTGTCCACAAAGGCAGTGACAAAGCTGTGGGAGACGTTGATGCCACTGAGGAGGATCAGGATAAGGTGCTAGTCAATGTCTTCTAACTTATGTAGAGGCCTTCAGTGCTGTCGCAATGCTTTGACAGGACCAAAAATCCCACAGGATGACGTAGACCACTCCGCTGTTGAGCTGGACTCCTCCAAGTCTCCCCTCCAGGACAGGTTCTACAGGCCCACGGTTACCACCACCTTGTTCATCACTAGCAGCATCACAACGTACAGGTTGGTCAGCCCGTATAAGTCTTAAGTAATTTCAAAGTCGACGTCCCATGCGCCATTCCGTCCAGCACTGGTGGTCACCTCCTCGTGTCATTCCTTCTGCACTCCCTCCGTCATCACCGACGGCATCACCTCTGACGGCAACCTTCCTGTCCGCCCCTACCCTCATATAGTGCGTTGCTATCTTGATCGGCCATTCACATTGTGCGGTTCCATACTACACGTCAGTGTACTTGTTTGTTGCCAGCTCTTGCTACACAACGCTGGTGGCCAACATGGCGACGTGCAGCTCCAGGCAGGTCGTGGCTGTCACGAACACGGGTAAGAAGAGGAAGAGGAGCAGCGAGGAGAGGTCGTTCATCAACGAATCAGCTCCAAACTTCTTCGTCGACAGTGACGAAGAGAGAGAGGCAGTCAAGCGGCTGATCAGAGCTTCAAAGGTAAGTTACCAGAAGTGGACAAGTAGCGAGGGCTCATAATTTTATCTTCATACGGCAATTTTCAGCCGCCAAAGTTCGTAACAGCATATTCAGCTACCTGCGTTATAACGTGGTCATATTGTCTTCAGTTGTCGTGCGCACATAACAAAACTATGCATACGTGCCTGCCGGCTGAGTCAAAAATTGAGAATTCGTATGGACATGTGAAATTTGTTACTGTGTGCATATCATTGTTCCTATTGTTCTCCTGTAGAAGAGTGGTCATGAAAAACTGTACATAAGCCTGCCCCACAGCCTTTAGCGCTTGGTATACCTTTTTAATACATTGACTACACCGTATTAACTTTACAATGTAAGAGACTGCTAAAGGTATTGGAGCAAGTACATATGGTAACGAAAAAGTTATTTACGCTATCTTTTGTACGACAGTAGTGAAGTTGCACTTTCATCCCACAACAGTGCAACTTCATGGTTGAGATTTGTACTACACTTAAGCCTTCGGTAGACAACAGTGTCACCATTGCTCACTGGTTTCAGAGGGGTCAAAATCAAATTGCAAAAATATCCTGTTGTGATGCTTGGTGCTCTGCGTCTATCGCGCATGCGTCACGTTCTGCCATACAATCTCACATATGGGAGCTTTACGTGGCAGCAAATTGAACTACAACGTAGCTACCTCGCAATTAAAGCAGTGCACGCAGAAAGCTCGTAAGGTCCATGCAAATCATCAGTTTGACATTTACCTGACTGTCAGGACCCATATGGCTTGCCCAATGTCATGGCTTCACCCCTTACTATCAACAGCTGAGTAAGCGCCGCCCTACACTGTAGTAGGAAATCGGATGCCTGTCGTACTTTATTTAAGTTTGAATCGCTGGCGCTGCCTTAAATATTTTTGTGTGAGTGAAGTGAACGTGATCAACGTGGTCAGCGGAGAGACCGACTTCGTCATGTTCGTTTCTCTTCCAGGTTCAGGAGGAACAGATCTCTGACTCAGGAGTCAAATACACCGAGCCCTCCACCTGGATCGAGGGATCTCGCAACCCTAGGTTCTTTATAACAATCTCCACGTCGACCGTGACGGTGACCTCCATCAACTCGGTGGTCGTCCAGCAAGCTGCAACGCAGACAATCAGGCTGACCACTCCAGGATGCTTCCCGTCAGCCCTGTTCAGCTCTCAGGGAGTCACTGCTTGCTAAAAAAAAAAAAAAAACCAAATGTACTTACTCTAACACATTGGAAATACGTATGCACGTAAGTTAAAATTGTAGATCGGTACAGTCAGTAATGACCTGCACTTCTCTCCCTCCTCATGCGTGAAGGCATAACGACGATTAGGTTAAAGCGAACAAAGACAGCCATAAGAAAGAGAAAATTATGCATGGACAGCTAGGGGCTAGGCCTTATAACTAATACGTTTCCCCTGTCTTTTTCTGACTCCCTCCTCCTCTCTCTTTTTTTCACGAAGGTGTCTACAATGTGAGGCACAATGAACAAATCTTAGAAGATTTTTCTGGGCAATCACGGTTCAAAGCAGTGGAGCCCAATTTGTGGGTTGGGGTCATGGAGGAGGGATCATGAGTCCCTTTTTTTACAAAAAAAAATTGCTCTTAATTTGTGATGAACTTGTAAGAGGATGGATGGTGAATCAGTGTTTTGGCAATGTACGAGTGTCGCAAGTCCTAACTTAATGCATTTTATCCTGGATGTATCAGAGCGTTCTCATGCATAAAATTACTATATATATATTTTTTAAAAAAAATGGTGCGGTGTTGTTGATATATGGGGTCGTGAGTACTTGGTATTGACAGCTAAAACGGAGTTTCGACCAGAGAAGGTTGGGAGCAGTAGCCCAAAAATAAGTTGGAAATGCGCAAAAAGCGCATTGTCTGTTTTCTTGTGACTCACAGGACCGTGTTATCGACCGTTGTAGGCCTTCTGTGGGCTGCCTTGCCTGAGGCAGTCGTTGGCGCCACCAACAGCAACGACCCTGTCAGGAATTTCGGGCAAAAAAGAATGCGAGAGCAAGAAATGCCCGAAAGAAGACGATTCTTCTTCTGCTGCTGGAACTTTTGTAGGGATCACTCAAGCTGCACTAAGAACTAGCTTGGCTCGGTGGTGCGGGTGCGGCATTTGTCCCTGTGTAATGTTGACGGTTACACAAACACCAAAAGCTTGGATGAATCTTGTCAGCTGTTATCGTGTGAGTCAAAAAGGACAGAAAACGACAACCTCAACCCACCCACCCGCACAATAATTCACAGTTTCGCAGGCACTGACATCAACCATGGGATATAAAGACACCCCATTTATAGGGACAGATCTGTCTGGAACAGATATTCGTATTGCATGACGGTCCCGTAGTACAAAGACACATTCAACACTGATAGTGACACTTTGCCTTTGCCTGTTGCTTTTCCTGTCATTGATACTTCGGACATAGCGACACCCTGGATGTCGCCATTTGACCAGTAACTGACGTAGGATCCGGGAGCGCTTGATGTCCCAGCTGACCCACGCCAACGGCGACTTTTGAAAGCATTAAACCGTTGAAATGATGTTCATTCCCTTGGAGGAGTTCAAAGGTGCATCCACATTATCACTTGTACAACTTGTCTCATTTGTCACCAGGTCGTGTACAGCTGTTGTGTACGTGGTTGTGGTGGTGCAGACCACCCCTGACTGACTTCACTCGCAGATTTTGTTTCTCATGCCAAAATGTATTTTTCATTTGCTGCATATCTGCGTACCTGGGGCACTCGAACAGTGTGTGAAAGTGACAGGACAAGTCTGGGCCCAGCAGCGCCTCTTCGGCCTTGGTCGTCGCCGTTGTCGTTGCCACAAACTTGGAACAACAAAATAGTCAAGAAAGATCGATGGCATCTGCTATCTGTTTGCTGAAGCTGGCTACAAATGCCTCGAGTCAGCTTATCCAAAGGTTGCATCTAGAGACAAGTGAAGCTAAAAGTGACTGAACTTCGGCTTCATTTCACCGCCTTCAAACCAGGTCCGTTAGAGAAGCCCAGTTGAATTCCACTGCACAGTTTTTTCGTGTGATTGGCTAAAATTTGTGCTATGACCGCCTTGGGCAGAAGCGAGCCTGCACTGTGTAAACAAGAGACCTGTTCTGTGCCTGCTGCGGTATATATAGGGGTTAGGGTGCATTAGCATGCATTAGCATGCGTCACACATGTGTCAGTTGGTGATTTGGAGGGAAGCGACTCTGCACGACTCCGTGGACGGCAACAACCTGAACCATGGCGGGGTGAACCATGGCAACAACAACAACAACAACAATGTGGGGAGCGGAAGAAAACATCAGTGCTGACCTCTCTTTCTCTCTCTTCCTGCGAGACAACTTGAGGATCGATCTAAACTTGCAGTCTCCGCTCAAGCCTGGGATTCATCCCCAACATCTCCCCCGCCCCTCCTGTTAACATTGTCCAGAAAACAGAATAGTAGACTTGCTCACAGGACCCCTCCAAGGGTGGGTAAGCCACAAAGAAGTTGAGGGCGGGGGTTGCTTGCTGCCGACAAGGTCAAACCACCGGGACGCGACCGCGCTCCCTGTTGTTAAATGCGAGAGATCGTACCTGACCAGGCTTCAGAACAATGCACAAATAAACATCCTTGATACTACTGGGGGTTCCACAGAAAATTGTCCACTCAGACTAGGAATCAGACCAAGTCGACGCCATCAGTAGCAACCACTTGTAACGATTGATGGTTGAAGGTTTTCACCATCAGACTCGCAACACTCCAAATCATCCAAAGCCTCCTCACAACCGTGCAATGTGTATCGAAAATACCACTACTGTGTACAATTGGATGTGGACCTTCCCACCAGTACAAATTAAGCAATCAAGATCAATGTCTTTAAGGCGCAATGATCCAGTGACATGCGATGAATATTGATACCCACAGGAATTTCTGACTGAGACGCTGTGACAATGGAAGACCAAAAAGGTCGAAGCTCATTAGTTGCATTCTCATTCAACATCACTCAACTGCATTCGACATCAGTTTGGAAGGTTGCATGAACATCAGATCTTCTATCATTGCGGCGAGGCCATAATAAGAGATTCTTACGCTTGTTGGAACTTCTGAACGACATTGTGGATTTAAGATCATCGCTTGATCGCTCAATCGGTCTGCGATTCAGAAATTCTCACAAGCATTACGAGATTTCCTCATGATATGATCCGACCATGATTGTATTTACGCTGGCATTTGAGTATGTGATACTTCTGAACGCACTGTGCGCAGGCAGGTACATAAAGGTACCGGCAGGTGGGCACTGCCTCATTGCAACAATGGCCCATGAATGACGTACTGTGAGTCAAAAGCATGTCCAGCTCCCATCCACCTCTGCCAAGGGTCATATTTTTTTTGACTCGCAGTGCACAAAGTGCATGACAACTTGGCAAAACAGTTTGAGAACCTGAGCACGCTGACTACACACACCGACTGTGACGTCACGCGATTTGAACTCGAGTCAGGGAGATCTCCAGAGAGAACTAAAAAAAAGGCGTTGTTCCGATTTTAGTTGAGGGCGAGTAAGGGGGCAGAAAAAGAGGAGAACAGCCAGCCTTCATCGTCATCACGATCTGTCTGGAGATATCGATGAGACAGGCGCCAACAGTGCCTCCAAGGCCCAGTCGTCGCCGCCGCCGCCGCCGCCGCAGCCGCAGCCGCCGCCGCTCCCGCTAGGAGAGTTCCTGCGGTTTTTCAAGCCGAAGAAGCAGAGGGGGAAGAAGAAGAAGCACCAAATGAAGTTTGGTCTGCTCCGTTTAAAGTTCTCAGGCTTTTATGCTACTCGAAGCATCGATTGCCATGGGAATTGTGCAAAAACCTTGTGCTGGATGTACGCAAAAATGAGCAGACTCACACACAGGCCTGTGCACGCGTGGTGCGTGCGTGCGTGCGTGTGTGTGCGTGTGTGTGTGTGTGTGTGTTTGTCTGTCTGAGAGAGTGCACGTTCTTGTTGTTTTACCACAGCAAGAGAGAGAAACTCTGTTGAAAGAAAAAAGTGCTGCCTGCTTGCTTGGTTGAGATAGGATCCGTAGGATTGACCTAGTTGAGAGCAGGAAAAGCGGCGAGGAGAAAAATGCATCTCTCCCATATTTACAGGGAGCACTGAGTGCAAATTGAGAACAAAGAGACAGCCCTTAAGAGGCTGCCCAAACTTTGGGTCTCTAGCCCAGAAATTGAGCTGGGAGAGAGAGAGAGAGGGAGGGAGGGAGGGAGGGAGAGAAGACCAATAATTTTGAGGCAACGATGTCGACTGCTTTGCTGAAGAACTGGTGGTGGTGGCTGTAGCGGCCCATCTCCATGGAGGAGGCTCTCTCACATATCAGCACGCACACATACCTGTGGTCTGAGCGCGCGCGCCTTTTGTTTCTCTTTCTACCGTGTGTGTGTGGTGTGCTCGAGCGCCTTTGGGCGCCGGACATTTATTACGTTGCGCGCGGGCGCGCGTGCGCGCAAAAACCTGCGCGCCGCGTGAGAGGGGAGGCCTAAAAGTCTCTTCTTCTTCTTCGTCGGCTTCTTCGGCTTCTCCTCGTCCAGTCTCTCCAACAGACACTACTACCAAGACGTAATTTCGTCGACTGCTGCTTCGTCGATTCACTCTGTGAGCTTTTTTTGGCCTGTTGTCTTACAGGTCCTTGCTCTCTTCGTTCAACTGGCACTTGGTAAGAGCTCCTGCTATGTGGTTGAGAGATTTCAACGCAGTTTTCCTGCCCGTCATCCGTTACATTGCGTTCTAACCATGTACCCACTGCCGTGCACGCACAGATCTTCCATAACCTACGTGTCTGTGGACTCTCGAGCGCGGCGTCCGAGACATGACTTGAGCGCTGAAAATGCATGCCTCGTTGCCTGACAACACAGGTCGCTGTTCCATTTGCCCACAGATGTGTGTGCACTTGGTGCAGGTCCGACTCCTCTCAACCTTGCTTGGTATGTGTCAAGGTAGCCGGAAAAGAAAATCCTCCCGCCTATTTTTGCTCCTCAAGAAGAGTTCGTTGACCCGGACTACGCCGAGAGAAAGAGAGAAAAAAGAGAGACCCACAGACGGACTGAGCGAAGAAACCCGTTTGTTTTACTCCGACCAACAAAGAAATGGGAGGGACATATTGGTTTTTTATGCGTCAACGCAACTCAAGAGCAAATAATGTGTCTCGATGAGTGCTTGGACTTGTACCGATGCTGAAAATGCCTGAGACAAAAAAGGTAAAATGTGCAAACTGTTCCTGATTTTGCCTTTCTTCATTGCAGTTCACCATGAAGAGGGTCACGTTGGCCCTGCTGCTTTTCCTTGTGGGGGTCACCACGGCCAGGCCAGTCGAGGATGCCGCCAAGGAGCTGGATGTAGATCCGATGCAAAAGTTAGAGACGGAGGAAAAAGAGATGATTGAGATTGATCATGGCACTGGCATGTACGGCCATGATGGAGAGACAGAGTCTGAGAGTCCTCCTGAGGAAGAACAGGTAGAAGAGGACCCAGAACAGGCTGCAGAAGGAATTGAGGAGGAAGAGTCCGGTGCTGATGAAGATATGATTGAGGAAGAGGTGGAACAAGAGGAGCCTTCCGAAGAGGTGGAACAAGAAGAGGCTTCGGAAGAGGTGGAACAAGAGGAGCCTTCGGAAGAGGTGGAACAAGAGGAGCCTTCGGAAGAGGTGGAACAAGAAGAGCCTTCCGAAGAGGTGGAACAAGAAGAGCCCTCTGAAGAGGTGGAACAAGAAGAGCCCTCTGAAGAGGTGGAACAAGAAGAGCCTTCCGAAGAGGTGGAACAAGAGCAACCTTCCGAGGAGGAATCTCCTGACGTAGACGAGAACGAGAGTGAAGAAGAGGAGAATTCAGAGGAAGTTGCTGAAAAGCACCAGGAGGATGAAGAGGAGGAACAAGAGGTGGAAGGGGAGCGCCCTGGTGCTGAAGTTGTTCAGAAACACCATGAAGTTGAAGAAAATGAGGAAGATGAGGTGGTCAATGAGGAACCCAGCCAGCAGTCGCAAAATGCAGAGGAGACTGGTGAGGAAGCTCCAGAAGTTGACCAAAATGACGCGGAAAAAGCCGTGGAAGAAGTTCCTGAGCCACAAAAAGAAGTCAAGCCAGCGTCCCCGGAAAATGTTGACAGTGAAGAAACGTCGGAAGTAGAAGGTGACGATCAAGGGACAGCTTCTGAAGAAGTCCCCTTACTGCCGAATTCAAATGACGAGGAGGAGCTGGAGAACAGCTTAGAAAGCAACGAGAGCTTGGAAGTAAACAACTCAGAGAATGACGAGAGCCTGATGGAGGGTGACGAAAACGTTGAAAATGGAGGCCAAGTTGATCCACAATCCAATGAGCCTGTCGAGAATGAGCAGCAAGCAGAGGTAGAAGAAAGCGCCGATCAAAATGTGGAACAAGAACAGCAATCAGCTGAGGAGGGCTCTCCACCTGTCGTCTCGGTGAATGCCAATGGCAAATTGTCAGATCCTGAAAAAGAAGAGGAACAGTCGGAGGTAGCAGCTCCTTCGGTCTTAGCGTACTCCCTGGAGGAAGACGAGCCCGCAGTTGAGGCGAGGGAAGGTGAACAATCCAGTGACGATGACTTCGTTCCTTCTCTTGTCGAGGGAGTTCAACAGGTGGTTCAGGCTGTTGAAGAAGCCAAGGAAATCCTCGAAGGCATAAGTCCTGATAGCGATAAGAAAAATGATGACTCTCCTTCAGCGCCACCCGCTCTGGATGGCGTAGCTGAGCTGGCAAAGGACGTTGTCAGTACATTGACTGAAGCAGCACAAAAAGTTGTGGATCAGGCTGAAAAACTTGTTGGAAATGCACCAGATGCAGTTGATGAAGGGATTGATGCTGAAAGCATTGTCGAGGAACAAGCTGAAAGGCTTCAGGAGGAAGTTGAGGGTAACGAGGAAGAAGCACCAGAGCAAGAAGAGCCACAAAATGTCAGCGCGCCTGTCGATGAACAGTCTGAGCAGCAAGTTGAGGACAACAATAGTGAAGAGAGCAACGAAGAACAGGAAGTAGCTGAAGAGCAAGTTGAAGCTCATGCAGTGGAGGAAGAAGTCGAGAAGCTAGTCGTAGAGGAGGAACCCCAACCAGTAGAGGAAGAAGACAGGGAGGCAGTCGTAGAGGAGGAACCTCAAGTTGAGGAGGAAGAAGTCGAGAAGCCAGTCGTAGAGGAGGAGCCTCAAGCAGCGGTGGAAGAAGTGGAGCAGCCACTTATAGAGGAAGAACCTCAAGCGGCGGAGGAAGAAGTCGACGAGCCGGCCATAGAGGAGGAACCTCAAGCAGCGGAGGAAGAAATCGAGGAACCAGCTATAGAGGCAGAACCTAAAACAACGGAGGAAGAGGTTGAAGAGCCACTCCTGGAGGCAGATGTGGCTAAGGAGAATTGTGACAAGATTATCAAAGAAGATGAGAGGATCATTTTCCCCGAGGAGAAATCGGCTGAAGGCGTAGAAGTGTCCGAAGAAGAAGAAGAGGAGGACGAAGGTGAAGCTGAAGAGTCCATCAACAAGCAGGTCAACAAGGTTGAGAAAGTCAGCAACACGCTTCTGCATTCGATGGTCAGTGCGGAACTACCGTCTGTAGAGGTACACGACATCAAAGACAAACTTTCAGAGGATGCTGACCAGGAAGAACAGTCGGAGACCGAGAGAGAAGATAACGAAGAATCCGATAATGAGGTAAAGGAGGACGTTGCGGAAGAAGTCGCCCAATCAGTTAATGAAGAGGAGGACGACGCTGCAGAGGAACGTGAGCAAGGCGATGGCACGCTTGCTGAAAAGGCCGAGGCACTGAAGCAAGTCCTTGATGACGATCTGGGAAACATTGTCAAGGGAGTTTCTTCACAGTTGGGAGAGATTCTTGGCAAGGTACAGGAGAAGTTACAGGAGGGACAAGAGAGCGTGCAAGAGGTTCTTGAGGAGGTCGAGGACGAGATGGAAAACCAAGCTGCAGCTGTAGACAGTCAGCCTCAAAACGAGGCTGCAGAAGACGATGTTAAGCAAGTCGTGGAACCTGAGAATGTGGAACCAGCTGAACAACAGGAAGGCGAGAATGAAGTTAATAGCGCTCCCCTTGATGATGAAGCTGGAATGGAAGTAGACGAGAATTCTATTGAAGAGAAGGTTAATGCGCAGACGGATGAGATAGTCAGTGCTGTGGACGAGACAGAGGAGGAAGTGGAAGAAAATCTTGAAGAAACAGTAGAAAATGTCCGAGATGACGAAGACCAAGAGGCGAGCAATGAGGAATCTCAGGAAGGCGAGGAAGAGAATTCTGACGTTGAAGAGGTAGTACCTGGTGTCCAAGCAGAAGCTGCTGACAACAACGTTGACGAAGGTTCCACGAATGAGGAACAGGTTGCGTCAGACGTCCAACCCAGCATCGATCAAAAAGACAAAGAAGAGGAGGAAAGATAAGGCACAGCCTTGACAAGTTGGGGCAATCAATCCTGGATGGGTGTGTGACCTGAAGGGTCTTCAACCCTCTATCTACACTTACTTGTCCTTAAAGAAGGATGTGTAAAAATCTACCTATACCTTAGATTCTACTTTATCCTTGATCCTATAGTACATACAGATAGAAAACTCTGGTGCACCTAGTTTAGATAGCATCTTTGGCTGTAACACATTCTTATGCTTTGATAATTTTGTAACCATTCAAACGAAATGCTCAATCTGTACAATAGAAGACAATTTGTGTACCTTAGATACATACATACATACACGTCGTGCGTGTGTAGAATGTCGAGTTTGTACATTAAAACTGTGAAAATAAAACAATACAAAGAGGAATAATCGTTCTCATTGATTACTGCGCTGATGTGGTTGTCAGGAGCAAATGTCAGTTGCAAACACTTATCGCACTCTTATCAAGCATCGTTCAGCTCGACTGAAAGCTTCGACATCACCGAGATCTGCTAATGGAAGTAACAACTATGTGGATGCTTCTCGCAAGACTCCATCAACTTTTGGGCCTTTACAGTTACAACTGACTCGCCAGTTCAGTGAGTGGACACCTACCCAAACTGGCGTGATGTCAACTTTCTTTCGCATCGTTATATTCAAAAAAGTCATCTCACGGTACTTTATGGAAAAGCAAAAGTCGTCACTTTTGTCTCAACAGAGCTGCAGGTATTGATCAGGAGCTCAAAGAGTGGTTGACCTACAGTAGCTTTCACCTTCACCCTTCAGCTTGTGAGCAATTGTACAGTTTGGGTAATTGCTACTACATACGTGTCTCTAGAGGGGTTGTCTGATCCCGAAGACAGTCCAAGGAGTCTCCTCCTCCACCATGCAAAGCTTACATCCCAACCTGTCCTCATCTCTGCTCTTTTTTTTTTTTGCACAAAACCGAACATGCGAATTTTACAGGCGCTCCATACACACACAAAGTGGACTGAGGAGTTTAGCGATGTTGTTTTTCAACAACACCTCAAGGTGAGTTCAAATCTTCTTAATCCACCCTGCATCCTTTGAATATCGCACGAATATTTTCCCTCATGTGCCTTGCATAGAATTCAGAACAAAAGTTTTTCTTCTGGGTTCCTCTTTTTACTCTTTTCTCCCGTTAAACCTTCTTTTTCACTTTTGGCCCCGTTAACTGGCTCTGTTATCACTCTGTGTCCCTCACTACTACCCTAATTTCCCTCCCTCTTTTGGGGGAAGGAAAAATGGGCAGTAGAGATAGGTGAGGGAAGTCACTGGAGATACCTGGAGCTCTTCTGAAAGAGGTGCCTTCACAGATGTCCTAAAGCCAGCAAGATTGGTCACATCGGAGGATCTCTTACAGAAACCAAGACATGGTGACTTTTTTAACGGAAATCATCTGAGCTCTTTCCTTTCTTTTTACCTGATTTGAACGGTGCAAAACCCTTTCTGTGGCTCCGGACACTTGAGCACCGAGCTGGTGCTGAAGTCTGTACTCAGCTAGTCAGTATTCCAATTTCATGATGCATTTTGCTCTCCATTTCTAACTGCCCCATTACCTTTGTCCTGGAAAGTACTGTCTATCGGCCAAACTGACTCCATCAGACAATCATGATATGGACTGAATAGAGGCCAGGCCAAGGATGCACGGCACGATGTCGGCCCTGTCTGGTGGAGACGAAGACTGCTACGAATTCTGCAAGATCCTCCCAGCGTCTCATAGAGTGAGAACTTGGGAAGGGACAATCAGCGATGGATATCTCGCTGCACCTTCTCGTTTTAATTCATTCCGCACCCTGTTTTGATGGCGCTCGCGTGTCCAGTGCAGCAACGTTCCTATGAAAGTCGGATACAAAATCCGAGAGGTTGAAGCAAAGCTCCTGCTTAATGTCCCAGGCTAGAGGAACCCTGGCGATATCGGAATTGTCAGTGCTATTTAAGCAGACCAATTTTTTTAGATAGAGCACAAAAAGCAACAGTGGTCGCAGGTCTTGGAAAGCAGCGTCCTCTTGCCCTCTCCTCAGCTTGGCCATCGTATGGTACGGGGAGGGAGGCAACTTCAGCTGGCCGCGATTCCAAACTCATCCATGCATAAAGACGGAGAACCAGCTGGGTTTCAACCCGGATCCTCACGTCAAGAGGCTTCTTTCCAGCGGATATTTCTGCACTGAAATGGCCACAACATTTCTCACCTATCTCACTTAGGTCTGAGCAAGAAGGAGCTGTTGGAAGAGCTCTCAGAGGAAAAGTTCTATGATATTTCCCCCCCCCCCCTTCAATTCGTTCAGAAAAGACTGCGGGGAAGACACGATTTGTCTCTTGGACCCATCAAAAGCAATTCATTCATGGAGAATTTCTATGACCCACAACGCTCGTCTGTCCTGCGTATCATGTTTGCACTGTATCAAGAGCAGGCGTCGCTTGTATGGACTCGATCATAGGCAAATATTGCTTGCTTACGTTTGTACTTTTGTCACTAACATTGTCCGTCTTGGCTATCAGGCCTACGTCGGACGAGGCGGAATTTGCGAGAATTAGTGCAAGCTTGGACGTCACTTCTAGGGAATTACGTCGGTTTGGTCATATCAGTTCTCTGAAAAGTGTTGACTATCAGTTCAATTGCGGGTATAATAAATGCTCAGAATGAGCTGACGGCAATCAGTGTGAGAGCAAAAAGCTGAATAGCTAAGGTGACATCGAGAAAATCATGATGGCCAACATCATCGCGTCCTTGGTCCTGGCAACGTTCTTCATCGTCGACTTGGAAGGCAGGGCGCTCCGGGCACGCTATGACGACAGCCATGGCTCCCTCAGTGTGATCTGTGGCGAGGAGGAGGAGTATCTGCCACACCCCTACGACTGCAAAAAGTTCTTCCAATGCGTCCATGGCAAAGGCGTCGAGATGGACTGCGCCCCCGGCACAGAGTGGGACCAGACCCTCCCCGGCTGCAACTTCCCTTACGCCGCCAACTGTGAGGCTGATCCCTGGCCGGCACCGCCAGTGACGACTCCAGCCAGTAATTCAAGCACTGGTACACCTTCGACCGGCAACTTCACTGCCACGCCTTCACCAAGTAATACAACGACTCCTAGTAATGCTGCATCAAACACGACGACATCAAGAACTCCAACAACTTCTGGAAGCATAGATAGTAACACAAGCAGCGATGGAACTCCTCGACCGAGCAATGCCACTGCCACTATTCCACCAAGCTCTTCCCCAAGTCCTTCACCTACAACCACAGCGGCTCCCCTCGTCACCGGTCCTCCTGTCAAAGAGACTACGACCGCGCCCAGGAACACAACCTCGACCTGAAGCTCACCGTAAAGGTACATCTGCCTGTCATTCTTTTGGAGGATGTGATCTTGAAGTAAAAAATAATCATCATATTTTGCTACCCGTACTACTGCATAGCTTATAATCCACTGGCACTTTTGTGCTATTTTACAGTACGACCCTACGAAACGATCGGTATCGTCACTGCCGACGTAACTGATGTATCAATACCGGTTGTTCATCATTTCGACGGTTGTGCATGTACTTTGCATTTTTTAAAACACTGTAGTTGCGCTATATTGATTCTCCGCGCATTGTGCGCCCCTAGATCTATTGAAAGATTCTGCGGCAAATAAACAATTGGTCTCATGTCAACATCACCTCTTTGTTCGTTCGTCAGTCGATGCTTTAGAAAGTTTTTGAATGATACCGTAGAGAATATTTGATATTTTTTCCATAGAAGTAGGGCATGGAAAGAACAAAGTATGGGCAGAAGCAGCTGTGCCGTGCATTACAGTACGTACCAATGAATGCAGAAGAAGAAGTCGGTTCATGTACAAGTTCATGTCCGTGGGTCTCTCTTTTCGCTCTCTTTTTGCAAGTTTAGCCAGCATTTATTGATTGTCACTCTGACCCAAAAGGATATTTTTGCCACAAATCGCCAAAGATTGGTGTAATTACACACCTTATTTTTGCAGTCGGTCACACACGGTGAAACTTTGAGACCGAGCTTGCAGCTTTTCGACGCCATCCCTAGCGCGACGGCGAGCAACAGCGGTGGACGTGAGAGTCGACGAGCCTACGACGCGTCGGGATGGACAACGATGACTCTCTTTGTGTCCGCCACTCACTGTTGATGCGCGCGTGCGCAGTCTGCCCGGGCGAGCGCGGCTTTAAAGTGTCCATCTGCTTCGGGCCCGACGACCGCGTCAGTTCTCGATCAACTCATTCGCCATCCCGAGTCTCATTCAGCAGCTCCGCAGCCAGCGGCTTCGACTCCTCCGGCGTCGGCTCCGGCTCCGGGTTCGTGGGCAGGCAGCAGAGCGGCGGGGCAGAACCTAGGCAGACCGTCTGACTCAGGCAGGCAGGAGAGAGGCAGTTTTGTTAGCTGTGCTGCTCCCAACCCTCCTCCTGCTCCTCCTCTTCTTCCTCCTCCTCCTCCTCCTCCTGCTCCTCCTCCACCACCACCGCTACTACTGCATTATTATTTTCTTCTGCTTCTTCCGCGAGTCGACTTTTGGGTGTGTTCGGGCGAGACCCCCGACGAGGAGACGGACGACAGGAGAGTTCCGGAGGACGATTCCGGGCTGACGGTTCGATCAGGACGAAATAGAAGGCTGGAGAGGCGGGTTGTTGCGTCGGAGATCGACTTGTCCGGGACTGTCTTCATCTGGGGCGTTGTCTTCTTCCTTCCGGCCCGCGGTTCCGGCCGTGGAGACCGCGCGAGCCTCAAAGAATCTGTGCTGCTTGAAGGCCACTCCGACTTCTCGAATGGGTGCGCTGGAAACATGAGTGCTTCATAAGAGAAGAGATCACAGAACATTTGGAGGAGTATGACGGTCTCCGAGAACAACTCGCCCACCAACGGGGCCCTGCAGCAGTCCAAGAAGAAGCACAAGGTATCGGCTGAGAAGATTTTGCTTGAGATCTTGCACTTTTTGTTGACAAGCAAGCTCGAAAAGTTCAGTCTTTTAGAAGATAAGGGATAGCCACAGTTTGTGTGAGTAGTCATTTCTCTCTCTTTCTGTGTGTGCCTTCCATAATAGCCTGAAGGCCAAAATCTTTTGCAGGTATTTTCTCACAATGAAAGAGCAACAGTTGAACCTTCATGTGTGCTTGCTTGGATTTTGATGTGTCTCTCTCTCCATATGTGTCTGCGTGCGTGCGTGCGCGCGTGCGTGCCAGATGCAGCACGTGTGTTGTTGTCTCTTTGTCTCTCCAGTGGTCACACAAATGATTTGTGGCTTCCGCAACCATCACTGACGTGAGAAGACAAATAGAAACTAGCTCTTAAACGTTATTCCTCATGTGGAGGATGACTTCTTGGTCTCTATGCCCTCGTGAGGCCGAGGCTGGTTGTGTGAGGCCGAGGCTGCTTGTGTGAGGCCGAGGCTGATTGTTTTTTCTTCGCTGTGTGTACCTAAAGAATGAATGAGCCAAGAAGAATGCCCAAATTGGTGCTATTTACTGAATTCCTCTCGCACCAAGGTTGTAGCTGCTTTAAGACAGACACTTGTCTCGTTTCTTCGTTGTAATTCTGCTTGAGTAAATGAGCCTCAAGTGTGTTCTCACTTTTGGACATCTTCAAGCAATGCTAAGAAAAGAAAACACCAAGTTTTCTATGACAACAAGTTGGCTTGAGCAAACATTTGTTAATTTCGGGCTGGGCAAACATCTGTCACTGTGTGCTTTACATTTCGCCTCTTATTCCAGTAAACTGTAGTTGACACGAGCATTTCCTTAACCAAAGCTGCTATTTTTGTTTTGGGCAGACCCAAAGTAGTAGAGTAGTTGACACAGTCTGAATTTGAAGACGTCAGCTGAGGAGAAAATGGGGCTAAATTGAATCAATCAGTTAAAACGTGTCACGCAGCCAGTTCTTCTTGCCAACGTCAAGTCTGCTATTTTGTCTGGCCGAGTTGGTCCTTACGTCAGAAGCGTACGTACAATAACTTAGCGAGTGTAGCAGATATCGATCCTGTGTGCTTTCTACAATCGTTTTTGTCCCGCACAAACTATTGTTTTACTCACTACAGCTGGCTGGAGCTGCAAGAGTTTAGCATGGCCGAAAACCTCAGCATTAGCACACACAAAAAGAGTATTTTAACGATTGTTCCTCAGTCCATTTCTGGCGTGTGCTGTGTTTTCTGTCACTCCCTGACCTTTGAAAACCCATGACTTGTCTTGGTTGTTACTTTCACTACCAAGTCCTTCATGTTTAAGTCTGGCGTCTCCCTGGGGCTGGACTGCCTCCACTGACTTGGTCGAGTGATGCAAAAGCTGTACGGACATGGCCAATTGGTCATGGGGGACATTTTCAGTGCTAATGCAGTCGTCGGAGACTTGGCTGTTCTTGTTTTCTCGTCGTCTTTTTACTTTGGGCCCCACCCAGGCTATCTCTGCGTGTTCACGCGCGCGTGCTCTCGCTCTCTCCCCGCGTGCGTACGCTCTCTCTCTCTCTCTCTCTCCACCCTTTGGGCCCCACCTCTTCCCCTCTGGTCCGGCCGGCAAAAGAAGAGATCAGATCACGCCCTAGAGCGGGTCCCAGATGTCCGTTGTACTGCACAGTGGACCCGTAGGCGTTGGTGACTACAGCACTGCATGGGAGTCTACGACTCACTACTATTCTGACCGTTGTTGCCTAACATGTGCTCATGGGAGTCATTTTGGGGTTATGAGCGCGGGGGAAGAGGTCGGTTTGGGTTTGTACCACCGGCTCCTGCTAGGTCCAGTCCGGTTGAATTTTGCCAAATTAACGCTAAGTTGCATTATTTGGCGGTTTAAGCCCCAACTATACTGGCAGACACGATTGCTTTCTGCTCTGAAGAGAAAGCTTCAGCAGAAAGTCAGTGAGAGAGCCTAACTGACCCTTAACCGACTGTGCTCCAGTGAAAGGATCTAGGGAAGAGAGAAAATGGTGGATCCACTCGCACTTCACTAGCTCAAGAAGTGCCGAGATTTATGTTAATCCAGATTGTTGAAGGACCGAGTGTGCACAGAAGTGGGGCAAGTTGAGACTTCCGAGTAACGCGCACCAAGAGACCTCCGATACTTGCGTGAAGCAGGAGGTCCAAGCTGGTGAACAGCTCGACTGTCAATAAGCTAGAAAGAGCCCGAAAGCCAGGTCAGCCATTGTGACGAAAGTTACGGCTGATTTGCCTGCCAAAGTGACTCTTTCCGGCTCAATCTGTAAGGATCACCAATGAACGATGACCAGAGGGTGTCATTCCGCTTGATGCACTCATCTTGAGGATCATGGTGGCTGAGGGACAAACTCCTCTGGTAAGAGAGTCTTGCGAGATCGAATCCATTGCTCAATCTTGTCGAGAGTGTCCGGATGCCAACATGATACCGTGTGAGGTCTGGACCAGTTCCTCCACCTCTCGAAAGGAGCAGGGTCAGACCTGAAAGTCAGAAACTTTCGTGAGAAATGCATTGGAGGGGAGGAGGGGCAGGAAAAAGGTTGCTTTCCCTGAAAATGAGGGAATGACAAACGACTTTATGCTGTGCCAGTTTGTTTTCCCTGCCTTTTTAGAGGGGCAAACTTCTTTTGTTGGAGAAAAGTATGTCAATGGGCGTGACTTCTCCCCTTCAGGTTTACGACTCTCCTCTCGTCCACCGAGTCCGTGGCTCTCGGACTCAGGCGAGAACCTCTCCCTTTTTATTGCAAAAACTTCATCTGACAGTCTTATAATCGTCGCATTTCCCATTCTGGTGCCGGCTTTGGCCTGGCTTCGAAATGACAGAAAGAACAGAAATAACACGCTTTCAGTTATATGCAGAGGGAGGGGGGAGGAGATTCTCCGCATTTGTGGAATAGGAAAATCTCTTGGGAAATCCAGAATCACTTCAGATCCTCACAGTTCCCTTGGCTAAACAGGCAGTAGTAACTCTTGAGCATTTCTTCCCCCAGTCGGATGACAACGCCAGTTTCCTGCGCGCTGCCAGAGGAGGAAACCTGGAGAAAGTGTTGGAATATCTCAAGGGCAACACCGACATCAACACTTCCAACGCTGTAAGTAAATCATAATAATATCTTTTTTTCTGAAAATAAATCAACCTTGGCAATAAGAAGCTTTCAGGCCCGGAGAATGAAGCAGATTTCTGGGTAAAGATCCATATCCGACACTTTCTACTTAGAAAAACATTGGGAAATGAAGGAGAGAACAAAGTTGTTGCTACTCGTAAAAGGAAACTTTCTAGTGCCATTTTTACACTGGCAAAACTGGCTTGCGTGAGCAAACACAGGTCCGAATCCCTTCGGAACTTCGAACTGACGCGCGTTTGACGTCTTCAAGATCTGTGCTGGCGGCTGGTTTACGCGTACAAATTTGCATCTGCGCATGCGTCGAGACGTCCGGCCAATGCCACACTAATACTTTTTTGTCTTCTTTTACCTAAGAATGGCCTAAACGCGCTTCATCTTGCGTCCAAAGAGGGACATCTCCAAGTGGTTCGCGAGCTCCTGTCCCGCGGGGCCAAGATCGACGCGGCCACGAAGAAGGGGAACACCGCGTTGCACATCGCCTCCCTGGCCGGACAGGTGAGTAGTGATGGAAATACTGTACTGAAAGTCCAATCTGACGCTATGGTCATTCTGCAATTGAGACATGTAAGTTATGCATAATGCACAAGTTTTGTTCCTCTCATGAAAATTTTGGTTCTCCTACAAGTGCAATTAGTATAATAATCACCATTAATAAGTCTCGGTGCAAAAGATTTGCTAAGTAACCAATGCTAACTTTTGGTAAAGGGTTTTCTTTCATAAGGGGCAGAAACATAGATCATACCCCTCATGTCTCCCCATGTAGGAGGAAGTTGTCGAGATCTTGATCGAGAATGGAAGCTCTGTGAACGTGCAGTCCCAGAATGGCTTCACCCCATTGTACATGGCGGCTCAAGAGAACCACGACGGCGTCGTCAGGTTCCTGCTCAGTTCGGGGGCCAACCAGAGTCTGGCCACTGAGGACGGGTTCACTCCACTGGCCGTCGCTCTACAGCAGGGCCACGACAAGGTAAGTTTTTCCATTTGAAAAATGTTCGCGAAGTGTCATGCATCTTTTTTAAAATCCGCAGGTTGTGGCTGTGCTCTTGGAGAATGACACCCGCGGCAAAGTTCGTCTGCCAGCCCTGCACATTGCCGCCAAGAAGGACGACACCAAGGCTGCTGCTCTGCTGTTGGAAAACAATCACAACCCAGGTAACCTTTTTTTTTACCTTAAGATACCCCTGAACAAGCAAATTTTGTGATGGGCAGGAGGTCATATTAGCTCAGGCATACGCGCACTGGGTCGAGCTGGGAGTGGGGCAACGAGGGGTTCTCCATCGCCTTAAAAAGAGGTTCTGCAGAGGGATTTATGCAGGGGGTTATTAACACGAAGGCAGTTTTTCCTCTTCTTCCTGGCGTTGGCGTTGCATGCAAGTGAAAAGGATAAAAATCTCGCCCAACTTTTGAGTTCCGCATGTCTTTCTCTCCTGAAAGGCTGAATCTTTTTCTAGGGGTCCGAGGGGTAAATGGTGCAATAAACAGATCTCTGTACAGCTCCGTCCCTCTGTGATGTCCGTAGCAAAAAAGAGGCTTTCTCTGAACGTAACCTGGATATCCAAGCTTAAGATTGCTCGTTTTGAACACAAGCTGTCCTGGATAAAAAGGAATATTACCTTGCAGATGTGACGTCCAAGTCTGGTTTCACCCCTTTGCACATCGCGGCACACTACGGCAACGAGAACATCGCCGCCCATCTCCTGAGCAGGAACGCCAACGTTAACTACGCGGCCAAGGTGAGAGAGAATATGCTCATTTCAGCAAGTTGTTCCAACGTTATATTTTCACGATCTCTGTTCTAGCACAATATCACTCCTCTACATGTCGCTGCCAAGTGGGGCAAGGCCAACATGGTCCTCCTTCTCCTGGACAAGGGCGCCAATCTGGAAGCCAAGACCAGGGATGGACTCACGCCCCTACACTGTGCTGCCAGGTAAAGAAAAGAAAAAATCCGTCACTTGCAAAGAAGTGGTTATGAAAGTCTGGTGGTCTTCTTGCTTCAGATCTGGCCACGAGAACGTTGTGGACGTGATGATCCAGAGGGGCGCGCCCATCTCCGCTAAGACCAAGAATGGACTCGCGCCCCTTCATATGGCCAGTCAGGGTGATCACGTTGACGCTGCTAGGTGAGTTTGATAGAAATTCAGGCAAATCAGACAGTCCGGCAACTTTTTACGTCATTATCTTTCTCTCCCTAGAATTTTGCTTCATCACAAGGCGCCGGTGGACGAGGTCACGGTGGACTACCTGACCGCGCTGCACGTGGCGGCCCACTGCGGCCACGTCCGGGTTGCCAAGCTGCTACTAGACCGCAAGGCGGACCCGAACGCACGCGCTCTTAACGGCTTCACCCCGCTGCACATCGCGTGCAAGAAGAACAGGATCAAGGTGGTGGAGCTGCTGCTCAAGTACGGCGGAAGCATCGAGGCCACGACGGAGGTACCTTCGGAGAAGAAGACGCATCATGTTCACTGTACTACATTGCTTTTCGTGTTCCAGTCTGGACTGACTCCTCTACACGTGGCCTCGTTCATGGGCTGTATGAACATCGTCATCTACCTAATCCAACATCACGCATCGCCAGGTAAGCAAAGCTCTGCTTATTCTTCGAACAATCAGAGACGTGAGATCCATCCTTGACAGACTTAGGGCTTGCAAATTTTTGGCGAATTTGTGCCTCAGCAGTTGGGAATACCCTGGCTGCCACGCAGACCTTCTGCGCGTCCTCACTTCCAAAACCTTGGCCACCCAATAACACAGGACCGCTGCGATAGAAATCGCAATGACATGTTTTTGTCACATTGATGAATGTCAGTGATTTTTGCTTCACGACCGAGTGGAGCAAGAGTGTGTGCGCGTTCCACTGGCAGATTTCGGTGAATGACGCACGTATGTCAGATGGACATTTGAAAGGGTTGGTTAGTCGCAATAGAGAGACGCTCGTGGTGTCCCACAGTGTCAACGTGATCTTGCTTCGCAAGTGAGCCAATCTTGTCCCCGATCTTCTCCATGCCGTCGTTATCCACGTCTCCCTCGAATGACCTCCGCCAGCATAGAAGTGATGACTAGTTTTGTCTTGTCGATCAAGGTCTCTTCAGCGTGTGTTTATTATGCTTAATCTACCTTCTCCCAGACGAGGCCACCGTCCGTGGAGAGACACCACTGCACTTGGCTGCCAGGGCCAACCAGACCGACATCATCCGCATCTTGCTCAGGAACGGGGCCAAGGTCGACGCCAGGGCAAGGGTAAGACTTGGATCGGTCCTTCCCACCTTGTTTATGGGAAAGGCAGGTTGGGCAATGGAGGGAGACTCGAGACCGAGACCCATTTTCAAGGACAGATGGAAAATTTTGAAGCCTTTTCTCCTGGCGCCAAAGAGAGAATCCGCATTGCGGCATTTTAAGGAACGGGAGGCGTTTCAGGGTCTACAGACTTCTTGAAATTCTAAGCACAGACAAATTCCTTAATAGGTGTGATGAAGACACACGGACGGACGTGCAAACATAGCGGCAATAACGTTGTCTCTGTAGGGGTCGTTCTAGACTACACTGAAAAGCCATTTGGGAGGCCGCTTTTCTACTGAGGCCTGGCAGTCGACAGTGTCGAAACAAACACTTTTAATATGACAAATATTGAACGCAGCTCAACAATGCTTTGCACTACCCAGAATGTGGCCTCATGTGCGATAGAAGACTTAGCACTGCGTCCATCTGTGCAGTCACGTCTTAAGCATGGCTTAACGCATTGGGAGAGAGGCCCATTTGGTGCTCTTTTTCAAGAGGCTCTCACTCTCCCCTCTGTCACATGACAAACATGTACATGTATGTACTCGTGCACGCCCACACACTTACACGCACACACAAAGATATAGAGTAACATGAAAAAGTAGTGGTCTTGCAAACAAAGAAAACAGCAACTTGATCCATCCTCCCAAAAGAAATCTTTATTGGGCTTTCTAAGTTATACCGCAAAACCAGAAAAGTTTGCTTGTGTGTGTGTAGGGGGGGGGGGGCTTGAGTGAGAGAGAGAAGAATACTTACACGTGCGCAGCATGGCCACTTTCTTCACACGTACTATTCTCCTTGAATCAGGAGCAACAAACCCCTCTGCACATCGCCTCCCGCCTGGGCAACGTGGACATCGTAGTTCTGTTGCTGCAGTCCGGCGCCAAGGTGGACGCCACCACCAAGGACCTGTATACGGCACTGCACATCGCCGCCAAGGAAGGACAGGAGGAGGTAAACTTCCATCTTAAATAATCCAGTGTAATGAAGCAAGCAGCTTTCTTATGCTGGTTTGCACGAAAGGTTTACCTACGATTTCTTTTCTCCTCAGGTTGCCGCAGTTTTGTTGGACCACCAGGCGTCGCTGTCGGCCACCACCAAGAAGGGCTTCACGCCCCTTCACCTGGCAGCCAAGTATGGCAATCTGAAGGTGAATGACCTGATGCAGTGATGGAGAAGCAGTCAAAGTCAGTAAGCTGTTGTTTCTTTCTTCAGGTCTCCAAACTGTTGCTTCAGCGCGGCGCCAACGTGGACAGCGAGGGAAAGAACGGCGTGACGCCGCTCCACGTGGCCGCACACTACGACCACCAGAACGTGGCCCTTTTGCTTCTGGACAAGGTGCAGTCTTTTGGTTTTTTTTTGTCCATGACACATTATGGCTGATGTATTGAATTTAGGGTGCTTCTCCACACGCTGCGGCCAAGAATGGCTACACTCCTCTGCACATCACTGCCAAGAAGAATCAGCTGGACATCGCCAAGTACTTGCTGGAGTACTCGGCCAAGACGGACGCCGAGTCAAAGGTTGTGTTATATTAGGTTACTTTCAGTCATTCCTGTCTTGATTTTTCTTCCTCTCATTTCTAACACAGTTAGATGCAGTCACAGGAAGATCATGTGTAGGGCTCGAATGATGTTGAGAAGCTTCAAACCAAAACTGCAGTACTTGGCAGTAGTCGTGGTTACTGCGGATGTGCAAAATTGTTTTCGAAATCAAGTGAATCCCGCAAGTCCCGGGATTCTTGGCCAGACTGAAAAAGTCCGGGATTTTCCGCGATTCTCAGTCCCGGAATTTCCCGTCACTAAGCCCTCGTTGGCAGGCAAGTCAAGTTCAGCACCTGCGTCTTAGGTAGCATAATCTTATATGTGTGAGTGGACAAAGTCCCTCGAGTGGGCGGGAGAGGGCGTCGGGCATTATTGACTCCAATTGCTCTACTTATGTCTGAGTTTTGTGACGGCCACCTGCAATAAGCCTTGTTTTGCTAGGCTGGCTACACCCCACTACATCTGGCCGCTCAGGAAGGCCATGTCGACATGACGAACCTGCTGCTTCGCTACGGCGCCGACCTAAACGCCAAGGCCAAGAACGGGCTGGCGCCCATCCACCTCTGCTCGCAGGAGGACAGGGTCAACGTGGCAGGTAACGCGCTTCTCCACACGCAGATTCTTTGGCATCATTCATGGCAAGTTTGTTGTGGCAGCGATTCTGTCGTTAAACGGCGCCGACCTGGACGCGGAGACGCGCGCCGGCTACACGCCGCTGCACGTGGCGTGTCACTTCGGGGCCTCGTCCATGGTGCGCCTCCTTCTCGAGCAGGGTGCGCGCGTTGAGGTCGCCAACGAGCTCGGCTACACCCCGCTGCACCAGGCCGCGCAGCAGGGGCACACCAAGATTGTGAGCATGCTGCTGGAGAACAACGCCTCGCCCAACACGTTGTCCAATGTAAGAAACAAACCGATCGAAATGTTTTGGGAAAAATTCGACTAGAAATCCTCGGCAGACATAATTTGTGAACCCTTCTTCCGGTCATGCGCGTCAAAGTTATTACTCTTACTGTAGAAAACACTTGTACCAAGGTGTTGGAAATTCTCTGTGGGAATGCCCCAAAGGTAGAGACTGTTTTGTCCCCTGTGCAATAGCTGGACTGCGAATTTCACGCATTAAACAGGACTTTGCGTATGGTGGAAGAAGAAATTGCCAACAATTTTCTTCGGGAGATTCAAAGATTTCTACTCTGACGTGTGTGGGTGAATTGCCAACCCTTTTTTTGTGTTCCCTTGGGAAATCGTTGTTAACGATGTTTACTTGGCCTTGAAGAAATTTTTCCTTTACATCGACATTCTTTCCACAAAACAGAATGGGCAGACAGCGCTGTCCATTGCACAGAAGTTGGGCTACATCTCAGTGGTGGAGACGCTGAAGGTGGTGACAGAGCGCGAAGTAACGACGACGACCACTACCACCGTGGAGGAGAAGTACAGGGTAGTGGCGCCCGAGTCTATGCAAGAGACCTTCATGAGTGACTCTGAGGACGAAGGAGGTCAGTCTATTTAGATTTGATTCTTGGTACAAGATCCAAACCTTTTGGCGCTAGACACTGATGCAAGACTAGGCCTTCTTGCGTCAGTTGACAGTTATACTTAACTAGATTTTTACTAAAATCAACCAACTAGGTGACGACCTCCTAGACGCTGCAACTTACGAGTCTGGTCATGGGGACCAGGGTCGGGAGATGGCGGGATATGAGGGGAGGTCTCTAGATAACCCAGTTAGTAAGTGGGAGCTAATCAGAACATTGCGAATAACACACTTAATCCATGGGTTTTGCACTGACTGACTTCTAATGGAGGTGGAGGGTTTAACTATGCACTTCTCTGTCGGCTTTCAGCGTTCAATAACACTAGCTAACTTATTGTGCAAGCACCGTAAAGTTGAAAAATGTCTGTCTGCATTTTGCTAAATCTGAAATCTCTTGGTGTCGCGAAAAAAATTGTCAACACTCATCACTATTTACACATTCAGCTCCTGTTCAGTCCTGGAGGGCTTGAGTGAGTGGCTGCTGTTTGAGCGTGCAGGAATGTGAGCGCAAAGTGCAGTTTTGGTGTGCTCTACACAACCGGATTGTGAACGGACTTGTGTACACATATGTGAGTATGCACTTTTTTCGGCGTCACGCAGTTGTCGCAAAAGCAACGATTTTGCAGGCCTTGCGCTCAGTTGACATTGTCAAAAAGTTGCAGAAATGTGCAGTTTTCTTCCAAGTCTGCTTTGCCTCCTCCATCTCTGGCGTGACTTCCAGTGAGACTGATGAATGAACTCATACACAGTTTCCCTTTTTGTCTCCCTCGTCAATTTGGGATGATTGCAGTATGAGTCATGCAAAATGTCCCGTCGAGTACGAAGAGAAAGTAGAGGCAGCGAAGAAAATGCATCGGGCATTTCTATGCGTTCACACAGTCTGATCATGCTGCACTAAACTTTGCTCAATGCATCAACAGGCCTCATTAGGATGGATGTGGAGACCGACCACGTCCAGGCCATTGATCCCCATTTATTGCTCGCTTCCTGCAGTTCGAAGCTACCTCTTTTGGGTCAGTTTCTATCTTACTTTGGTGGCACCAAATTCCCCCCCCCCCCCCCGCCTTCCCCTTCACATGGGCCCACCTTATGCAGTATGTGTGTATTTTACAAGTTTCCCCTCTCCCACGTCACTCACGGAGGATGAGTAGGGATGAGCAAAACCAGTGGGGGGAAAACGAATCTCGAGCCAGTTTTGACAACATTTCGAACACACCATACATGCAGATATGTAGTGCATATGTATGTCCATGAGAACGAAATTTGCACAGTGTGACCCCTGTGAGAGTGTTGACTTTCTCAGATCAGAGTTGTTCTGCCAATAACACCGAAAGCTAACAACGTTGCATGCAGCTTGTTGATAGGGAAATTTATAGGTGCTTTTATTTCGATGATGCCGCCCAAACAACAGCCACTTCCAGGCTGGAGGGAGCCTCCAATCGAGGAACTTGTGCAGGTGTTGAGCTCTGACCTGATGACTTTGAGCCCCTGACTTGGTCGTGACCACATCCCTAGTCCGCACTGGGCAAAGTCAGTCGCTGCCGAGCAGAGGAAGAGGAGAGGAGGAGAAGGAGGGGAATAATTTTCATGCATGAGTCATAGTGAGAAGATTGAGCAGCAAAAAACAAAAAAGGCGTTAGCTACTTTTAGGGAAGTTTTCTCCTGGTGACAGTGTCATTTGCCCAAAAAACTCTAGTGCTTCTCTGTCTGTCCGTCTGAGTGTGTGTGTCAAACAGCCAACATCATGGTCCTTGTCCACCAGAACGGAGGTGAGAATGTGGAATTTCATGTTTCTGCCGCTGAGTGTGAGAGGAGACATGGGTGAGCGAAACGTACCAAGGTGCAACCTGTTGTTTGTATCTTTTTCTGTACTTGAGACACCCACCCAAGGCCGCCTCACCTGCATCCAGTCTCTCGACTGCAGCTCGATTGTTTATACGTTTTGGCCAAAACTATTATTAAAAAAGAGGACTCAGACGTTGTTTACAAAGTCTTCGGTGTGTGAGTTATGGAGTGCTTCAAGGATGGAGACTTTTCAATGGGAGAAAACGAGTTTTTGGAGAGCGAAACAAGCCTTGGGGGGAGAACTTAATCGTCGAAGAAAAAAAAATTCTTGGCGACGACATTTTTCACATGGTGTCGCTTCCCAGCTTTTCCTCGCACTCCAGTGTCAGGGCTTCCACTTGATGAGGAAGCCCTGTCTCGTTGATGTAAGTGCTGGCAAGTTCAATTGTCAACGTTTCAGCCTATAAAAGTAATCGTCCCGGGGTGGAAAACGCGGATGCGCAGCCGAATTCCCCTCAGATTGAGGGAGAACCCCCCCCCCCCCCCGCGGTGCTAGAGCGCGTCTGTGCGTATGCATGAGTACCGTAAGCATGGGCTCTTCAGCTGACTTCTTGTGCCTCCTAATCAAACTGCTGCATTTCTTTTTGCGAATCTGAGTGCGTGCAAAATTTGCCGAGTCCCCCGCGTGTGCGTGTTCACGGCAAATAATGGTGCATTGCTGAGATTTATCATACACGTTCACTGGAAAGATCGCTCAGTTGAAACGACTTTTTGTACCAACCTCTCATGTATACGTGCGCAAGTGGTCAGGTTGGACTGGTGGGGTGGGGTGTAGAAGGAGGGGGGGGGGTCAACTCCAGTCTCCACTGGGGGAGGGGAGGGCGGTTCAACCTCAGCCTTCAGTACTGAGGGGATCAAAGAATAGTTAGAGGCTTCTCTCTTGTGCAACTGTTGAGTTTGTGTCCGTCTGTGGGTACAACCGTCGTTTTGGGGTGGGTGGGTAAGCCCCCCTCACCCGATTGCGCTACACCAATGCTGGAGTCCAAGAGCTGCTTTGACTTGCTCACTTTGTTGCAGGCGAGGAGCACATGTTAGGTGAGCAGTCGTACAAGTACTTGACGGTGGATGAAATGAAGTCGTTGGGAGACGACTCCATGCCCATTGACGTCACGCACGACGAGAAGCAGCAGATAAAGGAGCAGGTCAAGGTGAGCAAGTGTTGCTTTTTAAAAATCTGACTGTGGTCACGAACAAAGTTGTTTTCGTAGAACAAGGCCAATATGGACGTGGCGGCCGCCGCCGTGGACCTGAGTGTCGGGGCACCGCCGCCGCCGCCGCCGCCGTCGTCGTCGCTGGAGGCCAAGCTGATCCAGATGGAGAAGCAGAAGTTGGTGGACGAATCCGGGACCTCTGCTTCCGCTGCGGCTGCCATGATGGCCGCCGCGGCCGACAACGTCGCCCTGCTGCCGAAGACGGCCGTCAGCATCGGGTAAGCAGCGTCGAACCCAGCCACCTGCTGCCCCAGCTCGGGGTCATCGTTGTATCCAGTAACAGTGTAGATAAAGTACACACACACACCAGAAGTGGGTCAGTGGGGGCTTTTGCTTGTCCGGGGGCTTTGGTTGGGGCGTGTTTGTTGTACTCGACGTGCATTTGCTTGTCTGACCGAGGGGGCGGCAGTGGTTCCTCCTAACAGCCCAGCCGCGATAAGTTAACTCGGGAAAATCGCGTCCTTTGACACATATGTTTCAGTAACCTAATTTTTCCCCCTCCCTTGGTTTAATATTTCCTCTATATTTATTTATTTGTTATGCCTTATTTGCCATTTATCATGTCAGGAGTCGAGTTCCCAGTTATCTGAGCGTGGCCACGAGTGTCGGAAATAGAAGCCTTGGGTCCATGTGGAGGGAAAGGTAGAAAAAAGCAGAACAAAATGCTTCAAAAAGACTTCAGTTTTTGCCTTCGCAGATTCTATTTTAGTTGCTCTTCTGTCTATTGTGCCTTCTTTTAGTAAAAACTAGAAGTCTTTTTACTGGATTCAGTTATTTCGCCTGAGTGTTGCCAGGATTGGTCTCATTTGATGGTTTTTGTCTCTTCAGTGACTCTTCAATTGCTTCTTTTCCTATGTTTCCTAGTAATTCTCTCCACCAAACACTGAATGTAGAGCATTTTCTAGAGTCTTTAACCACTTCTTTCCAGTTTGGTTGGGCTTCTTTCAGTTCTGTTCTGGTTCCAGCTTTGGTTTCGACTGCAGTATTTTAGTGTTTTCCTGTTTTTCTCCTTTTTTTTGCCTTATCTGACTGAGATTTCTTGCGTTTTCAGCGCACCTGAAATTGCCAAGGCAAAGTCCGACGATAGATTTGACAGAGTCAGTTCCCCGATGGCCTCGAAGAGGTACGAGGGTTGACACGCACACACTCTCACTGCTAAAGGGGCCTTTAAACTGGCGCCATTTCTGTGCTCCAAGTAAGACCAGCGCTAGTTTAAGGGCAGCCCTGCACAAGCACACTTTTTGCTCCGAGGCTTTGCTTTGAGTGTCCCTCATTCATTGCGACAGGGGGGGATCTTTGGACCAAAAACCCACTTGCGTAGCGAGCGCTAAGATTTTTTTTTTTTTTTTTTTTGGGGGGGGGG
>JAAUXU010117971.1_pt1 | contig 31719 bp, 38 predicted proteins | sample 7278151 | NCBI WGS metagenome assembly JAAUXU01 (sample SAMN14350113, study PRJNA611818) | marine sediment metagenome | isolation source: surface marine sediment (1.8m) | place: French Polynesia: Moorea | collected 2018-08 | reverse complement strand
TTTTGCTGTTACACCCTTCAACTACGTACAGTGGTGCTGTCTGGACAGCATATGTGTGTGTGCAACCCTGCTAATGTTGCATTCATATTACACAGTCTCGTTTGCAAGACTGTGAGTTTTCTTTTGGCCAAAAATACTTCTGGCATCCACAAACCGAAGGCCTCCAATCTGATCTTGAAGTCACCGTACACATGGTCACGTCACGCATGCAACATGAACCCGGGCAGCTACCGGTGTGTGCAGTACAAGCACAACAAAGTGGTCTTGTTGATGCAGTCACACAATTGGTAACGGCTTCATATGATTGCGGAGATGTCAACTCACTGCTTTACAATGCAGTGAACGGAATCATTCGAGCCTACGTGGATCAGCTCAGTGTTGGCACAGTGATAAATTTCACTCTTAAACATTACTCTTGAGCTTAGAGTTAGGTCACAAAGCTACATAATGTGTCAGTGAAATGTAATACTGCTGAGGAAACTTATACAGTGGGCATTTCCTGGAATTAAACCTGATGCTGAAACAACTCGGTTCACTGCAAAACTTTCATAGATCTTCTATCGTGGCCATGGGAGGCAGCAAAGTTGTTATTCGTGAGGAAGAGGGTGTTTTGCTTTGCCACTTCGTCTTTACTTCCTGCTGCTGATGCATGCGGTGCATGTACGAGTACCACCTGTACCACCCTGCTGAAGTCGACGCCCCCTGACTCAGCGCGCCAGCGGACTGGCACCGGACTACTCACGTGGTCCTTGAGGAATCCCGCCTTGGCGATGGGCACCAGGGCCACCCGACCGCCGCCAGATGTAGCGGGAACACCGTTCGAGGCTGGCTGCATGACTGAGGAGTCCCGACTGGCGAAAAAAAAAACCCCACGCATACGTACACGGCGAAGAGAGCGCTGGCTCCGGACTTGTGGTAAACTTATTATGCAGGCATGTGGACGACGAGTTCATGGCTGGCGCAGCGGGCAGCATGATCACCAGCAGCTTTGCTAATGTCAATTACACCCCCCCTCCCTTCCCAGTATTAGTGAGATGATACAGGCGCGTGTGGCTGCACACGCACACAAAGCACTGCTTGTACAGCATGGAAAAATATGGAGGAATGACCTAACAACGTTGGCGTGCTGTTGCTTGGTGGCGGTGACTTTACACACGTGTTCAAGCACTCTTACGGCGACGACGACGGCGACGACGGCGACGACGGCGGCGGCATCGAGGTTCTGATGAGTGTTTCATGTATGCAGGGGCTTCACTGGGACTTGAAATTGGATAAGTCTACAAGAGTCACTTATGTTCTGTACGACACCAACTGCGGCGTGCAAGCGTTGATAACGTCGGCGCTGTCGCTCGTTCTTCTCCTCTTAATCAGCGCTAAGTATTCTCATCCCAAAAGATGGATGGTGAGAGTGCAAAGGCTTTCACTAAAAACAGCCCATGGAGGAACCTCAGCAATGTACATGCGGACAGTCAGATTCGTCAGTGAAGACTAATGTTCGCCATTGAGCAACGTTCGAAGTATCTAAGTACTGTACATTTAGTGTTGCTCAATAGCTCAGCATGACCCACGCCACTGCCGTCGGCAACATTATGCAAGTTCTGACGCACTTTCGTGTCAGTCACTGACATGAAAGGTATAGAAAGGTCGGTGAGTCGACCTCCGGAGAGAAACCTTGACAAGTCAATCGCGCTCAATAATGGCTCGAGTGACATAATAGCTGCGATGACTGTCTCCTACCTTTCCGTTGCTGCCGTTCGTGGTGGAGGAAGCCGAGTTATTCAGCTTGGGTCGGTCCATGGAAGGCCTGTCACTGCCGGAGCTGCCGTCCCCGTAACCAGAGGTGGAGCGGCTCAAAATCGGAGAGCGGCCGGACTTTCTACACAACAAGACGTTTGTGCAATGCGTCGTCTACACATCTCGTGAGCAAAACTCTTCATACCTGATAGAGATCCTCTTGATGTCCCTCCGGTCGAGTGAAGAGGTGGTCCCGGCGGCGCCCCCGCCCCTGGGAGGCGGCCTCCTCAGTTGAGGACTGCGCGGAGCTGACGCCGGATTCTGTCTTGCAGGGCCTGAAAAGGCAATGAATGGCACGTTGAGTCATTCTGGTTTTTTTTTGTTTTTTTTTTTTGCAAACCCACTACTCCTCACCTCCTCCTCTGCCCCGGTAGAATGTGGGCGCTGCCGGCCTCCTGACGCTGGACGACGTGGTGGTGGAGGTGTCAGACAGGTGCTCGGTGGTGGACATCGTAGGTGTTGAGGACATCAGCCATTATGCACAGTAGCAGGGATGAAGCGAAAAAGTCGTCGAGGAACAGAGAGAGGCAGAAGTGCAGCGCGGTCGGTGGGTGGGAAACACTTGTTAAAAAAGATACACCTGTGCCTTTCTTTTCTCTCTCCCTTTCGGGGTCTGAGGAGAGGCTAGCAAGCTCCATGTACACAGAAAGACAGTAACGCATCTATGTACATCATGTGCACACAAGCAGAGGAAATAACACTTGTACGCACACTTTATAGAGCCATCTAGTTAACAAATAATGAGATTGGCATAGCAGATGAGACATTTGGGGAGGTTTTCCACTATGTATAGCGCTCGTGTAACGTTCAACTGAGATTTGGCAGCCGCAAGGGTACTCAAGCCTAGTAGTCTCCATCAGTGCGGGCAAATTGTACTTGGACGCCTTGTTCATCGTCGAAGGGCTAAAGAGACCTGCTGAGGGAGCCACACGAACACGGTGAAAGCAATACTTATTCCTCCAAGGATAGATCAGAGGTGTAGGCACCAATGAACTTGTTCAGGCTCCCGTAGAAGTGCGTCATCCGAGAGGTGTACTTGAAAAAAGAGGAGAAGCAGTCTGTACCGGTAGTCGGGTACTTGTGATGACAGGATGGAGAGACTTACGTCTTTCTCTGGCTTATCGGGTTCCTCGATGGGCGAGTAACCGTACTGGGCGGTGAGGTTTTCCTCGAAGAGAGCGATGGCGGCGAGTGCGTCGGGGACGCGAGCAACGGGGCGGAGAGACAGTCTGGCGTGAGCCTGACAAAGGTCAGTCCTAGCAGCGAGAGTAACAGGAACGTGAATGAAAAGAGGACAGGCACAACTGGCACAACGACGTCGTACTCACAGCGCTTTGAGGGCTGTCTGCGGCACCTCCTGCCTGGACCCCGTTCCTCTGGCCCTGCGGCTGGCTACAAAGTACGACTTCATGAGCGTAGAGGCCTCCTGGTCCACGCAGGAGGTCCACTGACTGACCTGACTGATGAACTGGGGAGACGGCAAAGTCTGACAGTCTGTTAATGCGCACTTTGGTCGAACTTGCCATCTTTAGGTCGTTTTGGTATGCTTCAGACCAGCAGCTGGAAGTGGACCACCGACCCGCCAGTCTCTCGACGACATAACAGCCGACATCTTCATGGCAAAGCGAGCTATCCAACTTCACGAAGAAGATGGTCCCAAAGACACTAGAAAGATAATTAATTCATGTACTGCACGGTGTCGAATGAATGTAATGTAAGCACATGACACCCCCACTTCGAGAGCTTTGCGATGAATTCTGGAGTCTTTAGCACTTTTGGCATGGTTGTCGTCTCCAGAACCGTCCAGATGTTGCACTGCAGGGTGTACTTGCTCGAGGCGTCCGCGTCGTGTGAACCAGTTTCAATTGCTGGAAAGTGATGGGTGCACTGTGTGACCGTCACCTTTTTTGGGAAGTTGTAGTCTAACACTATAGGACTATTGCAGTATTGCAAAGACCCCGTTCTCCGTTAAGAAAGAAAGTTACCTTTCATAACTTGATCTGTGATACGACGGGTGAGATGTCCAAGATCCCCCATGAGGCAGACTCCGCCCGCTGCCCTGGCGAGGGACTCTCCGGCGGAGGAGGCGGCCGAATCGCTGTGGACCAGAGAAGTCTCGGCCAGTGAAAGGCCTCGCTTCAGCAGCCACCGTACGAGAGTGGAGTCCTCACAGACAATGACTAGCGGAATGGGCTGTTCGAAGAGGAAAGTTGTGCTCAACATCACCTTTTAGGGGGCTGAAAGCTGCAGTACACACTGACAGGATACTCACCACGCATCGGGGGTTGGACGCCAGGCTCAGCAGGATCCCCATCCTGGTGGCGGCAGCGGCACTTCCTTTGGGAGGCAATATGAAGCTGCCCAAGATGTCCGTCAGTTTCTGCACGATGTCCCACGGAGAATAAGGCCTGCAGGACGTCGAATGGACGATGATGAAAGTGATTATTTGAAGATTTGCTAACACTCAAATGTCACCTGCTTACATCGACGTTTCAATTAGTATCGAAGAACATGCTAAGGCAGTACATAATTTTAAAGAAAATTCCGTTCTGTACATCTGCAGGTGAAACACCTGTCGTCCTACCGGCTTCTGATGTACTCCAACACAGCATGCGGTAGCTGAATATCCTGACCAAGAGACCTTCTCTGGTTTAGGCTCGGGAGAGCTTCGATATGAAAGCACTCCATCATGACGCCACATAAGTTGTCGCGGGAGGAAACCAGTTGGCCGATAATCTCGTACTGCTCCCCAACATGAAGCAAAGAGATCCACTCATCTGCAATGGGAAATGTCCAGGATGGGGCACGTTCTACATATTCAATCACTCCTGAAGCAAAAACATTGGTTCGCCAAAACATTTTTGCCAGAGGGTCATTCTGAGCAGATGATTTTTACATCTTGATTATGCATTATGCACGTACCTCGCACTAGCACGTTTAGGGCCTGCGGCCTCCTGGAAAGAGTCCGAGCGCCTAAGGGGAGGAAAGTTGCGCAGAGTCGTTCCGAGACTATCCTTCGTCTGAAGTCCTCCACCAGCGGCCGGTCGCAAACAAGGCAGAAGAGCTCGTCGTCGGTGCAGAAGGACCCTCGGTCGCTCGCCTAAAAGCAACGATTAATCTAGCGTCAGCGCTGCACACCAGGTTGCTTAATGCGATCACGCTTGTCCAAACGTACTAGGATCGAGACTGTCTTGTCGTCCAAGCCGCTACACTGTGGGGTAGAGCACTCCAACCAAGAGCTGCGACTGGAAAAAGAGAAGGCAACCACAAGTGTCATTGTTCTTCCCCGTAAACGTAAGTGTGCTCTCCTCACATGTACTGGACTCGGTCCGTTTTTGCGGTGAGGACTCCCCTGAGCCTCCGGACGTCGATATCTGCGGCGCGTCTCAAGTCAGCTCTGCCGCGGATGTCGCATCCTGGCAGGACGTGCAGAGCGCTGCGGAAGGAGATCTCTACCGCAACTGGCGCTCTTTTGCTAACCTCGGAGACGACCTCATCGTCATGGTTCAGCACCTGCCTTGACGCCTCTCGAAATAACTCCCTCGCCTCATTCGAGTCGCCGTCGGACAGGAAGCTGAACAGGGAAGCTGTGGAGGAAAGAGGTCCAGACAAACGTGCTCAGCCTCTTTGCTCTGATCAACTTACGCTCTGTCTGGGACAGCCCGACAAGGTCAATCTGCACGGTGAAGGGCCCGCCGTCCTTTCTCCAGGAGACGATGTCTCTCTCGAGAACCCTGCAGGCCGCGGACAACACGGCCTCGTTCATTTTCGGAACAGTTGTGATCAAACAAAAGTCACGCCCGTCTTCGGAGTGAAAGAGATGGAAACTGAACGTCTATTTTCCCCAGTTTTAATTTTTTGAATTTAACAACTTTGACAGGGTTGCTAAGCTTTGATTCCTCTGATCGCTCGATTTTCTTGGCCTCTTAGGGTTTCTCTACTTCTTCTTCTGACTTGTCGACGACGAAGTAGTTCCCGTTCCTCTCCACCCTCCTTGCCCTTGGTCAGCTTCCGCCACGTCATCCTCGTCATGTTCCACGATGACTTCAGCCAACCTTCGCTCTACTGCGATGACCTCTTCTTTGCCGTCCTCTTCGTCGATGGCCTCGTAAAAGGCCCTCTTAACATGCTCGATGTGTCTCTCTTCGTCAACGTTCTGCTTCGTGGGGGGCGCCTCCTCCTGCTCAACCGTTTGTGACTGTTGAGACTCGCAGTGGCTGACTTAGAAACTTATACGATGTTTGTCACTGTGCATCAAAGAAACAAAAATCAGTACAATCTGACTGGTCGAGTTCCAGGCATTAGCGATGTCGTTGTCCGTCCACATCTGGCCGGCCTTGGTGCCGACAGGCAGTGGTCGCAATTGAGACCAAATCTCAAAAAATGTGGTATGCGCTGTCTTTGTGGAAAGTCTCTGTCACGTTGTCGAGACCACCACGGCCACCGCCCCACTCTGACGTGGTCGTGCCCGATAAGCGTGGAGGACGCGTCGAGAGCCCTAGCGTTGAGGAGGGCCGGGGGAATGAACGAGAGTTTTGGGGTGGATCGCGAGTTCCGGAGTGAACCGCGTCCCTCTTCCTCCCTCCCCCACCACAAACCCGAACAACAGCAACAGGAAAACATAACGCCCAAGGGAACTCGGCAGGCCGTCTAGAATCCGTTGAGACCTCGGGAGCGAGGGAAGCTTGGCAGCTGGAGAAGGGGGAGGCTCCAAACGTGAAGAAGGCCCAGCAAGGGGGCACCAGGAAGACGTCGAGCACCTAAAGCACGCCTGGGAAGTAGAACGTGGAGAGTACAAAGTGAAGGAGAAAGAGGTCGGAGGGCTGAAGCGAATGCACGGTGCAAATGGAGCGGCTTAAGGAGGAGAAGGAGAATTTGCCGAGCAAATTCAAGACATCTGCTTCAAGACATCAAGAAGGATGAGCAGGGGCGGCAACGTCCATTGGAGGCGGAAGTCGAAGAATCCACTTTCTCGGCGAGAAGGAGTCCCTCGTCAATAACATTAACGAGCTCGACCACACCATGTTGGAAGAGAAAGAAATCTACACGGAGACCATCACCAGTTTGACTGACGAGTTGGCGATGGCCCTCTAAACTAAACGCGATCGATAGCAAGATCGTGGCCCCAAAGGTGAAAGAAGAAGAGGAGGTAGCCGATCTTCTACGGAACCACCACATGCGCCTCATTCATCTCGAGAAGAGCTTCGAGTACGACACCGACGTTGGAGGAAGAGCTTAAGCTGCGCAGATTCGAGGTCGAGAGGCCGAGGCAGAAAAGTATGTAGAGGAGAAGGAGCCAGAGGTTCAACGCGCAGTTGAAGAGGCAAATATTCAGCTCAGACCAGATGAGACCTTGCACGCCACGACACTGCAGAACCATTAGGCTGTCAAGGAGAGAGAAAATGCTCTTGAGCCCCATTTTGCAGAGCTTGACGAGAAGATTTTGCCGCAGCAACAGGACTAGAGCCATTTGGAGAGCTGTTACGAGGCTGAGGAAGCCGTTGTCTACATTCAGGCGGACCCTCCCGAACCAGCCGAGAGATCCCAGGTGTCCTGAAAGAGATCAAACTGAGAAACACGTAGAAGCAAGGTTTAAACTGAAGAAGCTGGAAAAGGAATGGTGGACGAGCAGAAAGCTGAGTATGATCCATTGACACAGTCCCTGACTCAACGGCTGGAGGAGCAGAGATGTGACTTGAACCAAACCAATCAGATCAATGAGCTCGACGACAGAATCGTCCCGTTGGTGCCAAAGCTGCGGTAGAAAAAAGATGGCCTCGGAGGTCGAAGCAAAAGAAGAACTGGCCTCACATGGGCGGACTGTGGGAGTCGGCAAAAGACGAGGCTGAAAGAGACGTCTTGTGATATCGCCAAGACGCTCCAGCAGCTCCTTGAAAATGATGAAATCATCGATGCTTTGGAAGAAGAGAGCAGAGAGAAAAAGGAGCGGCAAGACTTTGAAAGTCTTGAGGCCGCCTCATCCGGTACTTCTACCACTGGCGCAACTGGTGCGGCTTCAAAACATCTGGCTTGTGGTCTGCCTTCAGCCGCCCGTACAACAAATATCATACAGCGCATGCAGAAAGCGTTCGACGCAATTTTGGATTTCGATTTTGGATTTCGGCCTCGAAACGGCCTCGAAATCCCTCTCCAACCTCCCTGGATCCGGAGGGTCCTCCGCCGTGCTGAATTTCGGCCGGTGGTTCGGGTACCCATAGGGAACAGACGCCGTGGATTGTATGTACATAGATTTCTGGCATTAATGTACGTGGATTTTGCACTTCACGGGCAATGACGACGACGTGGACGTTGACGTAGGCTCTCAGAATAGCGTGGAGAAGCCCTAGTACAGTGCGAATTTTCTTGAACTTGACGTAGAAGATGCTGACATGTCGTAGGTACGTGATTGAGCTGAACGCCATATGACTGGGGAAAGTCCCCAAGACCGTCGCACCGTGAAGGACGAGACTAAGCGAAACCTACAGCGTACAACAACATTCAAATGCAGTTTAATCTGACTCCTACGTCATTGAACCATTCCGCATGAATGAGTCTTCACACTGCACGTCTCGCACCAACCCCTCCCTGGCTCACTCGGTGAGGTCTTCGGCGAGGTCCTCTGCGACGGGTGCGACGACGGCGCCGCCGACTATGGCACCCTCTGGCGTGACCGACGCTCTGGCTACGCAGCCGCCGTCAAGGTCACGGCCGGCGAGCAAATGCTACACCGCGGAGCAGCAGACGCTGGTACCAATCCCATTGCAGTGAGAGCAGTGCCTGTAGGATGTCCAGTTGCTGCGACATCGACGGACAGAAGAGGACGCTATTATGATATTACTGTGTCGACAAATAGAGATACTTGTATTAAATGCTTGCGTATGAATACTTTTCAACACGCAGGATGAGTAAGAATTCCCGCCATAAGGCTTGCTCAGTCGTCCAGGCAACAAGAAATTTAGTACATACTGTACAGATCACAAGGGGCGACTACAAGTGAGGAAGCACATACAATTTTTGTTATTACAATCAATGTTATGCCTTGGGATTTCTTGACTGGTGATCATCACGCTTCGTGAGGCCTCGCCCTACGAACCCATTGACCCACGGTTGGATCCCAAGTGAAAATCTGCGCCGTCGGTCTCAGCGGCAGCGCACTCACGACGGACGGGTAATGGTCCAAGTAGCGGAAGTGATCCGGGTTGCCGAAGCTATGGGCCAAATACGGATGGTCGAAGCAGATCTGACCCTGCTGGGATCGGTGGTTGCCCCGAGGCAGATGGTTGTGGTTGCTGGAGCGCTGCTTGCGGCGTAATGAAGGAAATTCGACCAGCTTGTCGGCCAGCGCCTTGGGCATCTCGCGGCAGATGGGGGACTCGGAGCAAGAGAAGAGAAAGTCCCGGTCGTAGCAAATCTTACTGTTGACGCCGCCGGAGACGCCTGGGAACTGAGTTGGCTCTCCTCCTCCTCCTCCGAACCACTTGAGGCTGCAGTTGAGGTGATTGTTGTTCTTCTCGGCCCCGTCGCGGATGAGCGCCAGCAAGTGGGCTCCAGCGTCGTCGCCGTCGTACTGCTGTCCGATTACGCGATTCTGGCGGTCGCTGTCGGCCATCGCCTGCATCAACTTGTCCATGGTAGAAGTCATGGCAAAGATCTTCCTCCGGTGAATGATTTGAGCGTAAAACCAGACCCCCAGAATCACTTTTTGCCTGGTCACGCAATCTCAATCTTGACTCCCACTAAATGCTCGGACTCTCACTCACGGACGAACTTACGAGCATTTTCCGGATTTCCCCAATTTTAATTTTCCCGCCATCTCATTTTTTTCCATCTCTAGTGCAGGGACTGCCAGGGCCCTCTCGGGCAGATTGGGCAAGTGGATTTGGGAGAGCTGAAGAGTTGCCACTTGGCCGTGGTCTGAGGGGGGCAGCGTCAGCTGACGTGGCAACCCTGACATGGTAGAACTGTGGTGGCTGCTACTTGCTTCGAAGTAGCGACCTCAGCTTCAGCTGTCTGCCAGCCAGCATTCAGCGAGTCATTTCTCCCCGACCTCGGCCATCATGACGGACTCCATGGATACCGGTGAGGCTGGGCGGGCAATCTACGGCGGCTGCGAGGGTCCCGACGCCATGTATGTAAAGCTGATTTCCTCTGACGGCCACGAATTCATCGTGAAGCGGGACCACGCGCTCACCTCCGGAACCATCAAGGCGATGCTCTCGGGTCCCGGTCAATTCGCTGAGAACGAGACTAATGAGGTCAACTTCCGCGAGATCCCCTCGCACGTGCTACAGAAGGTGTGCATGTACTTCACGTACAAGGTGCGCTACACTAACAGCTCCACCGAGATCCCGGAGTTTCCCATCCAGCCGGAGATTGCACTCGAACTGCTGATGGCGGCCAACTTTCTGGACTGCTAAATCGAAAAAGAGAAAGAAAGAAAAGAAAAAAAAATTTGTCTTGTAAATCTGTTCTTTTACTCATCAACCGTATTGCACTGTGGATTGAAGACATTGGCAGTTAGTGTTTTCACCTGTGTTTGACGTCTCTCCCAAGATTTGAATCTCGACGAATAAGAGCCGATCTGGAGCTTTCGCTTGGTGCGAGACTACCTTTTAGGAGATCTCGAAAGAGTCGCCGTTCGTGTGCTCGTAGACAACGTTTGTAACGTACGTCTCAGTTGCTGTATTGTCAAGAAAATGCTCTTATAAAAGTTAGGATAAGTTGTCTTACATCAGGTATGGAACAATTTTGCATTTCACTCGCTTCTAAACTTTTTCACCGGCGTCTTCACCCATACGGAACTCTTCTGTATCCATCTTGAGCTTGGTCTTGTCGACGGAGACAGGAATGCTGTCGTGGCTGAGGGATCTGGTCACTTTTTGGCGTTAGGATACAAAAGTATCCAGTGTTCGCACAAAGTACAGTGAGGTGTCGAATCAGAAGAAAATGAACTTTGGCTATCATAGGAGAATCACAAAAAAGGGGACAATGGACACTGTTGGTACGCAGCCATGAAGAACTGACAGGTGTTCATATTCAGTGATACAAGACAATGGTACAATGTAAAATCCTACATTAGATTTGCAATACGTTATCAGTGGAACCAAAAGTCGGCAATACAGCAATCAAAAGTGGCGTCACTCTTACGTGCAACTGGCAGGGGAACGTGGGCAAAAGCTTTGGACGAGATGGAGTTGATGCAGGATAAGGCACAGCATTAGAACATGATTTACTTTTACTGTAGTAGGTAGGATCACTTGCATAAGAGCACCCAAAGATGACTAAATAGCCTGGATACTGGTAAGAAAGGCACCATTGCTTCACCATCATTTATCAGCAGGGTGAAGTTCAGTCGACAACTTCTATTAATACATTTTCGCCCTAGTTCAACCTTGTCCTTGACGCTGGAAAGCAGCACCAAGGTTGTCTGTTTTTACAAAAGGGCTGATAATTCGGTAAAATTTTGTATATTGATGGCGTTCACTGGTATAGAAAAGTGCCATGTTTAAATAAATATACACCCCAGTGAACGCCATCAATATTACAATTTTATATACAGTGGTATCCATAGCAGATTTGACACTTACACACACAGCTGCACAAAGCTGGAACGACTTGAAAAGCTCCCAAGATCTGACCGAGGATCGAATCAGAAGTGGTTGCAATTCTCAGCTATAGGCTTTAACTGGGCACTGCACACCTAAAATCTCTTAAGGCTTTGAAAGCCTCCTTACAATTTCATATGCACCAAAAATCAACGTTACTTAGCTCCAAGCGTCAAATCTGCGGACAAAGAGGACACCCCTGCAAGATATGTATTATGTAGTCGACATACTTCCAAGTAGACTTGTATGTCAATGTCTGTTATATGTGCATAGAGTATGTTCTTGTTGTACTTGAAAGTGGGCATAGAGAAAGCGCAGTTAGCTCTCGATGAAACATAAAAATCTCTGTATATAGCATAAAATCTCGGTATAAGGTATGATCTCTGTGACGTCTTTTCCTCTGCTGGCCAGTTTTTCTTATTAATATATGTAACGTATCTTAATATAACGTATGTCAATATAGTGTCTCTTACCCTGCTGACGGAAAAATGCGCCACAGCAATGTTTGATGCTAATAGTATTTGTATGTTGCATATGCTTGCAATGTAGACCGTATAACGTGCCTTTGTAGATATTCGCAGTGAGGAACGTTTGAAACATTCCGGTCGCACCGAATAGTCTCTGTGCCCAAGCTGGAGCAGGGACTGGAGCACTGTGGTGTCAGTTAAAAAAAGTTGCATCGTTGATGTCTGGACAAACTTACGGGTCCTCAGGGCTTGAACGTAAAAGCCACCTGGGGCAAAATGTCATTAAGAGCTAAGCAATGCAACGATTACCTTGTACTGGCCCCGAGACACTCTGAGCTGTTGCCGAGGTCCCCTGCTGAAGGGAGGCAACGTTTATAAAGTGGTCCGTAGGCAAAGGGAACCAAATACGAAATCATCTAGGTCAGCCATGAAGAACAAGCCAGCCGTAAGAGTGACGACAAGCAGCCTGAAACATAAGAAAGGGTACATGTTGACCTGCACAGCAGTCAAGTAACTAGGCAGCAGGGTCAAAGCTGGTGCAGGACGAGAGTTGTTGCTCGATGCATTCAGCAGGCGGACTCGGACGGCCTAGGTACGTTCACGATGTAGACCCGATCTTGCCAGCCATCATTAGGCTTCCCAAAGAAGTCCCCCTCCCTGCTGCAGATACCCGTCCGTTTGTCTCCCAGGCTGTAGCGGAGCGCATTCACTCCTGGGAAGATCGCCTCCACTGCCTGGAAGTGAAGTTCGCCCCTGTCGTCGGTGTTGATGACGGTGATGCTTCCCGCATGATCAGCCAGCGTCAAGTTGACCACTTGTCTTCTTTCCTTTGAGCAATCTGGAGTTCCGGCAGGTCCTCGGTGGTTGCTCTGCGACCCCTTAATGCTCGCTTCCTCGAACCTGGCAGAAAATCTGCTCTCGAGGTCTGCCAGCCTCTCCTGTAGCTCCATAATCTTTTTATTAAGCAACTGCACCGACCTCGGTTCCGCTTCTCTGTCAATGTTACCAGCGACTCCGTTGGTCATCCCTGCTCTTGACGCAGCAGGAAGCATCTTCTTGCTCTTGCTCTCCCCCGTAGGACCCACGAACACTGCTGCACACGATTCTTCGGGACCGGAGTGTTCAGAAACAGACGATATGACATTGTTAACGTGGTTTTTGGTCTCCGATACGTCACTATTTTGTTTGCCGGAGTCATCTCTGGGACCGGCATCGTTTCTTCTCAATCCAACTGATGTCTTGGCCAATCCCTCCGTGGATTCTTTAGTAGCAACGTCATTGTTGCTGTAATTAATATCCTTATCATAGTTTTCTCTTCTGCGTAAACCTCCTCCATAATCAGACGCGCTGGACGTCTCACTCCCAAAGTTATCCCCTTCAACACTTGCGCCGATACTTAATCGAGATACTCCTTTCGCTAGGGTCTTCGGGTTCACGCCAGTCGCCTGGATCTTATGTGAAAATGTGTGATAATACACCTTAAAGTTGGCCATGATATCGGATCGTTTGGACTCCGGGACGTTGGCTTTCTCTAACAGATGCATCATTTCTACGGCGATGTCAATGGACTCCTTCTTCAGATAGGCGTCATTAGCCACTCTTTGCACAAACTTGGTTAGATCAACTCTGCAGGCCCCGTTGACCCCAATCTTGAGCTTCTGTCTCAAGAAAACGATCAAATCTTCAATATTTTTCCAGTATACTTCAACGTCCACTTCAGTGACGCTTCTGGCATTGCTGGCAATGGAGCTGGATTCCGTGGTGTTTCTAGTGGCGTCTGGTGCACGTCTGACGACTTCATTGTGTGTGACAGAGGTGCCACTATTCTGCCGACTTCTTGTGCCTCTCTTATATCTGACCAAGTCGGGCTGTGAGGTGGACGAGGAGAAATGTTGTATAGGTTGACTCGGCGGCTGGTGTTGGCGAGGTTGAGCCGGGGGCTGCTGCAGCAGTATCACAAGCTGGTGGAGGTGTCCGTCCAACGTTTCGGTGGAGCACGGCTCGACTAACGGCGATTTCCTCGTCATCCACACCAGGCTGGCCTGGAAAGTGTACTGTTTGGGGGTAAGGTTGGGGTCGACGGGTCGATCGGAGAAAAAGACCGACATGTTGACAGGCATTAGTGACTTCAACGTTTCGTTCTTCACTCTCAATAATTCCAGGGTCAGTTTCGCGGCTGCCCCGCATTTGTCTCCTCCGGGGCACTCAGAGCGATGCAGGAAGCAGTACAAGACGGACTCGAAGTGAAAAAAGACATCCTGTTTGAGGTTGTTGCGGATCACGCCGAAGTTGTCGCCCAAATAATTCTGAATCACGCCGCTCTTGCTGGAAGGAGTCGATATTGGCTTCAGAGGAGACAGGGCGCGATTATTCACTCGTACGGCTGTCTGGTCCACGGGAGCGCTGTCTCTCTGGAACGCCAGCGCTCCGGTCATAAATGAGCTCGGGGATGGCGCTGCCTGTCTGCCCTGAACAGCTTTGTGTTTGGATTTGAACTCCTTGATGTCGGCCCACTTGTTGAGTACCGTGTTGTGCCGATGCTTGACCTTGAGGAAGGCATCGCGCTTTTCGACGGACGTGAATTCGACCGTGGCCCAGCCTTTCTTCTCCCCGGGGTAGTAGAAGTCACAATATCCTTCCCACGTCTTGAATACTTTCTTGAGGGAGTCAGAAGTGGCGTCGTAAGGCAGGCAGCCCACGAACACCTTGCAGTCATCACGGCTGAAGTTGCAGTTGGCCATACTTGTAACGTCCTTCTCTTTCTTCCTCCAAAGGTCCTTCGTCCACCGATGAAATGCCGAAGCAGCTCTTGTCCGCAAAGTCGCGGGAATACCACGGCCGTCGGGAGTGGGTTCAGGGTGCAACAAGCAGGTGTATGGACTGGTCTGGCTGTACAGACTGAGTGACTCAGACGTGTGAGCAGGAGCCGATGGGCAGAATGAACACAGACGTGATCGCCAAGCGGAACGGAACGGAGCACAGGATGCAAATCTACGACGCAGTAGTTTCGGAACGTCTCCCAGGGAACTGCATAAGCTGTAACGATCCGTCCATCAGATCAGGACTTAGAAGGACAAGGTCAGGAACCGCTCGTACCAGCCACAGAAAAGCAACTTGACGTACAGAGGCCGATCCAGGCAAGCAAATTCTGTCGACGACAGCGCTCCTGGCGTTGAGAAGGATGAAGCAGAGAGGCCTCAGCTGGACGGGGCAGAAGTCTTGCATCTTTGATCCGCCGTCACTTTCTTCCAAGGAATCCCACAAACGCAAATGATGCCTCGTTTGAAAGCTCAGATGAAGCTGAATATGAGACTACTCTGGTTCTGTGCTCGAATCAGCACAGCTGAGACAGAAATCGGTCCATCATTCATGCTACTCGAGGCAAAGGTCACATTATTACGAGACAACGTTGTGGGAACCCTGAACCTACGCAAGGGTACGGAAGACGGGGTGATGATGCCTGGGTCGGCGCGCCACGAAGGAAGGAAAATGTCACATCAGTCAGGTGTTGTCCTAGTATAGTATAGTATAACACAAGGCGAGCTTTGAGTGTAACACCTCACTGGATCTCATTGATCACGTGACCATGGGAATAGTCAGGGCAAAATAATCAGGCAAAACATTGTTGCATCAGTATACCTAACATATAAAGCGCGAGGACTTTATGTAGCCTGTCTGTCTGCCTGTATAAGCCAAGTCAAACTGTCTCTTCCTGGTACTTTTGACTTGGTCCAACCAGTTCAAAAGCTGGACCTCTGTCAGGCTATGGGGACTAGATAGGCGGAGACTACAGAGGCGGAGGCTACAGAAGTACAGACTGAACAGGCAGTGACTTTATAGTTGAGGGCCTCATTGGAACTACCAGGGAAGCTCCTACCTGATGGTAGGAGATAACTATTCATTAACGACGCGTCTCGAAGTAAAAAATGCATCCCATTAGGACTTGACTGCACGAGTACACATTATGCATCGTTAATATGTAATTTAACGCACGATTTTGGGAGTACCGGTATTTTTTATCCGCTTCAAAACAATTGAAGGAGGGGAAATACCGATATGTCCCTGTGGAGGCGCCGTACTGAATGTGAGGGTGTAAGTAAAAAGAGCCTCGTCCTGTGTGAGTAGGTTGGTAGCCACTCTTAGGACTGTCTTGCAGGTCAGGATGAGTCCCGCGATAGCTTCTCAAGATACTTTCATGTGGCATCCACGACTTACGAACCCCAGAGAACTTGTGTTTCTGGTGGGCTCTTTATGACCTTCGGCAAACTGTGACCTTCTGGTTGCCAAAGAACTACGTTGGAGTTCCAGGTGTCCTCATTCGTGCAGTTGCACATGCAACAGCTGCTACTGACCTTCTTTGCCAAGACTGAGACTTGACGCGCATACTTCTGGGGTCGACGCCCGCAAACATTCGTCTCGTCCTTGTCGGAGAATGTTGGGCCAGCTCACCTTCTCCTGACCAATCTCTTCGTCAAGTGATCAACGCAGCCGGACACCTCTCTAGCCAGTATTGAAGCTCACTGCATCTATCCCTGTTCACCCTGGAGATAATAACTATATCCAAAATATAGTATCCTATATTATGGTCTAACCTGACAGCAGGGAGCAGAGTTACCACAAAGCTCCACCTGACCTAAAAATATCTTGAAAACGATACATTTTTAAGCAAATCACTATTATCCATCCTTGTAGATGAGAAGAAAAGCTCTTCAAAGAGGTTCAGCACATCAACAAAGTCCTTTTCAGTGCAATCTAAGAGGTCGTCAAAGTGGACGACTTCTCCATCAGTGTAGTTTCTCCCTTTGGCCGCTAGGAGCGCTGCCTTCGACCCCGGCAGCACTGGCTGAGCAGGAAATCAGCTGCGTCGTCCCAAATACGCCGTACAAAATATGTGGTTCAGACCTTAACCTCATTTTGTTATTTTGTTTCATAAAGCTCTTGGTGAGGGAACGAAACTGTTGGTTTGCGTCGCAGCCTCCTCCCTCCCTCTCGGGCAGCGGCGTCACCAGCAACATCCATAGCAACGCCGCCAACACCAACAACTCGATCAGCTTTCCAATCCACTTCAGCTGACTGACAAACATGAACGGCAGCGCGGACAACGAGGCTGAGGATGAAGATCCCATCGTGAAAGAAATACCGATTTTCCTGTCCAAGTCACTGGCCGAAAATCTCTACCTCTTCCAGGTGAAGTGAGGTCTTCTTTCACCTGAGAAATAAGCTTCAAAACGTCACTTTGTTTTAGTATCCTGTGCGTCCAGCGCACATGACCTACGACTCTGCGTCTATCATCGCCTCCAGAATCAAGCCAAAGCAGCAGCAGGTGAGGTCAAGCGTACCTCAAGACTCCTGTGCAACTCAACCACAACGGCTACCACGTCACTTTCGTATTTCAACAGGTTGAGTTGACCGTGGTCATCGACTCCTCCACGTCCAACTATGATGCGTCCAAGGGTGAGCAGCTGGCCCTCAACGCGGACGGCAGCAACAAGACAAACAAGGATCTCGACAGCATCCTCTACCCATCGGGGATCATGGACAAGCAGGTGAACACAGGCAGCTCACTCGGGCTCTCCGGGCTCGTGACGAGTTGACAAGGATTGGTCGAGATTACCTTTATGTGAAGGATTACCTTCATATGTAGCAACGTTCTTCCTGCAGGTGTTGAGTTCCAAAAGGAGCGTGACCGAGCCGAGTCGGTACGCCGTCGGCATTTTGGGCAGCGACGAATTCCACATCACTCCGCTCAACGGAGTCGTCAGCCTCAGGCCTGATTTGGCTTATCTCGTAAGAATTTGCACATCCGTAATCTTTTTTGCAAGTGTTGCTGGCAGAATTTTGGAAATCTTTCTGTGCCAAATTTTGGCACTCCTATTTTGTGGCACGTTGCGTATAATAACGCTCAGCTCGTATCGACGCGCCCTCAGGACAAGTCTGACAAGACCGCCAAGTCCGAGGGTCGCCTGGAGTCTACAGACGTTGACGATCCCTCCGCTGCGGACGAGGTCAAGGCGGTCACGGTCAGGTTCGCTCGTGGCGACAGTGACGCAGCAAAGAAGCGGATGGAGAAATCGTTCGAGTACCAAAAGAAAAAGGCAGAGGAAGAGCCTTGGATTGCCACCAGGTGACTTCTTTGCATCCCACACCATTTTTTCAGCCACTACTGGTGTCAGATCAACGACAAAGTGATGTTTTCATCTTGCAGGTTCCACCCGCTCAAGTCCACCAAGTGGGAGGAGGAGTCGCAGAAACTGTTCTGTCGCAGGATGGATGAGGAAATCCTCTCGCTCAGCCAGACCCCCAAGGAGTATTTAACTGATCTCACTGAGTGATGATACATGGGAATAATAACTCTAACAGCCAAGCCCCCCACGACAATACTTTATTTTCTCTGGAAATGCTGCTTGAACTTTGACAAGTGGAGGTCGTCCGTAGCTTTGTCCAACATCGGCGCCGCCGAGTCAGCGCCAGAGCCGCCGACGGGTATGACCCGTTCCTCCGGGGCTTCCCCGACGACCACAGTTCTCCGTGTCAAGACGGGTTCTTCATAGTCGACCCGAACTTTTTTCGTTCTCTCCTGATTGGTGGTCTCCAGCTCCTCTTGCTTGAACCTGTCCGGTCTCTTGAAGTCGACGGCCAAGTTTGCGGCCACGAAGACCTCGTCGGCCTTCTTGCGCTTGCGGTCTTGATCAGCAGTCAACTTCTTCTTGGCCTCTTCCGTAGCCTCAATGTTCCTGAAAATTAGAGATTCGCATTAGCCTCAAGAAGAATAGTTGTCAGCGAACCGGAGAACCTGATCTTCTCCTCGATGCCAAGATCGACTTCAGGGATGCCCGACAGCATCTGACTGCTGAGCATCTCCTCGTTCCTGCGAAACGTGGACTTCCTAAGGTGTTCGGGCAGTGTCTGCAGCGCCTTCTCCTCGGGACTCATGTACTTATTGGCTTCTTCTTGTTTGGTGGAGCTGCTCCCTCCCCGCCTCTTCTCCATCTCTGCCTCGATGAACTTCCGCATCTCCTCGTCTTCGTCCCTCACGCGCGTCTCCTTCGAGAACTGCGTGCCCACAACCTAGGAAGACCAATGCGCTTGGAGCTTAAAGGTCACGCTAGAGAGAAAAGTCGCCCCCCCCCCGAAGCACACACATACAAACAATATATCCATGAGTTTGAGCATGAGACACAGTCGACGAGCGAAAACTACCACCATGAACGAGAAGAGGGTCTGCTATGCCTACACAAACTCCTACTCTGGATACTTGCAGGGGAGCAGCGACATCGTCAGTATGACGAAGTCAAGGGGGCGGTCCGGGAACGGAACACAATTTGCTAACGTCTTTAGCTTTGTGCAGCCTGGAAAGAAAAATGATTGTCCCACCTGGTCGTCTTGGTGCTTCCTGTTGACGTCGGACAAGTCGTCCTCCCCGTTTTGGAGCGCCTTCGCGGCCTTGGCGCTCTTGAGGTCGAGGAGTCCTCCGGTCTTGAGCTTGAACGGGTCTGATGGATCCACGACGTTCAGCTCCTCCTCGACCTTTGTAACCTTGCGGCCGATGGCCAAGGTCACGTGGCTGACACCCACAGCCCTGCAACAATTATCGGACCGTAACAAAGCTATGCAAATCACTCCAAATTCATACTTTTGTATCTTCTCCCCGGGGAAAGTATGACATTGAAATTTGCTTTGCTAGGATCCTTTGCTTCATCTTGGAAGACAAAAGCATGAACAAGACCAAGGACTGCAACATACTAAACATTTGCAGGTACCAATGATCCTTGCTTACGCAGGTAGGTGAGCACCCATTTAAGTCTATTTTAGAGCTCTGCAGGAAGTGATTTTGGAACCCGAGTTGGTCGCGGATCGCTCTGCGTCTGTACCTCTTCCTGAGCTTCTGGAGCTCCCTAGTCTCTTGCAGCTTGGCCAAGTCCACCTCCTCGTCCTCAGAGTCTTGGCCTCTAACCTCGTCTTCATCATCGTCAAGTCTCTTTCGAAGTTGCCTGTTTTTCTTACTTTTTCCAAATTTGTAGCTCATTTTTCGAACTTCTGCAATGTTTTTGTTGTTGAAGTGACCAGGTGTGACTTCTTTGAATAGATCAAAATCTGCCACAGCTTCGAACGTGGAGGACCAATTTGCATTGTTACTTTTAAATGGTAAAAATCGTTCATGTTGTATAGTTTCTTTTTACGTAAGTGCACATGTACTGTACACATGGAGGCATATACATTCAACATATTCGTCATGATAAAGTGACGCAACTCGAAAATGTCTCAATTTTGTTTATATGGTCAGAAACGAGAACCTCCCGCAGGGGTTTTTACTCCTGCTGCAAGGTCCAGGTGACCTGGGCTGGCACTTCACGACAGAGGCCATGGAGGTCAGACGTTTTCCTTTCCTTGAGGTCGTACTTATCATTCTCTACCCCTGGCAAGGTCAAAGGGCAGCTGCTGCCCATACTGACGGCCTCGATCAGCCTTTCAGGGGGTGCAGACCTCCAAAGTCAGCATTGGAGGTGCCTGACATAGAAGTTGTGGGTTGATCTTGGGTTCTACCTACACACTATGCACACTGTGAAAAGAAAGCTACAGGAAAGAAGATGTTTCCTCGGTAATACTAAATTTCACCCTCAACTATGAGATATTAACTTTTCTTACAATGTTTCTGCCAAAAATTGTAAAAGTAGTTTCAATTGCTCAATCTTGAAACTCATTTGACTTCACCACTGCCACTGTTCTCGGCTGAGTTTACATTATCTGGACACGAGTTGACCGGGGACACTTCCGCGTTCTTCACCGAATCGTGATCTAACGCGGAGCTGTTGCTAAGCCCGACTAGGTCGTCCGAGTATTGCTCCATGTCCTGCATTGGGTCGCACTTCTCCACCACACTCTCCAGCTCTGACGTCTCGGGCGACTCCTGCATGGCCCTACCCTCGAAGGACGAGTTGGTGGATAACCCTTGGATCTCGGCCTCAACTTTCATCAGGCGACGCGACCTTCGGACCGCCTCCTGGTGCCGCTGTGGGCGCAGGGGGCGCGGCGCAGCAGCTGGTTTGGCCTTTTTCGTGTTTCCTCCTTTCTTGGCAATTCCGAGTTGCTCCAGAACCTTGTTCCGTTCCTCGATGTTCTTGAGGCGCATCAACTCGTATTCCGACAGCTTCTCAGACTGATCCTTCACCGTATCAGTTTCAGAAATATCTTCATCTTCGCCGCTGCTTTCGGGGATGAAGTCAGGGTCTTCCCGACTTCGTTTCTTGGGCTTTATTCGTGGGGGTTGCAGGATCAGACTCCGCCTATGTCTGGGCCCCAAGTCCAGGGAGACCAAGGCCTCCTTGGAGGCCATTCGACGCCTAGTTATAAGTCCTTCCGCAGTCGTGTCCCGGCTGTAACTTCGACATCGGACCAGCGACGACCTGGTTGCCAAGGTCACGCCCTCCTCGGGCACCCACGATCTGGATGGCGGATCGTCAAAGAACTGTACGTGTATGTGACCTCTGGAGCGATAGACCCGTTCACAAGGATCGAAACTGCAAGAAGAATGTAAACGTGAACCAGGTGTCAGGGTGGGGGTGGTTCGAATGTGACAGTTTGGCTTACCAGACGATGGCCGGCCAGTCGGGGTAGGCGGGCAGTTTGGCCCACACGATGTCGAGGAGCGCGATGATTTCCTTTCTTGTGCCCTGCAACTCATCCCTCTCCTTCTTCTTGAAAGTCTGTCCAGGCAACGGAAGCAGCATCCTTGGACTGTCGTCACACTCGTCTTCGTCATCCTCCAACCGAGTCAGGATCACCTTCAGATCCAACTTCTTGTTAGCCTCCGAGCTCACCTTCGAAAGCCCGTTAGAGACTTCTCCCGGCTTCGGGCCAACCGCACTGTCATCCGTGCGTGGGCGCAAATACTGCGTGATCGTCTTCTGCCGCTTCATCGAGAACACCTTCGCCTGAAGACCCCACGTTCGAAATGGTCTCCGGAGTCCGGCTCACGCATTGACTGGTGATGGTTACGAGTTGGGCTCGACTCGTAAAAGCACGAGCCGAGCCGGATGTTAAGCTCGGCCGTTTATGTAGTGCACTATACATATAATTTAGTGTAACTCTTTGATACAGCTTTCCTTGGCTTTCTGAATGGACATTTCTAAGAGACCGCAAGTCACAAGAATGAGTCAACAGTTTCTGAACAAAACAATATATGTCTGTGTCCTTTCTGTCAAGTACTACTGTTCACAGCTTCAGTGCTGTTGCCCCAAGTGCGTTTGTCCACCTGTTCAGATATTATGGCTGACTCGGCTCGTAGGTAGATGATTTCGAGTCGAGCCGAGCCGGCTCGAGCCAGAATTTTTTTAAGCTCGGCTAAAAAGCCGGCTCGTAAGCATCTCTAGCATTGACCGCGTCCTGAACTGTTGCTGATCCGATTCGGATTCGGCAAGAAGTAGTGATGGGACAGTAGTGATGATGGCTGATCGAGCCCGACCCATAAAATCTGGTTCCGGGCCAAAAGACGGGCCGATGTGTTTTTTTATCGATTGGGCATATTTGATGGTAAGAAACAAACAAAGGGCACCAGTGCATAGAAGTAGGTTGGTTTGGCGGCCCGGCCTGGCCGTCTTCTACTTGTGTCTGGCTCGGCAAGCCCGAGCCCGGCAAAATCCGGCTCGCCATCATCACCAGCTCATGGGCCGAAGGGCCGAAAAGGCCGCTCTTTTTGAAGGCTCACTCGGCCCTTTGCAGCCAGGTCACTAGGGGTCGGGTCAGCGCCTCAAATTCGTCCCTGCCTGGAGTTGTCTATGGCCCCGTCCGACTTCCGAATCATACAGGTGATTGTGAGCAATCCGAGTAAGAAGAGAAGACTTCTAAAACTACAGCAAACGCTAATCAATGTTCTAATCTGGGAGAAAATAGATGCTTTACAGCACAGCTTGCTTCAGTTTTTCTCTTCCCTTTAAAATGACAATTATATAGGGTTAAAAACCCTTTAAGTAGAACCAAAAACTTTAAAAACTCTTTAAGTAGGAAATTAGGAGCCCTAGGAAGTAGGAGCCCTTTTAGTCGTACTATGGGAGCCGTCGGCCCTTGAGCTAGCTCAGCTCCCAAATTTGAGAGAAGGCCACAGTTCTCTTCAACGCCCTGGCTATGGCTGAAAATGCCTCCACGGGTCCCGATTGGGATTCTGCAGGAAGGGAAAGGCCTCGGACGAACCTGCACTGTGGATAAACCTGCTTATTGCGCGGACCTTTTCCGCAATGCCAGAGTTGCCAAGTGGCATTTTCCCATGACACTTTGTGCCAAATTGGCACTTTTCGAGTGTCTCCATCGTTTAGGGGCTCACGAGTACTGACGGGTATATTTTTTCCACCGGGCCGTGGTTGTTATATTTTGATTAAGCTTTTAGTAGGATGTAGAATTGGGCACAGATTCGAGACAAGTTTGGCATATTTTTCCTGCTTTACAACGCTGTTTTGTGGGAAAGCATTTTTTTTGCAAGATTTCCACTGAGGCCGGATTAAGACACAAATTGTTCAGTCTAGTTATAGATTGAGCTTTAATTTTTGATCCCGAGTGCATGTCCAAGTCCCTTTTCTCGTTGCTTGTAGTCAGGTACAGGCCTATAGGCCTTTAAAAAACAAGTATTGGCCAATCCGGGTCCGTCAACATCCTTAGCTCAAATCTCCGCAGTCAACGCGAAATTGATCTACAGGAAGGGTCAAGCCTGGTGTTTTTTCTGTATAATGAAAAAAAAATGCTTTGTTGCACTGAAATTTTACCTAAAATGCTCCCTCTATCATTGAAAAGCTTTCCGCTTCTAAACTTGCTACTATTGAACTAAAACTTTCATTTCGTTCTTACAAATGCTTCTTCATCATTGAAAAAGCTCATGTGTCCATAAGAAAACTAAACTGTAATAAGCCTTCTCGTACGTGTGTGTATGAATTGACCGGTTTTAACAGAGAAAACCTTTTCTGTCGCTGATAAAGTTGCATCAATGAAAATACTTTTTGGTTTTGCAATCTAGAGTCTCCAGCACAGGAAAAAGGTGCAGCAAAAACCAGGGCAACTTTTAGGTACACAATTGAGGTCGAAGTTTTTGTACGACTTGTACAAAAAGCTCTAAGCCAACTAACTACTACTTGCTGTGAAAAAGTTAAGCTACTTTTTAGTGATCCTGTAGCCTCATCATGTCATTTTTTAAGTCCAACAAATGCCACATACAAGTACATGAATGAAAGATCTCATTTAGGTTTTCAAGGGTCTGATCAAGGTTTTCAAAGGGATCAACAAAAAAATTTTGAAAGTTGTATGAAGCTGCACTCTTCTCTCTACAATGTTTGCAAGCCTCAGCCTTATGCGGCCCTCACTTCCCGACCGAGGCGTCTATGGCAAGTCTGGTCAAAGTCCGACGGAGGAAAACATGTTTGGCACAACAAAAAACAAACCCAGCAGTGGTGTCGTCGAGAAAGAGCCCCGGACGACCGCGCCGGCGTCCTCGGCGTCCTCGGCGTCCTCGGCGTCCTCGGCGTCCTCGGCGTCCTCGGCGTCGATCTCGGTATGGGCGGCAGCTTTCGTCAGTGGACTGGGAGAACGATATCTCTCCTTCCCCGAGGATGGCAGCGGCTTGCGGAAGCTTGGCGAGCAGTGGATGTTGAATCTCCTTTGGTCGGACACCGTCTTCGCCAGTCGTTGTTGGTGGCCTCCAACGCGTCGGCTGACCTGAGGCAGCGGCTTCGCTGCTCCAAGTGGCCGAAACCTCAGTGGCGCCGGCGTCACTCTCCCAGAGACTACAAGCCGCCCCTCGACAAGCAGGAGCTTCAGCGTCTGAGGTCGGACCTCAAGATTTATAGGATGCGATGGGCAAGGCGGTCAGCCGCTGACTCGGTAGAGGACTCAAAAAAAGTAGACCCAGTCGCGAGCTCTCTGACGAAGACAGAGCTTGTCAGGTTGGAAAACTTTTCTCTGAAGGACTTGGAGCTGCCACTGCTGACTCAGCGCGCCCAGGAGATCCGGTAGAAGTTGGTCCTGTCATGTGACGAGCAAGTCCTTTTTACCGAAAATTCAATGTTTTCCTAGGCAACAACTGCTACATGACGAACACAAGGAAGGAGTGTGGAACTTGACTTCCAGGCTGTTGGCGTCCCACGCAACCATAGTCGGCAGAGTGGCGACGGCGGCCGCTTCCCTGTTGCCACAACTTCCTTTTATGACGTCCTCCCTGGCTGGGAGCACCGAGAACAGTCGACCTCTCGAGCAGCAGCTCAAGAAGAAAGAAATGGCTGACGGAGGAGGTCAGTACACTTCTGCCGTGTACTCAGCGTGTAGTGTCTTGAAATTGTCTGAATCTCTCAGGTCATCTTGAGCTGTCCCCGCAAGACGTGGGTAGTGTCGGTCTCGTCGGCAGTGGCGACGACGGCCCCTCGCAGCCACATGGGAAGCGACTCTTAAGCCACCCACTCACATTGGTGAGCAAAAGTGTAGTGGACGCTCGCACTCACTTTTGCGTCAATGCGCTGCGTCAAGTCGACGTTGGTGGATCACGCTGTTTGCGCCGGTTGGAGACCTTTTGCACCCATCTTCATCAGTACCCCTATGCCAAAGGAGTGGCTGTACGTGAGCACGCAATCAATGACCTACTCCGCATTCGACGAGCTACCAGCAATAAGAGCGTGCTGATCCAGGTATGTGTTCTCCGTACCTCTGCCAATGGCAACATACAATACTTCGTCTCCATTGATGACCAGGTACGTGAGGCGCTACGTCTGCTCGGATATCAAGACCCGCTTTCGGGCCGGGGCATCCGCATCCTGAGCTTGGACGGCGGCGGCATGCGGGGACTGTGTGCGATAGAAGTGCTTAGGTCCATCGAGAGAATGACGGGCAAGCACATCTACGAACTCTTCGACTTCATTTGTGGAGTCAGCACAGGAGCCATCATCGCTGCCTTTTTGGCCTGCCACAAGAAGTCCGTAAGGGAGGTAAGATGCGAAGCCGGCTTCGGCTGGCACGACACTTTCGACACTCGTCGGCTGGCACGATACTTTCAGGCTTGTTTTATTGGCACGTAGACCTACCGGTGCCTTGGAAGTTGTTCAGTTGCTTTTGCAAGGCCTCTCCTGCCCTGTACTGTAGTCCACCATGAGCACAGCTTACCTCAGTTTGGAACTCAGGCCATCTAGTTTCTGCTTGTACACTGCCAGCACTTGGTTGGACTTGTATTGGTTATTGCTTCATATGCACATCAACGTATGACTTGTAGCAATGTATGCAACGTATGACATGGAGGAACAATTCGTAGGACCCTGTGAAAAAGCTGTTAATGTGAAAATTGCTCTGCAGTGAATGACGCACAGTCTTCATGTGCTGGCCATATTCTTACTACTCTCTCATGTGCTTCACGTAGGTGGAAGAGACGTACAACCAAATTGGTCGAGACATCTTCTCCCAGAGTGTTCTTCGTGGCACCCGCGGCTGGGTCATGTCTCATTCATACTACGACACGCCAAAATTTGAACGGGAGCTCCGTAGGTTGATGGGCGAGATGAAGATGGTGGACACGCTACGCTCAGAGGGCACGCCCAAGACAGCTATCATGTCCACCCTTGTCAGTGGGCACCGGATTATGCCTTTCGTATTCAGGAACTACCGAGTGAGTTGAACGAGTGTAAGAAGTGCATCCACGTGGGAGTCGTCAATATCGCACACGTTCTAGTATCCGTACCGGAGTCAGTCTTTCTACCGCGGCAGCTCCCGCTATGCCATCTGGGAGGCAGTCCGTGCCTCCTCAGCTGCCCCAGGCTACTTCGATGAGTTCTACCTGAACGGTGAAATCCACCATGATGGAGGCATCTTGACGAACAATGCAACCAACATCGCCATTCACGAGGCGCAGAAGCTCTGGCCAAACGACCAGATTCAAGTGAGGCAATGAAATCGTGCACTCACTCATAAATTGTATGCAATTTTCCTGCAGTGCGTGGTCTCCCTCGGCATGGGCAGGCATGAGCGTCCCATCACTCTCGACAACGTGGACGGCAGAGGCGACAAGAACCCCAAGGCGCTGTCCTTGGCTCAGAAATTTTCAAGGATTATTGATGCAGCCACCGACACTGAGATCACTCATGTCGGTCTGCATGATCTACTTTCAGGGCATGTCTACTACAGGTGAGAGCTGTGTTCAAGGTGGAAGCCTTTCTTTTTACGTCTGCGTTCCAGTTGTGGCTCAAGTTGAGCAAGTTGTTTCCAGGTTTAACCCTTTTCTGAGCGAGTATGTTCCTTTGGATGAGGTCCGACCAGAAAAGATCTCAGCGATGAGGGCCGACACTCGAATGTACCTCCGTAGGAATCATAACAGAGTCATCGAGGTGTGCAATCAGTTGCAGTTGCCCAGGAAAGTCAGTGATCGCGTCAAGGACTTTGTGGCATACACGAAGATGCTCCGCCACTGGTCACATGATCCCCGGTAAAATACATATTCATAGAGCTGTGATCAGTGCATTACTTGAACGCAATGCAAGCATGAACCGTGTAAGGCATTAAAACATTTCAAAATTTAACAGTTGTAAGTGAAACCTGCAGGCTGGTGTCAGGGAAGCTGACGTTGCATGTTGCACAGAACACGTGCATTGGATTGCGTGCGTGCAGCTCTGTAGCGTTGCAGTCGTTCAGGAGGAGCTTCATGCCTCTGTTTCCGGTGTTAGCTTTCGTCGTCTTTGTTCTGGCTTTGAGGTCCATGGATTGAGAAATGGCCTCAGTCACTTGGAATACGTGTAATCTACTATAATGAACGCATCTTAGTGGAAATCTGACGCAAATCTTATTGTGCATGGACAGTAGTAAAGGTGACTCTCATTAGTCAGTGTTGGCGGCACTAAGGATTCTGTCGGCTGTTTGGGAGATCACTTTGAAGGCGAACTCGATGTCCTCTTCCGTGGTGAACCTGGAACAGACAGCGAACCTCAAGAAGTAGACATCGTCTATCTGGGATGGCGTCAGATGAATTTTGGCGCCATCGTTAATGGCCTTGTTGAGCTTCTCACTGTCGGCGTTTGGACCTCTGCAATGTAGTCGAACCATAAGGAGATATATTAGTAAGACTATTGGTAATTCTGGCATTAGATCATAAATGCTTCCATTAAGGTTCACTTAGCTAAGTCGAGATACAACCTGAGCCTGAAGCAGACGAGGCCCATGGTCACCGGAGCTATGATTTCAAATCGCTCATCGTCCGCCACCAACCGTCCAAAGGCATGTGCGAGAGCCACCTGTGAACGCAGGTGTGCCCGCATTCCCTCCTGTCCATACAAGCGCATCACGAACCACAGCTTCAAGGACCGGAACCGACGACCAAGGGGAATGTGCCAGTGGCGGTAGTCTGGTATCTCTCCCTAAGGGGTACAGATCATAATGCACTGCCTTATGGGCCATGGCAATGCGATGGGGTCAATGACTGCATGCCTGGAATTTGTGCTTCAGGTAGAGTGGATCCACGTTGAATGCTTGGACAAGGTCCTCCGAGTTCTTAATCCACATGGCAGAACAGTCAAAATTGACGAGGAGCCACTTGTGAGGGTTGAAGTTGAATGAGTCGGCTCTCTCGACGCCGTTAAGGATAGGCCTGAAGAGATACTATTACTTGGGCTTCCTCCAGCACGACTGCACAAGTCAGGAAGTAGCTTGAGAGGCACATTGGTCCTCGGAACTGCAGAGAAAACTGAGCAAGTGCCAGTATGATCAATCTCGAACCTCTCTATTTGTTCCAGTCAAACGTATCCAAGTAACGCAACTCCCCTTAGGTTTGTCAGGCCATTCATTCCATAATTCATTGCAGCTGTTAACCGGTAACAATCTGACACTACTGAAGCATTGGAGCTTCGAATGAGGCTGTAGGGCAACCCCAAAGCTTCCTGGACTTCTCACAGGACCCTTGCCGTCATAACCAAGAGAGAAGCACATAACTTACCTGAACTCGGGGCAAATGAAAGCACTCCCAGCATAGGCAGCGTCAATGTGAAGCCACACACCAGCAGTCTCGCAGACGGGTCCCAGCTCCACAAGGTTGTCGAAGGCGCAGCTTGCCGTCGTGCCTTACAAGGCCAGAACCAATTAGAAATGATGTCAACTTGGCAGAGTCCAGTAAAATCCCCTTCGGAAGCAGCCTCGTAAGCTGCTCTAGGAAGTGGATCAGGACTCTCAGAACTCCCAAAGTCCCTGGGAAATCTAGCCAGCATGTGCATCCATGCGTACCAGTGCTTGGTGTTTCTGCCTCAACTCCTCATTCATCCATAGCTGAAGTCGCCTGGATGTCTGCAAAGCAGACTTTGCCTCTAAAATTGACACTAGGCTGTGTGTTTGTGCATTGCATCACTGTTCTTTTTGGCGCATTTGCATTCTCTTTAAAAGGTTAATACAGTACTGTGACTTCTGAACTACCCGTGTCTTATTCGTCATATCTATCACTCGATTGCAGATGCGTGAAGCTTAGTTTTAGCAGTACGATCAGGAGTGCACTACCTACTGGCAATAGAAAAGTGAAGAAAAATTGAAGTCACTACTGAAACTGTACACCAAATCTTAGAGCTTTCTTTACGAAATGATCCAGAGTGTACTGCTTTCACACTGACTCGAGGCACTTGACCCTCTCTTTCAAAGCTTACTTAGCAGAGATGGACCTGCTCTACTTATAAGTGGATAACTAATGTAGGTAAAATTACCCAAGGTGGCCACGACAAAGAAAGGCTCGAGTCCAGCCTTCCGGTCTTCTTCCATGGCTTCTTCCAGGATGTGACCTCTCAGTGAGGAATGTTGGTCAGTGTCCAGGAGCCGCATTTTGACGCCTCCAAGCATTCCTGCGCGTTCCACTGAAGAGTGAGCTTGCTTTGATGCATACGCCACCAAGCGGTTTCTGCAGTCCATTTCGAGCGGGTCTGGGCATTGATTCGTATGGTGCGGATTTGCAGTACTCACGCTGGAGTTTTGTCTCCTCCCAATTGCTTGATTTTCTTTGCTCTAGCAGAGAGCAAAGCGACAAGAGTAGCTTCCGATGCAGTTCCCTGGATCACTCCGCCACCTTTCTTGCCGCTGCAGAAGAGAAAGTCTTCGGGCAGCTCCAGCATCTTGCCCAGCCAGTCCATCATGACCATTTCCAGCTCAGTGCAGGCCGGACTGGCCATCCACGAGAATCCAATGCAGGCGATGGAGTCGCTCAAAATATCCGCCACAATGGCTGGATAGCTACAGAAGTGCATGTTGAGCTCACAACACAGCAACCATGGAAGTGCAGGTTGGCCATACCTATTGGCAGTGGGGAAGTAGGCATGGAAATGTGGAGAGTGCCAATGAGTGACTCCGGGCATGATGACCCTCTCGATGTCTTTCATGACGTCTTGCCAGCTCTCGGGCACTTCCGGTGCTGTTTCTGGTAGCAGCGGCCTGATGTATCCAGGGCGCACCGACGGCAGCACCGGACGTGAACCTATCCCGTCCATGTACTCAGCCACAAAGTCAATCATGGCTTTTCCAAACTCCCGGAACTCAGATGAGGATGTCATTTGGCAAGAGCTGTAAGCTTGTACCAACGTATCCAGTAAATGATCATATGTGACCTGTGCTAAACTTGCCATGAAGCAAATGTACATGGAGAGCATGGTTTGGCTTCAATCCGCGCACCTCTAAGTGAAGTCACCATATGTTTAGTTATGCCAGCACAATGACATGAACAAAGTGTAAGAAATTTCACCTTCTCAACTTTCAGTTTGAAACACTTTGAAAGATTTATGTGGCTGCCTCAATGGATGATACACTAGCCTAATTCACTTTATAGCTGCATACAGAGTAACTCATTGCCTTTCCGGACACATTCAGCCTTTTGGGATGCTTCCTAGCCCAATCAGATGCTCAATGGCTGAGGAGAGTCTCCTGCCACCTACATAAATGGTTCTTTTTCAGCTATTTGTGGCAACTGGCAATGCTAGTGATAAAAATGTTTTTCATGAGGTTAATCTATGAAGGCTAAAGATATCATCCATCGAATTAGGGATGAAATTTGAAGCCTTTTTAAAGCACCCACCCGAAGCTGAACTAGGAACTGTGTACCCGATTGCTTAATACTCAAGAAATGCATTTAATTTAGAAAACGTGCGGCATAAACTGAATGGAGACAATTCAAAGATCAAAAGAAAGTCACTTAGTATTGTCCTGTTCAACAGACATCTCAAAAAACTTCATTTTATAGATATCATAGCCATATAAAACTCTCTCCCTGTGCACTAATCCGGTAGCAATTTGTCACAATATCAGTACGAATATGATGCACAACTTTTTTTCCTCAAAGGTACTGCCAAAAATCTATATTATGTGGGTACCCTGAACTTCATTGCTTTGGTACTATGCTAGAGAAAAGAAACAGGACAGAAAATAAGAAAAGAATATCAAAATTATATATTTACCGTGCTCTACATTCGAGCCCACTTCTATGTTCCCATTTGACGATTCCCAGCATGTAGTGTGCATCGTTATAATACGTTATACTCAATATATAACTGACTCACCGTCGGCCTCCAATCCAGTTGTGTCCACTGCTCACAGCAGATAATGCCAAAAAGCAACAGTTGGTACGAGAGGGGGAAAGTCTACAGTCAAAGAGCAATGTATTCGAGAGGGGCAAGGATGTGTGCGCGCACAGCAAGAGCAGGCACACTGGGGTCGTCAGCGGAGGGGGGCGAGTGCGTAGACGGAGTGACGTCCTGGCTATCTTGCATCCTGGAGTGGTATGAGGGCGACAGCGGCGGCGGCGGCGGTGGCCACCGTAGAGCGCTCTACAGCTCACATTGTAGACAGTAGAAGTGTCGTAGGCAGGGCTACCACTTTCGTCGTAA
>JAAUXU010169992.1_pt1 | contig 31738 bp, 23 predicted proteins | sample 7278151 | NCBI WGS metagenome assembly JAAUXU01 (sample SAMN14350113, study PRJNA611818) | marine sediment metagenome | isolation source: surface marine sediment (1.8m) | place: French Polynesia: Moorea | collected 2018-08 | reverse complement strand
GTTGTCGTGATGTGATCACAGAACCTCCTCCATCCAGGAACTGTTATAACAGGTAACTAACTAATGAATGGGCAGTACTAAGACAGTTTAAGGTGCTGTTTCCATCTCCAAACGGAACGGGAATGGAGGTCCCTTGGAAAAACTGTTTAAAATCACGACGTTAGGAAGTGCTGAGTGCCTGAAGGCCTTGACCTAACCTTGTTAAGGCTTTGACCTTATCAGTTGTGCTGGTCATGACCCATGACAAAGTAGCAGCCGCAGTCCTCCTCCAGCAAGGTGATGTATCCTCCCTGCAAGATGTCGCCAGAAAACTTGACCCGGACGCTCTCATGAATTTGTTCAAGATTAGGAACCACTCCTCACAGCCACTTCCACTTCAGGTTAGGTCCTGTGGAAGGACCTAACCTAGGCAGGATCGTCATTCGAATTCAGCCCTACGACCTCTGAGACACTGCAGATCTCCATCTACAGCCGCAGGAGCAGCATGAGTGTCCCAATTGAGAAGATTGCACATCTCATGGGATTGAGCAGAAGAATGAGGAGCTGCTCCAAGATCCTCAATATCCTGTCTCTCCTCAAGTCCTGGTCAGAGACCAAGGTGACCACTGTGGCCACTCTGCCCCATCAATTTGTTGGTGACCGTGACTCCAGAACCAACGTTCATCAATGAGCAACTAGAGCTGGCCACGCAATCTCCATACAAGAAGGGATACTTAGTCATACTTCTCGCCACAGCTGCGATGTCTCGCCATTCCTGAACCGTCAGATCATTGGAGACGATCTCTTCATCCTCCCGCGTGTCACCTGTATCCGCCGTCCGGTTGGAGGAGTCTCAATGGATCGCGACCGCCACCACTCACCAAGAACTTCCTGCGGATGAGGGTCAAGAAGCTATCAGGTGGCTTCCAAATCGGGTTTTGACGTCATCTGCACACGTTGAGATGCACGCTGACATCCATTCAGGGATGACTCAAGGATCTTTCTCATCTTTGACAGTGTGCGTTTTCTACAACAAATTTGTGAACTGTCCAGCACTTTGGGTTGAGGGATAGTTGATCTGTGCGAAGTTGGACTACGTGGAAGCACCCCTGAAGGTCAAGGCCAGGCACGCCTTCACATGAGCTCACGAACTCTCGGCGCTTGTTCTTCATCCAATGGACCATACGAATGAGCAACTGGATCATCAGTTTTTCCACCACCGATAGTCTTCAGCACTGCAGTAAAAACGTCACGACGAGGATGTTGATGGAGTCAGATGGCAGAGTTCACGTAGCTGGTTACCAGATTATGGACGGCTGTGACTGCTCAAGGCCAGCGCACGGCCTTTCACGAGAGAGATGAAAGTGACAAGTCCATTGCCAATAAAGACAGACAGTAGCAGGTGGCCTTGCTTGAGCAGCTTACACAGTGAGAGCGATCCAGATGCAGCAGCGGACTTATCGAGCAGACGATTTTTGCGCTCCAGAACACCTGTTCGGTCTGAAGGACTTTGCTAAAGTCCTGCTGGAGAAGAGGTCCTTCCAGTACGTTCTGCTGGGCAAAGTGAACCCCTCCCCTCAAAGGTGTGACCTGGCTGGTGCCACCAAGACGACAACTACTACATACATCTCATTGCGTGAATTTTGTCGACGCAGAAAGGAAGATCTCTTGTGCAAGCTCAACCTGGCCGAGGTGACCGAGCTGTTCCACGACGACACCAGTGCTGAGAGAAAGTCCGAAACCCTCTCAAGCTGTGTGCAGGAAGGAATCGTCCGCTATGTTGACGGCTACATTGCTGGGAGGATGCTGAAGAAGGTCAAGTGCGAGTCATGCTGGTCAAAAGTTTTCAAAGCACCAAATATTGTTCTCACCAAGAATCGCCTTTTTCGCCTTTATGTGATCACTCGACCGCGTTGGCGCCATCATCCCCGGCGACTTGTCTTTCTTTTGTACCCGCATTTATTGGAGCTCAAGGCCGAGCTCTTCGACAACAGGGACGCGCAGATGGAGTTTCTTGCACTGGACCTGCCTGAGACCTTGTGGAGGTGCTGTTGAAGAAGACCTCAAACACCGATGCTGCTCTAAAGCAAACCCTGCAGTCGGAGGCACAAGTCCACACACCATTGGTCGCCACCATTGCCGCAATTGTGTGCAATTGCCTGTCCAGAAACTTTATCACGTTCATGCATGACAAGAGTCATCTGTCCCGGAAGAAGCAGCGTCCACAAACCACAAGTTCAGCTGTGCGTAAAGTCATGAAACAGCAGTCCCGCCGAATCGAGTCCCGGTGTCAAGTGAACGGTTTCTAATAGAAAGAAATGCCCCGTATAACTCGGGGTTTTGCATTCGTCCCTCACCAATCATCGTGCAACGAAATGAGTTTGAGTTTAAAATATACTCGGAATTTCTTAGAGTCTTACTGACTCAGGCTGAATGGATCCCGCTCATCGATTCACTCAGAGATGCTTTTTTCTTTTGATTTTAATCTACTTTTCCAGAAATCCAGTTTTAGACCGAATTTCACCTGGATTCCTGAGACACGAAGTGAATCCTACAAATTGTTAGAGATTTCCCCAAAAACTACACACCTCAAATGCAGATATCTGCATCTGGCGTACTAGAAATGCATACGCTTGTATAAAACATCGTCATAAGCATGAACATTCTTACATGTGACTGCATAAAAGAATCGGCATAAAAGTTACATTCTGCGTAGGTTTGTGTTGCCCAAGGTGAGCCCGTTCATCCTTCTCGTGTGGTGTCCTTGTTTTATGCTGGTGGTACTGATATTCTAAAGGAGGCGATGAATGGACAACTGGACGTTTTGTACAGCTGCTATCGAGGGCCGCACAGAACAGGGTTGCCAGCCTAAGGCGGGGTTGCCTTGTACAGGATGCCCATAGCAATACTTTCCGCTACATTAATCAGTTGACGACGTCTACATTTGACGCATCTGTTTTGTTCTTAATCGCCTTAATCAAACAGCGACCGAGATCCCGAGGTCCACCAGCTGCTTGTTGCAGGACTTGAGCTACCATGACAAGATTTTGCCTGTTGCTGCCTTGCCAAGTCGGCCACGTCAGAAGTTGGTGGCGACAAAATTTGCATTCCATCAGTACACACATGGCCTCCTATGACGTTAAAACAAAAGTGGAGCTGCACAGCACTTCCCATTGCAAGCTACTATTGCGCATTTGAGCATATGGGTTACATAGCGTATAAATGATGACTAGAGGACTTACACGCAGTCAGTGTCAGTTGAACAGAAATGTTGCTGTTTGGTGATGCTACTCCTCTATGCCATGCCAGTATGATTCAGAAAGATCCAAAAGTGAAATTTGCCTACGTATTTCTGCATGCGGACTGCACTCCTCACTGCTTTAACCGATCGGGGGTGACAAACGCCTCCGGAAAGCTTACGGTGTCCTCTGTAGCTTTTGTGGAGTAAACTTTCGTCAAATATGTAATGAAGTATGGAAACCGTTCAGCCATAAGTCCTGAAACACTTTTTTATACACTTGTAGTTGCAATGATACTTTGAATGTTTGGCCAATACCAATTTATCCCTCTTCCTTGGACTCTTCTCTTTTATTGGCCGTACTTCTTGCCTTGAGCACAAGAGGAGTAAGAACAAGATTGGAGAACTCCGGAAGAAAGTCGTCAAGCTCCTATTTCTACTGTACTGAAGCTCCTACAACCTTCAGTGCTGGTCGAGCAAGAGCAAGGTGGAAGAACCCTAGAAGAAATCTGACATTAGCAGATTGCTGCTGAATGATCTGCTTCCTTTTAGACCTCAGACAGTTATGCTGCTTCTGTTGTCAAATCAGCGCCCGAAATCGTTCATTGAGCCGCTGTGAGATCCCTCAGTGTGATGAGTTTTTTTTCATGGCAATCGCGCTACAGTGATTTTGCACCTTTTTCGGTGTTTTTTTTTTAAATATAATTGAGCGAAAATTTCCTGGGGGGAGAGCTGCCACTTGATGATTCTTTTGAGGCGTTCCTCCATGTTGGTCTCGCGGGACTTGTGGTGCAGCTAGGGACGCCAACACAGCCTCTGAGCGTCAAGAGCCTGAGGAAGGACGATAAATTGGTTTCGGCAGAACATTCAAAGGATTATTGTATCTACAAGTGCTTAACAAAGGGCTCCAGGTCATACCGTACTGTGGACCGGGACAATTTATTTAGTGTTAGGGGACCTGACTTTGCACCTGTTAGACCGAATCGCCTAGAAAGGGTCGTTACTGCTGGAGGCCCCGTCAGCGGTTGAGGACTTCTTTTAAGCTATCTGTTTCTTCGTGGTTCAGATCAAGTTTCACATCGTTCTTGCTATCAGAATAACTACACATACATTACTGCTGCATGTTGTGGGACGACGTCCCGCTGTTAGCAGCCTGAGGGCCATGACCTCACGAGGCCAAGGGAAGTCGCGAGTCCGAGGGCAGCCACTACCCAACAGATGGATCATATTAGCCACGTACGCAGACGCAATTAATCCACTCATTTCTTATCTTTGCGGGAGAGAGGTGAAGTGGAGATGACACAAGCTCGAGACTCAGTTGAAAAGCCCGACCAAAATGCATCTTGAGATAGCTCAAAAAAACGTCGAGCCCGCGACATCCCTACTGCGCCCCCTTCCCCGTCCTTCCCTCCTCCAGCTCTTTTTCTAAGTTGTGCACAACTTATCAGAATTTACTGGGGGTTCCGCATGAAATTGTACATTGCAGTGGTATTTTCGGTCTACCCTGCACAGTTTTGGGAGGATTTGACTGATTTTAAGTGTTGCCAATGGTGTAGTTAACATCTTCAACTATCAATCGACCCCCCTGTGTCCTACATTTGAAATCAATTTGTCTGATTTTTGTACCGAGTGTACAATTTCACGTGGAACCCCCTCACTTACCCCTGCAGTAGGGGCGACTCCTTTTTTCCACCATGCAGAGCTTTAAGTGCGGACACCATAATAGAGCGGAACAAGATTTTTGTATGTGTTCCACTGTAAAACAGTCCGTCCCTCTGATTCGCGGAAGAATCATGTGTCGGTGTTGCAGACTTCCCTAAAAAATGGAGAAGTATTCAGAAGTCAGTGGCATTAACTAAAATATACAAAACTGCACACTTGGAACTTCTGACTTGTCAGTTGCTAAGCGCTGCATCTTTTTCAGTGCCATTGAGTGCCATCGTGATAAGGCATGATAGCTGTCCAAGGTCAGCATAGAAGTGGAACTTCTCCAAACAGCTGCGTGTTTTGTTGAACTGACACTGAGATGTGAGTCCGGAGTTCCTGCAATAAATATTAGCCGGCAGTTCCGAACAACTTTATAGACGGATTTGTTAACCCTTCAATGTTAAACTGTAGTTCGACATTATCGTAAGAGAAACGTCATTTGGTACGCTGATTGCTTAGCAAGTTATTCTGCCCTTAAGAACTGTTCCCCTCCTCCACTGCGTAACAACTCCCATGGGAGTATAATGTAGTACACTGTAAATGGGGGCCAACCCAGCATGGCCTTGGCTGTTATCCCACTTCTTAGTCCAGGAAAATCCTGCAGACACAAGGTAATGCGACCATTTTGCAAGATTAGCAGCATTAGCGTCATTTGCAGCTCAGAGGGGATCTACTAACGTCCCCACAGATTCGGTGTTGTGATGCAACCAAAGCTCTCCTAAGCCCTGAGATGGCGATGCAGCAATGACCTTTTTGTTATCCCCGGTCGATGCTGTTCTTGTGCGTCTCGCAGGATCCCAGCACGCGGAGCCCACTTACCCACCCCATTTCGGTAGATTAGGCCATCTTGCTGGGGTGCAGCAAGAAGAAGACGACGTCCGAGAAAAGGCTCACTCGCTCATTCATCCGGGAAGGGGGGGGGGAGAAAAAACGTGACACAGGGAACAAATTGTGTTCGCATTTTCGGTTTTTCTTTTAACAAAAAGCGGCGAGCGTGTGATTGAGAAGAGGGTGTAGGCATCTAGGCATGAAAGTACCATCATCTCATCTCTGGCCTGGACGGTCGTGTCGGCCTTCTCCATCTGAGAGCAGCTTGAAAGTCCAATGCTGTGGGACAGCAGCTCTATTGCGAGGAGGGACAGACACAGAAAGTGCACTCAAGGTCCTTGCGCCAGACTGGACAAAGAAGGCACAGCAGATGGACTCTGAAGTCCACAAGACGACCGCGTTCTCGTACCCCCGTCGAGGACTCTGCCAGGACCAACGTGGCGAAGTGCGCCGCCTGCTTCCAAAAGATCTGCCCGTTGGAATAAGAAGGAAGGCGGAGTCAAAGAATGCTGTACTCGACGAGGATGTTCAACAACTGCCCCATGTCCTCCCCCAACCTCTCCACCTCCAACCCAACGTCATAGCGGTTAATTCCAAAAACCTCCACTCTGGTAAAAAGAAAAAAAAGCTGCTTAGCGGTTGCTCAGCACCCAGACCCCTTCTTTCCCTCTACCCCCCCCCCCTCCTGTTATGATCCAGATCCAACAGTAGCTCTTTTATGGGTAGTACTTTGGCATGCGCCGCTGGCTTCACTGTTGGCACGGGTCTCTAAGTAAAGCTGGCGGAATAAAGAAGCATCGGGTATTAAACCTTTCTTTTTTCACTTTTCGGATGAAGGCGAACAGAGTTCGCACGCAGCAAGTATTGATATTTAAGGAGGACATTGAAGAAAAAGCTGAGGCTTTATCTTTCTGCGACGCACCTTATATACCCACGGCAACTCTTGCTACAGGGGGAAAGTTTTGCAGGTGAAACGACATTTTCTACATACACGGAGTCCGCGGAAATGCTCTCTTTTGCACTGTCTTAGAATTCCTGACATCCTTTCTCTAGCTCTCTCTGCCCCCCTCCTTCCTGCCGTCCAAGTTTACGCTGAGTTAAGCCTTGAAAGGGTTCCAGACGACACAAAAGTGAGGGAAACAAAAGGGAGACGAAACGTGGGCTTCCACGTACGCGTTTTGCCAAGTTTTCATGCCAATATGATTCTATTCTCATTGCTCATTCCTCAAGACAATATTTTCGAGCATATATTGCAGTGCAGCATAAGTTGACGTGTGTAATAAGGGTGAAAGTATGTGTGGCACATCAGCTTGTTACGGGAGACACGAAAGTTTGGCCTACATTGTCATAGGACCTGTTTTTCTTTCTTTCTTTCCGCCAGGACTGCGTTCGTGCCTTGGATCAGGCCTGGCATCCGGAACACTTCACGTGCAGGAAGTGCGGAGCTCCTTTCGAGAAAGATCAGGTAACTTTCTCCCGTATGTATTGCTGCACTGCTCGTACAAAGCGTGCGCACTAAGACGAATAAATGTTGTTTCTCCCTGCCAAGTTTTCATGCCAATTTTCCCATAGGGCTTTCACGAGCGAAACGGCGAGCCCTACTGCAAGCCCTGCTACGTGGACCTGGTCTGCTCCAAGTGCGGCGGCTGCGGACTCCCGATCACGGACAGGGCCGTCAAGGCCATGGACAACGAGTGGCACGTCAACTGCTTCGTCTGCCAGGTAGAGGCTCCCCCCCCCTGTTGTCTGTGCGCTCACCTTTTCTTCTTTCTTTTCTTCAGACCTGCCAAAAATCTTTCGTCGGCGAGAACTCGTTCTTCTGCATCAAGGGCAAACCCTCGTGTAGAAGCTGCGTCGACGCTTGAAGAAGAGTAGCGAAAAAGTATTAGCCTTATTTTATTATTATTATCGTCGGTATCTCGGGACACACTCGAGTCATCGGCGATAGCGTCTTCCATCTTGTACTAACGCGTCTAATAAAACTTTCAGTAATACCAAATCGCAACAAGTTTCACATGTGGATCGTACATGCTGTAGTTGATACAGTAAATCAAGAAAGTATTTTCGCCAGGCTTGAAAAATGACGCACACCAACAACCTTGGGAATCTCATGCACGAGCAGAGTCGATATAACTTTTTTTTTGGTGTTGTTCGAACCAAGGAGAGGGGGAAAAAGAGAGAGCTTAAATAAAAAGATAAAGGGGAAGAGGAGTGCGCGAATTTCCCTCTGGGACAGAAGTATGAAGCGTGACTTGCGTTGGCATTGGCACGGTGACATTTAGAAAAATTGCCTCAGTGAAGACATTTCTGCTGGTCACTTCCTCAATCAATTCAGGCAGCGCTGGCGTCTAAACCACGCAGCAAAATCCATACGCACGAACCGGTGTCAACTCACTTTTCTTCTCGTTATTATCGTTATTGTTATTATATGTGGATAAGTGCACGACATTCGAGTCCGGACGTCTGTCATTGTTGTCTCAGTCCGGGTCAGGCTTCTGCGCCAGCGGCGCTTCGATCGGTTGCGTTATGGTAGCAGTGAAAGGTACGGAATCGTGTGCATGATTTAGGACGCATGTGTGTGTGTGTGCGTGTGTAGTTGGCGTGTGTGAGTGCGCGCGCAGCCTGATTGGCCCTGCTGCGCGCGCCCGCGCGCCAGTCGCCTTGTGCAGTGGGTGCACGTGCATGGTGGACTGAACGAAGAAGAAGAAGGAGGAGAAGGAGAAGAAGACTTCCCAGTCAGTCGCCGGCAGGAGGTGGCGGAGGTAAGAGTGAGAGTTTGGCGTGCTTGCGGGAGTAGGAGAAATCTCCTGACGCTGCTGACAATTGCTACATGTCATGACGCTCACCAGCAGACGAAGAGGCCGAGATGCGTCAAACAGTGCTTGGCCGTGAAAAGAAGAAAAAGAGTTGCAAGTGTAACGGTTGAGAACTTGGCAGGATGAAGGCCTCATGCCTAACTAAGGTCGTCATAGCTGTCGTGCTGACTGCATTCTCATCGAGGACAAGTGACGCAGGTAAGGGGGGGGGGGGAGGAGGTTGTACTCCATGACGTACACGTTTGTGGACCTACGTGCTGCTATGTACAGGGTGTCGACACCAAAGTTGACACCGTGCACCATGGATTTTCGGTCCATGTTGTGAGGAGGCTTTGGAAGCCTTCAAGTTGAAGCTGATCGGAACCACTCTGGATTCGAGCTCAGGTCACAGTTTGATACCCTTTCCAGTCGTTGCAGCTGCACAAGTGTCAAACTTGATGTGGTTAAACCCTGTATTTCGTTTTCCTAGGCCTCCTGGATTTTGACGAGTCGTCCCCTGACACGAGCTCGCACTACGTGTACGAGAGACAGCGCTATGACGGGTGGTTCAACAACATGGCCCACCCCCAGTGGGGGACCACAGGTGAGGCAATGCCAGTCAGAAGATAATGGTTTTCTCATCACACACGTTGTCTTCAGAGAGTCGATTGTCTCGCAAGACTCCTGCGTCCTACGCTGATGGCGTCTACATGATGGCCGGGCAGGACCGACCCAGTCCTCGCACACTCAGCCAAGTCTTCATGAAGGGATTGGACGGGTTGGGATCGAAGAGAAATAGGACAGCGCTGTTGGCATTCTTCGGACAGGTTGTGAAACAGAAAAGTCTCCAGGTTGTCTACTACCTGAACGTCACCTGCACAGGTCGTCACCGCTGAGATCCTGATGGCGAGCCAGACTGGATGTCCCTTGGAGCTGCACAACATCGACATTGACAAGTGCGACGAGATGTTTGACAAGAACTGCAACGGCAAGACGCGCATGCCCTTCTACAGGGCGAGGTACGACAGCAGGACCGGTCAGAGCCCCAACAGCCCCAGGGAGCAGGTCAGTATGGTCTTGTTGAGGATCGTTTACAGGTATGAAGTAGAGAGACAACGTGTCAATTGGTGCTCCAGCTCAATCGCATGACGAGCTGGATCGACGGCAGCTTCGTGTACAGCAGCCAGGAGGCGTGGGTGAGCACTATGCGCTCGTACAAGAACGGCAGTCTGAAGTGGATGCATCCCTCGTGGGGAAGCCCTCACAAGGGCATGCCCCCGTACAACGTGGACAGAGTGCCTCTCTTCAACAGCCCCAGCCCGCACGTCCTCAGGAGACTCAATCCCGAGAGAATGTTCGGTAAGACATGAACCAATCCATTCACTGGAGAATTGAGTCACGACGCGTTCTTTTGTGATTCACACTGTCCTCTTGTGCACCGTAAGTACCCATGTCAACCACCAAACGCCCACAAATCTAATGCATAGGTTTATAGAGAGGGGCACTAAATGAAATATATGTACTGTGCTTGTGTGTAATATTGGCAACAAAATGGGACAGTTCTTTGCTGAATACCTCAGAATGTGCTGTCGCATGTACAGTGCGTCTCAAATTGATATGCAAATACGTTAGTGAGGAATTTGTGGGCACCCACACTGAGTCGTGAGCTGTGACTTTCTGTGTCATTGACATGGGGCTAGAGTGTCTCAGAAATGCTGAGAATGAGTGCATAGGTGAACAATGACACATGTGCATATGAGCAAAAAACACAAATAGGAAGATGCAGGTGTCTCAATCTGACATGCAAGTCTTCAAAAACAGGTGTTTTTGCACAAGTTTGGTGCTAGGAAAATGCAGAATCTTGCAAAATTTCCAGATCGAGGAGGCGGTGCCCCACTCCCCCTCCGAAGGGGGCGCTGCCTCTTTCACCTCCAGACCCCCAAATAAGGGGGGCTTCGCCCTCCTCGCCCCACCCTCTTTTAGTTGTTCAATGAATGCACACAACAGTAATTTCATGAATATAAGTGAACAAATAACAGAAAATGCACGAGGAAACGAATGCAGAAATGCACGCCCAGTCTTTATGTGGCCACCTTTGTCTGTTGCCGATGTTTCTGGCGGGGTTTAAAACCTCCAATGGTTTCATCGCTGCAGCCTCAGCCTCAGTGGCCACCCTGAGGTGCGCACGACGCACCTCTTGTTGGTGTCTGGCTCCAAGTTCTTAACCGTTCGGTGGTCACGGCCCATTTGCTTCGCTGTGTCCAGTGCCTTGAGCGAGGAGATGGACGATGGCAGCACGCTCGTGGTGGGAGAGAAGTTTTTTTGCGGCCCATTGTATGTAGTAGATGTGTGCATGTGCAGGTACTGGGCAATGCTCTTTTTTTGGTTTAGTTAGTTCCATGTCTTGTACTCTCTTCTGGTCGACCAATGTGTACCCAAGGGGATTCAGGGGGAAAGTAGGAAACTTTTGCAAAATTGTACTTAAAGAAAGTACCAGGGCAATGTCCTGATCAGGGGCGGGTTGTGGGGGAAATGGGAGCTCCTTGTTTTGGGGGTCAAGGGAGCATCATCATAAAAGGACGTACTACATGATTAACATAATTCACCATTGATAAGGTCCTTGTCAAGTCCTAAATAAGCGATTTAGCTAGCCAGAACAAAGATTTTTCAAGACTCATGGTGCTTTTTCGTTGCTTTTTTGTTAGCAACACACCGAATACAGTGATAGGTTGGGTGTGACTGGTCTCGGGGTGTCCAATACGCGGGCTTCACTGTACCGTATTTCTTGAATTAGTAGTCCTCTCTCAAATACTGACCCCTCTGCAATAGTTATCCCCCTTCTTTTAACAGTAGCCCTTCTTGAATTGTATCCCTCCTGCCTGAAGCAAGTGGTTAAGTGTGTTCTCAAGCTAAAAAGGCCACGTTGTCACCTGTTTAAGAGTTCTTTTCCTGAAAGAATCAAGACCCAGACAAAGGTAACGAACATGGACTTGGAACATGGAAATATGTGCTTGAATAACAGCAATAATTTCCCTCTCCAAGATTACATTCTTCTAAAAGTAACTTTTCCCCCCTCACATAGAAACTTGCACTTGGAGAAAATTACTCTAGCAACAGCCCTTGGCGACCGTTCGAATAAATACGGCAGTTCAGTCTTTAACCCGGGCAACGCCGAGTACGGCCGGATATGTATGGCAAATTCTTCTCTAGTGTTGGGTGATCCTCGTACCAACCAGAATCCCGCATTCTTGACCTTGGGGATTCTCTTCTACCGCTGGCACAACGTCTTGGCCGAGAGGATCCAGAAGAAGCATCCCAACTGGAAGGACGAAAACATCTTCCAGGCGGCCAGAAGACTAAACATCGCAACTCTGCAGGTGAAGCCAACTTTCCAGTGCAATGAAGCTGGAATGAAAGGTTCTTGATTAAATAACTTCTGCATTCCAGAGCATCATCGCTTACGAGTACGTGCCAGCTTTCCTGGGCGAGGAATTGCCTAAATATTCCGGATACAAGCCAGATCTGCACCCTGGAATTTCCCACGTATTTCAGAGCGCGGCCTTTAGGTAGCAGTTTGTCGAAACTTTCTTATGAAAGTTGCTGAGCAGAGCTCAAGTATTGTATATCATCATTCATGCTTTCCAGGTACGGTCACACTTTGATCCCTCCGGGCTTCTATCGACGATCCGGAAAGTGCGAGTTTAGAAAAACTTTCGAGGGAAGTCCTGCCCTCAGACTGTGTTCCACTTGGTGGGACGCGCAGGTTAACGAGAAAATATTGTTATGTGTGAAGTTTGCTCTCGGTCTCAAAGCTGAAAACTCACTCCTAGGGCGTCCTCGCTGACTTGAATACTGAGAACGAGGCTGTGGAGGACATCCTCCGAGGCTTGGCCTCTCAGATCTCCGAGCGCGAGGATCCAGTCCTCTGCACCGACATCAGGAACAAGTTGTTCGGTCCAATGAGATTCTCGAGGAGGGACCTTGCAAGTCTGAACATCATGCGCGGCAGAGACAGCGGGCTACCGGATTACAACACGGTAAGCCCTGAGATGGGCCCTACTGCCCTGACCAACATTGCACTGGGCTCCCTCCCTTCTACCTGTACTGACAGGTGCGTCGCTGCTTCAATCTCCCCGTGCTATCCAACTTCTCGGAGATCAACCCGGAGTTGTTCACCCGCCGTCCCGAGCTGATCTCTGCCTTGCAGCGAGTGTACGGCGGTGGCATGGACAATGTGGACCTGTACATTGGCGGCATGTTGGAGTCCACCTTTGACCCAGGGCCTCTCTTCAGGGCCATCATAAAGGAGCAGTTCCAGAGAATCAGGGACGCCGACAGATTCTGGTTCGAGAACTCGGAGAATGGGTAAGTGGCTACGTAGAGAGCATAGAGTGTTAAGTTTGCTCGTATTGGAATTTTAAAAATTTCGAACAAAAAGATTGAAAGTGAAACTGACACCAATTACGTTGCCGAAGTCGACGCAGATGCAAACGTGGTGTCGAAACCAGCGCCAGCGACAACTAGCACTAATAGCACCAGTCGAATAGGCCTTCTCCCTTTGGTTCTTGACATTCTTTTCTCTTTGTTATGGCATTAAAGCCAAGTCATACGCGGCATAAAGCTGCTTATGACATCGTCAAAATTGGTCCCATTTTCGAACTCCCGAAGGCCGAAGAGGCTTTTGATACCGAGTACACCGCAGTTGCGCTCCTTTGTTCCCAAGAGATTAACGGTGCTACGGACTCAGTCCTATCCCAGACATCTGTACGAATAGAGGCTGTCTCATTTCTCCACACAGATGTACGTTGAGCACCACTAAAGTTGCAACGGAACAACTTTTCCATTGATCTGGCAACCCTGCAAATTTTCCTGGCTTGCTCAGACCCACACATTGCGGCGGCGTCCTCGTTCCACTACTTTCATTGTTTAACTTCATCCGTGTGACGGACGACAACAATGGAGAAGGCGAAATGCCAGAGGATCGTCGACGTCGCTCGTGCGAGCGCACCCGATTCGTGCGTTAACGGAGGCTGTCGGTGACGCTCGGTCCACGGACATTGGGCCGTCAAAACAAAGTCCTCGAACCGCGGGTCGATCCTCAACAGATCGGAGATCTTTTGGGAGCGACCTCAGTGAGGATGTCGAGGCAGAGCTTTAGCACGTCCACGCGCATGCTCTCAAAGGAGGCCAATGAGAGAGCGACAATGATCAAGAGGGCCACGACCGATCTCGGGTTGAAGTCCACTGAAGGCAACATCGTCAGTTGCTGACAGAGGCATCAAAGGCAGCCCAGGTTGAAGGCGGGGGGGGGACGTGTAGCAAAAGGCCTTGTTCGCATAGTAACGTCAGATCAGAGGGAAAGCCGTTACGTAGTCTTGAAAGATCTGATAATATTCTCCGGTTCATGGTTAAAACCCTTAGGCAAGCTTAGACTAGAGACTTCATATCCATCTATGAGGACTACACAACCAGTCTCGCTTATTTGCATCCAAGGCGAGCCATGAACGTCTTCGTCCAGCTCTCGTAGCCCCCGAGGCCAATAACTTTCAGAGAAATACAGTGTGTCAAGAAATTGATGTGGGCTTTGGAACTTTCTTGCGATGCAGTCAGGCAAGCACCTTCTGCCTACGTCGAGCAGGGCGTGTGATCAGGATCTGTCAGTGCTGTTCTCTCGACGTTTAGATGCTTCTATCAAGGATGAAAATAAGACCCTGCGGGGGAGCTTTTGGAATCTGACGTCAATTCCTTGACAAGCTGTAACCCAAAGTCACTAACAGAATCCGTAAGGACATGTCTGTATTTTGTTACTTCTTCTTCTGAGAGAGAATAGAATGCAACTGGAACTTTTCGATGATATAATCTAAAATACAGGATGGCCACTAACCATGCAGCACAACGAGAAAAACGGTTTAATTAGGCGTAAAGGCTGTAATCATCGACCTACGAATGGTGAAGTCCGCCAAGAACGGGGTCGATATATTCAGAAAACTACAAATTACCGCTCCGGATATGGCCAATACGGCCCATTTATTGGGCGGCCTCGTCAGCCCTCTGGCTGCCATTTCCAACAATAGGACATATCGGACTACAAAACGTAGCGAAGTCCGTACCGTCCTTGCGCCAATTGAGCCCGCTCTCTAATGGAAACTTTGAAAAAGTAACCGCTCCCTAATAGAAACCGCGGCCACAACTCAGTTGCGCAACGAGAAGACCAAATGCGCATTAACTGTAAAGTTGATGCAGAACGGTGAGCTCTTACTACACTAACCTAACCTTACGAGAGATCGAATGTGAGGGTAAATCGACCTTTCAAGGAAGAGGCAAGGAAATATTGAAGAATTGTGAAGATGAAAATCTGCCGACTTAATCTACTCTCCGATATAATCCGCATTAGCAGCCGGAAAATTAAAAAGTAACCGTCGTTACAATGCGCGCGAGTCCGGTACTTAATGCAGTAGCACTTGTCTTCGTCAGGGTGTCGGGTGCCCCCAAGGTGAGAAGACTCAGTGGCTAGAGTGTGTGCACTCTCCATACCAATGTGTGTTCCACATTCTGAGGCACCGCAGATTCCAATGCAGCTACTTTGAGACGACTTTCGTTTAAAGCGCTTTAGACTCAAAAGATTAAAAAAAAACTTAAAAGAGGAAGGAATAAAAGGGACTTCGAACTACAAACATTCGTTTGGGTATGGCCATTACAACCTCTGCTGATCGAGGGTCTTGACGACCCCAATGCGGGAGGATTGTGTAATGGCCTAAATCTGACGTAAAGCGCTGCTTTCCCTGATGGACATATGCACCTAATATTGTCGTTCTCTCTCCCCCACCCCCATTTACAGGGGGGGGGAACTACTCAACTACTTAACCCCTCAAAACAAGGTTTACTACATAGGCATTAGATAATGAATGAGTATTCTGGACCGTGCCCATTGTTTACAGAAGGGGAGCGGCGTCATACTAGTCCGGGGGCGGATAAAGGGAGGGATGGAACTAATACCATATCATGGTTGAACGCACAACTGTCTCATTTGCACACTAGAAAGCTCGTGTTAAACTAAGTCACTACTGTTTGTCGGATATGACGATTCACCACTTCTGACTCATAATTTACTCCACTCAAGGCTGGGCTTTGGGTCACACCGCAGAACTTTCGAGGAAAGTTTGACCAGACCTGAGTACGCACTGGCCACACAAAGGCCGCAAGAGTGAACGTGGCTTGGACGAGGACACATGCATGCACCTGCTGACCTCGCACAGCACGCTCAGACCCTCTCTGACAATGACTGCATCTGGCGATGCGAAGAGCAAAATAACGCGTGCTAATGGAACAGAAGCAACACACGCGGAAAGTACAGACTTTGCCGAGCAGTGAAAGTTTTCTCCGAGACAGTGTACAAGTTGACGCGCGTTTCCGCCTTTCCTGGGTTTTTATGCTCTGGCGCGAAAAAAAGTGGCGCTTTTTGATCCCTCTGCATTTTCAAGTTCTTTGCTCACGCAAATTTAGAAGATCTGCTCAGAATAATCAGTGCATTTTATTTAAGAAAGTTGATAAGTTTGAGCTGCATCCTCACATAACAAAGAAAGGGGTTGAAACTTCAGCCCCTGGAATATGTTTGTCTGATCATTGCCTTACCTTTAGAAAAGAAGAGAAGCTGACACTCATTGATAACTTACCGTGAGCCAGTAGAAATGTAGTAGCTAACATTAGAACGACTATATCAGATGACGATCTTCGTACCAAGCTGAACACAAACTTGCTGCCCCTCCAGATCCTCCTCTCTTTATGCACAATACCCACTCATTGCTCTACCCGTGCTTATTCTCTCAAACCTTGCACCATTGTAAAAGTTTAGCACAAAAAACCGTTCTCTGCCGGTGCACAGTGTTGCCAGGTGGCACAACAAGGGAGTTGTCTTGTGGCTTGAGCACAGGCGTCAAGGACAAGCACATGCATCTCATTCACCCTGGTGGGACCCTTCCCCTGCCAAGGGGGATAAATTGAGACAAACCTCCCCCGAGACCTCGTTCCTTAAGTATCAGCTTGGTATTGTTCATCTCTCATATAGTCGATACTCTGCGATACTCAATAACCCTTGTCACAAATTGACAGAGACCAAGATTCTTTTACACTATATTTTATTGATTTGGTTTACACGGGAAAGGTTGGTGATTTTGGTACCAATCTGTCTGGCACTGTCTGTCCTCAATGCCAACAAGCGGGTGAAAACGATATTCAAGGCTGTCGGTAGTCAGGTAGAGGCAGAGACGATCATGTCTGAAAGTATTGCAGATCAACTTCTAAGGTAGAATAGCTTCGCAGAGTATGTTTTCAGCGCATCACTCCTACTCAATCATGAAATATGTTCGCATCTGCTATTAAATATGAAGGCAGTGAATGTTGTTATTCACGTGTAGTCGCGAACACTTTTGAAAGCACTGGCGGGAGCGAAATTAGGATGTGCATCGTTGCTGTGTCTTTTTAGTGTAAGTGAAGGCTTTTAAAATCATGAAAAGCGTCGTCGGCAAAAAAATACTCACTCAAGGGGCTTTTAAGTGAGTTGGAAAGCGAGTGTTGTTTTAAAAGTAATTTTAAAATGTCACTACTGTCAACGTCATTTTGACTGTTGACTGGTTTGTTTTTCAGTAGCTGTCGAGAGCAAAGGTATTTTTTCTGAGAAACTCTCTAAATAGTCTGGTGGTGGACAAAAATTTGTTTTCCCTTGACGTCAATATCACCATCTCATACTCTGGAGCCGTTAACCATTTTCTAAAGGCAGCTAAAAATATGGACCTCCTCGTGGCACTACACATACTTGTACGGGGTCGTCACGGAGAATCCGGACAAAGTTTGAGGACTCACAGCATTCGAACAAGGGCTTGATAGGAACTTTTTCTTCATGTAAGAAGCTTTGTCGAGGCTGATCGAGGCAAACCGGTTGCGCACTGTCCCACCGGGACTCAGAACCTCCAGGCGGGCTTTTCTTTTTTAATCTTTCTTGCTGTGCCACTCTGTTTCTTATGGCAACCCTTCCAGCATTTGGGGAGAAAGACAAGTGCTGCGATGCATGAAAAATCGTCACTTATGAAAGTCTCTTTGTCATGTGTGAATTCAAGTTAAACGCGAGTCAAAAACACAATTGTATTCTGATTGAGTGTTCGAACAGCCTAAAAAATCACTTCTCAAAAATGTAACCACTCACTGTCGTTAGGGTTCGTCCCACCACGAGGCTTTGCAGCCTCAGTAGGCCTTTGCAGTCCTTCCAATCTTCACCTGGGCGTGTGGAAAAAATGCTTGAAGCTACAGACAGGCGCCAAAAACAAAAGTTGTGGCCAGGACCACAATGAAGAAACCAATTTCTGTCAAGCCAACCCTGTCGTGGGGCTTCGAGTCTTCCCAGTTTTGAGCGGATTTTTGGTGACCACCCCGTAGAAGGCTTCATGTACATCATGTGCAGCCAGAGATGGGATGAAAACGTTTTGAGCTCTATGTAGTGGATTGGCAGAACGTGTGGGCATCCGGTCGTGGCGAAATGCACCCTGGCACACCTGCGACAGGGCGAGTATGGCAAAACTGCTCAGTCCGGACGAAAACAGCACAAAATATGCTCAGAATGTGGGCGAAAAATGTGAAGAAGTCTTCCCTGGAGGCAGCAGCAGCCGTCGGTTCCAACTTGTATGCACAGTCTGATGTTGACGCATTTATTAAAAGTTTGCTTCTTCTTTCGTTCAGCCTGTTCACAGCTGCTGAGATCGAGCAACTCCGTCATCTCACCCTGTGGGACGTGATCGTGAACGCCACGTCCATCAACCCCGACGAGATCCAGCGCAACGTGTTCTTCTGGCTGTCGGCCGACCCCTGCCCTCAGCCCAAGCAGCTCAACGCCTCGGACATGCCCAGATGCGAGTTCCTCAGGGGTCATGACTCATTTCAGGTGAGGGAGCGAGGGAGGGAGTGAAGATGTGACTCTATTCATTAAGGACCTACACATACAGGTTGTAGTAAAATGTTGAACCCCTTCTCATTCGGGCAAAGCTCAATCCAACTCAGAAGTCAGTGAGGCGCGCAAAAGACTGCCCACCAACTTTGGCAACGCTGACTTTGAGAGACACAGGGCACATGTGAGAAGGTGGCACCAGACTCCGCTGTGCAACATGAGAACAGCACTTTGGCAACTCTGACTTTGAGAGATAGCACAGCTCATTGTGAGTGATCGACTTTGTTGCACCTTGTGCCACTCGGAAAAGAGGGGTTGAGACCGTTTGATGTTAAAGAGACCGCGTCTTGCACTAAGATAAAACGAATAAGAAAGTTTGCAAGAGCTTTCCTTCCAGGGCTCTGCCTTGTCAATTGAATCCCCTCAATCTTCAATCTCTTGAATTAACCTTGTCGCCGAGGCAAAAGTTTTCCCGGCAAGAAAATGAGAGGGAAGGAGATAAGAGTGAGGAGTCTTTCCAAAGAATCTGCTAGAATATTCTCCCTTACGTGGGTGCACCTACCGGGTGTCCCGAAAGTCTCCGGACGCTTCCTCGGGCCCCCTGAACCCAGAAACTTTCGCCAACACCAGCTACCGTATTTGTTCGATTTCAGCCCCAGGGGGGTTTATTAGGAGACTACTTGTCAAGGGATGGGGCTCTAATAGAAGGGGGAAGGGCTCTAAAAGAAGACTTAGGTGTCTAGGGGCGGAGCTCGAGCTCTATTTCTTGAAGACATCCTGCATACACTTTTTATTCCATCACAACTTCCATACCTCCCTCCTCCATTACTTCTGCAATTTCAATTCTGTCTCCAGATTCCTGCACCCAGCATTTTTCGATCTCCGGCTTCTGGACTTATCAGTGCAGTAGCTCCTGAACCAATGCACAAGGTTGTTCGCTGACCCATTCAAGGCAATGATGATGCCACAAACAAAGGGGAAAATCCAATCCAGTACATCTTTCAAGCAGGACCCTGATCCTACATGGGGCTCTAACAGAAGGGGGGGGCTTTATTAGAGGAAGACAAGGTGTCTAGAGGATGGGGCTCTAATAGAGGACCAGAGCTATAATGGAAGAAATACAGTATGCTATACAGCACCTGCGTGCCAGAGTTGCCAACAACGCCCGCTTTGGCAAAATTAAAACGTCCTCCTTTTGGGACGAGGAACCGAATTTCTCCAAGTCTAAATCTGTTTTGTTAAAGGTACTTAAAATCTGCGTTTTCACCTTCGCAAATCCCTCATGTCTGTTTAACAAACAAGGACAGATAACTTGAGTAACAAATTCAGTCTGTTTTTGTACTTTCACTTGACTCATTCTTCTGCAGCCAAAGTTGCCGAAAAGTTGCGGAAAGTTAAACTGCATAATAAGAACTTACTGAAGCTCATAAGCTGAAGTAAAGTATAAAGTCTGAAGTGATGTCGGCGTTGCACTTCTCTTTGTTTTTCTTACAATGGTTGGCAGAAAAAACGAAATCCGATTTGCAAAGAAACCCACGTTGTTTCGGGTTTGGTCGAACAACGAAACTCAAACAATTCGTTTTTTCGTTTACTCGAAAGCGCTGCTGCATGTACATCTGTATATATAAAGCGCTTAAGTACGTGTGTCTGTCCGCGACTGATTTCCAGCTGTTCTCTGTCCGCGGCCGATTTCTCCTGCTTTACCAATCCTTGTGCGGCCGATTTCCGCCTTTGCGACCGTTGTGCGGCTGATTTCTACCTTGTGTATCGCTGATTTTTTTTGCGGCTGACTTCTGGCTTTTGTGCAGTGCTGTGCATTAGGTTTGGTTCGTCTGTGTGTGTGTCTGTCGGAAGCAGATTTCCAGCTTTGGCGCGACAGACATACCCACCCACACCCACACACGCATACTCACACAACCACACACATGCACATCACTTGGTATTTTTCCTACCCCAAATAGTGGGGAGCGCGTGAGCGCTGGTGTATATACGTATACGCAGTAATCAAAACTAGGTATAAATTTTTAAAGAGCCCATTTTAGGGCTTTCTGTGACAGAACAACATTTGCTCAGAGGACATTGAATGGGGACATATGGTTTTTTATGCAATATTTGTCAATGCAATGTTGTCAATGCCTCTAATGCTCCATGTATGCGATGGCCATAAGCAGCTGACGATTTGTCCAGCCTTTTAGAAGCACTTGCACACCAAATGTCATCCCGTGGCCGGAAAGTTTCGTAATCCACAACCAGAGCCGTTCCAATGTTCCATTGATCGTAAATAAGCGTTGCTTGTGCATCTCCCCAAATGGGGATCTTTCTTTGGTGATCCAGACTCTTCGCTGTGGGCGAAAAGATTAGATCGTATTGTCTGACCCTAATGGACGCGGAGAATGTATGTGGCAGGAGGATCCGTTTCTGGCCACTTACTAAAATGTCTCGAAGCAGCATTTCCTCGAAACTGCATTTCCTCGAAACTGCATTTCCTCGAAACTGCATTTCCTCGAAACTGCATTTCCTCGAAACTGCATTTCCTCGAAACTGCATTTTCCCGAAATTGAGGCGGCGAAATTTTTGTTTCTTACTTTTTGGTCACTCTGAACAAAAAGTAGGCCTCAAGTAATATACTGTACCGTGACGCAGGGCAGCGAGACAGCGTACATCTACGGCATCACATACTTGGCGTTCTTCCCCGTATTCTGCGTGTGCGCCGGGTACGGCGTCATCAAGTTGCACAGCGGCCACCGCCGGAGGGCCAGGAATGGCCTGCTCGTCAAGAGCACCAGCACTAGTTGCTTCAACGGCAGCAGCAATGACGGCAGCAACGACAACGAGCACGACGAGAATAACAACAGCGGCAGCACCAGCATCGTGGACGCCTCCGCCAGGGAGTGGATGGCGCCGGAGAAGACGAGACCGGTCCTCGTCAACTTCGGCCCGGCGAGAGAAATCACTCTTAAGAACAGGTAGGAGTAATTTCAATGCTCACCTGCTACGTACGCACATAGAAGCGTGGTGCACGGTCTTGACGTTATTGCAAGTCTTGAAGGAACTCGCTGAATATTAATTCAACTGTATGATTGTGCACCTCCCGTCAGTTCATTAAGAAAGTCTGTTGGGTGGAGACTGCGCTTGGCGCTGTCTGCCAGTCAGATTGGGACTCTACCTTAGATTATAAGGCTCAGTGTTATAAATAGCGCTACTACTGTCTTAATCAGATCGTTTCTCCTTCGAAAATTAAGCAAAAAGTACTAAGAAATCGGTTGGAGATATGCCTACTCTGCTACATGCTGCCTATCGCACGTACGAGGCCTTTCAGGCCTCTCAGGCCCATTGCTGGCCATAGAAAGTAAGCCTTGACGTCTCAAACAGACGAATTCGTATAGACGAAGTGCATAGATGTGCGGCAACGGCCAAACGAATGAGGCTCCCCAGCCACTTTCAGCAGAAGCTTTCCAACTTTCCTTCTGCTCTCTGACGTCTTTTCAAGGTGTACAAGAGCCAGATGACGAACACCGTGAATGGTTTTTGTCTTGCTCTCTAAGGCCGCTCCATCATTTGGGCTATTCCTGTCATTATCATCACTAATAGGAGCGTCTTCTCTCCACCAACGTTCGAAAGACGGAGTAGCTACATCATGTGTAATATACAGACGTGTGCAGTAGGCGCTGCTTATAGGTTGGGATGAGCCGAAATTGTGACTATATCCGGTTATATTTATCAGGCTAGTTCGAAATAGTCAATTTTAGTTCTTTGGAGTGGAAAATTGGCGTTAGACACTGTTAGAGCTCGTAGAAGTCTCGGGTTTTTTTGGGCAAAAATATGTTTAACTATGGGCACTTTTCACTCAAAGTTGTGCAGTGCACACTTTTTTTTCAGCCATAACTTTAGACGCGATTGAGCTACAGAAGTGGTTCATCGCTCAAGGGAAAGCTAAGAAGCTCCTCCGAAACCGAACCAATGTGCACTTTTGCTCTAGGACGAATCATTAGTTATCAAAAAAGTCAAACTTTTATGCAGTAGACTCTGCTACAGTACATAACTTTGATCCCATATTGTGGGAGGATGAGTGGTTCCGGAGCAAAAGTGCATATTAGTTCAGTTTTACAGGAGATTCTTAGCTTTCCATAAAGGAGTGAACCAGTTCTGCTGCTCAATCCAGCAGTGGAAGGTTATGGCTGAAAAAGAAGTGTGTGCTACACTTACTACGGTACATACAGCATGTCATGAAACTTTAAATCAAGACTGGAGATTGTAAATGGTCCCTAAAAAGAACTGTCTCGCGAAAAAAGTCGAAAACGTTCAGGAGGATTGAGAATGTTCAAACCATTTGACTGCTTCTTCTCTATTTGACACTAGGTAACAAACCTAAGATGCAACTTGCACACATTGCCTAATGAAGTTTTTGCAAAAATACCCACAGGATGCGACAGGGACTTTTCACCCAATCCATGCCACTGCTCACTAGGCTATGAATGCGTTGCAGCATAACAAAGTGGCGTTGCAGCTGGACCACAAAAGTGCAATCCTTAACAGAGCACCTGGGGGTGGCTGCAGCTGCATGGCATGCAAGTGTTCCAGGGATACACCGATAATATCGACTTTACCCTTCTTCAGAAAATGCGAGGTGCTTCGAACCGTCAAACTGGGAGAGGTGGAACGCCTGTCTGTGCAAGTGACGAGGGACTTCGGAAAGGATAAGTAAGTGGAGACGATGTGGGCAGTCTTGTACGTGAACCTCTTGTGCAGGCTGTGTGAACCTCACAACCATGACCACGAGGACAGGGTCTCGGACGTTCAATGATCGCATCTACAGGATGTCCTTAAAGTTTGAATTACCCTAGTTATTCCGTAGCCGTCAGCCCAATTGATAACACTGCTCTGCATTATGCTGTATAGTTTGTTTGCGTGGGGTCTGGCATAAGTTCGAAAACAGTCTCATTGGACCCATAATGGGACTATTTTTCTCACTGAAATTCGCTCCAAGTTGGTGCGTTTACACTGCAGCTTACAGTGTCCACAGACAACTCTTCAATCCTGAGGAACCGAAAGTTGGCAAACTTGACCATGAGGCACGGGATGAAGTTCCCCAAGGTGTCGTCCTTGCCCTGTTTCACATCGGTCTTCCTAACACTGTTCGTGCCAAGCAGAGAGGCACTCAAAATTAATAATGATTGTTACCATCCCAATTCTGTTCAAGTGCGTCCATTACATCGGTCGCTTGATGTGAATGCATTATTAATGTCTCCATACGTATGCAAGACCCAATAATGAGTGAAGGCAAAAATGTGCATATAGAGAGGACTGATTATGCTCATGGATCTGCACGAAAATGCACACTCAGGATTGATGTTATGCGGCGAGAGTTGCAATCAACACTTGCGTCACTCTCAACAGACCTCAGCGGATTCTGTCCTATTCATCCACTGGGGAGGAAGTCTTACTCAGCCTCGTAAACTGTGGTCAAGTCCGACAAGAAAAATTTAAAGATCGACTCAAAATTGATTCTCAGTCAGACCCCCATTTTTTTCTGGCTGGCCCACATCTCTAGTCGGAACGAGCCCATTTTTGACATTATACGGGCTCGTATACGCGACTGACCAATGGTGACGTGCAGAAAGCTGTGACAAAATGTGGCACTAGGCAGAAGTGCCAACTCTTCGTGAATTTCGGCCAAATATGCAAACTTGCATAAAATATGCTGTAAAAGTGAAATTATGCAATTTTTTGTGCAATTAGACCATCGAGCCAAAACGTGTTCTTTTGCCCTTCTGTATTCACAACGCAACATACGTCCATTGAAGGCCCATGATTCTGATCAAGATCCCTCGGAGCCATGACATGGTCCTTGAGTTCGAGTCTGACGGCGGCCGAAAGCGGTTTCTCCAGCGTCTGGAGTCCTTTTTCTCCTCCCCCAACGAGAGGTTGCACGTGGACACGTTGCCAGTGTTCAGGGCGACCATGCTGGCGGAGGCTGAGACCAAGGAGAGAAGGCAGAGGAGGCTAGAGCGGTTCTTCAGGGAAGCCTATTCTCTCACATTTGGCCTTAGGTGAGTGAGCCCTTGATCTTGGAAGTGACGACTGTGTCAGTGGAAGATGTGGCGTTCCGCAGACCCGGGGAGAAAAGGCGCAGGGAGGACGCCACGGAGGACGTCCTGTCGGTCATGCGCACAGCACTCACCAAGAGCGAGTTCGCCTCGGCGTTGGGCATGAGGGAGAACGACGTGTTCGTGAAGAAGATGTTCCGGATCGTTGACAAAGACAGAGACGGGAGGATCTCTTTCCAGGTGCGTTTGAAGTAGAACTTTGTCATGCTTTCCAAGATGTAGGTGTGATCTTACATGCATGTTTTAAACAGCTGTCACTCTTCTGTCGGATGCTCAAAGCCTTGCTTTTGATTGCAACCCTCTTCTTGCAATGCATTTTCTTGCTCTTTTCACAACATTTTGGTATGCAATGGCCTCCCCCGCAGATTTGAGTTTTTCCAAAGTTGCCGCTCTCCTTGTGATCGATCTTGCTCATGATGTCACCCCGAAGCCAAAAGTCAAGTGGGCATGAATCTGTGGAATGCCCGGCCCAGTGGGCCTCCAATCCTCTGCTGAAGCTGCAGTGTCCAAAGTCAAGAACTCCAATACAACCTTTGAACAACAAACAGAAGTTCCGTCTGGTTGAAAATAGGACGCATTACGTAAACCTTGGTGAAAGCTGAGTTTTTCTGGCTGCAAACAGAGGGCATTGCGAAAAAGAGTGACAGCTTGAGCATGCGATAGAAGAGTCAGAACTGCATAAAATATGCAGGGTTAGAGTATCTCTGGCGCATTTGGCACAGTGGCATCGTACCGACACTTTGCTCCTGCAGCTTGAGGAAGGCACGAGGGCAGCAACGAGGGCAGCAACAAGGGCTGAACTGGCCTCACAGTGTTCGTGCACGGCTGTCTTGTCAAATGTACGTGTCGTATATAAAGTCAGACTGCTCATTTTGACCGCGAAAAATTAGCATATATTTTGGGCTACGGCAAAAAAACAAAATTTTGGAATTAATGAGTATCTTATGGGTTTGTTACCTGATGCCAGATGGTGAAGATGGAGTCAAGCGGTTTTCAAATCTCTCTGGGCTTTTAATCCAGTTCTAATGTATGTGTTGAGTATATAAAGACGTGTTCTGATTTGGGAGACACTCTGTTCTCTTTTGACTTTCAGTGCAGCAGTCTGAAAAGTAACTGAGTAAAAAGTAACCGCAATGCTTTCCACTCCATCACTTCAGTAGCTCAATCCAGTCAAAAGTTATGGCTGAAAAAAGAAATGTGTAGTACACTTACTACATGCATACGTTGTAAAACTTCAAGTGGAGGTAAAGGGGACCACAAAATAATGGTTTCAGCGAGATCTAAATATTTTGGCCACAGGCCAAACGAATCATTTCTCCAAAAGTACATTATCGAACTAGTCTAATATATGTTATGAATTATAACTTTTTATTCCGAGTAGTCCTTAGCGAGTGATTCTTGAAACCTGGAACTGCCTGAAGTCATCAATTTGTCAAGTTGGCGACGGAGAAACATCATCCTGCCAGTGCATGTAGCACGCTTGAGTAGGGCTGGAGCCGAGCCCGACGAGCTCCTCTCGAGCCCGATAAGCCCGACTCGTTAGAATGCCGTTCCATCTCTGCAGGCCTACGAGTGATCCCGCTTTTGGCCATCCAGCTCCAGTCACAACCGCAGTTTTCTTGCTGTTACTTCCTTCCCAGAGACACCAACTTTTTATTTGGCAAAAATGTTGGTGTCAACCCCACAGAGCAAATACACCGTCGAAAAGTTGGCGAGCGCAACAGCCCCGAGCTGGTTCGTCTGGCTGACAACATTCTATGCCTCACGTACTCGCACAAGTGCGCCTTTTTTGCACACCCACACAGCATTGGCGACACTGGAATCCTCTTCCATAAGGCTGGAATGCACATCTCTCTATCCATGAGAGGGACATCAGGTGCGGCAACAACAGCTGAGACGGCCAGGTCGGCATTGCCATGGCTCGGCGTAGGTTTGCTGGGTGCTGCAGCCCTTCTTGCTGCTGTCATCACTCTTGAGATGAAGCTTCCATCAGTCTTAAGTAGGATTTCTGCGATCTGTGCCAAGTCAGCCAATCTCCTCCCCCTCACCAGCTAACCCCAGCCCATCAACTTTTTACATTTACTCTATGGTCAGTGCTAACCCAGAATATGTTATTACGCCGACCAGCAGCTCATCGCTATTCGAGATTCCATTGTACTCAATTTTTTTTTCCTTTCACCTAAAAAAGTCCACTTACCGTCCGTGTGCGCACAAGGTAAGGCTTGGATACCGAAGGGCCATGTTTTTTCTTTCATATTCTCCGGGGAGGGTGAGCCCGAGCCCGATTTCTGCTACCCGAGCTCAGCTCGGGTTCTTAATCACTTGCACTAAAAACATTCGAGCGCATCCGATGAGCCAAAAAATCGAGACAACAGCGTTAAATCGACTGACGCTTGCATTGAGATGAGGTGCATTCAGTTAAAAGGGAATGTCGTCATGAGGAAGTGGGAAATAGCAGTTCAAGCTGCAAAAGGGAGCTGGAGCCAGAGCTCGAGCAGACCCATTCTGTACTCCACCTCTATGCCAGTGCCAGTGACTGGTCGAGCTTCCCATACGGGCAGTGTCGGATTTCTTGGCTCGGGCCGACCCGTGCTCTTCGGCGCTGAGTCCGGGCGGGCCGGACCGGGCCAGAGGTCTGGTCAGGTATTGCCCAGATCCATCTGAGTTCATATCAGGGCAGCCGAGTTCGGGATTTGCTCTACAACGCATCGTGAGATCTGGAAGAAATATTTTTGTGGAAAGAAATATTATCTGGAAGAAAATTATACAAATTGTCCGTTCCCGGCCTCGTCGTAGGCCCACATCTCATACACAAGAGAGCGATCAAACCAGCGTCATCGGTGAACCCCGTAGTAAATTGAACCCTCTTTCTGCTTGAAAGAGGTCTCCAATCAAGAAAGTTGTAAGTCATCCCCCGATACGTGGCTGAGGCTCATTCGCAGTGACGAGGTTGTTCGAGGCCAAAACCAAGGTCACAAAAATAGACGCTTTCCCTCTTCGTTCAGGGCCGTCGAGGCAGGGTGCACAGGCAGTCAGCCAGGCAGCCAGGCAGCCAGTCAGCCAGGCAGCCAGGCAGCCAGGCAGCCAGGCCCTAGACACAATGTCTCTAGTCGGGCTGATTGAGTTTCACAAAAAAGGCGATAATCATTAACGTGACTTTTCCTGTTTACGTGCCTGTCTTATTTTCTGTGAGTGGGCCGTACAGCATCACTATACCACTCTAGTGGTGCGGACGGTAAAGTTATCTATAGCCCAGCGTCAGTGCAATGGAGCGGGCCGTATATTTTTATGGCCCGTGACAGAGCTGGGTGGTAACATTGAGGGTCAGCTGGCTCAGTGGTTAGAAGGCGTGCACTTTATACACATAGGTACAGCCACTTGCACTTTTTCTTCTTTTTCTGAGTTCTTCTCAGGGTTTTTTTTTCTAAAATAAACCTAAATAACTCTTAAAAACGGAAAAAGTAACATTGAATCACAAACGTCCATCAGAGCAAGGCCTATTCAGCCTCTTTTGCATTTTAAAGCTCTCGGGCCTTGACAACGCTCGTACTTAATTTATACATATTAGGCAAGTTCAAAAATGTCAATTCAGTTTTTTCAGTGTGGAAAATTGACATTAGACACTGCTACAACTGCTACAAGTCTTAGTTATTGGAAAAAAAGATTGTTTTCCTATGTCCACTTTTTACTCAAAAGTTCATAAGATACTGTAGGTAGTAAGTAGTGACACTTCTTTTTTAAGCCAAAACTTTTGACTGGATTGAGCTGCAGAAGTGGTTCATCCCTTTATGGAAATCTAGGAAGCTCCTCTAAAACTGATATGCTCTTCGAAGTTTTGTACGGCATCAGAGTTTACTGCGTAAAAGTTTGACTTTTTTGTGACTAACAAATGAGCTGTTTGAGAGCAAAAGTACAGTCATGGCCGTAAGTAATTGCTTTAAGCATGACATCATCTCATATGCTGCACTGAAGCATGTTGGAGTGAAAATTTGATGCGGAACGTGTAGATTTGATACTGGAACACAATGTTGAGTAAAGAGGTTCAATGTCGGGGCCGCCCATTTTGGTGCTAAAATGTTCAAAAGGAAGCCACCTGGAGAGGGAGCCATGCCAAACAGAGGAGAAATTTGGCTTTTTTAGGGGGTAATTGCAGATGAAATTGGCTGAAATTTTCGTGGTGGAGTCCTGCCAACCAGGCACATCATTTCCAGGGGAATTCACTCCTCAGGCCCTCCGGCGCCATGAGCAAGCACTCAAAAACCCCATTCCCGGGTTGAGAGGTTGCTACATTCTGTGAAGCTGCAAAAAGAGAGCGACAGGGGGACACTTTGACATGTAAACAAAACTCATCGACGACACTCAGGAAATATGGAGGCTGTCCAGATCGTCATCAGCAGTATCGACGAGAAGGCAGTGCGGAGCTTTGCGGACCTGATCAGACTCAGCAGTAGCGGCTGATTTTCGCGGCTGATTTCCAGCTTCACCAGTTTACAGACACAACTAACACACGTACAGAGGACCCTCGCGCTCTACATATTAGACCAGCACTTTCACTGGTTGGATAGAACAAAATATAAAGTGCAATATTTGTGTGTGTGGTTAGGTTAGGTAAAGTTAGATTAGCTTTATCTGCACGTCTGTGTGTGTGGGTGCGTGTGGATGCGTGTGGGTGCGTGTGAGTGTGTGTGTCTGTCTTCCGATTTCCGGCGGAGAGACAGACACCCACACCCATATATATCCCCACCACACACACACACACACACATGCACAGCGCTCTATATTTTTTCATAACCAACAAAATGGGGAGCGGGTAAGCGCTAGTAGGTACGTACATATAAAATAGAAATACCCTCCTAAAGGATAAGCGGAAGAACAGCTGTTTTGGGTGAAATGATAGGAAAATCCGTCTGTAGATTGTGCTTTCTGCAGATTCTAGACAACTCCAGCATAGTGCAACAGGGCTCTTCCCAGTCCTATGCCTGGAGTAAGAACTCGAGGCCCCAGCAAGCATCATTGCCTAGACTATAAACTGTTTGAGTGCAGAGTGGATTCAAAAGTCGGACTCGTGATGTGGTCTGACGAGTCGGACTCAGCCCGCACCCATCCTTAGTCGAACTATCCTGTCCTCATCTCTTGATCGTCACAGTGCGGAACTTTTCTGAAATGAGGTGGTCGCCCCGGCAAAGTTTAGCTGTCTATCCTTTCCTGTGTCAAATGAATGGATACTACATTACAGTAAAGCTCTGATTTTGCCGGGTCAGTCAGCAGTTGGGAGAGTCTTGACTGCCTCTCGTGGACTGAATGAAACTGCACTCCGGGATGGGGCCGACGGTGTCGTCGTTCTGCGGGAACTCCTTCTGGTGCTTGAACAATGTTGGCTTCAATGTTCACTTAACGGAGTCCAGGTTGGCGGACTTGTCAATGATCGCTGCTTTGTCTGGCAACGAGAGACTTTTTCTGCTTTGACCCCTGGCCATTACTAATGCTGGTGCTGAAAAACACGCCTGGCCCAGTTGTGAACAACAATTGCTATTTGTGCGCTGCTTTTTGATAGTTAAGATCCCTTTTTTGTATCCAAATCTTGACTGAATTGGTGGTGACAAAAATTTGTAGATGGACAAAAAGTGGGTGACAGCAGCGACTTTTTTAAGATTGACCCGAAACTGACAAAGAAATTGACCAAAAAACTTCTTAGTTTTGTATTGGAGCCATAGTAAGAAATGCAGGACCTGAGAATGATACGATACTAGAAAAATTTGCCTGAAGGAGAAAGAAAATGGAGTGTGAGCCCGAAAGTACCATCGTGGTTGTCCAAGAAAAGTGGACTCCATGGGTTTGTCACATATGACCTACCTGTTTGGGGTGGTCAGGTGTAGTGTAGACAATGCAGTGCATCCATGCATGCAGCATCTTATGCGCTGGCAGTGCTATGGCCGCTGATATATATAAAGGCAGAGTGAGTAGGTATTTCTGCTCTACAGCATGAGTGATTTGGAGATGCAAATCTGTAAACGTTAAGATCTCGGAAAGTACAACGAGTTGTGCATTCATCTTAAGTTTGATGAAGGATCAATGGGGCACAAGCTGATGACCTAGCCTGCCTATTCAAACTTTGATTGCCTCTATTTGCACAAAATCGTGTTTTGCATGATTCGCAACAAATGAAAGGTGAGCATCAAAAGTTTTGCCGCATGTTGCAAGAATTGGTTGATACCATGACCACTTATGAAACTTACCACGGGGTGAAGTTGACTTAGAAGGTGCATCCTTATCGTGTTCTCTGATGGAATGATCAAGTCTGGTAATGAAATTAAATAGACAGGTACGTAGTCATCAGCTCGTGGCCCATTAAGGCCCTCCTTCATCAAATTTAAAATGAATGCACAAGTCCTGGCACTTGCGTCGAAACTCATTGGCATGTCAAAATGGCACATGCTGCATATACGCCGATGTATTTTTGCAGGAATTTCTTGACACGGTGGTGCTGTTCTCCACGACTGGGCGCTCGGATGACAAACTCCGCATTGTGTTCGACATGTGCGACTCTGACGAAGACGGAGTCATCCAGAAGGGCGAGCTCACCGAGATGCTTGCCTCGCTCGTCGAGATGGCCAAGACCAACCACGTTCGACAGGAGGACGTGGAGGCACTCATAGAAAGCATGTTCAAGGAGGCCGGATTCCAGAATAAAGAGGTATGCCTACGTCCATACCCTACATACAGCATAGAATATAATGATTTCCAGTTTTGTATTTGGGGTCAGAAACCGATAGACGCCACAGGGTGTGTGAGCAAAGAGGCATCTCCAATGCTTAAGTTGCACCTTCGTATGTAGTGAAAATGCCCAACAATGAAGACCACCAGGTACCAACTGCCATGTCTCTACCAACTGCCAAACAGACAAAGACCATAATGGCAAACACTCCTTTATTGTGATGAAGCTTTGTCTGTCAGACCCCTCGTGCACCTTCATCTTGTATGCTTCAGTCATCATGATCCCTTCAGAATCCTCATATCAGAGGTGTGCAAGCAAAGAAAAATACCTCCTTTACAGACCATTTGGCTCATCTCTCTATCTTCCGGGAAGCAGAAGTTGTTGGACTCACATGATGCCAATATGTAGTTCCGCTCTCGGGGTTAGGGAGGTCAC
>JAAUXU010148841.1_pt1 | contig 31749 bp, 36 predicted proteins | sample 7278151 | NCBI WGS metagenome assembly JAAUXU01 (sample SAMN14350113, study PRJNA611818) | marine sediment metagenome | isolation source: surface marine sediment (1.8m) | place: French Polynesia: Moorea | collected 2018-08 | reverse complement strand
GTTTTCCCCGTCAAAAAGTCACTTTTCAGTCCTGTTTGGCATGGCCCCCCTCCTCCAGGTGGCCTCCTTTTGAGCATTCTAGCACCAAAATGGACAGCCTCGACATTGACCCTGTGTACTCAACGTTGTGTCCCAGCATCACATCTACGTGTTCCACATCAGAATGCCACCTCAACATGCTTCAGTACAGTGTTTCAGGTCTCGCCATGCTTGACGCATTTACTTAAGGCAAGGACTGTACTTAAGCTACCGGTACATGGGAGGGCCACTGTACCTGATACTGCCCAAGTGCTGCCACTCTGTTAGTTACTGTCACGGTTAATATTATTATTACTCGTTGCCATTTTAATCGTTAGCATTCAGGTTAATTTTATTATGAACCTTGAGAGTAACCTGCACCTCTCCCCCCCCCCCCCCAAAGAAAATGCACAAATACGCACTTACGTATGTAATGTACACAGTGTACAGTTCACTGTAACGGTAAATTTTGCAAAGATTGCGGTACTAAATTCATAGATGTGTACTACCTACATACATTTTTGCTGAACTTCATCAAGCATGATTTGCTAACAAAAAGCAATGTGCATTGATCCAATGAATAAAGTGTTTAGTTAAGCAGCTATTTCGAATCCAAATGAAGCCAACGACAGCAGATTTCCGCATACGAAGACCAAAACTGCCGCGAAAATGTGCTCCATTTGGAATGCTGATGGCTGCAGCGTCTCCAGCGAGTCGTAGGAGTACCAGGGGGGCACAAACAGGTTGACGATCTTTTGGACCACTCCAGCTTCGACAAGCCGTGCCACGACATCACTGGCTTCCTCTCGGTACCAAGCATGCTTTGGCACCACCATTCCTGCTAGGAAGTTGAACAGGGGCCTCTTGCCCAATCGATAAGGGCGGATCACGCCATGACTTCTGGCCTGCTCGTACAAGGCCGACATCATCTGGGTCTTCCCCTTCATGGTCACGTGTCCCTCATTGATTATGTTCTCCTGCAGTTCGTCCGGCATTTTACCCTTGACGTGGTAGAAGAAGTTGTTGTTTTTCAGCACTATCTGCTCCAACTGACGTTTTGCTGGATTGGGAGAGGTGACCAGTAACATGTTGAATATGGAGCCGTATGGAAGGTGAAACTGTCGATCTTGTGCAATGACATCCTCCGGGGTGTCGATCGGCTTCTCGTAGTCGGTGACCATGAGATATGCTCGGAGGTTGCACTGGTACGAGGCTGTGACGAGGAACACGTAGACGATCCAGAAGAGGAATGTCAGCTGGCCGGAGACGTACGTCTTGCGGTAGATCCGCGTCTGCACCTCTGCGAAAAAGAATATCGTCATCAGTGCTGTGCTGGACGAAGGATGGTTGAACAACCTTCATGAGCAAGCTAGGCATTCCTCTCCAATGACTCTTCACGTCTAGATAGCACTGGAGCCGCCCTTTAACAAGTGTACTGAATGTTGTGCGTACGATAGACGATGCTGTGTCCATTATTTTGTTTCCTACTCACCCTCACTCTACAGGTACCTCATCTGGGCTCACTCCTTCAATTACTTCTCGTACTGTCAAAAAAGGGTTCTAGAAGTACACTAAGCTCGACTTCAGCATCAGTGGGGGCTTTACTGTGCTACTGCACTAGTGTTCTCTGCGAGTCATCTGCATTGTTCTGAATGCTATCAAGATCCTCCCCCAAGAAAAAACAGTAAAAATTGCAAAAAAAACCCTGACAGAAATGATAAAACTTATTTGGTGTCAGGAGGATATGACATTTTTTAAGTTCATGATGAAATAAAGTACTACTTTACTACTTTTCACTTTATGTCTTTGCCATCCAGATCTGACTCATTTCAGGCTCATTTCCTTTTAATACAGTAATGCCTTATAAGGAGCTGAGACCCCCTGAAAGTAGGAGCAAGAGCAAGTGATCAGACTTAGTGCTTCTGTAAGGTTTGTGTAATATAGTAAGGTTAGATTGATGATCAAGATGTTGAGAAAGTAACAGGCAGTCCCTGAGCACCTCCTGTAGACTTTCAGGGGCAGGTGAGGCATTAAAGCCTTAAACCCACTGCTTGAGTGAAGGAAGAACTTAATGCTAAGTAGGGTAGTTAAACAAGGTTAGTTATTAGTCTGGACCAGACTCATTACCCAAATCAGAGCAGTCCAAGGTGAAACTCAAGAGGAAGCTTGAATTTGCCTGATGGAAAGAAACTCACTGAGGACATTTTCCTTTCGAGTGACAAATATCTCTCTTGTCTGTAGAGGAATATTTAAATTGTCCTCTGCTTGGAGTTTTGCGGAACATGAACGCTTACTCTCTCCAAGGTGGCTTCCATAGACAGCAAGGACGTCGGCGACCACATCCTCGTGTTTTAACTTCTTAAGGCTTCTTCCACTTCTTGTCCTGAGTAGACTCAACGAGGGCACAAAGGCCATGACCAAGATGAGTGTGCCGAGCACGCAGATCCACACAGTCAGGTTGAAGGGCTTGAGTATGTTCAGATACCTGACAAATGTGGAACTATGAACATCCGTGACCAAAACTGCGCTCCAAGTCTACCTAGGCAGTGGTGCTGGCCTGGCAGCGACGAGTATGGCGTCGATCTGATAGGCATGGATGAAGTCGACCACTTTTGTACGGTCATACGTCATGATGATGTGACCCACACCAAACTGAGAGGTCCCTCTTGCCACCTGGAAAGCTTGAAAGCGCTACCAGGCATGTTGGATGCAGCTTGGCTAGGGTCAACTCACGCTTCCTAGGGTGCCAATGAGGGTTCCGTTGGCAATCCTCGTGCCCCAGGTGCGCTCCCGCTTGTAACGAAGTTTGAAGTGCATCTTCTTCGCCACACTGCGCACCAAGGCCAGATCGACGCCATCAAGAGCGCCGTTGGGGCCGTAGACGACGAAGGGGCTGGTGCCCATGACGGAGACCTGCAAGATACAGCACAGGGGTTGCCGCTGGAGATCTCAGCAAGGGATGATGCAAACCTGCAACATTCTGGGTTGGAGAGACGCCCTCCTCCCGCAGTCCCTCAAGTCACCGCCCGGAATCCTCTTGTTGCCGTACATCGCCATGTGGCAGAAGAAGTTGAAGGAATAGGCTGAATCTTCGGCTACACAAGAGCAGGCACAATACATAGACAAACAGAATGGCAAAGAAAGTTACTAAGTAAGGCCAATTTTCTTGAAAGAAGACCACAAAATTTCAGCAAATTTTTCAGACAGCTTGTAGAACCATTAAAATTAGCCAATAATCGAAGCTTTAGTTCCAAATGGCGCACTTATCTCCAAATGAAGGGAGTTCAACCACTTTTTCGTCGTGGAAGAGCGCTATGAGACAAGTGAATGGGATGAAAGACTCACCAGACTCCATGGAATAGGCAAACACTTCAGCTTCCCCAGTCCAGTCCTCAAGCATCTGATTGACGTTGGTGGCCAGCCAAATGACCTGGATTCACAAGAATCTATGTACTACATAGGCCTGGTGATATAAGTGCAGTCTTTTCCGGCACCTGCCCATTCTCCATGACAAAGGATATGAGTTGAGCTGTTAAGAATGTCTTGATTCAAGCGAATGTGAATATTCGGCAAAAAGATGTGTTCGTGGCATCCATGTGGTCATCTCATCATACAGATGCATTCATTTCTTCAGAATTGATTGCAACTTTTTTTTCACAGCTTTCGAATGACTCATAAAACATTCTTTCATGTTCTTCGAACATTTCGAATAAGTCTTTTTAACAGTACTAAGTATGAGGGCCCGGACTTGGCCTTGCGTACCTTGGTAATTCCCATTTCCGCAGCTTGATCGCGATCATTGGCCTTCATGATGACGCAAGCTGGCGTGAAGCTGAGTCCCTTGACGCTCTCGATATCGTCGGCCACCAAGATGGTGGCGACCTCGCCTAGGTCGCGCGTCAGCGTTGTGATGACTGAGGCCTTGAGATTGAAGACCAAGACCCCGTGATGACACCACTGCGACTCGATCAGGGCGGGCAAGGTCGGGCCGCTGTAGGAGGCCTCGGACCGACACAACGGGAAGAGGAGCACGAGAGGGACAAGTGCGCCAACACGAGGTCCGTGCATCATGCTTCTTTATGCTACTCCCGTGGATGAAGCCAACCAACTTACTTAGACGGAACGTTATGCTTGGATATAGTGGAGGAACAATCATAATTCCTATAATTGATTTTTTTCTCCAATGATGAAGGTCTTGTCTTATATTGGTATCCTTGTATGTTCAGGCCAGATTTAGATGTGCGGTTACTTGATACCAATAGATGCTCTGCTCATATCCCAAAGTTGAGCTCTCTACGATGAACACGAACTCGAACAGGTTGGCTGTGCTAATCTTCGGGATGCTTGTGAACTTGTGAAAGTGAGCCTACAGCTCTTTGACGGATGCACGGAGGTTCTTGTCTTCGAGGCAAGAAGCGGACTAGACTAACTGATCTCGATGAAGTTGAACATGAGTTCACCAATGAAGAAAATCATTACCGTCACCCTAGTGAATGCGCACAATGACTTTTTTCCCTCAGGTTCGACATGCTCATGTTAACTGTATGTTTACTGTTGAGTGGTGCGACACAACCCAAGTGGAGGGAGGCTCTGACTGAGCTCGTCTTTCACCTCGTTGTTCAATATTAACAGAAAATGTAAGAATAATAAGGTCTTTAAACAATTTACGACACTAATGGATACTTGGCGCACCCGGTAATTCAATAGCAAGATGATGAAGTTCACTCTGTTGAGTTTTCAGGCAGAGGGACATTTTGCTCTTGGAGTACAAATAAAGCGTTGAAGTCTTATTTGAAATGCAGAGCATTTCACAAGTTCAACTCATACTTCCTCTGCTACCGGACATTTATGAAGTAGAAACATATCTGTTATTTGGTATTTCTCTCTGTCAAACAACCGATAACTTGATAGTCTTTTCCGCACAACATTGAGATTTTTAGCGAAGCCTGGACTATATTGGAGAACAACGAACTCTTGGTTTAAACACGACTTGTGCATTTGTGACTGGAAGAAAGTGTATGTATACAGAGAGAGGCCTAGTGTATACTCAGAAAATGCTTTGTTATAAAAGCATCTCTGATTGAGTTGTAATTTTAAGTGCTAATACTAGGTACTGACTTCCATGAGCTCCTTAAATGGCAGCTCAGCCAGAGATGCTTTTATATCATATCATTTAGCATAGTTTGTTGGATATCACGCTATGTAATGCAGTGACTTGAGCCATCTAAGACAAAATCAATGAAAAGTCTCCTCTTTGGTCACACAACAAACTCCAAAAATGCTGCTGACTGCAGCACCAGAATGGGCCAGTAGTTGCCCCGCAACTACTGGGTACTGAGCCCTGTGCTGCACGAGCAACGTGACCAATTTGCTGCCTCAAAAAACATGCATGAAAACTAACTTTAAATCAAAAGTGCTCATAGCAAAAAAAATTTTTTTCCAAAAAATGGGACTTGTACCGGCTGCACCAGGTTCTAATGCCAATTTCCCTCCTTGAAAATCCGAAATTGACTGTTTCGAGCTAAAAAGTCTCTTACACTCGGCCCGAGAGTCAAAGCGTTCAAGGAAGAAAATGACTTGAACGTTTTGACTCGAGTTTAGGAGACTCCATCACCAAGGTGTGGCCAGAGATTGAGAGACTCAGTCACATTTTTGCTGTTACACCCTTTAGCTTAGTCAGTATGGATCCGAAGATCGGGGGATACTTGTGGCACTCATTGGAGCGGGTCTTCGAGTGTGCTGCAAAAAGAATGGACCGTGACTCCATCGTCAAAGCTCGTGCAAGTGTCACAAGAGGCGCTTAAGATCTCCCGCGATGTCCAGACCTGTCAACTTGGACGTTGGATTCATCCGTCCATCCTGGTGATTTGGATAGGTGAAAGCCAGCACTGAGGTTGGCAATGCGTCCTCAGTGGCAGACAATTTCTGTTTCTCAACAATACTCGAAAAGTCAGCTCTGGAGTGGATGGAGGAACTACTTCAGTTTTGGAGGACTTTTTTTTAACTAGGATTGGCCAAGATGACTATAAATAGTATGTAAGCCTTTAGCTTTCTCCCAAGTACAGCAGGCACAACTTATACACTCGGTCGCACGTCTTACTTTATAAGTGAGATTGGTGCAAAAAGTGGAAAAATGTTGCACTTGGTGTTTTCAGTGACGAGACATAATACTTTTCGATAACGCCGCTGGACTCACTCCTGGCGGAACTTTTTGGCAGTACTTCCTACAGTACCTTTGATCTTCAGTCTTGTTTCTACAGGATCGAGGTGAAGATGGACCAAAATTAGCAGAGAGATAGCCAAAATTTATATTTTTGCAATAATCATGTCCCAGTACCACAAATTGTCAACCTCCGAATGTACTTTTGGCAGTTCTTCTTCTCGCTGTACGTGCGAGTACCGGGGTACTTCTGTGCTCTGCCTACGACGATGCAATGGCAACAAATCTCGGAGACGACTGAGATCAAATCCGAAACAAGTCTAACAAGGTTGATAAGGCGGTTTATACTGTGCAATGACTCGAGTGTCATAAATGCGACGGCCACGCAATGTCTCACTCACTCACTGTGATGAGGTGGAAGTAGCTATTAAAGTGGATTCTTCTTGTTCCAGCTGCTGCTGCTGTCCTCCTCCAACGTGCTCTTCCGTAAGCATTTCTTCTGGAAGAATTGGCACGTAGGAAACGAACTCACCCGCGGATGCCGTCGAGGCGGCCGCGACCAAGTGCTGCTGCGGTCGCTGTTCACTCTGTTGTGGAATGGTAGGAAGCTCGGCCAGGACTGAGTGACCGCCTTCGGTGGTCACGACCACGTGGGTGGCGGCAGCGGCGGCGGAAGTGCCACCGCCGCCGCCGCCACTGCCGTCGGGCCCTTGTAAGTCCTCTACGACCACTTCTGTCACAGTGGTGATGTCACCAGAAAAGGGAACCTGCGAAAACGAAGAAGACGGACATCGAGCTGTCGCTTTTGCAGCTGAATGTGCAGCGTTGAGTTCACCGCTTCATCTTCGTGCTGCTTCCTGGGAATCTGCTTCTCGTTCCTCACGAAGACCTGCGTAGGCGACTCGTCAACCACCGGTAGATTCTCATGGGCCGTCTCTTCCTCTGGAGCACCGGGATCCTTCAAGAGAAATAGAAATGGAAAAATACTTATAAGAATCACCTCCACGAGCAGAAAACAAACAAGAATCTTTTGCTTCACCTGCTTATTGATTGCTAGATGGTTCTGGTCGCTTTCAGAATCCTTTTGCTGTTGTTTCTTCTCCTTTAAGACACTGTGGAAAGCAGCTTTAACGCTTGCAGGGACCTCACCCAAGCTGACAGGCTGCAACTTCTTGGAGGTCAGCGTCTTGGTGGCGTCGACGGAAGTTGCGACGGTGGAGGACTGCCGGGTCTTGGAGTTGCGAAGGTTCAGGGTCTGCTCGAGTGGATTCAAAACTTGACAGTACTCGTAGATCTACGATTGATGACAATCCCTACCTCGTCGTCCTCATCAAAGACCTCTCGCTTTACTTTCCTCCTGATAGCCTCATCATATTCGTCGTCGTCTTCAACGTCGGACTCCCGAGACCGCTTTTTGCTCTTGGTGCTATAACGCTTCTTGGAAGGACTCGCCCCCACAGCTCCCAATGTGGTCACCTCTTCCTCGGACATTTCGTAATTCGGGTCATCATAATCCCGCTCCCTGATGAAGAAGCAGAATGACCATGATCACGATGAGATCGACAGAGTTCAAATGTCACTATACGACGCCGATGTATCTGTAATACAGAACATACTACGAACCTAAATTGCGTGCCTCTCATTTTCCTCTCAACGTAGGTTTTGTGGTCCATGTCCACGCCGAAGCTGGCCAGCGACCCAGAGGGCACGCGACCTTCCGCGTACTCTTTGCACCGGTTGAAAAGGCCACGATTCTTTTGTTCCAGGAACTTGCATCTAATTTCCGCCATCCTCTTCTTCCTGCTTTCCTCTTTCAGTTGCTCCTGGGATGCGTTGTACATCTGCTGGAGGTTGGCCACGAACGTTTTCTGCTTTTGCAGTTCCTCTTTCACTTGGATGTACTTGGTGTACGCCACAGGGCCTTTCAAAGGTTCGTCCTATCAAACAAGGCAGGTGAAAATCTTGGATACGCCACGTACCACTCTTGCTACCTCGTCAGATTCAATGCTTTCTTCCAACTTTTCCACATGGAGGATCTTTGCTCGTCCGGTGACCGCCCTCAACCGCTTGGACCTCTCGCGTAAGCGCACTGCCGGTCTTCCGCGTCTCCTCTTGGGAACTTCGGCAAAGTCCTCTGGTTCCTTTTTTCTTCTCCTGGGCCTCATCTGATCCAGCATGCCGACCTTTTTCTGGAACGCAGGCTCTTATGTCACTGGTCCACTGGTCAACGAGACAGTACCACGTCAGTCAGTTCGTACTGTACCTCTATGATAGCTTGTATTTCTGCCTTCTTCTCCTCCATCATCGTGTTGAACTGTTTGATCTCCTCATCGGTCTCGGGCCGGTGCTTGTCGTTCCAGGGAAAGAGCGAGGGGACGTAATCTGCTTAAACGAAACGGGCTGCATTGTCGGACCTTGAAAACACCGGCGACTTCGCGCATACGTACCGGGGTGAATGTTCGTGGGACTTGGCTTTCCCGTGTAAAAGTGTTCCTCGCACACCTTATGGAACTCTTTAGGCTGGAACGAGTTGTTCCCATCCTTGCTGCTCACAGCTTCGATCCACTTGGATCTCTGCACGGAATCTCTCTGCTCGGACGGGAAGCGGTAGAGCATCCGGTTGACCGAGGACATGCTACAAGCGAGCCAGTCAGCTTTACTATCACTGTAAATCGTTACGTACATACACGTGTGATCTCACTTGCAGTCTGTGACGCAGCAGTGCATGCCCGGAGTCTTCTTTGCCGTCCCACTGAGGTCGGTCTTCTCCTGGCCCCTTCGGTTGTCCTTGGCCACGGCCTCCTTGATGTCTTGCAGGACGGACTGCAAGTCGCTGGCGGACTGTAGCGCTTCACGAGCTTCATCTTCGGTCATGTCATCCTTGCGCTTTTTGGGCTGAAGACATAATGATGGGTAACACTTCCACAACGGATCTAATGAGGGCATACCGGTACTCTCTTGTTGGCGAACCTCCCGGTCCTGGTCCTTGTGTGGATGCTGGACTCTCCATTAGCTGGCTCTGAAGAGTCCTGTACAACAGTTTTAAGTTTACAGCATGCGCACGTAAGTATGTTCTACATTATGATCGCGGCAATGCAGTTCAAGATGACCCGCCAGTTCTCATAACTCACTCCTTGGTCGGCCGCTTTTTCGGCTGTGGCTTCGACGGCGTCCACCTCCTTTGCCGTCGCCGCGTCGTGGACTTTGTTGCTCTCCTGCGCCTTGGTCTCCTCGTTTGAGGAGTCCTTGTCGCCCTCCATGACGAGCCCCGAAGAGTAGTGAGCGAAGACGACGTACACAGACTTGAGGCAAGAGATGTCTATGGGATGTCTCAGACTCTCGGCCTCTCTTAGGCGCCATTCATCGTCCACACGGACACCAAGAAATTCCAAAAGTGACCAGTAAGGCCGAGTAGAAACCAACGCAGAATTTGCAGAAAGAACACTGGGTGTCGCCGAACAACCTCGAGAGGCCGTTTTGGCCTTTTCGCTGCCCTGCGGTTCAAACTAGAAAAGTCAGCTTGTCCGATCACGACTGCACAAGTCCTGCACAATTGCCACCGAGACAATTTACTCTTCTGAGATCTCGTCAATGAAGTCGTCCCCGCGGAAAGTCGCCCAAATGGCAAGAAGATGTCCTCCTCACATTGGGGTACGCTGCCGCCAGAGGACGCCACGATCGCTCAGCAACGGCGAGAGGTCATCTACGACCCGGTAGAGGCGGAATGTGGCCAAAACACGGCCACCAAACCTCTCGAGACTTTTCGCAGATTGGGGAAAATCACCCACCCGTACAATTGATGGAAAATGAGCGAGCTACTACTTGAAGGCGGAACTGGTCAGAAACCTGGCCAGGAACCTGGTCAGGAACCTGGCCGATACTTTCTCTATCTCTAACTTGACTGTAACCAAGAAGTTCATGGTGAAGAATTTTCTCTGGTCTCATCCTCGTTATGGAAATCGTCAGTTTTGCAACAACCAAGAAATTCGATGCGTTACATATGGAGAATTTTCATAATTCTTTCTACTTCACGAGCAAAAATCCCCGCACGTTCACGAGGAACTTCTCGGAGTTGTCCCTGAATCGCATCCGGTTTAGTCGGTCCGCCGTGAAGGGGATGTTATGCATAAGCTCCGCGAACGCGTCCGAAAGCCTTTGTTTGTTACCGGGATCAGTCTGGACACTCACCAGGTACTGGACTAACTCTCGATACGTGTTCTAGAGGACAAACAGGACATTTTCAGTGACGTACAATCCACAAGTAAAAGGGCATTCACCTGGAAGCAGCATATCAACATGTACAGCGTGCTGGTGGCGTAAGGCAGCAGGTCGGAGTTGATGTTTTGCGACAAGATGAGATCCATGAGAAGCTGGAATGACAACACGGACGTCAGCTATCGTTAGTGGTGTTGTTACGGGGGAATTCACCTTCAGAAAGGGCCTCAGCGCCTCAAAGAGCGGCGCCCCAGTGTTCTTGGAGCGAATCATGTAGTTGCAAGACACCTGAATGAAGTCACAGCACAATTGGTAAACGACGTCCACTCCGATGGAGGTCAGGCCCAGCTCCAGGGAAAGTACTAAATTCTTCTGGAGGTCTGGTGTCAAGTTGCAGATCTTCTCCGGATAGATCTCGGAGATGAGCGTAAGGGTGCGGAAGTAGTTGCAGCACAGAGTTGGGAACTTCAGCAGCTCTAGGGTCATCAATGGCATGATGAGGTTGATGCCGTACAGACACACGTCGGCGGCGGAAACCCCGTCACCGCGTGTCGCCTCTAACAAAAGAAAGACAATATGTTGAAAGGGATCACAATTTATACCCGTCATCACCGTCACCGTGAGGAGCCAGATCAATGAAGTCCTTGGACAACAAGTTGGTCAGCAGTTCCATCAGTAGGGACAGATCCCTAAACTGTTCCTCTTCGGCCTCCTTTTCGATGCTGCGGCGGCCCTTGTTGTGGTCCGCGTACATCCTGATGACTCCCACAGAGCGTTCATACATCACCCTGCTGTCAGCCTGGCTGAGATAGCACAGGATCTGTTTGGCGGCCTCACAAAATACCTCCAATATGAGCTCCACTACAGTGGAGTAATTGTGATAGAGCCCAAGCAGGTCCACCAAGTTGCCCAACACGGGCTGTAAAAAGGTAAAGAGCTGGGACGCCGTGCCTACATGAGTGCCCTGGGCAACACCTGGAATCAATCAAAGGTAGCCATGAGTAATGAGTCTCGATCACCCTCAAATATATGCTCACCTATGAAAGACTCAAGTAGACTCTCTATAGAGCCGCGGACTTTGTCATCGTTGTAGATTTTTTTCAAGTCGCTGTGTTGAATGATTGCATTGAACTTTTCACTCAGTGGGTTCAGCACCCTCATCCAGTACTGGTCCCTAGACGCCTGGTCTTCACAGGCTGAGCCAACAAGCACCAATGCCTTGATCAGCCCCCTCTTGGCCACCGATGGTAACGCCGTCAGTTGCTGGCTGCTTTCTAAATTCAACAGATTGACGATGCCCTCGCTCTTCAAGACCTGCCGGCCTCTGAAAAGTAAGATAGATGGCTGGGTCTCATCGATTACAATCACTGACATGTGACATGAGCACCCATCCATTGCTCCCTCATTACTACAGTCATCATCTTACTTTTCTTTTCCATCAACCAGAGTGACCAGCAGGAGGATGGTGTCCTTGACGACATTTGGCTCAGCATTGAGGCACGTGATATTTGAGATTATCTTAGCAAGAAGAAAGTTGACGCTCCATGCGGCGCCGTCTGTGTTCTGACCGAAGGCGGAGACGATTGAGGGGCTGAGTTCTGAATAAAATGACTCTTGCAAGGACAGATAAGTGGCCACCCAGCGGCGCAAGAACCACAGGATTGTCGAACTCACTTCAGGGCTCAATAGGGATGAGAAGCCTGGAGAGCGACATCGAGGGAGGAGATTGTAAATGGACTAGAGGACAAGAGACAAGTGTATTTACCAGCTTCCACGGCTCTTTTTTCAACCTCTGCCAGTCTGAAGACGTTTCCCACTAGGCGAATGACCTGATCGGAGCTCTCGTAGCCAGGAACATCCATTGTGGGTTGGCCCGGAGATGCCATCACCCTCAGGGAAGCTTCCACGTGGACAGAAGACTTTTGCTCGATGCTGTGGTGTATGATTTGAGAAGGGATCAGTGCAGTCTCACCGTCAGTGTCCAAGGTGAGGACATTTCCTGCAATGAGATACAAAAAGTGCTTACAGTTTGCGGACTCACGCGTCGAGGTGGCGCTCATGCTACCTGGCCACCGTTGATGAAGGCCGAATAATGTAAAAAGTAATCAACTCACCGGCAACGAGCAGAAGCCAGTGGATATCCTCGTAGAGGTCGGCCAACGGTCGGTCGATGATCCTCTCCCCGTGACTGATGAGTCGCTGGATTTGTCCGTGCAGTCTTGAAAGCCTGCTCTCCAGCAACTGCAGCAACACCGTGAGGCTGTGGGCGAGGGCCTCTCTGGCAAGCGCGCCGACCGTCGCCAGAGGCTCCTTGTAGCGGACGCGGTCGCTTTCTTCAGTGTCGTCAATTTCGTCATCGTCGTCCGCGCCATTAGCGTCTCTAGATATGCCCCGAATACCATCCGGTGCCGCCAGGTGACACTGTAGGTACGTGTTGAAGATCTCTATGGCGCTTCTACGGCAGAATTCGGGAGAGAAGGACTGGGACTCGTGCAGGATGGACACCCACACCTCCAGCATGTGTTCAAATGCCTCTACATAAAGGCTGACGTCGTCATCGAGCTGGGGAATAGAGCCAGGTTACTACGGAAAAAGCGCGTGCGCAATGTATGCGTGGTTTTACCGAACTCTGGTGCGTGGACGCCTTCATGAAGTGGGAAGTCAGTTCTGTGATCTGCTTGAGGTACTCCTCTAGCAGCTCTTGCCTAACGTTAACCATTAGGGATGGAGGGAAGAATAGGATGAGCTTCCGGACAATGTTTGAGCAGCCCAAGGCCTCCATAGGTTGAATGCCATTCCCTACAGCCTTCAGCTGCTGTAGTAAACCGAGAAACTCGGCCAGGTAGTTGGCAAGGTACTCCACTCGAGCTTCCTTCTTGGCCATAACGTTACCGTTCAAGCTGGACAGTTGGATCAAGCAATTCAAGGTGTGGTGGGCCAACTCGCTGTCGTGTCGAACTTTTAGATAAAGCTGAAAGATTGCACGTGAGTGTGTGTGACCAAGAATCACGCTGAAGCTTTATCACTTTACTACAGAAGGGCCCGTGCACCTACCTGAAAGAAGAGCTTGGGAATGCTAGGTTGTAGGATGGTTTCCTTCCAAGTAGCTCCAGGCCTCAGCGAGGGATTCTGGTCGGCCTCGAACACCGAAATAAGCTTCTTCGGCAGGTTCACGTTTATAAAGGTCCAGCTGAGGACGGATTCAGCCAGTGTTGTCATCCTCAACACCAGGTTGTTGAGTTCCGGCGGTAGGGGAGGCGGCGAAGTCATAATACGGTCGCACAACTCACGGAGCGCGCGCACGCAGAACTCGAAGATCGACTTGAGGTCCGTCAGCTCAAACTGCTTCTTGGCCTTAAAGTGTACTTCCCAGGGAAGGCCCACGTCTGATGACTTCACCGTGGTGGCGTACTCCTAGAAACGGATATGAAAAGATTTCTAAAGATTACAGAGCAACGGCTTCCTCACCTGCATCATGGCGCTGAGAATGCTACACCCGATCATCTGCATCTGCATGTTCCCCTCAGCAATGAGCTGCTGAACCTCGGCCAGAACCCGCCGGCGGTCCTCGCCCAGGTCCTCGACGCTCTGTCGCTTGACAATGATAGCCATCACCTGCACCAGACGCTCCCGGACGTACCCCGATAGGACAGGTCTCGAGATCACGTACTGCAACAAGTAGGCGCGCAACGCTCTCACATCGTCGGGACAGAGGGTGCGCCATTCCCGAATGAGACCTTCTTTAATCAGCCCCGACGCCTCGAAGAGGACGTAATCCACCTTGGACGTCTCTGCGAAGACAGACAATTAGCCCGTGCGATGTCTGGACTGGTAATTATCAGGTGAGATGTCTGGACTGCTCTTTGAGCCATTTACAACCGTGACTGAGTCAAGGGAGTCTCCAGTAAACATGGGCTCAAGTGACAATCGCAAAGACCAGTCCAGGCAGTTCGAACAACAACGGCGTCGTGTTTGTCGGCTTACCCAAGATGTGCTTCGCGAGCCTGAAGGGTGACTCGGTCTTGCGAAACTCGAGGAAGACCTTCTCAGCTGCGTGTCGCTGCTCGCTGCTCACCAAGTTCGGCGGAGCCTGGAAGAAGGACGTGCTATGTCGTCGGTCACGAAAGACAGCTAATGCACTCACGAGTAGTATTTGCGCCGCCGTCTCCAACTCCAGCAGGAAGTTGTCGTAATTGACGGCACCGCCGTCCATATCGCCGCAGTCGGCCTAGGCCGCCGGGATCGCGTCGGCGAACCTATCGGAGAGGCGGTTCAAGTGCTCACTCGGTGATGTCTCTTTCCCAGGTCTTCGCTGTGGTTCTCAATCCTGGAACTCTTGGCTTGCTTGCTCTCCCTCGCCGTTCTCGTGTTGTCAACAAAGAGACGGCGTCTCAGGCAGGCGGAGGCAGCACACGGCGTCCAAGTAGCTCTCCTCAGAGAAAAGAGAGAAGAACGAGCTTGTGCCAATCGAAAGTGGCACGCAAGTCCACAGCTGAATCCGCTGCCATTAAGCACCATCAAATGGTGCCAAGCACTGCATGCGGACGCTCTACAAGCAGACGAATCTCGAAACCTCGACTTTCGGGTGAATTCTGCTGCAATTCATCAGACTGTTTGGTGTGTAGTGTTAGGGAATTTTTGCAATTGTAATTTGCACCTTGTCTAAGAAGAGTCTAGCCCTACGCGTTAGCCTGCTACCAGCACCTCAGCTTTGAGCCCAATGGGAGAAACTTTTAATACATAACATTTTGGAGCAACACATTCGAAGAGTAACATTAGCACTTTCAAAGCAAACTACATGTTTCAGATCTTGTACAACTATTACTGGGTTTTAAAGTGAATGGTCTTGGTCAATGTCTTCCTCACGTAGTCGCCAGTGATCTTTTCAGGCATTGTTCGAGCAACGTCGTGAAGCTTGATCAGACATGAGCGCAGGGGGGTCCAAAATGCTCATTTTTTAGGGGGGTGGTTACAGTCTTCCCTGCCCACTACACAGAGATGATTATTACACAAAAGTGTGATACTTTTTAAAATGAGGAAGTTCTTGGGGTCCACCTTTAAATATCACTAATATTTAAAAAGTTTTATCAGTTAAAAGAAGACAAAACTCTCCTAATATCAATGGTTTATTCAAATCTGGGTGTACATTTGGCCCAGACACATTCTGTTAGGGAAATATGGTTATAAACTCACTTAAAATCAGTACCTGGGTACCTAGAGAGGTGGAAACAAGACAAAGCTGTGTCATTTCCACTGATAAGTGCCAGTCTGAGTGCATATGAGGTAAATCACAATTCTAGGTCACTAGCAGACTGGTCATGCTGGTCACCATCTGGGGCTCAATGCCTGCTGATTCAGCTGTGGACTTTGCGTGCCACTTTCGATGGGCGCGAGTATAGAGGAAGCGCTTTCTTCTCCTCTCTTTTCTCTGGCTGAACCACTGGTCCAACTCCAGACCCTGGGGTTCCCGGGCCAGGCGGGCGTGGCCCATGCAGCTGCGGGCCAGACTGTGGCTCAGGCTGCAGGCAGGCTTCGCCGTCACTTTGCCACGAATGTTGCACTCAGCAGCAAGGTTCCTACTTACTTTTTCCCCGCTTGGGAAAGAACATGCACGAGGGGCACCAGGGGGTGCACGGGGTGTATGATCGAGGTCTCGGAGACGTCGCAGCTTCTCGTCTCGTCGTACGACTTCTCGATTGCCGGTCAGACAGTGGACCACGCTTATGCAGAGCTCCCCGCGTTTCACTGTACTCCAGTTATGGTAGCAGATGCTGACAGAAAGTTGGCTGTCACGGCACCATTTCATAACAGTGGCAGCCGCTTATAACACTCACTTCTATGGGGCTTGAACGCGCCCCACTGACAAGCGGCGTTCACTGTAGGGATTGTCCGGGCCGGCTTTAGCTCGGGCCAAGCTACGGTATGGCTGACATGGATCAGGCCGTGATGAGGGTCCGGAGAGGTCGGATCGAGCTGAGACTGAGTTTTGGCTGGTGCAAGAGGCTCTGTAGGTGACTTATGCAGACTCAGGAGTCCATGTATAGACTATGTCCATGACTTATATAGACTCAGGGGTCTGTACCAGGGACTTATATAGACTCAGGGGTCTGTACCAGGGACTTATATAGACTCATGGGTCTGTACCAGGGACTTAGACTCGGCTAGTGGAGGTGAAGGCAAGTGTAGGACAAGGGTCACAGAAAGACCACCTTTCCGTTCCGTACCAAGGACACAAAGGCTGAGGCAAGAAGAGCTGGGAACTCGGGTCACCGTCGGGCCCAAGTCGGGCTGAGGGTTCTGATTCGCGTGGGGTTGGGCTGATGGAAAAGGCCTCGGGTGAGCGGGGTGACGGGCTCGAGCCGGGCTCAGATCAACCCCTAGTTTACGTTCATTGGAAAAAAAATCGCAAGATCCGCTGCTGCGGGAGAGAAGCAAAGGAGCCTGCCCCCTTTTACGCGTTGAGCATCCTCCAGAGCTTGGCCACCGCCCTCTGGTCGACGTCCGCCCCCTCCTTGACCGACAAGGACGCCTCTTTGATTCACTCTGTTCAGTTCATGTGTAGCGTGGACGTCGAGTGGCCACACCGGCCCGGTGGGACTTGAAAGCTGGGTAGCGCAGCTGCAGCTGTGCGCCCAAGATCCGCTTCTGTCGCCAACATAGTGAACGTGAACAAAAAGCTTCACTTCTTTGTGGCCCAAGTCTGCGTCTCGCCTCTCGAGGCGCGGTCAAAGCTCTACAGGGACTTCTAAAGGTCCTTGTTCGACGCGAAGTCGTTGGAACCGGCTTGTCTGCCTTTGGCCGTCTTGGGGATCAAGGTAAGGACGAAAATGGCGAAAAGCTTCGAACTGACGCTGATGCCACTCTGTCCCCCACCCTCTTTCCCCCTCAGATGGGCTCCGCCGGTGGTGTCGGTGGCGGCGAGTCGTTTGTCCTTCGGTGGAATGACTTCCATGCCAACATCGCCGACAGCTTTCTGGACCTGCGTTCAGAGGCTGAGTTTTTCGACGTGACATTGGCCTGTGACGAAGAGCACCAACTGCAGGCCCACCGAGTTGTCTTGGCAGCCTCCTCGACTTACTTTCGTTCTCTGCTGAGAAGAAATCCTTCGGCCCAGTATCCGGTACTCGTCATGCCGCCTACTGTCGGATTCTCTGAATTGGCAAGCCTCTTGGACTTCATCTACCACGGCGAGGTCACTGTGGCCAACGAGGATCTCAATGCATTGCTTAAGGTGGCTAACTTGCTCAAGGTAAAGGGACTGGTAGACGAGAAACAGCAGGTACAGCCACCAGCTGGCCACCCTGTTTCTCGAGGTCCTTTGCCGAGACAGCCATCAGGAAGTCGACGAGGGAGACCAATGGCAGATTTCAGTCTGCAGTCGGCTAAGAAACGACCTCGCATGGAAGGAAAGCCACCACAGCAAGTGGTAAAAGCCTACAGGGAGGTGGGAGATCCACAGGGTGAACCCGGCGGTGAAGACCAAGGCGAATACATGGGAGAATTTGGATATGACCAACCAGGTCAGCAAAGATATCAGATGTCAGCACAGTCGAGCAACCCTCCTGCGAGTGATCCTTCTCCAGAAGAAAATAACAGCGGCGGCGGGACGAGACTAATTGCTCTCCAATGTCCTCATTGCCCTGACCAGCTCTCAAGCATTCAAAAGTGTCGGGAGCACATTCGTCAGGTACACTTTCAGCAGAGTGGGAAAAGTTCTGGCAAGGTGGGCCCAACGAAGCAGCCGGCTGCCATGCCGCGGGTCGCCAAGCAACCTGCACCGCAACTGATTGAAGACCCTGACCTCGGCGGAGAGGAGGAGCAAAGTGAGGCTTGTGACATCTGCGACAAGGTGTATAAGAACAGGCGCTATGTGGTGGCACACAAGAAGCGCGTGCACAAAGTCGCGCCCCCATCGACCACGAAGCGCGGTAGGCCCAAGAAGGTCACTTCCGAGGAGATGTTTTCACAGGGTCAAGGTGCCACGGCAGAAATGGCCGTGGCGTCACAAGCTACTGAAGAGAAAAAACCCGGCACCTCGACCTCAGGCTCCTCTGCCACCGAATGCGGCCTCCCACCAGCTGTAGCGTCAAGGCCCGTCGGTCAGGTCCAGCCAGCCCTGAGGTCTGAGAAGCAGCAACAACCTGAACAACAGAAATCGGAAGCTGAACTGTCGCAGACGAAAATGCGACCGCAGCCGCTTCAAGATGAACCAAGGGCTGGTCCCTCAGGAACCAGCAGGCGTCCATCTTCCCAGCCCAGCCGAGAACAGCCGAGGACAGGATCACTTCGCAGCATTCGCCCTCCTGCTCGTTCTCCGCATCATCACGGTGGAGATGACCTGAAGAAGAGGCTGGGACTTACATTTGGCGGTCAGATTTCCATTACCTCTTCTGACCAAAGCCCCTCTCGTGGCACCGGTGCGCGGCTGAGTGATGGAGGAGGGGTGCCCGCAGGTGTCAGCGTCACCAAGTACAAGGGAGACCTGCCCGTGGGAGGGCCGGTCTCCGTCAAGGATGTTTCGGCTCAGCGGCAACATTCTCGTGGCAGCCAACAGCAGCAAGAAATGGTAGAGGTAAAAGTGGAGCCCGCCGACGAAGAGGAAGCGGAACCATATGATGACGAGGAAGAGGACTTTGAGGAGGGAGGACAATATGGCGACTATGATGATGACGATAACGATGAAGCTGCCGATGAAGCTGAGTACGGCATGGATATGGTTGTAGAGGACGATGGAGGCATATACGCAGAGAGCTTTCCCAACATGGAGGAGGAGCAGGAAGATGACGGAGAAGAAGATGAAAACAGTCCAGAGTACGACGAGGAGATGGCAGAGGACGAAGGCGAGTATCATCACCCGACTGGTCCCCCAGCTCAGAAGAAGAGTAACTAGGGGCATTTCTAGTCGTGGATTTCGCGAAGGACTTGGTGGTACACGAGAGAAAAGGCACCCGCATTGCTCATGATTGTCATGGTGTGACAAGTCCGCTGCCCTGAGTATCGTTTTTGGGCTGAACACACGTGTCGAAGACGTGTGGATTGTGCGGTTGGACAAGACGCTGCTCATTTCAGTAGTCCACGACAACGGGAAGTGTTTCTAATCAAGTGAAGCTAGAGCGCCTGGATCATGTTCGCAAAAACAAAAAAAAGTGGGACTCCGTTTTATTTCTGTGTGGAGATCATTTCTATGTTATAAGTTTATACATGTAGATATTATTGTACAGAGCACGATGAGCATGGTGAATGAGAGCACGGTCAACATGATGTTTCCTTGCCACAAGGTCTGAGTAGACTTTCCATGACTTGGAGACTTTCAGAGTTCCGTGATAGCGCACAGGAGCTTCGTCTTATCCAATGAGTTGCGAAGTTGCATAAGCAGGTTGTCCTGCCATCCCATTTAGGCTACTTACTGGGCTGGAGCAAAAAAGCGAAAATTTTGGAATATGTGTGAGACGATCCCAATGCAAAATTGCCAAGATGCAGTCAGTTGCTTTTCCAGACGGGCATCAACGAGTGAAAAGTCCCAATCCTGTCTGACTAGGGTTGGGTCGAGTCCGGAGAGACGGGACACGAAATCGCTTGACAAAAATTCCGGGATTCGTGGATTCTCGACAGGACCGCGTCCTGGGAAACAAAACTGTATCGTTGAGGATTCTCTCTACAAACCCTTGCTCCTACGTTGTTGGCTCATTCCACACGTTGCGCGACAAGACTCAGGTTGCAGGACACAGGGTAATCAACATCCACCCTGCCACGACACCTTACATCGCAGCACGAGTTTCAGCCGACTGATCCGCAACAGGGAAGACTGACTGATTTGGGAGTTGTCAGTGACAAACGTGATCCCCAAGGCCCTGGAACAAGAAGGAATTTGATCAACATCTTGCCCTCTTCATCATACAAGGCATGACTCATATGTATCACCCTGGGCAGGAGACTCTGGGCATTTGTCCACATATCTATGTTCAAGGTAAGTCTACTGTTGCAACCACAATTACGTTATGCTGTATGTGATGTATTTTGCCGCATACGAGGACATTCTTCCTGGCTTGAAGAATGAGGTCAAGGGGCAAATCAAGAAAGTGCTCCAGACATTGGACTTTGTTGCCATCACTGAGAATGCGTGGACAATACGTACATGCACCTCATTCGTCATCACATCTCACTTCCTTAGCAAAGAGGGACAGACGAAACGCCGTGGAGCAGGAACCGGGAGACGAACCGGGAGTTTGAGGCCAGCTCAAAAAGGTTCGGTTACCCGCTGATGCTGGGGAAAAACTCTCATTTCATTTCTTGGGTATCGTCATGACCTTCCCTGTGCTTGGCTTGGCTGGACATCTCTTTGCTCGCCTGTTCTATGACTTTAAAGGGCCCAACGGTTGGAGGAGAGCCATCGTCTCCAACCTATTTGAGACATTCATCCGCTGGATAAGGGCTGGAGCCCTTCTCCTTCCTGGATTTGTAGAAGTCGCAGGATGTGATGCCACTTGATCTGACGTCCTTCTCCATCCTGCTGTATCTTTACATGAGCTCAAGCATGCCTGTGCCACATTAGTCGGTTATTTAGTCGATCAAAATCCTTAATCGAAATCTATACCTGGCAGGGGTGGTGCAGATTGTTATGCACCTTGAATGCGTATCAGGAACCCTTCCATTGGTTGTCATGGCCTCGAAGAAGGACGGGCGTCACGACTGCTGCTCCTCCAGCTGTGCTAGTCCCTCATCAGGTTATCGACGACCCCTCGGTCAACGAGTGGCACCTGGAAGGTGGCGACCATCACGGCGAAGAAGGGGTACTTTGATGGCGATGCTTTGACGATGAGCTTAGAAGTAGGATAAGGACGACGACCAGGCTGTCCAGAGCAGCGGAATGCGGCATCCACGCCCAATTGGGGACCCGGGTAGCTGACAGAGCCGAGCAAAGAGTGCGTGCGTACATAGGAAAAGGTGCGTACGTACAGGAAAAAGCAAGGTGCTCCAGGTCATTCCCTTAATTTCATACCCCTGAGTTGTATCCTGCAGAAGTTCATACGGAAGAGGATAACTCACGCTAGTCGACAAGCGGCATCCCGCAGCCGTCGGGACCATCCTCGGAGCGGACGCGGCGAAAAAGCTGGAATGGAATTGCAATGAGAACAACGAGAGAGTATCTGAGCGGAGCTAAAGTCAAGCCCACGAGCAAGACCTGGTGCTTCTGCAAAAATCCTCCCCCCCCCCCCGATCGAGCCTGAGCTAAACGGGACTTACTTATTCGTTCGAGGTCGTCGTCGTCCTTGGAGATGTTACAGGTGAGCAAGAGCAAGAATGAGGCATTGACAGCAGCAGTAATTTCGCTCTAAATGCAACACTGCTTCTTTGTTCTACTCCTTGAAACAGTTTAATTTTCGGGTTTTTCATCTGCTGTCCCGCTGCAACGAGAGCAAGAACGACAAAGGTTTCTATTCATTGTTCTCTTTCGGCTTCTTCGCTGCACTTGGCCGTCCTGTTCCAAAGTTCTTGGTCCTGAGCCCTCCTGCGCCTGTAGATGCACAACACGTTAGTGAGAGCCGAGACCTGCCTCTCCAGCGCCTCCTTCTCGGTCTCCAGCTTTCTGATTTCGGCCTCCAGGCGCCGACATTTGGCTCTCATTTCGTCACGCTCGTCGCTTACGTAAGAGATCGTGTTTTTGAGACGCACGATGAGCTCGTGAGCACCCGCATTGACTCCCAGGCGCCGCCTCTTGGGTGCGATCCTCTCCCTGACTGGCGAGATGACGGGCGGCGACGACGGCATCGGAGGGACTTGCTCGCCTCCGTCGCCGTCATCGTAATCCCCGACGCCGCACTCGACACGAGCGCCGCCGAAGATCTGGTCGATCAAGTCATGCAGGATCAAGTAGGCGATCTCCTCGTGCAGGCCCCCCTGGCCGTTCTCCTCCATTGGAATTGCGCTCGTCTCAACGGTGTTGAAGTTGTTGTTACGCCTTCTTTTCCCTTATTTTTTTACACTCAAGTCTGCATTTTTGACGCCTCGAGAGGCCTCGGCACAACCAGTCGAACCTGTGAGAGGTTATGTGTATTTCACGCTAAAGCAATAATCACAAAGAAGCTTGAACATGAATCGGTTAAGCAATCAAGATACTGGAAGAGTTGATAACGTCATAGAAGTACAACTTGCACAAGACCAACCCGAACATGACTTCGGCACGGAATGTAGTATTGTGAGGTTTATCCAGGCCCTCTCTTTCAACTAAATAAAAATGGGGGAAGGGGAAAGGAAGGGGTCAATGGGGGCGAAGTCATTGCTGGTGGCCGAGTTGGACGTCAAGAGAGCGATCAAGGAGCACATAGGGATGGTCCACCGGACGTCACCTTTTTTGTCACTCACGGATGGTTCTGGAAGTAGGAAGAAGAAGTCAACGACGAGACTCCATATTTGCTTCGCCCGGATGGACGTGTGGAGACAGTGGACGCAAGCGTTACGGACGTGCATTCAAGCCCTGAAGCTATGTTAGTAGGGAGGCGGTTTCGTACCTTGCTATACCTCCATGACATCGTCGTAGGCAAAGTCGTCGTCCAACTTGAGTATCCTGGGATCGTCGCTCGTGGACTCTTGTCTCTTCTTGGCCTGCGACGGAGATGAGGACGCCTGGGTGGAATCGTCACCCGGCGCGCTGCTGCCTGGCGGCTGAGTCCCGCGCGGCAACGAATTTCCTTTCCTCCTCGGCGGGTTACTGCTCGCAGTGTCGTCGGCATCGGCATTCCCTGCCTTGTTCATGTTGTTGATCAAGTCTCTCACGGAGCTCTTTCTGGCCGCAGATGATGCAGCCACGGAAGATGCCAACGATCCCGCTGCAGCAGCTGACGGCTTTGACGACGAGGAAGAATCCGAGGACACTGACGTCACTTCACCAGACTTTCTGTCAACACCAACAATGGACCACGGGCGAGGCTTGGGCAGAGGCTTTGGCTTGGCAGGGTATGAGGGTGTGGTAGTAGTTGTAACCGACGTGGTTTCTGACTGACTTATGGCTGTGGCGCTGCTACTTGTGGTGGAGGCCGTCGTTCCAGGAGGACTAGAGGTCGATGCCGAGGAAGACGAGGAGGAGGCTCCCAATGAAGAAGAGAACTTGGAGGCTCTCAGACCAACGATGGATCCGCCGCCGTTTTTGGTACTGCTACCGAAACTATCCTTGTCGTCCACCTTGGAAAACTCGGTCGTGGGAGAGGTGAGTGATCCAGCCAGACCGGTTGACCTAGGGTCAGTGGGGATGGGGCAAGACGACGGAAGCATTAGGATGAGATGGACAGCAGGCAAAAACGACAGTAACTTTACGCAGTCGGTTGGACTGTGTTAGAGAACCAAAACTTTGTACTGCATGAAAACGATCCCAATGACTATAATACAAGGGACGCAATGGAATCCGTGATTAGACGTTAGATCTGACTTCACGCAAAATCACAATGTACCTATTACTACTGTAATCAAGGCTCTTGTCCCTACCTGAGCTTGACCTGGTTGAACAATGCCTTGGTCGTCTCCACGTTTCCAACGTTGCTGCTGGACGTAGCCGAGGAGGTGGTTCCCCTGCCTGGTGAAAGCTCTCCATCTGCGCCTGCTTTTGGCACCATAGAAGCCCTCTTCTCTTTCATCTCAGCCATGAGATCGAGGTTTCCGCCGTGACCGACTCCGTGCCGCTTCACCACGCCCTCTGGGGTGCGCTTACCCTCGTCCACTGCTCCCGGCGGGGACATCGTACGTGCAATTGGAGTGGCAGCCTCCTCTTCTTGATTCAACGACCGGCGACGCCCCCCAGAAGTCGAAGATTGGATCTCCGGCTCAGTCTTGCGAGAAGCAAACGGAGATATGCCCGGAGAGATCAGCGCCTTCGTCTCTGGCTTTGGCGACGACGTCCCGTGCAGGTGATGCTTGGAAGTGTCCTTCTTGGAGAAGATGTCCGTAATAGAGTGCAGAGAAGGGGAGAGCGAGCGCTTCTCCGGTGACGGCTTGGCGAGCGAGGGCGAATCCTCGTCTAATGTGGACGAAGCCAGACAGGAGAAGCCTGATGTGTGATAAGTCTTGGGCTTGTCTTTGAAGGGCAACGGAGACCTCCGGTCCGAGTCTGGGGAGGCCGTGATCTTCTCTTCTGATTTTTTCACTCCAGCCAATAGACCCGTTCGTTTCTCATCCTTCTTCTCCGGAGGGGACAACGAATAGTCTTCCCTGCTGCTATCGCCTGGCTCCTTCTGAGCGACGTCCTGCAGGGGACTCCCACTTGGCGTCGACCCGGGCGAAAGGCTGGTTGCAGTCGGTGAGGTATAAAATCTAGCTATGGCCTCATCATGTTCGTCACTGGACTGTGGGACGACCGCGCCTCTGGTCGGAGCATGACGTTTAGCGCGCTTGGGCCGAGCCTTGCCGAGATGCTGGAGCGCGGTGGCTGCTGGAAGTTCTGGAACAGTGTCATCTTCACCATTTCTTGTCGGTGCTTTCTCGTCATTGGCAGAGACTTCTTCATTGTCGTCTTCACTACCTTCCTCTCTGTGATGGTGGCCATCGGCGTGCGACTTTGGTCGCAGCTTGCGCCCATGGAGGGACTTCCTCTTGCTGGTCTGCGGTGTGCTAAGGGGAGAGGATTCGGACTTTTGGCTGAGTCCGTCGCCGCCACTGACGCTGGCGCCGCAGCTGACGTTGGCGCTACCTCCGCCAAGAGAGGTGGACTCTTGGTCGAGGCTCTCTGAGGTCGAGGAGGAACGACCCCGGATGCCGCCACTTTTGAGTACGTCCGGAGTGAGCGAGCGCTTCTTGCGCAAGGAGCCAACTTGTGAAACTAGAGTCCTTGACTGAGCTCCTAAGCCTTCGATCACCTCGTCGATCACCTTATCCGAGATGTGGTTGGCGATGATGAGGTTAAGCTCGTTTATTTTGTTGTGAATCTCCAGTCCCAGCTGTTCCATGATGAGTCCGGATACGAAGTCCGGTGACACTTGGCACTTCTTGTGGCAGGCTGCACGCAGGTCCGCCACGACAGTTTTGCTGCCACTCGCCGTCTCAGGTTTCATGATGTGTGGGCACTGTCGTTCCGCGCACTTCAGCATTGACTCCACATTCTGGTGAATATATGACGTTACGAAGTTCGTCAGGTCCAAAGAGACTTGCTTGAGTTTTAGGTCGACATCAGTGCCACGGGCAGTCACTTCGTGAAGTGCCGAGAGCAAGTGCTTGGAGTTTTCTGCATCACTGATCATCCCTTGAGCCAGCTCCACACTTTCTGACTGAGAGTTCTCCACATTCAGCTTGACCAGCGTATCAATGTTGTCCTGCGTCTGAGCGGAGACCCTGTCCAAAATCTGCTGTGTGGAACTGAGCAAGAAACCTTGGGTCAGTCTGAAGGCCTGAGCAGTGTTGCGAAATTTGTGCGGGCTGGAGTTTCGCTGCAGCAGCTCCTGCATGCGGTGCACGACGGCGTCCACACGATCTGGGTGAGTCTTGATGAACGGTTGGAGGTCGAACGTAGGCAGCGGGATGTGACGCATAGCAAAATTGGACTGCAGCGCGTAAGTGATGTCGGTGTAACCCTGCAGGGATATGGCGTTGCGATCAAGGTTGATGATGCGCAGTCTCGTGTTGATCTGGAGAGCTTTGGCCAGCAGTCGCGCGCCAACATCGCCCATCTGGTTGCCTGAGATGTCCAAGTGCTGTAGACACTGGTTGCTCCCTAAAGCGTTGATCACATTGTTCAGCTCTGTTCTCAAGCGGCAGTCTGAAAGGTTGAGCTTTTGCAAAGCTGTTTCTTCGTCTTGCAGGAGTTGAACGATACTCTCCATGACTGCTGGAAGATGCTTGGGCTTCACGCTGGTCATATTCTTACTAACGTTCAGACTCAACAGAGATCGATTTCGCGCAACACCCTGCATGACGCCCGACATCTCAGCTTCGATGGCGTTCTCACTCAGGTCAAGGCGGGAGATGCAGCGGACGCCGCCCAGACAGCTCTCGATGACAGCGGCGCCGTTGCCGCTAAGCTGGTTATTGCTCAGGTTAAGCTCCACATTGGTGGTGGACTCGTTGCATGCCAGACCAAGCAACAAATGCTTCACGGCCTCAGCCGGCATGCGGCAGTGCGACATGTTCACGTATTGAAGCACAAGAGTACCCGCAAAGAACTGCTTGTACGCAGCCGGAATGTCTCCCTTGGCCTTCTTGGACGCAAAGGGATTGCGCGATAAGTTGAGGTGGGTGAGGGCGGCCGTGCAGCCCCTAACGAGTGCACCAAACAACACGTCCAAGGGTGTCTCCGTGGCTGACAGGTCCAGTATGGCGATGACGTTTGGTTGAGCCAAGAATGAGCAAAGAGCCTGGCTCTCCTCCTTCAAAGAGTTGCCGGCCAGGTTCAGGTAGGTGAGGGTGTTGCGAGTTGACCTGTTGGCGGCCAGCGCGTTAGCAAAGCTGGAAAGCCCCTTCGCTGTGAGTGAGCAGTGACTCAAGTTCACGTGATGTAGACCCTTAGGGTGCTTCGAGACGGCAGTGCTAAGATGCGTTAAGCCCTTGTCCTCCAAAAAGTTGCAGGAGATGTCGAAGGAGGTTAGTGACGCCTCCGGGTTATGAGACATGGCCTGCGCCAGCCTGGCGGCAAACTCCCAGCGGGCGCCAATGCTTGAGACGTGAAGTTCTTGGAGGCTGGGGGACTTGGCCACGACTTGCAAGATCCGCTCACATATGTCTGACGGTAGTTTAGCATTGTTCCCGCTGGCCTTCAGGCGATTGAACCACGCATTGTGCTCCAGCACTGACAAAATGCACAGTTGGTCTCTGTGGTCTAAGTGCTCGAAGTCCTGCAGGCACATCTCGTGCGAATCGTGCGAGAAGTAGATCGTGTCGACATCCCAGGCCACCTCTTCACGAAACGGAAGTGAGTAGTAGTCACAAAGGCAGGCGTACTGAGCCGAGAAGCCTCCGCAGGGCCCCACCAGCTTCGGATCCGGTGCTTTTCTTTGCAGAAGTTCTTCCCGGACTGGCCTGTCTGCCGGTTGGACGTCTACCTTACCGACGACGCGCTCGAGCGGCACTCCGGGGAAGATACGGGTCACTGCGGCCGCCAGTACGCGAAGCACCTCGTCCACAGCGGCCTCGGGATCCGCCGCCTCGTCGCAGTTCGGTCTGAAGGAGTATGTTGCCGTTTTTTCACCTCCCACGGCCGCGCAGAAGGCGACTCGACCAGGACGACGCGACTCTACTCCGCGGAGGTCCAAGTAGTGGAAGTGGTGGTCGATCCTCGCCGGCACCTTAGCTGTCATGACGAACAGTCGGTGAGGCGTGAAGACAAGTATGCGATTTTCAGTCTTGTCGCCGCCTTTCAGCTCCAACTTGACGGGCGCCTTGAGCAGGATCTTGACATTTTTGCCAAGGAGCAGGCGAATGCTCTCGTGAATGTCCCGCGTCATGCTGCGCCGGGACGACATGACGCCGTTGGAAGAGAAGGAGTCGAGCAGCAAACCTCAGGGCCTGATCATGACCAGTCCGAGGGTGTGTTGTCTCGGAGGAGGAGTTCCTCCAAGTTGCACTTGGCTTGTTTCTCTCTCCACTTCAGTCCCAGAGCCTTCGGCGGAGCTTAGCGGACCCGAGGACGATGTGCTGACTGCTGCTGATCACTTCTTTTTTGCCCGTCCACCCACTTCTTCGGGCAGCCGGTGAACGCCGGGGCGGCCGAGCAAATGTTTCCTTCTTCTTCTTCTTGTAGCAGAGCAAGAAGAAGAAGGAGGAGGAGGGCGGAGAGAGAAGCAGCAGCAGCTTTCTCGGCCCTGACGCCCTTGCCCACCCTGGCGCACTAGAGCGATCTGGCGCAAGCCGCAAGCCACCGCCCATTCGGCGGCCGCCAATCATCGCTCTCCTCTCGTAGCTTCCCGTCATGCAGACGTCGTCCGACTTGATGATGATAACGGTGACGTTGTTCACGCACGCCGACTCCTTGTCGGTAGCGCGCTATAGCCGAGATTTTGAGTACGTTACTTGCACCACCCATCCCGTCTGTCAGGGCGACTGACGGCTTTTCCACCCCCGCTTAGTCGCACTCCGCTTGATCGATGCTCTCCAGTGCACGGACGACGAGTTCATGGAGGGGCAACTCCAGAACCGTGATCCGCTATCCGAGAACCAAGTCGTGGCCAAGACTGCCACCGACGCTGTCGGGGATCTCTTGCCATCATCGCAATCTTCTCTTGGTGAACGCTGGTTCCAAATTTGCGATTTGCGCGACCTCAGATTTTATATGCCTTGCATGCAGAACCCGCTCCGCCCGTCGGGCTTACTCCTACAGACAAGAAGATCATTGAGGCCTTTGAGATCTTTGACCACGAGCAGAACAAGACCGTCGACGTGAGGGAGGTGGGCGCAATCATCAGATCGCTGGGTAAACTAATTTTTAACGTCGGCCATTGCGAATCACCACTTGATCCTGGACAGGCTTTTGCCCAAGTGAGGCCGAGCTCCAGGGGATCCTGCGTGATATGGAGGATCCCCAGCAGGTGGGCACCATCCATCTGGACCGATTCCTTCCTGTCATCTCCAGGATTTACGGAAAACAGAAGTAAGAAATCCCCAGTCGTGCAATCGAAGTACAGGACTCAACCAAGTGGTACTTGGGTAGGTTTCAGCCTGCGTCGGCAGACCTCTTGCTGAGTGCCTTTCATGTGCTGGACTCCGAGACCAAGGGAGAGCTCACCGCTAAAGAACTAAGAAAGTAAGTTAGTAGAGGAAAAATGACAGTATCAAAGCACTTCAATCTGGGAATGGTTCTTTTTCAATTTTTTTATTTCAACCATCCCCAGGTTCAAATTCAATTCTTGAGAATTGTTAAATAACAGTTATTTAAAAATGTCTTTTGTGCCCCTTTGGGTGTCCTCGGATCCGCTATGTGTGATTCTGTGGGATTTCACCCTTTCAAAACTCCGCTTCACATGTGCAACTGCGTGACTCTTGTTCAACGAGACTTCCTGTTTATGATGAAAGTCTCAGTCAACGAGACTCTTAGTCTCATTACACAAGGGATTCATTCAACGAGACTTTGGTTTTCATTATAGAAGTCTCGTTCAACGAGACTTTTGACTCCTCTTTCCTCATTTTGTTTTGATATTTCATAAAACAAAATTTGATTTAAAGATAAGAATACCAAAACAAAAGCCACAACTATGATGAGTAATGTCCAAAGTTTTATTTCTGCTTTCGGAAATGCTTTTAAAACTGTAAAAAGTCGTGCTTATGAATCAATTGATAAACTAGGATATGATTTGTTTTATAGTGACCCTAGAAAAACAAGAGTCAAGCTCTTGAAAAACAAACATGTCAAAACTAATCAACAAGAACTGATATATGAAAAACCAGGAACTGGAACAAGAGGGTTAAAGTGTTGCTTACTGTATTCTTAGCTTCATTCTACATAAACATGTACGTATTGGAACACCAAACACAACTGGATCGAGAGATTTTGGAGTCAACTGCTCTGTGCGATACCCGTCCTTGCTCCCTGACCTTCATGGCGCTCTCACTGATCACGTAGACGTGGAGGAGGGTGTAGAAGTAGACGTCGTCGTCGTTGTCCAAGTCGCTGACCAGATGGTCGCCAGAACAGTCCGCTCGGTCCAAAAGTCGGTAAGCAACAACCGGCAACGATCAACAACACTTGCTACTCTCTCTCTCTCTACTGGTCGCGCATCGCTCATCTCTATACACGGCCGTCCATTCACGCAATATCGTTCCGACAGTAGAAATAACGTAAAAACAGCCAGGCCGAGGCCGCCCTCCCTTCACATGCTTTTGCTTTTTCAAATTAATTTTATGGGAAACTGCAGTGTGTCCAAAAAAGAAGAATTGCGAGTCTGTCCAGAGTGTCTGACTTCAAGATTAGTCGAAATCAAGACCATCATGCACACTAACATCGATGCGATTGACTTCCTGGTCTCGACGTTCTTCGAAAAGGGGGAGGAGTGGATTGTGCTGGAGAAATTTCTTGAGATGACTGTCTTTGAGCACTTCATTGGCGCCACGGATACCCAAACTGATGTCGCGAAGATCCTCAAGGCTGCAGTTACAAATCACCACGGGTCCTCTGAATGGGAATACCGAGGAAAATACCACCAGCTCCATTTCCGACTCAGGTGCCGGGTCGATGTCACCGAGGGCCGATGGATCGGGCCCTGGAGTTCAAGGGTCTTCACCGACATCAAAGATGTCAAGCTCTACCCATCGGGAAGCAAGATAGCTTTCAAGAGGCTTTCTAGTCTTGACAGCAAGATGCCGGCCGTGTATCTTCACACGGGCGTGCTCGTCCGCATCGGTGGCGAAGAGTACGTCATCGAGGTCCAGAAGGACGATGAAAGAAGGGTATCCACCGTCATGAAGAAGTGGGACAACCTGGATCACACCAACATTGGGGAGGTCTACGTGGACAACACCTATCTCAAAACAGGCAACATCCGTGTCAAGGATTTACTGTACCGCCTGAGCAGGATCATTGGCATTGCCATCCAGTATGATCCAACGTAAGTATGCAGTTTGTTCCAATGTTTAATACAGTTAATGTCAACGGTCTTCCCAATACCGGTAGGAGGATGAATTGTGATGTCGTCGCTACCTGGTTGACCACTGGCAACCTCCATTGGAGCACGAAGACGTGCCTTTGCGAGAAAATCTCGAAGATCAAGTGCATCCACCTGAGGTACCCCCCCGCCCCAAAGGTGCACTTGAAGAGGAAGGACCTCCTGGAGATTGAAGACCGATGTGCCTCAACCATGAGGCTCGAGACTCAGGAATCAATCTTCCACAAGAACTAGAATGAAGTCAGAGAGAAGAGTTTTCATGAAAATCTGCCTGAAAATTGCCGCTGCCTCAATGTGCTCAGTGTCACCGTGAACGTAGTCCTTTTTGAAGGAGTAAAGATTGAAAAGCGCTTTCTTTCTTTCTCCAAGTGCCCTCCGGGCACCGTGGAGGACCTGCACAAGCAGGTGCAGGTCCTCCACTCCTTAATGGTCCGGATCATGGCCTGATCACATGGCCTGATCATGAAAACCTCTTGACAGCAAGATGCCGGCCGTGTATCTTTACACGGGCGTGCTCGTCCGCATCGGTGGCGAAGAGTACGTCGCCAGTACGAAGAGGATTTTCATGAAAATCCTTAAAGTGCGAAAGTCTGGGCGATAGTATGATGATGGTATAATATCAGCAATCCGGAACGGAACAAGAGTGAGCGAGAGACTTAAAAGTTAAACTTAAACTTCGCCCGGGGCGAAGGTTTTCGCCCGGGGCGAAGGTTTTCGCCCGGGGCGAAGGTTTTCGCCCGGGGCGAAGGTTTTCGCCCGGGGCGAAGGTTTTCATGATCAGGCCAT
>JAAUXU010033648.1_pt1 | contig 31758 bp, 19 predicted proteins | sample 7278151 | NCBI WGS metagenome assembly JAAUXU01 (sample SAMN14350113, study PRJNA611818) | marine sediment metagenome | isolation source: surface marine sediment (1.8m) | place: French Polynesia: Moorea | collected 2018-08 | reverse complement strand
GGGGAAAACGTGGATGAAATGGCCTGAAATTTTCATGGGACAATCCCAGCCTCCAGGCCAATCATTTCCACATGGTTGCATCCCCCGGGTCCTCCGGCGCCATGCACAGGCATGCAAGAACCTAGTGTCCGGGTTGAGAGGTTGCTATGTTCCTTGAAGCAGCCAAAAGAGAGCGACAGGGTGACAACTTGACAGGTAAACAAAACTCACCTGATCTAAGGGTGACTTTAGCTCGGCTCATCTTGGCCGAGGCCGAAAATGTCAATTTTTGAGGCCCGGAGACCTCGGACGGAGGTCCAACCATGCCAAGCACTTTCAGGCTCCTCCCGCATCCACTTCCCACCAGCCATGTCCCGCAGAGATGTTAGGCACGCCACGGCTGTGGCGCAGCCCTTTGTCTGGCTTTTTCTGGAATATATCCCCCCATCGGCCCATCATTTCCTTTGGCCTGGGACCACATTTTACGGGCCGGGCTCGACCCGCCACCATCACTAGTACCGATTGCTTGGACGACACACAGTGCATGGTGAGCGTCAAGTGCATGGCAAGTGTCAAGTGAGTGGTCAGAGTGAAGCTCATGGATGCAGCATAGTACAGACGGAAATAGAGCTTCATAGAATTCTCCTGAGCAAAGCCGGGCAAGGCTTCTGCTGGTGGTTTAATAATGTGTTTTATTGGACCAGATTTCAAATGGGAGGGATGTTTTTAACCAGAAGTTAATATAATTTCGCGATATGATCCCTCACTTAGCGATATAGCAGCAGTACTTTTCTTCTGCAGCAATAACTTTTTTCACGATAGATAGTTGACACTCCAGGAGAACAGGAACCTGTCAGTGGTACTTCCCTCCTGTAGCGATAACTGACTTCACGATAGCTGACACTCCAAAAAGCAAACAGAGACCAGTTGCACGTCTGTGTTTTGTGAGCCACCAAGCGACTTCGTTCAATGGCTGGCCTAGGGGACAATGTTCGTGTTGATGGTACCTACAAGAACATCTGGAATGGTTTTCCTGTTCTTATCGTGGCAACATCAGACAAGAATCGGTGCCTGCATTCTCTCACACTCTCAGAGACTACTAGTGAAACAGAGCATGACTTTGGATTCATTTTTAATGCCCTCAAGAAAACAGTCACAGGTCTTAAAGGAGAAATCAATGCTCAGCTGCTTGAATGTGACTTAAGTCTTTGGGTTATTGATGGCATGACGGCAGAAGCCCCGCTTGATGCAAGGTGCACCTGTAGTAAGGGTCTCGAGTTGGTTCTCTGCAACCATGTATTAGGATTAGGCATTCGTCTTGGCCGTCTAAAAGTGCCAGCAGCTGCAAAAGATGTTCCAATCGGCCAAAAACGAAATCATGGCCTTCCTGCAAAGGCCAAGAAAGCTTTAATCATTCAATAACTCATGTTACTTCATTTATTGTTAGTTAATGTAAAGTTATTGTTATTGCTAAGTTAGTATCGCTAAACTAGAAGTGAAATATTGTCGAAATAGATATCAGTTTCAGAATGGGGAAGGAAATCTCGATTGTCGAAATAGTTTAATTCTTGATCAAAAAATTTTATCCCATTTCAAATTAATTTTCAAGGTGATTTTACTTGTTGTTGGCCTGCGACCTCGAACATGTAAAGTCATCAAGGACATTAATTGAGGACAATTAAGTCTGTGTACAGCGATCCAATTTGTTGCTTGATGCTTCCCCCCCCCCTTTTTCATGGGTATGATTGCCATTCTTGGTCTGTTCTTCGGCTCATTCTGCCCTCCCTCTGTCAGCCCGGCCCAATCTGCCTGAAACCTGTCTCGTAAAGCAGACAGTCTGTCCAATACAGTAAAATATGTCCAATAAGAAGAGAATCTGTCCTATAGAATGCTTTCATATTGTGGCGAAACTAGCTGAATTGCTACAATGACGGAAAAGTCCGGCGTCAAGGTACTGAGGATCCATAAAGTCCTGTTTGAAAATGAATGTGTTGCAGCTCTGGTTAGCGACGTAAAACCATAGAGAAGCGATGCCAACAGGGCCAAAGTCGTGGGAAAAGCGAATTTGGGGCTTACGCCATCTACAATTGTGTTGGATCTCCATAGTAACGCAATATCAGCAACGTTGGTCGTCACTGTGTTTCAAGGTGGACTCTAACTCGAACAACCGTAGCACTTTCTCACTCCTGATGCCAATCCCGGCTAAGATCATAGCAACGACCTGCCAGAGTTGGAGCAATTTGCCAAAGGTGTCTACAATTTTGGCCACCGATTTATGTAGTGTAGGACTCGTTGGTGGCTGGTGAAAAGATGCCGCCCAGCTTGCCTGGAGTCGGTCCTCTTGCTCTCGTTTCTCTGTGGTAAAACCAATGTCATATGATGGGTAAAAATCATGTGATTTTTTGGGAACATCGCACACAAATTTTGTAAAATCATAGTATGCAAAAACCATCAAGAAGGAACTGGCAGAGAATGTTCTCGCCTACTGAGAAGGTCCGAATTTTTGACAGTTTACACAGCTGTGTTTTTCCCCCTTTTTTGGCCTTTCAAACTCAATTTTACAAATGTGTGTTTAGCTCTGAACTGAGCAGAGAAGGCGTGAAATTCACTGGGAGATGTTGGTTTTTGCCCCTGACTGCACCTTGGAATAGAGTGGACCTTGCGTGCTCGGCGTGCCTGCCGCACTTCAGCGCCATCCAGGTGAGAGCAGGTAACGCCTTCAACGAGTGCGGACTCGTTCGAAGAAGTTATGTCCAAGAGTTCATGTTCGGCATGAATCGCAAAGTGCTGCTCGCACTCAACTTTAGTTTCATGTGGCCAAAGTCAATTCATTCATACTGCACCGAGTGTATGTCACTGAGACGTAAAGTTTCTTATCATTGCCTGATACGTTTTTATTCGAAAAAAGGCACTATAGATGCTAGGCTAGTTCGAAAAAAATGAATGTGTTTTTTTGGGGGTGGGAATTTGGTTTTAGACGCTGTTTAAGTCAAGTACAGGGTGGCCAATATAAATTGACTGGTTTTTCTACTTAACTTTAAACGCCCATTTCTTGACAATAGGTACAGATATTTACTTAATACTTTAGCATTGTATATGGTTTTAACTTATGGTATAGAAAATTTCATGTTGATAGCATGACTATCAATGACACCACAGAGTAGAACATGGTCACTTGACCGGCCGACTACAAGTTTCAATTCTCACCAACATTCTCTATGGGGGATGGAAGTATTGATCTGAAAGTTGGTGAGAGTTATGAGAAAACAATAACCTAAAGGTCGCATATGATTTTACTAGTGAAAAACCCAATTGCATGTTTTATAGGATGTCAAAGTAAAGAAATCGAGTTCGAAAAAACACAAAAAATCATAAGACATTGCAATGAGTTCTCATGAAACTTTATTGGGGCTAGTGCTCAATCCAACTGCCTTCTGCTGCAACTACGGCCTCGAGCCGGGGCCGGAACTTAGCGCAGGCCTTCTCAATCATAGCCGTGGGATACGTGGCCCACACCTCTTTGATCTTGGACTTAAACGACTCCAGGTTGGGGTGGGGAGTCACGTTGACTTCCTTCTCGATTACCGACCACCAAAAGTAGTCCAGGGGGTTGAGATCTGGACTCGGTGGTGGCCAGAGGTCCTTGGGCCACGACTTGGCAAAGTTGGCCTTGATAAAGGTCTGGTTCTTTTTTGCCGTGTGAGCAGGAGCTCCGTCTTGCTGCCAGACGTAACTTGCGTCAGGAAAATTGTATTTCAACCACAGCAGGACTTTGCACCTCAAGAGGTTGTAGTACACGCTGGTATTGCACTTCTCCTTTGGCCTGAAGAAAATCGGGTCCATCTTTTTGCCATCAGAGCATATGATGCCCCAAACCATGACCTGTTGAGGGTGTTTCATGCGGTCGATGCCCTGCACGTCACATCGGTCAAGGGTGATCCATCTGAAGTGAAAGGAGTCACACATCAGGCCCATGAACTTTTTCAGGGGTACAGCTGTCGTCCTACCTGTCATTCCGACAGTTGTGGAATTGATCGACTGTGAAAATCTTCTTATCAGAGAAGACTTTGACAGTTGACGCATTGTTCTTTTGCTTCAGCCAGTTAAGGAGCTTCTTAGCGTGTGCGAAGTGCTTCTTCTTTGCTGCATTAGTGATGAAGTGCTGCCAGCGATGCATGAACAACCTAAGGCCGAGGCTATTCATCGTGGCCTTGATCGTGCCCAGTGAGCACGTGAAATGCCTCGCATGGGCCCAGATCGACCGTGTGGCATGAGCGGCTGCCTCTTTGACAAAGCATTCGATGAAGTCTGTCATCCTGACAGTTTTGATGTGACCAGACCTCAGCTTTCAGTCGAAGTCAACCCTGGAAGTTGCGGCAGCCTCAGCATCCTTTTTCTGCCTCTTAATCCTGCCAATGGTAGAGAGAGAGGCCCTGGTGAGCTGCCTAATCTCTGAGTATGGCAGTCCGATGTCAAGGTATGAGTCAACGTGAATGCGGCGCTCCTTTTTGTTGGGCTTCTCCGGTGGCATCGCGACTCGATTTTTCACCGAAATAGACGAAAACGACGCAAGTGATACAGTACTTTCAAGTGAGATGTCTCACACTTTGTACAACGTCACGGGGGGTGGCATATTAGCAAGAGAAGCAATCGGTCAATTTATATTGGCCACCCTGTAAAGGTTTAGCATCTGCACTTTCAACTCAAAGTTTGTGACGTACATTATGTGGTAAGTGTAGCGCACAAAGCTAAGCAGCTCCTTCCAAATCAAACTGTGCGATCAAAGTTATAAACTGTAGGAGAGTTTACTGCGTAAAAGTGTGGCTGCTGTTTGAACAAAAAAATAGTCCTATTCGAGGTTGAGGATGAGCCAGGATCAGGATGAGGATGTGAACGTGGAAGAAGAACAAGAATGGTAATGGTTTACCGTATTTTTTTAAAGTTTGCTGTCCGACATTACAGTTTACTGTTTAAATCCCTAGTTGTAAAATAAGAGCCGCTCTTGATCAGAAGCCGCAGCAAAAAGTTGCAGATTTTAACACTCGCCGTGACAGCAATTAGCTCGCGTGCGGTACTCAAATATCGAGGTTTTGCACGACACAAGATACTCTAGGAAGTATCTACACCATTTCGTGATCGATTTCAGGATAGTGCAGGTCAATTAGAATACTGCAAATGGATTTCAGAATAGTGCAGGTCAAGGTCAGGGTGGTGCAGGTCAAGGTCAGAATAGTGCAAATAAACAAAAGAATGGGAGGGGAGAAGCGTGCATTTCAGTTGACTGAGCAAAACAAGGCCAGCAAAATTGACAAAGGCATCCCCTGCAACAATGAGAGCAGTTAGCACAAAATGATAAGTAAACATTAGAGAAATACATATAGTGGATATTCTGAAATCCACTTGCAGTATTCTGAATTTGACCTGCACTATTCTGAAGTCGATCACGAAATGGTGTAGATACTGGCTGTTTTGCACCGCTAATGTGAACGAGCACCACCGCCTCGGGACAGAGTACTTCCTGTCCGTGCACTCCTCAAGGGGTTGGTCGTGGAGAGGAGAGCAGGGACAGGAAGGAAGTACTCTGCGCTGAGACGATAAAGCTCTTTGACCAGCGATGGATGTTACAGTCGGCATGAGTCAAGTACAGGGTTGCCAGGTGAAGTCGCTGGATGGGAGCCAAATTATAGTCACAGGGAGCCAAATGGAAGCCAAACCTTCATGCACCTAGAGGAGCAGAAACTAGCATTTTAGAGATCTGTTTAACTAGTTCAAAAATGTCAACTTCTGATTTTCAGGGTGAAAAATCGACATGAGGCACTGGCGTAGTTGGTACAAGTCTCATTTTATAAAAAAAAAAATGACTTCTTATCTGCATTTTTGACTCCGAGTTTTCATGCATGGTTTTTTTAGTCAAACTTTCTTAATATGACCCTATGCCAAAAATCCAGGTTGGATTTCTGGCTGCTTCTTTCACCCAGGTACAACGCATGGTACTTTCGGTCAGATTATAGGACGTTTTCCATCTTGTGCCCTTTGCTGAGCTGGTCGCAGCAGTGGCAGGTGCCATGGATGAGCTGTCCGTCATGGAAAAGCCAGCCGAGGTCTCACTGGGGACAGCAGACGGAGCAGCTGAGGAGGTCTTGTTCATGGTGTACAAGGCAGCCACATTCACAGCAGAAAGGGCACATCGAGGTCTCCTTCACGGCAGATGAGGTGGCTGAGGTCTCATTCACAGCGGATGGATCATGCTGAGGTCTTATTTGGCAGATGTGATGGCCGAGGTCTTGAACACAGCAGGCGAGGCGGCTGAGGTCTCGTTCATAGCAGACGGGGCAGCTGCAGTCACATCCACAGGAAGCACCGGAAGTAGATAAGCATCTTACCAATGCTGTGCAGAATGCATAACTGCCTTCTGGAGCTGTTGCAGAGTGCTGCTGACCCCTGATCGGAGTGACCCTCCTGGCTGCAGCTCATGGTCAGCATTTCATTCAGAAAAGAATAATTGGGGATACAATTTCATGCATCAAATTAAAGGATTACCGAAAGAGGCAAATGGAAGCCAGTTTTGGTTTGGCCACCTGATTATTTTGCTGGGAGCCAAAAGGTTCTGCCGGAAGCCAAATTCTTGCAATTCTGCTCCGAGGACTCCGAACTGTCAACCCTGGTCGAGTATTGAATTAGCTTGTATTGCGTTGCTGCATTAGAGAACGAAAGCTAGTGTAGAGGCAAGACCCTCTGCCGGGCGCGCCTGTTTGTCAGGTCAACACTGCACAAAGTGAGCCAAAGAAAGTGAGCCAAGTAGGGTGACAAAACTGCATTAAGATAATTGACTGATTCAAAATGATTGAGGGGGATATTGAACTCCAAGCTACATTTTTCATGATAAGCAACAACTCTGTCATTGAAACAAAAATGGTAAATAAAGCACCAGTGCAAGGTTCCCTTTTGGCATAATTTATGGGTATTGATGATCATCCAACTATCACTTGATTTGGAAGGATTAATCATATGTACTTGTACAGATTGGCAACTCTGCTCTTTCGGCCAAATCTGCCGTGATCGTTTCTTAGGGAGGGTCTTCCCTCTACCCTTCTTTCGTTCTCTAATGTTACTGCAGTGCTCGAGAGGTACAGGGTTGCCAGCTTTTCTTGTCACCCTGAAAAGACAAACTGCTGCAAGAAAAGGCCAAAGAGACAGTAGGGTACAAGAAGACCAAGTCAACCAAACCAGCAGCTTTTTTAACGTCAGCTGTTCCTGAAAAATATCTATGCATATATGTAGCACGACGGGTGAATGCGATGTCTGTGCTGGATGCAAACTGGTCCCTATGGATGCATCAGTGTTGGCCTTGACTGCTTACCAGTCTTGCTGTATGACATTGGGCTGAAACATCATTTTGCATCTCCATTTGGCTAAAAATGATAGCAGTCACTAGAGAGACAGCAGCAAAGTAGGACATTGATTTTCGCAAGGCAAAGGTTTTTTTCTCAACTCCTCATTTTGTTCCGTGACATCACTTTTCCGTGCAGAAACAAAAATGCGTGAGGAAACGTTGACGCTTCTTTATGCATTTGACGTGCGTCACTTTTCCTCGCGCACTTCCAAGATGTAAAAAAGTAGAAGCAAGACTTATTCATTACTTGAAAGTGTCATTAAAGATTCATGTGTACAGTGCAGTTATTCATGACAATCTGGGGTGTTTCCTTGCGTGAACATTGCTTGTGCTTACTTCCAGCTTCCAATGTCACCTGAGATAAGAATTCATCAAACATGATCCACTTTTGGCCACCAAATTAGACATTTTTAGCTGCTGAGGCTTGGAATTGTCAAAGTACTTGTCAGCTGTCCTGGCAGTACTCAATCCAAGAAAATAACGTGAAATCAGTACTTGCGGTTCCCTCATCTGCAGCAGCTCGGGTTAACGTTTGAAAGAATGGGTGTCCTGAAATGAAAAAAAAAAGTTTCATAACTTCAAAATGCAATAAGGACTCCATTTATATGTGCTAATATTGTGTTTGTCGAGACGAGAAATTTTTCTCGAGGACGAGAATCAAGACAGGATAATGTCACTCTCGAGAAGTCGAGACGAGACAAAATCGAGAAAAATACAGTACATAATGTAAGTATTATACAGAATCTTTATTTGTCTGACTGTTTGATTCTCGTCCTCCCTCCTTCCTGCTTACAGCTATTCTCGGGAATCTCGAAACGAGAAATTTCTCGCGACAAACACTAGCTACTAAACATGCGTGTGTATTCTTTGGGATTGGCCAAGTTCAACACTTGAGCAATATTCTTCCCAATGTTCCCAATCATGTTGATTCCCAGAGGTTGGCTTTGGAACTTCTTCCCATTCTTCCCACCAGTCCCAGGAAACAGATCCTCTTTCTTCTTTCCACAGTCCAATCCCACAGTAGATAGGTATTTTATTTAACACGATTTAGTTGATTTTGAATAATGCAAAACATATAGAAAGAAGAAAAAATGATACTTTCGTTTTTCACGTCAGTGCAGAGTTTGCGTGGAATGTAGTGAGTCAGCGTACAATAAAGTGAAATTAGCTTGGAATATGATCAAGTTGGCATTGCATATCGTTGAATTGCCGTGAAATATGAAGAGGGAGCAGTGAGCACTCTACATGTCAGTTCACAATCTCTTCGGGCTTGTGTTTTGTTTACCTCATAGTAACCGTAATAGCCGTCGCCAAGTGTGAATAGGTTGCATCACCAAGGCAATAGAACCTTCTGGACTTGCTTTTTTGTCTGTGCTCAGACAAAGCAGCCTCGACTGGCACTTGTGCACAAAACCTTGGACATAGATTCTATCCGGGCTGATGCCCTCGTGGAATCATTGTCCGCAGTTTTTGGTGCACTCGCTTTAGTCTCGGCTGCTTCTTTTACCCCCGTAGAAATGAGCTCAACTGAAAGATCCCATTGCCTTAGTGATGAAGTGTATTTTCGGAAGTGGTATTCATTTATTCACGGCCAATGTAGCAACTAAGGAGGGATGAGCAGCTGCATGTCAAGACTCTGTGCATGCATTAACGGGTCAGACTTCATCATCACTGTCTGCCTCCCTGGTACTAAGTGTATGGTAGAGCTGCACAAAGACAAATAAGTTGGTTGCTCTCAGGACAATGCTGCTGTCACTATTGCCTCCAGCTTGGTATATGCCGAACCACTGCAGAAGGTGCATTGCTGGTCTCCTAAAGACAAAAAGAGGGCCTTGGTCAGTCAGCCGCATGCAGTTCATCTGCACAGCACATCCTGGATGTCCGTTCAGACATTTCGCCTTCCTCCGAACCATGAAGAGTCACCGCTTCCGTGACCCGACCCGACCTCGAAGATTTTCTGGCTCGAAGCATTTTTAGCTGCCAAATATTTGGCGGTAGGAGAGCCAAATCAAAATCTATCTGAAAGGAGCAAACTGGAGCCCAAAATCATTGGATCAAAAATGCCCCAAACCTGCAGAATGCCAATTGTTTCTCCATTTAAGAAGGAAAAAGGTAGGCAAACATACAGACACAAGATTTATCCTGAGCAAGCAGAGTATCATTCAATGGGAAGACCCTTTCCTTCTTGAGAATTTAACATTTTTTGTATGTGTCCGGACAGAGCGTCTTGACCATGCCGTCTGTGACCAGCAGCGCCCCTGAAACAGCAGGTGAGGTCTAATTCTAAGATGGGACTCGAGCATTGCCTGGCTCATGGTACTTCTGAGTTCGGTTTTTGCTACTGTCACCGAGGAAAAAAACCTCTCCTCATCTGTATTGCTGACTGGCATAGTGAAGCTTGCCAAGGCATCGTTTGCCAAGTCCTGGAAATGATGCACACCTACAGAGTTTCTATAGGCACGCACACACACACCACATTGAACAGCACCTTCGGGTATCCCATTTGCGAAGACCTCCTGCTCTTCCTGCCACGATATACGGAGAATCTGACGATCATGTTCCTCTGTTTCAGCTATCTGATTGAACAACTTTTGAAGAGGAAGCTGTTGAAATGGGGCCTTCGTCTGTGAGAGGATCTTACTCGGATGAAGCAAACTGAGGCCTTGAAAAATGTTTGCCTTGGCTGCCTTGCCTTGCTGTCACCTTTCTGGCCTTTTTCAAATTCAAAAAATTGGAATCAAGGGAATGCAAAACTGTGCGTACACTTTCCTGAATCAGTCCATTCTTTTGAAAACCTGACATGGAAAATTTATTTGAACCTGTGCCCAAACCTTTCGAGATTAGCCCGATTCCATCCATAGAAGCAAGTTCACCTTCAATTGAAACTTTCCAACTGTTGATTCGTTTGACGTGCAGCTCCTGTGTTGTGTCCGGGCTTCTGAGGGCGACAGGAGCGTAATCGAAAGTCGGTTCACATTCAATTGAAACGTTCTCAGGCCCAATTCTGACAGTTGAATCGCTAGAAAGAAATGGAATAGATGGGGAAGGAGATAGAGAAAGCGATGAACAGACTGCACAGGTTCTGCACGAGCTTGAGGTACATTTTCTGGAAAGCCATTTGCTTCTTCATAAATGACGGGCTGGACTGCGTTGGACTGCGTCGAACTTGGGATTCACGTGAGTGTTTCTCATTTCCGGCCCCCGGGCGGGCGTAAAAGCCCTGATCCCTGGGGCCAAGATGGTGCAATGTCTCATAGTGGCGGCCTCGAAGCTCTGACCTCACCCGATCCCCTAGTGAGAGAGTGCTTTCGGAGGCCTCTTTTTGACGGAACATTTTTGAAGTATTCAACTTGAAATGGGTGTGCAGCAGCTTCTAATGAATTGAGAAGGTCATCAAATTCTCTGTTGATCAGGCACTCTTTAAGGGTTTATGGTGCAGTGCGACCTTCTCAGACGGAAGGAACTTCCAGGTTCCCCGAAGAGTCCAATATTTTCCTGCTTTCTGGCCAAAAATTCTTCCAAATTTTCTGATTTTTGATCGTAACATCCGTCTGAAGATTGACCATTGCATCTGTAGGAATTTACAACAGAGATTGACTTAAGAACTATCGATCGTTAATCCGGTGATCGTTGCATTAGTTGTCCACTGTATCATCATGGAAAGCCATTGCTTTTTAGACAACATTTGTTTTCGGCAAGCTTTTTCGGTCCATGACGCCACGGTGACGTCTGAGATGTTGACAAAGTGAAGAGGTGATTTTTGCACCATCAGCGAGGGACATCTTGACCACTTCTTCGTTCAGCTCCGAGCCGATCTTGGAACATTGAAATCAACAACCGCCAGAAAATTGGACGTAGGAGGAAGGAACCCCCTGAACAAAGAGTCTCTTTACATATATTACGTGAGGTCATTAATTGTTAAAATTAGTGAATTTCACTGGATACAGCCTGATTTCTGACCAAAGATCGAGAAAAGATTTTCACCAGTCTTTTGTTCGGAAGGTCCTCCTTGGAACATAAAATGTTAAAGTCAGGCTCCTTGGAGCAGGACCCACAGCTCCAGAGGCCCCATTCTCTGGGATGCCTTTGTAAGGTCATAGCTCATTTCTGGGAGTGGCAGTTGAAAAAGTATTTGACGGTGGTTTCATTTGGCATGAATGATATTGCATCAAATCTATCCCAGGATGCAGTTTATTTGGTGATCTGCACAAAGTAAAAAAAAAGATAGAAAGCGCTGCATTTTCGAGGGCCTTCAAAAAGTTTTGGAGTGCACTCTTCAACCCTCATGCATTGCCAGTATTGACACTCACCTTTTCTGCCAAGAAAGTGAAAAATTCCCCCGAAACGGGATTTGTGTGGTTTCTTTAAAATAACAAAATGTGTAAAAACATGTTTTGCGTACTGCACATAAAAAGTATGACTCTTCTACGTCGTTATGTACTTTCTCAAAGTCAAGCATACCTTAATCATGTCTGCCTGAGACTTCTTCAGCACCGAAATAGTTGTGTCAGTAAAAAGAAACCATTGTGCTTAACATCAAATATACCTTAATTATGCTACCTAGAGACTTACACCGGTAGTGACCTTGCTGTCATCACCAAAAGGGTGAGTGATTGCACCCATTTTTCGAGTGGCCCCCGCTCATGATGTGAGGTGTCTAAAACGTCCTCGGGTGATCCTCATTTAGAATGAGGACCTCAGGGTACAGATATAATAGTTTCGGCCTAAACAGCGGACGTGCACGCACGCGCACATAAACTTTCACATACAGGGTGCTTCAAAATGGGCGACACGAAAGTATGTGAACCCGCTCCTGGTGTTCAGAGTCCGCTGTGGGGATTTTTTTTGGCACTTTTGTCGACAACTTTCTGCCAAAGTCTGCTGAACAAAATGTCCACCCCTTCCTGCCACGGTCACATTCTCATTCCTTTTGATGACATCTTCAGTCGGTGACCCAGCGTAGCTTGCAAAATGTGCCAAAATCCATTGCTTGTGGTTGTTTGTCGCATGGCAGCTGCGCGTGTAAGAGAATTTGGCAAAACTTGGCACTGTGCTCAGAGCTTGATACTTTTGGTACTCTGAACAAAGTCATTTTCGGTTTTTCAAACGCAGGAATGGATGAGATGTTCAGTCATACACCACATTCGTATGATCAATTTGGCATTAACTCGCCCATAAACGTGCAATAAAATAACCATATATTAACTACGCAAGTTGTAGAACACACTGTGCATCGTTAATTTGCAATTTAACGCACCATTGTCCGATTTTTTTTTCTTTTCAACAAAAATTTCGTGAAATACAACTAGAGAAAATGCCGTGCAGAAAGTGAGTCTGCCAAATTCGATTCACACTCTCATGCACGATGAAGAAACGGCTGTCGCCGTCCAGGGACATATTGTTCTAAAATATGTCCCTCCCTAGAGTAAAAGAAGGGGGAACTATTCCGAGAATCATGCGTTGAATAAATCAGCCGCCGCGCGAGCAGGCGAAAAAGTTTTGTCACTCATATTTGAAACACCCTGTCCACAGAGCGGCTGACAGTTCCTGGCGTTGCCCAGGATACTTGGACTCAGACAACTGTTTTGTGCGAGTCCTTCTGCTTTAGATTTGATGCCCGGAACAAACGCTCCTGGTTGGGTTGGACCATCTTCTTACACTGCTGGACTTTCACTGTTGTCATTGAGGGTCCGGCTGAATTGTTTCTTTAGCATGAGCCTCCTTCCATATTGGAAACAATTGCTTTCTCGACGTCAAGAATGGCTTGATATTGGCTCGACGAGCCTTATGTAGCCCCAAGCGGGCATGCGACGAAATGAGCGTACAGTCAAGGGCCTACAGTTACTCATCACACTTTACACATATCTCAGTTATGCCACTCATGTTGAGAGCCAAAAGTGTCGTTGCACCCACTGTTCCAACACCCCTTACCACGCCTTTCCTCCATCTTTTTCTCGCATCTTCCGGATGAAGCCGATAATGCTTCCTTTCGAAAGCTCCTCTCTATCTCTCGACATGTCTCCATCCCACTTGAAGAGTGGAGTACGACGTTCTGACGGACTCGAACGTCTCCTCCTTCTGTCGGGACCACTTCCTTTAAGGCCAAACTTCCGTTATCCGTCCGAGAAAAAGATCCGCGGCAAGAAAGGAGACCAAGCTTGAAATAATGCACACATAAAATATTCACGCTACATGTGCTGTCTACAGCAGACTGGCGGTCTTAAAGGCTGTTGCGATGTCTCAAGAACTGTACTCATGCGAATCAGCAACGCCTGGGTAGGGTCTCGTCTATGTCGGGAGGGGTTGTCAGGCTGTAGCCGCGAGACCGCGAGGCTCGCGACCTCCATCCAATCTGACCAGCAGTCGAAGCAAACTTGCACACAGATGTAGGCATTGCGGATCGTCGTATTGCCATGGCTATTGGCAGCAGAACCCCATGAGACTCTGCCGACACGTTCGTCACCTCGGACATCTTCGATATTGCCTGTGACAGGTGTCGCGGGACTAGAGGAACCTGGCTCTGGGACTGAATGCTTCGTCGTGACTTCGGCGAATACGTTTCCTGTGCATAAAGTGCTTAGCCTAGACAGTCACCTCTCACACTAGAGGTGGACTGAGGCGGAGGCCGAGCCCTACAAACCCGAGGAGTCCAGCTGAGGCTTTCATCATGGTGTTGCCGAGTTTCAGGGGATGAGGCTACCAAGTTCCTTCACTGCCCAAGCTGGGATTCATCTTTCATGCTTGACCGCTACGCTTGGAACTGTGCAGTGTTTGTTATCATAGCTGGAGCAAAAGAGATCACGGCAGACAAGTTAGTGTAGCAGTAACGTTGAATGTCAAGACAGCTCTAGAGTAAACAGATCGGCTGTGAAGGGGAGTTCTGACGCTACTTCTTACTACTGATGCGCCCGCTGTCCAAATGAATCACGTGACTCTATAATCGTTTTCATAACCTTTATTTCCTCAAAAATTCTTCTCTCCTCCACTGATTAAGTAAAAACACGCAGTAACTTATAATTTACTTTTGGATTTTGACTTTTCCCCCATCCCCAGTTACTAATACTGTTTTACTCGCCCATACACAATGGACATTGTAAGAAGCAAAGAAGTACAGTAATGGAACATCACGTGCTCTGGTAGGAAACAGACAAATGTGGCTACCTTGGCAAATGTAGTCAACTGTTTCTTACCAGTTCAATACAGAAAGAGTCAAAACCCGGAAGTAAACTACAAATATTGGCATGGCATTGCTCTCTCACACACGCTGGTTCTACGTACTCTGGCCATAACGTTTGACGGCAACATATACAGCTTTGCAGCATCGAGAGTATGTAATATATCTCGTATATATCTCGGACCTCTCTTCTGTCATCAAAGCCTCACTTGAAACTAGTAGAGGTGCCCAGAGTCACTCGGATTATTACAGGACTAAAACTAAAATATAAAATATTAGCCCATGCGCTGCGCGCTGCCCAAGTGCTGAAATCTCGAAGGTGACCTGAAGTTGGACTTGAATATTGACCGATTCCAGCCCACCCATGATGGGTGATGCCGGACATTTTTATGAAACGTTTTGACTGGAGGCCCCTTTCTATCAAAAGTGCAATTCTTGATTTCAGCATAAAATTAGTCCCCCTCAGGGGGCCCCGCTAAAGTTTTGACCGCCCCATGTCACTCCCAGACGCAAAAGAGGAACCCACACCAAGTTTCATCCCAGCACCTCCTGCGGTTGGTCCGGCCACTGGAAACAGACACACCGAGGATTTTAATCGTCTTCATACAGTGCTCTCGTTACGAGGTAATAGGACTTAAGGTCACAATTTTGCCTCTATTTTTGCCATACAGTAAAAATCGTTATAAGGTCAAGATTACTGCTCAAGGTTTCCTTATTCCGACGCAATTTTGTGCTCTCGAGCAATACAGAAGCAAACATTTCTCCAACACAAAGCTTTGTTCGTCTCAAAAGGCTTTAGACAGTGCCCTGAAACGCTCCTCTTCTCTATAATTAAGTATAGCCTTAGAAATGGTTCAGGATTCCGATATACGGACATAAAGCCTTGTAACGAGAGAGCGCTGTATAGCCGTTATCACAACCGACCTTCACCGAGCCTCGACTGAACGAAACTTTGGAATATGATAAAGCATAGGACATAGTTAAAAACGCTGCCATGTTGTCGGACTACAAAAATATTAATTCGTAGACAATTTCACTTGAAAATGGGGCCAGTACTTCAATAGCAGATCCTGCCTTCTTCGGTACGTCCTATTGCCCATAGAAGATTCTTACTCCATGTTGAACTGCTGCGGCGCTGACGGCTGATATTTGTGCTCTCCAGGATTGCAGATTGGCTTGATCGGGGCGGGCGAGTACATGTAGTCGCGGTTGCCCAGCTCCACGAACGCATTCAGTACAGCTTTCCAGTAGTAGAGGAACAGGAAGGAGGCGACGAGGAGGACGCCCAGAGCCACGCAAGCCATCACCACGTTGAGAAAGAAGAGGAAGACGGTGACGGCAATGCCGACCACGATGAAAAGTAGAACCACGAGAAGTTGAACCGCCAGATAGGGGATCATAAGGCCGCGGCGCTTACAAACAACGCCGCATACCATCAGGACGCACACGATCAAGAACACAGCGGCAAAGCAGGTCTCCGTCAGTAGCGACAGCCAGGTGTACTTTTCGACCGTGTTGGATATCTCTGTCACCTGGTCCTCGGGGTAGCCTTCCTCTCGCAGGAGGTCCTCGAAGACGTAGAACATGCTCTTGAGGTTCTCCTGGATTGGGTTAAATGAGTCCACCTCCAGGAGATAGGGTACCAGCACGATGAGCTCGAGGAGCGTCAACACGACCCCCAAGATCCCCAGCACGCACGCGCCCGCGTGGACGGATACGCAGCAGCAACACCTGCGCATGATGGCTGCGGCGGCGGGAAATCACTTGAGTGTCCGACTCGTCTCGGACAATGTCGACCTTCTTCCGGCAGGGAGGGGTTGTCAGGAGACGGAGAGTCCAGGAGGAAGTAGTCACCGTTAAAGCAGAAGTACAGTTCTGTCTCCTTGAACTAGCGACCAGCACAACTGGTGGAGAGCTCAGGGCTGACGCTTTGCTACCAGCGTTGCCAGGCTTTGACGACAAAAGTATGCCAAACTGATCTCAAACATATGCCAAGATTCGTAATTTTATCCAGCTTTCCAAGATTGCCAACCAAGAAATGAGACTGCGACGTCAAAATGTTACAAACATTGTTCGCGCGTCCTACAAGAACGCGCCAAAGAGTTTCGAAAAAATGCCATTTTAGCGAAGTCTGGCATATAAAATGCCAGTTGTCGGCACTGGTCGCTACTCGAGGAGCTGCTAGGTTGTGTGCACAGACATGAAGCGTAGAGTCAACCAGACCGTGGATATCGAGTATGTGTCCAACGACGTCGTCAGTGCTCTCCTTCCAGGAGGAAGGTCTCAACTTGGCCGACCCTGACTTGTCGTCTTGGCAGAACGACGGCTTGCACCTCTTGCTTCCAGGCGTCGTTGGGGCCCGCGAGGAGCCAAACTAGCCCGCAGAATCGAACGTTTCGGTCCGACATCACCAGCTCGGACGGGTATTCCGGCCGAATGGGCCACTCGAGCTCCTCAGTGAGTGGGTGACAGCCATTTGTTGACATAACCTCCGCTACACCGATCAGGGCTCCCACTTATCTGATCACGAAATGAAAACGCTGCCCCAACCAAACCTGACCGGCAAAAGGTGAAGACGATGTTGACAAACAACTTCACGCAGTGAATTCATTCTTATATTAACTTAACTTAAAACGATTCATGTTCGTCCTGGTTCAACTTAAAGGTGTTGTTGGTTATCCTAACCTAATTTAAAGGTCTTCATTCTCTCCCCAACCTAGACGTTCGACCTCGTCAGGCGTCATAAAGACCTCGACCTCGTCGACCTCGTCATAAAGTATTCTTTTACCTAAAAAATATTGTGGCCTTTGTAACAGTAGGGAGCATATTCTAATACTTCCTCGTTTGGGGGCATATATCTTCCTTTTCCTGAGTTGACTTCCTGATCAAGTGGCAACACTGATTATTGTTGTGGTGTAGGTCGTACATGAGAAACGCAAGAAACGTAAGTCACTTACGCCCTTCTGTAGTCTTATCATCGTGACGTCTTCTCCATCTTTGGCTCGGTCTCTGCGGGCATGAACAAAACCGACTCCGGTGTCGCCACCTCTGGAGGAGCGGAGAAGCTCGAAGAACTGAAGAAGGTGATATTCCGCTGTTCGAAGTGCGGGCTGTGTGAAGATGTCCACTATTTCGGGCGCCGGCCACCCTTCACCAAGAAGACCGTGGAGTTCAAGGAGCCGTCGTATGTTATGAGGGATCCGTTTTCACCTCGTGACGCCTGCGGAGGGGGCTTTCTCTTGATCGGTGGGACGTGTGCCGGCGACTGCGCCGAGGAAGTGGCGGCCGTATGCGTCGACTGCAGCATCTTTTACGAGAAGAGATTCTGTCTTGACTGCTCCTGCGCCCACTTGAAGGAATTTCCCGACGAAATGCAGACAAGGATCCAGAAGAAGCTCGAGCAGCAACGCCATGACCAGTCGGGGAAGTCATAGGCAGAAATTATGAAGAGTCTAAACGTGTGCCTGGTGTCGGACTTTTTCTACCCGAACATGGGTGGAGTGGAGTCGCACCTGTTCCAGCTGTCTCAGTGCCTCATCGAGATGGGCCACCGCGTGATCATCGTCACGCACTTCTACGGCGACCGCATCGGCATTCGCCACATGTCGAAGTTCCTCAAGGTCTACTACTTACCGATTGTGCCCTTCTACAATAAGAGTGTTCTGCCCACCATAGTGTGTTCACTTCCACTCCTCCGCCGCTTACTACGGTCAGAACGGATCGACGTAGTCCACGGCCACTCTGCCTTCTCTACGCTGGCGCACGAGGCATTGTTTGTGGCCTCGGCATTTCTCGACACAGCCACTGTCTTCACCGACCACTCGCTGTTCGGCTTTGCTGACGCATCGGCTGTGGTGACGAACACCTTTCTCAAGTTCTCGCTGGCCAACACCGACCATTGTGTGTGCGTGTCTCACACAGGAAAGGAGAACACCGTGTTGAGAGCCGATGTGGCCAAGAACAAAGTGTCTGTGATCCCAAATGCTGTTGATACAGACGTCTTCGCTCCCAACTACTCGCGGGATCCCACTCAAGGAAAGAGAAGGAAAGTGGTCGTGGTGATTGGCAGCCGACTGGTGTACCGTAAAGGCATCGACTTAGTAGCAGCTATCATTCCGCGTATGTGCTCCTGGAAATTCAGCGACGGCTTCAGCGTTGACTTCGTCGTGGGCGGCGACGGCCCCAAGCGCATTCTCCTGGAGGAGGCAATCGAGCGCTGTAACCTTCAATCAAGAGTAACCATGCTGGGCGAGGTGTGCCACTCTGAAGTACGCGACCGGCTCTTAGCTCAGGGCGACATCTTTCTGAATTCAAGCCTTACTGAAGCCTTCTGCATGGCTATCCTAGAAGCTGTGTCCTGCGGGCTGACCGTGGTCACCACGAAAGTCGGTGGCATCCCGGAGGTACTCCCCGAGAAATATCTGTACTTCGTGGAACCTGACGTGGCCAGCATCGAGCGCGGCTTGGTCAGGGCCGTGGAGGACGTGATCGCCGGAAGACGTCCCAAAAAGGAGGAATGCCACAAATTCGTGAGGGGCGCCTACAACTGGCGCGACGTAGCGGAGAGGACCAAAGTGGTGTACAGGGAAGTCGTGGAACGACGAGGCAGTCAGACTTTGGCGAGGAGAGTGCACAACCTGTGGGAGAGGGGCCGCCTGGCAGGTCCACTCATGGCTGTGTTGTTTCTCTTCTGCCACTATTGGATCAGGATCCTGGACTACCTAGACCCTGTCCCACAACTTAATGCGTCATGAGGACTATAGTGCTATTTATGACATTTCTAGCAATGTTGTACGTGTGTGATCTCATGCTCCTTTCCCGAGCTCGAATCAAATAGAATTTGCTTAAGGAACAACTCACTGCTAGACCTCAACTGTGTGATACTTATTCCTTCCAGATGGACTTCCAGAGAGGCATCTCGGTGGATGACCTACGAAATTACTTTGAGTGTCCGATCTGCCTCAACGTCCCAAGGAAGCCTCCTATTTACCAGTGTGACCGAGGTCACCTCATCTGTGCAGAGTGCAGACCTCAGCTCATTAGATGCCCGATATGCAGGTGCAGACTGTCCAAGTGCAAGTAAGAACTACGAGGGTGATTTTATCCAGTGAAACACGTCCAAAGTATGTTGACCCTTACATACCCGCCGCGTTGAGGCCACGGCGAAGTCTAAGTTGTCTGCCAAATGTCTTTTTCTAAAATATATGTCACATTTTGATGCGTTCTTGTTGTACTTGACAGAGTTGGGACGAAAACGTAAGTTTCACGAGATAAGATCACCTGTCTAGTGTCGTATCTTCGTAGGTGTTCCTACTCTTACTTATTGTGCGTTTACTTCTCTGCAGCCGTTTACTTTTCGCCGAGAGACTTCTGGAAGAACGCCTCCCTGTGCCTTGCTGCTACGCTGACGACGGGTGCCCAGTGGAGATGGTATCGGCGAAGATAAGCTCGCATGAGAGGTCGTGCGTCCTCCGCCGGACAGAGTGCCTTAACGCCAAATGGGGCTGTAGGGAACGACCGCGGGCGAAGGAGCAGCAGGAGCACGTCTCCGACTGCCAGTACCGACTCGTCGTCTGCCCCTTGGACGAGTGCGGGCAAGAGGTGGTCTTTAAGCGGGTGGAGAAGCATCTGCGAGAAGTGCATTTCCAAGGAGGTGTCGGATGTACCATAGTGAGCAGGAACATGTTCCTGTGCCTCGTGACTGTCTGCCTCCTCAGCTTGCTGGTGAACGCTGTACTGCTGTGGCATATCTGAAGAGCTGGGTGAAAGGGTGGACTTTCAGAAACATGACCTTTTGTCAACACTGTAGAGTTCTTAGTTAAGAAAACCGTGATAAATTTATCTTCTTGTCTTGAATATGATGACTCCTGCATCCATCTGCCGCAGGAAGGACACGATGGCGGTTCCATTGAGTCGTGAAGAAGTCGATGCTCAGCTGGACGATCTTTCCCTGAGACTGCTCGAGCTCTGCGAGGATCTGATGAAGGCAAAGGTCAGAATGGAACAGGCCATGAGGGAGGGATTCGTTCTCATGGCCAAGGCTCGCTACAGCGGTGGCTTCAACTCGGTCTCGGCGTTGCAACTGCCGTCGCCCAACGAGGAGGAGACGAGCAGCGACGAGGAGAAGAGGCTCCAGGCGATTATCAAGGTCCGTGGGGAAGAATGTCTGAGAGAGGAGAACTGCGTCAGGTTCAACTACTTGTCAATCGTCGAAGAGGTGAGCTTGCTGCCCTTTCCATTCGTGTGGTCGGTCCGATCTTTGACTGTACCTCATTTCTCCTTAGGTCTGTGAAGAGGCCTCCCCGACAAGTTTGATCCACCGCAAAGGTCAGGTCGAGTCTGCTTCAGGCCCAAAGAAGGGACCACGTGACCCCATCAACTTGTTTGGGGTCCTTGTCCCGCAGTCTCTGAGGCAGAGCCAGCAGTTCTTCAAGAGGTCTGTGGAGTTGAGTGTAGAGACTACCAACATCCAGAATGAGATTCAAGGAATGCAAGCTAGGAAAAAGTTTTTATTGCGGATCAAGGACAAGCTGGAAAAGGGCAACACACCAGCTTAAGCATTGGTGATGTGATTGGAAGAACTGCTGCTACGCGGCCACTTTTTTGTAAAAATAAATATTAATAAATGTGTATCTTGGTAAACGCAAAGTTTAGAAAACAATTGTGCAACTACTTGACGCAGTGTTCACTTGTCCTACAGGTCCGTGAGTCTTGGAGAGAAGACATTGGACGAAGGCGTGAACTTCTTGAGGAAGTGCGTGGCGGAGAGCGAAGCCATTTGATTTGCAATCGATCCTCTCCATAATGACCGATGATCTGTTATCAAAGGTTCATCTGCTCAGCCTTGTGCTCTTGGCCACCTCTAACGCCATGTTAGTCATAGACTTGTCCAGCAGTCCGTTTGCGCGTTGCAACTTCCCCTTGCAATCTACGGTAGTCGTCTTCCCCACCATATGCTGGGTTCTCTGCATCTTCGTCTTCATCACTCGCTGCTAGGCCTCAATCAGGTACATCGGATAGGACATCGAAAGTCAAGTGCGATACCGCCTCTCCCACGAACAACCCGGACAGTTTAAAGGCACAAGACAGAAGAGCCCGACGATCAAGAACGAGAGGAACAAATGACTCCGAAGTAACGTTCCAGTGAAAACTTGCAGTGAATTTTTCCAAGTTGCACTTGTATTATATCTAAGAAGTAGGTAGTAACAGCAGCATGGTGGACACCGACAGTTGCGCTAAAACCGCGACTGTTCAGGCAACTCTTCGTCTTCAAAGAGGTCCTGCTCATCGCCAGGTAACTGCGGTCAGGCTCTGTACGTCACCAAGGTGTATCAGCCACAGAAACCTTGCGCATAGTGGCCACCACCAGGCAGACGTCCTCCGCATGCGACGATCACAGTGGGGACGACGTGGGCTTGGCTCGTCCTCCGCGTCCTGGAACACAGCATCCACGGGGTGGCAACAAGTTGGCCGAGAAGGTACAAGCTCAAATTCATGCAATACTTTAACAAGAACATAACAATATGGAACAGCGAGCGATATCATGCATGACCATCTTCACTCAACCATTAATCTGCTCAAGTTCCATAGTCCTTTATTCCGGATCGATGACAGTACAAACGGGCAAATCTGCGAGGGGGACTAGCTGGACTACTCAGTAGTCATCCAAGTCAAATTCCTCCTCATCCAAATCGTCACATTGCAGAGCTTGGAAGTCGACCTTGTAGCGTAGCATCCCTCCGATGCCGCCGAACCCCCGCACGAACTGGGAGCCCTCCTGCGACCGGTCCGTAATGATCTCAAGTGTTGCGCCGAAACTCTTGTAGTTGTTTGCCAGCCACTCCAACAGAGGCATGTTCTCCTCCAGCTCCAACTCAACGCCACTTTCTTTGTCGGTGAAATGAGTCATGTCCTTCTCTTGCTCCGTAGAAAGGTGCAGGATCTTTTCCTCTCCCGTCGAGTGGTTTTTCAGTACGTAGCGCTGGACGTCCAGGTTCTCCCAACAGATCAGGGTCTCCACGGCACCCATCTCCAGTGCGCGCAACGTGTCGTCGATGCCAAAACAGTACTTCCCAGTGTCCTGGCTGATCTGATCAAAGTAGCGACCGATGAGCTTCTTCTCCTGTATAAACTTGACATTGGCCAGAGACTCTGCGGCCAGTTCAATGGCTTGGTTGAAGCCGTTTTCTCCACCGTAGGACACATCCACTAGTTTGATGACTTTCCCCTGCAGCCTCGGGTCAAACATGTCGGATTGCGAGAGTTCCGTCTTGAAGTCGGCACTTCCTGCCAGGATCAGTCCCGAAATGTTGGGCTTGTCGTTGCTGATGAACAACTGCACAGCAGTCTCGGCCACCTTGCGGACGTAGTTGTGGCGTTTCTCCATGCGTAGACGGGCGAAACGGAGGGCAGACTGGCCACCGCGGCCGTGCTTTTTAGGCAAGTCGACGGTAAACTTGTGCAGGACATCGCGGGTGTTCCCCTGCAGGGTGCCGAAGAGGGCGCCGTTGCCATCCATCACGATGAATCCGAAGCGGTTGTCGTCCGCCAACAGCGCGGTGAGCGCTTCCGTGTGAAACTTGTTGTCACACAGGTAAAGCGAGGTATTGATCGGCTTGAATGGCTCAAAGTCGATATTGACCTTCTTCTCCTTTCCCTCGTCGGTGACGATAGTACCGCAGTAGACTACGAGCCCGTTGGGTGGCACCTTGGTGTACAATTTGAGTCGATGTTGCACCGACGTGATGGCCCCCAGCACGGAGAGACGGTTCACCCGGGACTTAATATTGGACGCGGTGCCGTACTCATCCGCTAGCATCTTCGACACCCGACTGATTTGGTCGCCCGGGGGAATGATGAGCGAGATCATGGACGTGCCGTTGCCACGAGCCAACTGAAGGCTCTTAATCAGCTTTTTCACCTTCCAGATCTCGACATTCTTGTCAGACGAGGTTTCGTCCGACGCATTGGAGGAACTCATGGCTGCGACGACAAAGGACCGGGCGGACTTTACTCCTCTCCTCAAGGGTGCGTGGCCGGCCTCTCTGCCTCAGTCGAGAGGTCGGTTGCGATCCAGGAGAGAAATTAGATTTCGAAGGAAAAGTGAAGGACCTGACTGTCGGCTCCACCGGGCCGCTTGTGCTGCCAGGGCAGGTCGAGACGAATGCGGCCGCTGGCGCTGAGGGAGTAAATCAGCGCCAATGCGGAGGCCACGTTTTTCGACTGGAGCTCACTGCTGTCGGTGACCAGAGGGAAAGTGCGCTGCCCGATCGACGTGATTTAAGCAACTAGATTGTTTGTCAAGCGATAGCGGAGGAGCTTCTAGAGGAACTCCAACCTTGAGTCCGTCCTCGTCGCCAACTAAACCTTGTAGGCCACCGACGGCTCCTTGGAATTATACGCTTTGTATCCAAACTAAGTGGTCACGGTTGCCGGCGACGTCGGGCGGAACTTCCGAAAGGCCTAGTGCAAAACCTTGCTGAGTACCACCACGTGCGTACGTGTACTGCCTGTATGACAGAGATGCTTGGGATGGTGATGAGGACCCCCTTGCTGGGGGTTGGTGATTCACCAGTAAAAGTTTCTCTTCGCGCTGTAGAACATTCCCAAGGGACCGAGTCCGTGACAACGTGACCGGCTCCATGGTCCCCTGCAAGAGAAGTTACCCACCCACCTTGCAAATGCCCACGACCACCCTGACGGCGGACAGAACACGAGAAACGTGTGCCAGTGTGAAGATAAAATGTAAATTTTAGTGAACAATTACAGTGAATTTGCATCTGTATCACAAATGAATTATTAACATGAATTCTGACTTCTTTCACTTGTCCTCTTTCGCCACTCATCCAAACCAGGTCCACAACTTAAGCCTGGCATACGCGGCGGCGGCCACGCCTACGACCGCCCCCGCCAAGCCTACGGCGGCCACAGGACTCACTTTCTTCCACATTCTCCACCAGGAATTCTCGAACTGCTTCCTCTTCTCTTCTTCATAGCGATCCAGACCCAACATCTTCTTTGACATCCTTGCCTCGCTTTCCTTATGCTTCTTTAGCTTTGCGCCAAGCTTGGCAAGATCTGCCGCAGCCTTCTTGTTCTGCGGATACAGCCGGATGACCCGGCGAAGCAGGCCCATGGCTTCCTCCGTGCGGTGCTTCTCCTGCAGGACGGTCGCCTTGCGGTACAGAGCTTTCTCATTGTTGGGCTAGGATGAATAATAGAGTAATAATACTAGGTCAGGGCATCAGATAATGAATAATCAGGAGTAATAACGCCACTAAGAAGTTTCTTACCTCAATCTTCAATACAGCTCTGAGCGAGTCCAAAGCAGAATCCCAGGCCTCTTGCTTGTATTGACACAGAGACAAGTTGTTCAACGTCTTTACCCTCTCGTCCAACATGCTACGGAGTGACTTGTCTTCGAGGGACAGCTTGTCAATGGGAGCGTCCAAGTCCAACCTTTCGTCGTCGAAGAACTCGACTGCTCGCTTGTAGCACTGAGTTGCCATTTGAATCTCTCCGCGAGAGTACCACACGTTGCCGCGATCTTTTTTCCTTTGGCCGATCCCCAGACGTTCATCGATGGACATCTCGGTCTTGCTGATGCACGAGAGGCACTCTATTAGCTTGAGCTTCAACTGAACGGTGGCGCCAGCCGCAATTCCTGCGTCCGGTAGGCCGTGAATTCCTCCGTAGGCAAAGTCAGAGCAGGAACGCACCAACGTCTCTTCGCCGGGCCTCATGAGCGGCACGGTAATGTCGACAGCCTGCACCACCTCGCACTCCCCGACAAAGAACTCAAGCTCGTGCCAAGGCAAGGCAACCAGCCACTCAGCTTCATCTTTGTCGCCCCCGACGAACACCTCCAACCCGATTTTTACGGCGTCCCCGTTTTGCGGGCGTTCGGCCGAGGTGTCACCCGCTTCAATTACCTTCTTCTTCAGCCTTCCCGAACCCAGAATGTCTTCCCACCCCTCGTCATCTACGTCTTCTTCGTCTTCCTCATCCACCTCGTCGCCTTCGCCTCCCCCTACTTCCTCACGGCCCCGGTCCGCTTGGTTGTCGCAGTTCGCCGAGATCTCGGGCTCGGGGGGAGGGTCTCCTTGAGCCTTGGGGGCTGGCTCTGAATCTTCAGACACCTTTAGTTGGACGGAGTCTTCATCTTCACCCTGAATCGTTCCACTCTCCGTCGACTCGGCTCTATTGTGATCCATCTTCTTTCCGGACTAGTGGAGCTACCGAGCACCGACGTTCAGGGTAGGGACCAGCATAAGCTTTCTTCTCTTAGTTGTTCGTACTCACGGAGTTCTTCGTGACCTTAGAGCCGTTAAAACGTTATCTAGGAAATATAGAGAGGGACCTCTCGCCTTCGTCACCGACCTACCTCTCTCAGCGAATTAGGACTCAGCCGCTCTCATAGGTGTACGAGTGACTTTTTGCGCACAACATCAACAATGCGACGAAGAACCGCCGGTCGCGGGTGTTACGCGTGCTAGTGTCTTTCGATTCGGACCTGCTGGTCACACGGGCCTTTTTCCTCTTCGTAGAACTTCTTGTGCGTGACCACTGGAAGGGGCGGGAAAGGGGAAAGGCAGAGGCAAAAGGGGAGGGGAGTTTTGTGGTGCTTTGGCGCTGCCGCCGTTTGCGCCGTTTCTCTTTTTGGGCCGGTCGCCATACAGGTTCCAAACGCCGACCGACGCCCTGGCTGCCAGGCCAGCCAGACTCGGGCTGCATTGTCCATCACCTCCACCAGCCAGCCACCACCCATTAGCGCCCGCCTGTCGGTCTCGGAGCAAACGGTTCCGTTCTTCCTCACGTTAAGTCCAAATCGCGTCTCTCCTCATCCGCTTTCGTCATCATGTCGGAGAACGGGGACTCCCCGCCGAGGTCCGACTCTGCCTCCTCGCTACCCGAGATCGAGCTCATCATCAAGGCTTCGACAATCGACGGCAGGCGTAAGGGCGCCTGCCTCTTTTGCCACGAGTACTTTATGGACCTCTACTTGCTGGCCGAGCTGAAGACCATCTCGCTTAAAATCACGACTGTGGACATGCTAAAGCCCCCTCCAGACTTTCGCTCCAACTTCGAGGCCACCCCGCCGCCTATCCTCATTGATAACGGTATCGCCGTCCTCGAGAACGACCGAATCGAGAGGCACATCATGAAGAACATTCCCGGAGGTCACAATCTTTTCGTGCAGGACAAAGAGGTGAGCAGGGGCTTGTTCTTTTTTCTTGCTGCTGCAATTTCCCAGAAAATCAGTAGTAATACAATAATGAAACTCGTCCTCTCCTCATGCAGGTCGCCAGCAAGATCGAAAACATCTATTCTAAGTTCAAGCTCATGTTGCTGAAGAAAGACGACCACTCGAAGCACGCGCTGCTGGCCAACCTGCGCAAGATCAACGATCACTTGCAAGACAAGGGGTCCCGATTTCTCACCGGCGACACTATGTGCTGCTTCGACTGCGAGCTGATGCCTAAGCTGCAGCACATCCGCGTAGCCGGCGCCTTTTTCGCAGACTTCCAAGTTCCTGGAGAGCTGAGAGCCCTGTGGAAGTACTTCAGTGAGATGTACAACCTGGACGCCTTCACGCAGAGCTGTCCGTCCGATCAGGACATCATCAATCACTACAAGCTGCAGCAGGGCACCAAGATGACGAAGAGGGAGGAGCTGGAGGCGCCATCTTTCACAAATTCTGTTCCCATACAGCTCTAAAGCAGCATCAACGTCAACAAAACTTCTTTATCGCAGAAAATAGATCTTTCTCATCTTTCACCTCACCCTCACCCCCCCTCACTCCCTAGATCGCCAGCACTTGCTACGTCTACTTATTGCAAAAGTGAAGCAAGCTCATATCAGCCCTCTATTGGTGAAGCACGTCAAGTACCTGTGAAAGTACTTCAGTGAGATGTCAATGAAGAACGTCAAGTACCTGACCAAGTTCTATTCGGTCAATGGAAGGAGCAAGAATTGTGCAGTGGGCGCCTGATAACACAGGTGCTCTGTACTTACTTTCTCTCCAGCAAACTTAATACCCGTTTGTAGTAAAGAAGACACGCATCTTGGCACTGGTTGGCCAGGGGTTAAGTACCGTCCGCAAAATAATTGTACAATCTATGTCCCTCCATTCAAAGAATCTTAATGTTCCTTAAAAACTTTAACTGCGGTCACAGCAATCCGTTAAAGGCATGTTCAAGGACATGGGCGAGTGTATGGAATAAACGTTAATCTTTAATCATACTTTGTTAGTTCCGTTCCAGTTATGCACGGAATCTTGGTCTCTGGTTAAGTGTTCGTTGTAAAAAGTACTGTACGGATGTTAACAACCTCGACAAGAATGACAGTTCAGCCGCGCAACCTCATCAAAACAAACGAAACCTTGTAAACAGACAGCTCAGCTGCAGCTGCTTGGCCGAGCCGTTCGCACTGGATCTTGCACTTGTGAGAGGTGGCAACCAAGTCCGTGCCCGACAAGGCATCGATTGACGGCCATGTCGTGGTCCTCGCGCATACGCATGCCTCTCTGGCGCCTGACGACGTCCACCAACGGCGCTGTGGTATTGGGGCAGGTGAGGACATTCCCCGGTCGGAGAAGCGCCTCGCACTCTTCGCCCGCAATCACGCAAGAGCCGCAACAGCTTGAGGTGGACAAGAAGCTGGAACGGCGAGCCAGAGAACTTCAGGAAGAGTTGCGGGTCTCTACTGCCCAAACTGGCCTGTCCTCGGTGGAGGACTCGCGCGTGGATATGCCACCAGTGGCCAAAGACCTGTTTCTGGGAAAGTTCTGCACGACCATCTTGAATTATCCGGACGTGCTGGAGAATGACCGCTACTTTGCCCTGGAAAAGCGCTGCGAGAAGGTGCAACAACATTTGAAGGCCCAAGACTTGTCTACGATCGATCGTGAAAGACGGATTGACGAGCAGATCACAGGTCCTCTGAGGGATCTGGGTCTAGTGGGGATGAGGGGTCACTTGCACCAAGGAGGCCAAGGATTGTGCTACACAGAGACTATGAAGTTGATGGAGGAGCTGGGAGACAACTCGTCCCTAAGTGAAACCTTTGCCAACGTGAACGGCTACGCTTTGACTGCCCTGCAGAAGTGTGGCAGTGACGAGCAGATAGCAACGTATTTGCCCAGGTTGCTCTCCGGCGAGTGGACGGCCGCTGTGTGCATGGCAGACGATTTCTGCGGCGTTGACCCGACCAGCACGCGCACCAAGGCAGTTTTCGATACCACTACAGAAAACTATATCCTCTCAGGCACGAAGACGTGGGTCACAAACGCTTCGAAGGCCAACCTCTTTCTCGTCTTCGCGAATCTCGCTGGCAAGGAAGTCGCCGGGGTAGTCGGGTCACATCTAACGGCGTTTCTTGTAGAAAAAGATTCTCCTGGACTTGTAGTGTCTGAACAAGCAAACAAGAACCCCGGTATGAAGGGTCTAGACACCGGCTCTGTAACCCTGGACAGTATCCAGATATCTCCGAAGTACATCTTGGGTGAACTCGGGGAGGGATCCCAAGTTTACTCAGAGATGGTTGCAACTGACCGTTGCTTGGGAAGTGCCAAAGTCGCTTCTATCCTCAGGAAACTTTTGAACAACACCATGGAGTACACAATGAAGAGAAAAATTCATGGAAAAGCCCTGGCGGAGTTTGATATGACTAAATACAAGATCAGCCAAATGGCAATCAAGTTATATACGTTAGAAGCCATGGCCTACATGACTGCTGGCATCGGCGACGTGCAAACTAAAGAGGAACTTATTGTAGAGTCGGCCATGACCAAGTTGTATGCCAACGAGGCTGCTAAGTTTATCGTGGAAAACTGCAGGACGCTATGGGGTACGAATGCTTACGCCGAAGACCATCCAATTCATGTGATGGCAGCCGATCTGCATGCCATGGAGTTGTGGGAGGGTCCATCAGATTTGCTCAAGATGATCATTGGCTTGGAAGGCATTATTCATGTTGGCAAGGCCCAGGGCAACACGTTGAGCAAACTGAGGATACCCCAGTATAACGTGTGGACGTTGCTTGGGTACAGGTGGCGCACGCGCAAGATTCGCAACAACAAGGAACACTTCCCGCTGAAGTTGGAAAACCACGTGCATCAGTCGCTCGTTAAGCCGGCGCAAGACATGGAGACTGCCTTGTTGCACTTGCAGTACTCCGTGGAGCGAGCCATGATTCACCACGGTCTCAATATCGGCATAAAGGAGATGGATGTCATCAGACTGGCCGAGATCGCCACGGACGTATACGCCATGGCCTCGGCAGTAGGAAGAGCCAATCGCGCCTATTGCCACGGCCACGCTCATGGCGATCTCGAGCTCAACTTAGCCTTTGGAGCAGCCTTCGAAGCCAAAAGAAGAATAACGCAATGGAGCGAGGACGTGCGTACGGCATTCTTCAGCGACCCAGACAACTACGGCAACATGGTGGGCGAGTATCTGCTGCAAGAAGGAAAGTATGTTCCCGCCCACCCCATCGACAGGACGGTGTTCTAATTGTGTTCCAGCCCGCCCTAATGACCGTGCACTGTAATAAGCCTTGCCGTTATCTCAATTGTCTGTCATAGGTACACGCATGGTGGCCGCAGTGTCATGGATTCTCGACGTGTTCTGTTACAATTTACTCTCCGACACTACACACGCGTCAATATCTCGTCTATGGTGTCCCTCTTCAGGTCACTAGCAATGATGGCCACCGTCACCTTGTGTTGGCGTAGGGGAAAGGCAAATTGAGGCCCGGTTTCGACTCGAAAAAGGTGTAGGAAAGAGTGATGGCATCGACTTTTTCCATGAGAGGGTCATCAGCAAAGTCAGGATCAAGGTAGAAGAACACTGGCATATCGACTTCTTCGTGCGGGTTGAGTCTCTGCTCCTCGAAGCAGAAGCACTGAATCTTGTTAAAGTACGGTCCGGCCTCATATGGGACCACGTTGTACGTGCTGATGCCGTCGATAGGTTGTTCTGTGGGATTCTCGGCCGTGTAGAAGGCCAGGGCCGTCTCGCCAGGACACACCTTGATCTCTGACTGCTGAGGCCGGAAGTTCCACCTCATGGTAGCTGCAGTGTCGGCGGTGAATTGAATCCTCACCGATCTGTCGCGCTTCCTCGCCATCGTGGCAACCTTGTCTGTGTCGTGGCCCTTCTGCACAGTGCCGCCGAAGCCCGTGGACTGGCAGAAGACGCGGTAGAGCGGCACGGCCGCGTACGACGCGCCCGCCGTCAACACTGCTACCGACAGCACGTACAACAACGTGGTCTTGGAGCGCTCGGTGCTCGTCGGTGGAGGTCGCCGAGGACGCGGCTTCTGCCTAAACTCGAATTGTAACGAACGGAGCTGCTGGGACGATGGGAAGGGCGCGGACCTTGGTGGCGACAGCACCGGGGGCAGCAACCGCCCGGCGGCGAACCCGTGTCGATGGCAGACTCTTAAGAGACCCAGCAGGTGCGACATCCTTCACCTGACGTGGGTTCACGAGGAGCGCCACAAACACGAAGGAACTGTTCTAGCCAGAGGTCGAGGACATGACTCTGAATCAGCTGTTTGTTTTGTATTGGTGTCACCAGTTTGGTGACCATCTGAGTACATAGAGAAGAGAAGGCGACGACTTGTAAGCTGCTCAGGCGGGCACGGGCGGGACTGCCGCCGTGCCGGTGCGGCGAGAAGTAAACTGATGAGAAACGACAAAATGAGTAATAAATTTCCCGCGCAAAGGTAGTCTTGTTCAAGGCTTCTCGTGATCGTCATGGAGTGATGCCATGACTTATGGATGGAATATACGGTAGGCCAGGTGCTTCTTGCTAATATTTACTTTCACCTGACATTAATGATTGTTGGTAGACTGTAAAAAGATGCTGCCTCCAAAGAAGTTTAAAGATGAGCAGGCTCACGACGACGTCCCTGGTCCGGGTCGAGAGCCTGAAGACAATGTCAAGGATGATTTCAGCAATGAAGATGATCGCAGTAGACGACGTGACCGGCGCTGCTCCAGAGAGAGCCAAAAAAAGAGGAAGAGGAGGGACTCCTCATCACCTACGCCAGAGTTGAAAGTATCTCATGAGAGGGAGTCATCCTCACCGTCTCATGCGCCTCCCCCAAAGTTGAAGGGTACTCGCTACTGTGCAGCTTACAACTGCCACAAGAATAGAGCAGCCAACAAGGACATGACTTTTTTCCGATTCCCTTCAGACTCCGGCAG